>JAEEGL011629944.1_pt1 | contig 12802 bp, 13 predicted proteins | sample 9134231 | NCBI WGS metagenome assembly JAEEGL01 (sample SAMN16246548, study PRJNA631951) | gut metagenome | biome: gut microbiome; feature: rumen; material: fiber-attached | host: Bos | place: Iran: Karaj | collected 2018-10
CAGGACCTGCGCCCAGGGGATGGCTGCAAGGATGGCGCAGATCATGAAGAAGATCGTGCGGTTATCCAGATAGTAGCGGACGCCGAAATCCGTGTAGCTTCCGACGCCGATGTGCAGCATTTTTCCGATATATCCGATCGCATCCGGCAGTTCCTCCAGTTTGAACAATACCCAGCCGAACACGACGACGAGCATCGTATAAAGCCATTTGACGATACCAGGGAGTCTGACTTTTACATTCTTCTGACGGCCGATCCGCTCGATCAGCATGAACAGGCCATGCCAGAGTCCCCATACCAGGAAACCCCAGGCGGCGCCGTGCCAGATGCCTGTTGCCAGAAATACGATCAGAAGATGCAGATAGACATTTCCCTTTCTGTTTCCGCCAAGCGGGATATACAGGTAATCCCTGAACCAGGTGGACAGAGAGATATGCCATCTTCTCCAGAATTCCGTGATCGATTTGGAAATATAGGGGTAATTGAAGTTCTCCATGAAGCGAAATCCGAAAATGCGGCCGAGGCCGATCGCCATATCGGAATAGCCGGAAAAATCATAGAAGATCTGCAGGGTATAACACAGGGCGCCGACCCAGGCCACGCCCGTTCCCATGTAAGCCTGCTCGCCCGAAAAGATCTTGTCCGCCACCTCGCCGATCGTATTCGCCAGAAGGACCTTTTTGCAAAGGCCGATGATAAAGCGTTCAACGCCTTTGGCAAAATCATCAAACGTGCAGTTTCTTTCCTTCAGGTATCCTCTGATATCCGTATAACGGACGATCGGTCCCGCGATCAGCTGCGGGAACATCGAAATGTAGAGCGCCAGATTGATGAAGTTCTTCTGGACCAGGCTTTCCCTGCTGCCGTCATCAAGCGGTCTGCCTTCCGAACGGAACACATCGATCACGTAGGACATTCCCTGAAACGTATAAAACGAAATGCCGATCGGAAGCGTGATCTCGGGGATCGTAAGATCCGCATGAAACAGATCGTCAACGGTCGTAACAAGGAGGTTAAAATACTTGAAATAGATCAGGATCCCAAGGTTAAAAGCAACCGCCAGGATCAGCATCAGACGGCGGAAAGCCGATCTGCCGGATTCCACATGTTTCTTTTCTTCCAACGTGCTTGCCAGATAGATCAGCATCCCGAAACCGTAGTTTCCGATAATGGATGCAAGCATCAGGAAGATGTATCCCGGTTCTCCCCAGGCATAGAAAAACAGGCTTCCTATCAGCAGAAAAACATTTCTGCATTTTTTAGGAAGCACGTAGTAGCCGATGATCATGACCGGCAGAAATATGCATAAGAAAACCAGTGAACTAAATACCATATTGTTTTTCCGCTGCCTTCATTTTGTCGTAAGACCAGCGTATGACCTTCATCCCTTTCTGTTTTTTGCCTCTCTTCATCAGGTCTTTGATCTGCTTTAAATATTCCATCGTAACCTTTGAGGAAAGCTTCGATTCCCCGGCAGGACGCGCCTGGAACTTGTAGGGGATCTCAACGACGGTACGGATCGTGCCCGTTGCGAGCACTTCCACCAGGATCTTCCAGCCGATCGGCCGCATATCCGCTCCGTCGATCACCTGACGGCGGAACATGAACAGACCACTCGTCGGATCCGTGATCTTTTTGAGGCAGGGCAACAGGATCTTGCCGATATATCTTGCAACCGCGGACACGAGTTTCCTGTAAGGGCCAAGGCCCCCGTCGGAACCGCCCGGGATGAACCGGCTCGGTACACAGAAATCAACCCCTGTTTCAAGCACCGCATACATGGATCGTAAGATCGCGGGCGGATGCTGCAGATCCGCATCCATGACCGCAATGTAATCGCCCTCTGCCATCGTAAAACCTTTTAAAACCGCGGTGGCGAGTCCCTTTTCCGTCGTGCGGTGTTCCATGCGGACGTTGTGATTTTCACCCATCACTTTTCTGATCACATCCGGCGTTTCATCTGTGGAATCATCCACAAAGATCACCTCATAGTCAATGCCGCGTAAGGCATAATCGATCTGGTTGACCAGGTTTCCGACATTTTCTTTTTCATTGTATGTTGGTACGACGATCGAGATCTTACTCACTTCATATCCTCCAACTGTTTTCTGAGCATCAGCATCTTGTCCCGCAGTTCCGCAGCCGTTTCGAAGTCCAGATCCGTCGCGGCCTGCTGCATTTTCTTTTTGATCTGCGCGATCAGTTTCTCGAGTTCCTTGCGGTCCATGGATTCCGGATCTTTTTCGATGCGCATCTCCTCTTTGGCGATCTCTTTGGAAATGCTGATCAGATCCCTGACCGCTTTCTGCACCGATTTCGGTGTGATGCCGTGTTCTTCGTTGTATGCCTGCTGGATCTTGCGGCGGCGGTTCGTTTCCGAGATCGCGTTTTGCATCGAATCCGTCATCGTATCGGCATACATGATCACGCGGCCGTTCACATTTCTTGCGGCGCGCCCGATCGTCTGCACGAGCGACGTTTCGGAACGTAAGAACCCTTCCTTGTCCGCATCCAGGATCGCCACGAGCGAGATCTCCGGAATATCAAGACCTTCCCTTAACAGGTTGATCCCCACAAGGACATCGAACACATCCAGCCGCAGCTCTCTGATGATCTGCGCGCGTTCCAAAGTGTCGATATCGGAATGCAGGTATTTGACCCGGATGCCGACTTCCTTCATGTAGGAGGTCAGATCCTCCGCCATCCGCTTGGTCAGCGTCGTGATCAGCACCTTGTTGTGCTGCTCCGTTTCTTTACGGACCTCTGAGATCAGGTCGTCGATCTGCCCTTCCGTGGGTCTGACAGACACTTCCGGGTCCAGAAGACCGGTCGGACGGATGACCTGTTCCACGCGCAAAAGTTCGTGCTCCGCCTCGTATTCCGCGGGCGTTGCGGACACAAACATCATCTGGTCTATTTTACTCTCAAACTCGCTAAAGTTCAAGGGACGGTTGTCCTTGGCGGACGGCAGACGGAAGCCGTAATCGACGAGTGTCGTCTTTCTTGCCTGGTCGCCGTTATACATCCCTCTGATCTGCGGGATCGTCATATGCGACTCGTCGATGATGATCAGATAATCATCGGGAAAATAGTTCATCAGCGTATACGGCGTCGCGCCGGGCTCAAGCCCGTACATATGTCTCGAATAGTTCTCGATGCCGGAACAGAATCCCGTTTCTTTGAGCATTTCGATGTCAAAATGCGTGCGCTCCGAGATCCTCTGCGCTTCTAAGAGTTTATCCTCGCTTTTAAAATACCGGATCCGCTCCTCAAGCTCCGCCTCGATCGTCTCGCAGGCGTGGTTGATCTTATCCGGCGGGATCACATAGTGGGATGCGGGAAAGACCGCAAAATGATTCAGCAGCGCTTTCTTTTCCCCGGTCAGCGCATCGATCTCCGTGATCCTGTCGATCTCATCCCCGAAAAATTCGATCCGGACCGCCCTGTCCGAATCCCAGGCCGGGAACAGTTCGATCACGTCTCCCAAGACGCGGAATTTCCCGCGCCCGAAATCCATCTGGTTCCGCTCGTAATTGATGTTGATGAGTTCGTGGATCACCTCGTCCCGGTCCTTTGTCATGCCCGGTCTTAACGACACGATCATGTTCAGGTAATCCTGCGGGCTGCCAAGGCCGTAGATACAGGAAACGGATGCGACCACGATCACATCACGGCGTTCCGATAGAGAGGCCGTTGCGGACAGCCTCAGCTTATCGATCTCATCATTGACCGACGAATCCTTTTCGATATAGGTATCCGTTGAGGGCACATAGGCTTCCGGCTGGTAATAGTCATAGTAGGACACAAAAAATTCAACGGCATTATTGGGGAAGAATTCCTTCATCTCGCCGTAGAGCTGGCCTGCCAAAGTTTTATTATGGCTGATGATCAAGGTCGGCTTATTGAGGGCCGCGATCACGTTCGCCATGGTAAATGTTTTTCCCGATCCGGTCACGCCAAGCAGGGTCTCAAACTGGTTGCCCGCTTTGAAACCCTCGACAAGTTCTTTGATCGCCTGCGGCTGATCGCCGGTCGGCTGATATTCTGAGTGAAGTTTGAAGTTCATAAATACAACACCCTCTGCGCTTTTGTCCTATTGCGCTTTTTCCTTTTACCCTTTTGTCCTGTCCGGATCAAGTGAAATTATTGGTTTTCCGGCACACCGCTGCGTTCCTTCAGGAGGATCCTGCCGGCGCATCCGCCAAGATATTCACCGTTTTCCATGACGGCTCTGCCGTTGATGTATACGGAATCGATCCCTTTCGGTCTTTCATCGCTCTTTTGCTCATTCACACTGATCTTCTCCAGATCGATCACAGTCAGATCCGCCTTGAATCCGGGTTTGATATATCCTCTCCCTGAAATACGATAGCGGTCCGCTGTTTTTCCCGTCATCTTATGCACAATATTCTGAATGGGAATGCCATATTTTTTCGCCAGCACAAAAAACTGCGGAAAAGTCTGGAACGCCGCAATATTCTGAAGCCCCTTATCCACTACCCAGGCATCGGTCATGAAGACGGACAGATCTTCTTCCATCAGCCTGCGGACGATTTTGTCATTATAGTATTTTCCCAGATAAATGCTTCCGGCTCGATTCGAAAGTTCCACCAGTTTCAGGTACATGTCCAGATAGGAAAGTCCCTCTTCTTTCGCACACTGCGGAAGCGTTTTTCCTTCATATTCCGGGTGTTCGTCGGAAATATATGCGATGACGATATCATCCCAGTCAATGCCAAGGACTTTCCTGTACATTAAGATCGTAAGCTGCAGTTTCAGCCGGTTGATGCGTTTTTTCGTTTCTTCCTGCGTCAGCTTTGCGTACCACTCCGGAAATACGACCGTAATAACAGAAGCGCCATAATGGAACACATAATTATCAAAAGCAATATCGCCGCCCTTTTCCCGCGCACGGTAAAAGGTGGCCAGCATTTTATCAAGCAGTTTCCAGGTTCGCTGTCCCGTAAAGATCAGATGGCTGTATTCGAGTCTGCAGCCGGATCTCTCCATGATGCTTACGGCTTCGTCCAGTCCGAGCTCAAGGTGTGATTTTTTCGTAAACAACGGATAATCAGCGCTGACGATGGAGCAGGCTCTCGGATGGATCGTCACGATCCCGTCGTATTTTGCGATCTCTTTTGCAAAGGCGATGATCTCCTCATCCCCGGCATAACGGTCAGGTTCGTACATGAACCCGAAGGACCCGCCGAATGCGCCGCCCTCCATGGCTTCCCTGACATGGACAAGTTCCGTTTCAATCTGTTCTTTGTTAAACGGAGTCGGATCATAGCCGGCAATTCCCGCACGGACGGAGCCCTGACCGATCAGCGGCGCAATGTTCACATAGAGGTTGTCTTTTGCGCGTTCTTTAAATTCTGCAAAACTGCAGGGATGCTTTGCTTCAAATAAACCGCCGCCGATCTGTTCCCGGTATGGCGTGTCCGGATCCACTCCAAACGGCGAAAAACTGCAGTTCCCGGTGATCTGGGTCGTGATGCCCTGCTCGATAAACGGTTTATAGTATTTCTCGGCATTCTCATAATCGTAGAAAAAGTCATTGTGGGAATGCGCATCGATAAAGCCCGGGCAGATCTGGCGACCTGTCAGATCGATGATCCGGTCCGCTTCTGCGGTGATTTTTGCGCCGACCTCAACGATCATATCGTCTTCGATCAGCACATCCCCGATAAATGGCTTATTCCCTGTACCATCGTAAATCTCTCCGTTTTGAAAGAGTGTTTTCATTTGTCCGCCTCCGGAATAGTCATCTTGTCACCGCTTGTATTATACATGGAGTCACATGACTTTTGCAAAAATATATCACTTCGATGCCGCGATCTTTCCTTCTAAATACCAACGCGTTTTAAGAACTTCTTATCATTCATCTGCTCATTCGTAAGATACACACCGTCATGAAACAGCGCATAATTCGTGACCGGCGTCGGCGCGTTCTGCGCTTCTTCCCTGCTTTCTATATGGATCGCATGAAACGGGATCCCGTTTTCTTTTGCAGTCTGCTCCAAAACCGGCACATACTTTGCATTGAACGGGCACTGGCTCGTGTAATACAGAACATAGCCTTTTTCGTCCGTGTGCGGATGCTTTGCGCAGTCTTTGAATTGCGGCTTCCCGGCATCCGTTTCAAAGGGCAGATACCAGAGACCGATCCCGTTATCCGCTTCATCGCAAACTAAAAAGCCTTTGTACTGAAGGAACTTCGGATCTGCAAGGAACGGTAGTTTCTTCGACGCCGCCAGGATGCACAGCCCCTTCCTGCCTTTTGCTTTACTGTCTTCCACACAGGCATTTAACAGGTCCGAAGAATACCCATGCCCTTTGAACGACCCGGAAACCCACAGGCAGTCTATGTACATATATCCTTGTGCCTCGATCGGGACCCACGCATTTTCCGCCGGGATATATTCGATAAAACACTTGCCCCGCTCCGCGCTTTTTAAGAAAACAAGTCCTTCCTCAAACCTGTCTGACAGCCAAGCCTTCTTCGAAGAGACCTGCACATCGTTATTGTTGGAAATGGCACAGCAGATGTGCTCCTTTTCCAGATTTTCCTTTGTGACTCTGATGTATTCCATGTGTTGTCCTCCTCGCTGTTATGCCGGATCCTTTACTTCATATGGTTTATTCCAGGAGCCGATCTCGATCAGGTTTCCTTCCGGATCGGCGATATAACAGGTCCTCTGGCCCCAGGGTTCCAGCTCCGGCTCCAGTACCGGTGTCGCGCCATGCTCTACCGCATTTTTGAAGGCAGTATCGACCTCCTCAAAGGTATCAACATAAAGTGCGATCTCCGAATGGCCATTCAGCCCCTTCACATACTCATACCTGCGGTTTGTCATTTTCTCAAAATCCTTCCTGCCAAAAAGCAGAAACAGCGTTCCGTCCTTTACCAGATATACATTGGAAGTGTCCTCTGCTTCTTTGATCTCAAATCCAAGGACATCCCTGTAAAAGCGGATCATCTTTGCCATGTCCTCAACCAATAATCCAAAACCGTCCAGTCTCATAACATCAAGCCTCCTTTTCCTTTATGCACTCTTCGAGTGTCAATACTTCGCAGCCCTTATCCGCATAGTACCGAAGCATCTCATCCATCTTTTTCAGATCATAACTTGTCACACAATCAGAGAGCACATGCACTTTGTATCCCGCCTTTACAAGATTATAGCTTGTTGACTTGACACAGGCCGTTGCATCGGCACCGGTGATATAAAACTCTGCTATCCTGTTTTTCTTGACAAACTCCGCAAAGGCTTCACTTGTCAGCGCACTGGCTTTTGACTTTTCAAAAACATGATCTGTCACGACTTTCAGTTCCGGAACAAGTTCAGCGCCTTTGGTTTCCGGTTTAAATGTTCTTGTCTTTTCGGACAGATTGCAGTGCCTGATATAGATGATCTGCATTTCATTTGCCACCGCCCAATCGATTGCTTCATTAACCTGTCCTATGATCAGTTTATAGTTCTTTGTAATATCATTCTGAAGGTCTATCACGACCAACGCTTTGTTTTTCATTTCCGTTCTCCTTCATATCTTTTTGCTATTTCAGAGGTGATCCGGTATAGCTTTTCCCGGATCCTTTCCGGCTCCAGCACGGTCACCAGATCCCTGCAGGAAAGCATCCAGGCAAGAAGTTCCTCATCGTCTGCATACTCATGTTCAAACAGCAGCCTCCCATCATCCATTTCCTGAAACGAACCGGTCCCATACTCTTCCACCAGCTGCCATTTCAGGGTGGGATCAAACAATGCCTTTACCTTATCTTTTGCGGGAAAGACCGTCTTGTTGGAAAGATCCGGCAACGGCACTTCACGGTTTGCCTCAAACGTTGCCACATGTGTGATACGGTCCATGCGGTCCAGTTTAAACAGCCTGAAATCGTTTCTTAAGAGACAATAGCCGTAAACATACCAGCTCGTCCACTTGAAGATCAGATAGTAGGGTTCGATCTCCCTTTCGGTATCCCCGCCCGGCGAATAATACCGAAACCGGATGGTCTTCTTCAGACCGATCGCATCCTGTATGGTCTCGATCTTCGGGGCCAGTGATTCCCGGTGCCAGGATGACAGATCGATCAGAATGGAATCCCTGCCGTTTACGAGCTCAGAGGATCCGGCTTGGATCTTCTCCATCAACTGGCTGTAGTAACTGCTTCCGCTCACGCTGTCCAGACTTCTTAAGCCTGCTAGGATCATCTGCATGTCTTTTGACGTCAGGATCGTCCGGTCCATGCGGTATCCGTCCATAATACGGATGCCGCCGCCTACCCCCTGCGTCGTCAGGATCGGAATGCCTGCCCTGTTCAGTTCGTCGATATCGCGATTGATCGTTCTTCTCGACACCTCAAAGCGTTCCGCAAGCTCGGGCGCCGTCGTCTTATCCTTCTGTAACAGCACGGAAAGAATCCCGATCAGCCTGTCAGTCTTCACCGCTCTTACGCCCTCCTTCCTTCTGACGTTTCGAAGCTTCTGAAATGATCGTAGCATAATAAACACGACACCTGTGTGTCGTGTTTATTCTACCATATTTTTGAGCCCTTGGGGACGGGGTTAAGGGCTCACTTTTTTTGTCCCTTGGGGACGGGGTCAGTGGTCCATCCGCATCACTGCCTTGCCAGAAACTCTGACGGTGTGATAGCCGTTACCCTGCTGTTGATAAAATCCTTTACATTTCTTGTAATAATATAATCTGCTCCGACTCTCTGCGCTATTACTGCCTGCAATGCGTCTTCATAGTCGGTCCAATGTAAAGCGGCTGCACCTTCCAGATCCGAGCCCTTCAAGTCTTCAAAATGAAAAATCAATGACAAGGCTTTTAATATTTCTTCCACTCTGTCCGGTGACAATTCCTTCCGCATTACATAAACCAGATTTGCAAATGTTAATGCCGGTACATAGCCCTCGACCCGATCAATCTCGCACATTTTCCAGATATTTGCCGAATCGGAATAGTACGGTTCACGTTTCTGAAGGACATCCAACAGGATATTTCCATCAATCAACAATCTCATATTTTGCTTTCAGCCCCTCCTCACGGGCTTCATCCAATCCTTCCTGATGATTCAGCACGCCGGTCAGGGAATCCGTCAGATAAGAAACCGCTGATTCTCTGGGAACAAACCTGCCCACTTCCTTACCGTTCTTCGTGACAATAACTTCCTTTCCGCTTTGAACAATGGCAAGGTAGCGTCCGAAATTATTCTGCATTTCTGTTGCCGTTGCAACGGCTGTATCTTTGATCATCCTGATCACCTCACTTATTTAGCTAATTTCATTATACTATTTTTTAGCTAATATTCAAGTCTCTTTCATAGTTTTGGTCCTTTGGTGGTCCCTTGGTGAGCCCTTGGGGACGGGGTTAAGGGCTCATTGTTTACTTTGCAGTTTACAATGGACCACTGACCCCGTCCCCAAGGGCTCACTACCGGTCTAAATTGACAGAATTAGAAATATAATACAGAAACCCCTGCTCGCGGCAATAAGTCGCGATCCTATTTTCGAGGGCCTCGTTTTCAGGGGATTCGTCTGCATATTCAAGCAGAAAGATCTTCGCGCCAAGCGCTGCATACTTTTCAATATAGTCCGTAAAATATTCCCGGTCCTCATCAAGCGCCGCAGTCAGCCTGTCCTCTTCCCAGTCGATCCGCGTGAAGACACATTCCTGGTTGATCCCCGTGATCACATCTGACCACGCACCAATCTTTTCGGTATAGGCATCCAGAAACGTATCCCCGCCGTTTATGATCACATCACACCCCATGGACCTGAGTCCTTTCATGATCACAGCCAGGCCGTTTAAGATCTCATCAGTCGGGTAATTATAGTAGACATCGCAGTTATCGACAAAAAATCCGTCGATTCCTTTAGACAGTAGATCGGGTGCAAGTTCGTTTAAAATGAAATCCTGCCACCGTTTATCGGAAACGTCGACCCATTGTTCACCTTCCCAGTGCTCATAAGCACCAAGCGCCAGATCCGAATAGGTATCATAGTAATCGCTGAAATCCTCCAGCGATCCGATGTTTAGGTAGCTGTAGATGTGCTGTTCTTCAGGTTTCTGAAGAAATTCGTCCTTGTCGTGGTATCTCGCATCGATCACAAGATACTCATAGTCTGAAAGTTCACTGATATCGCCGTCAAAATCCAGAAAAACTCCGTATTGTTTCTGCGTGAAACCGTTTAAGCCGGCTAAAGATTCCGTGCGCAGTCCGGCATGATGATCCCCCGCGCAGCCGGCAAAAGCAGTAAACATGCAGAGAATGAGCCATGTAATTGTTGAGATCTTCAGAAACCTTTTCATGTGCAAAGTGAACCACTAACCCCGTCCCCAAGGGGTCAGTGGATGTTTCTCTCCTGCCGGTATTGTAACATATATTCGGCATTGATTTCTTTGATCTCACGTTTTCCGTCAATATAGTCCTGATAAATATCCCAGGGAGCGCCCCCGCCAAGCCAGCAACCGCTGCAGTTCTCGCATCCGCCGCCGCAGTCCAGAGACTCACGGATGATCTGTTCCCTCTCTTCTTTTGTTGTATCCTTGATCAGTATCGATCTCATGCTTCCATCTCCTTCCAGAATCCTTTCCGAATCATTCCTGAATACTTCCCGATTCTTACCCGATTCAAAGTTTTCCGAACCCACAGCCCCAGGATCAAATCCAGAATCATGTCCGCAGGCTGCAGGATCATATCCGCCGGCCCCTCAGTATTCCTCCAGGAAATGATGTCTTATCCCATGCTTCTTATAAGCGATCACCGTATCAACGTTCACGTTCTGGACGCTGTTGAAAATATTGGATTCGATGTAAGGATTGTCTTTTTTCAGCATGGCGATCAGCTTCTTGGTTTCCAGCCGTTTGGACGAAGTCGTACCGTCTTCATGGCAGGTCGAGCACGTGTCCGTAAAATGGCACGCGCATTGCAGAAAATGCAGCCCGCAGTAATCCCGCCAGGAACAGATATCACTTTCCCGGATCAGATAAAGCGGCCGGATCAGTTCCATCCCTTCAAAATTCGTGCTGTGCAGCTTCGGCATCATGGTCTGGATCTGCGCCCCGTGCAGCATCCCCATCAGAATAGTCTCGATCACGTCATCGTAATGATGCCCCAGTGCGATCTTGTTGCAGCCAAGTTCCTTCGCCTTACTGTAGAGATGCCCCCGCCGCATCCTCGCACAGATATAGCAGGGACTTTTCTCGATCGTATCGACGGCATCAAAGATCGTACTCACAAAAATGGTGACAGGAATTCCCAGCGTTTCCGCATTGCTTTCGATGAGCGAGCGGTTCTCCCTGTTGTATCCCGGATCCATGACCAGAAAGATCAGGTCAAAATCACACTTTCCGTGCTTTTTGATCTCCTGGAACAGCTTCGCCATCAGCATGGAATCCTTGCCGCCGGAAATGCAGACCGCGATCTTATCTCCTTCTTCAATCAGCCGGTAGGTTTTGCAGGCCTTTGCAAACGGCGTGAACAACTGCTTATGAAATCTCTTCCTGATGCTTTCTTCCGCTTTCTGCCTGGTTTCTGCACGCCGATCCTCATTTGCGACCAAAGAACGGATATATCCCGCATAGCCTCCCGCAAGACTGTAATATTCTCTTCCTGCAGGAAAAATCACCTCATCCAGTTCCCTTGTCCTTTTCCCGATCTCGCAGTAGAAAACCACTTTCTTTTCTGCAGACAGTTTGCGGATCAGCACGCCGATCGTTTCTTCTCCTGCGTCAAGATCCAAAGCGATGGCGTTCTCCATCATCCCATAAGCCCTGTGGTCTTCATCGCGGACATCGATCAGGACATAAGAATCGTCCCGCAGCTGACTCAGTTCCGAAATCGTGATCTCTTTCATGTCTTAAACGCCCACTTTACATATCACGATCAAATGAACAGACTCATATCGGATTCCTCACCCGATCCGATAAAAGTCGCTACGCCGCCAAGTTCCACCCCGTCGATCAGCTCTTCCTGTCGGATCCCCATGATATCCATCGACATCTGGCAGGCAACGATCCTGACCCCGTGTGATTTTGCACTCTCGATCAGTTCTTCAAGTGAACTGATCCCCTTCTTCTTCATGATCCCGCGGATCATTTTCGCACCGGCACCGCCCATGTTCATCCTGGAGAGCCCGAGTTTCGTTGTTCCCCTTGGCATCATGAGCCCGAACATTTTCTCGATAAACGTCTTGGCCACTTTGATCTTCTTCGGTTTTCTCAATATGTTCAATCCCCAGAAAGTAAAGAACATTGTGACTTTCCTGCCCATTGCGGCCGCACCGTTTGCAATGATGAACGCGGCAATGGTCTTGTCGAGATCCCCGGAGAATACCACAAAAGTCTTATCGTTCTGTTCTTTTACGGCAGCCGTTTCCGGTTTATCCGCCCTTGTGATCTGCGTCCTGATCACGCCGTCTTTGATCACCAGCTCATCCAGATGGTTTCCGGTACGCGCACACCAGACTTTAATGTCCGATTCAAATGCATCTTCTGTAGCCTCCACCCGGATCGTTTCGCCGACAGGCTTATCCCGAAGATAATCCGCCACTTTCACGATCGGTCCGGGGCATTTGAGGCCTTTGGCGTCGATCAGGACCGGAACAGGCGCAGGACCTGCAGCGACTGCAGGGCTGCTTTGCGTCTGCAGTGCACGATAGGCCTGATACCCTCCGTCAAGCGTTGCAACATCATATCCCCTGTCGGATAAGATCTCCGCGATCTGCTCACTCCAGTCCCCGACACGGCAGAACACGACCACCGGTTTATCCTTCGGAACCGTATCAAATGCATCA
>JAEEGL012715290.1_pt1 | contig 12802 bp, 10 predicted proteins | sample 9134231 | NCBI WGS metagenome assembly JAEEGL01 (sample SAMN16246548, study PRJNA631951) | gut metagenome | biome: gut microbiome; feature: rumen; material: fiber-attached | host: Bos | place: Iran: Karaj | collected 2018-10
CACTCGGCATCTGTTCCTATGGTAAAATCCTCATACCTTGGATGCCAGAGCCTCAGGAAATCGATGTAGGATTTCTTGATCCACTTGATCCCCGCCAGATAATTGAGCTCGTCCTCAGTAAAGTTGAGGTCACAGTAGAGATATATCTGACGCTTAATTTCTTCCACCATCTCGTCTGTGAACTTCACATCCTTGTTCCTGCACCTGAAGGTCCAGGTTGTGGTGTAGTCGGGGAAGTTGTGATAGATAGCCTGTCCCATTGAGAATTTGTAAAGATCGGTTTCCAGTAAGCTATCAATTATGGGTTTCATTGGATTGTCCTCCAGTTTGCCTGTTTTACTCAGGTATTCTCTAAATGTTTCGTTGATATCGTCTGACATTACAGCCGGGCTCTTCCTGATCTTAGAGCCGCTCGTCTTGATGATCTGTCTGTCAACCAGATTAAATGTGTGATCAGGATATATCGGCGAGAGCTTCTCAACATAGGAGGGCTCTCCCGTATACCAGTTGAAGTGCGCAGAACCCGGATCGATTGCAACTGAGGAAAAGAGTTCTTTTCCCCATGCAACCCAGTTCTCATGAGTAAAGGTGCCGTCGAGCCCTATCTTTTTGTCATCGATGAGTCCCACAATGACTCTGGGATTGTCATGGAACATCTCCTTAACCAGCTTGTGCCGCACCGTAAAGGGAAGGAAATCCTTGCCCCTGTCCTCCTGATAACCGCACACTGCTATGATGACACGGTCATTCTCATCAAGAGCTCTTTTGATAAGTGACTCATGCCCCTTGTGAAGAGGTATAAAACAGCCAAAAACTATCCCAATATTCTCCATTTCAGTCTCCTTTAATCTCATGAGATTCCTCTATGTCTGATCAGCCTGCATAGTATAGCATCTCAAAGAGTTCCTCAGCGTTGACGCCGCCGATCTTGTAGCCCCAGTTCTCTTCGTCCTTCTCAACCGCTATCCTTACCATGCTTCCATCGCCCAGCTTAAAGTCAACACATGATTCTGCGTCGGTTCTGACAAACGAGAATTCGCTGCCTGAAGGAATAGTAATGCTTCCGAGGCTGTTTCCTTCATCATCTATGCTCTCACCCTCGATATCCTTTACAGATTTAAGAGTAATGCCTGAATTGATGATGTAATACTTATCATCACTGACTGCGCTGCCGTCTTCGTTCATATGATAGGTCTTGCCGGCGCTGTAGGTGCTCAGGATGTCCATTCTGGACGAAAGACGCATTGCTGCGCTGTCTGTAAGGCAGGCTGAATAATATACATCCTGCTCATAGTCATAATAGCCTGTGCTTGAATTGGCATCAAGGATAATCTCTTTACCGACCTCACCATTATCAAGACTGAAGGTATACATCTCCTGGTAGTCATTCATCTCAGACAGATCGACCAGAAGGAAATGCTTGCCCTGCGCTCTTACAAGGTAAGGTACGAATCCGTAAAAGTATGTGTCAAGAGTAACCTTTCCTTTCTCACCGCTTACTTCAAAAGCCTTGCTGTCGCCTTCGTTCATCTCGTCCGGTATGTTGGTGCACTCATAGGCCTCGACCACTCCGTCTTTATCGGTATCAGCAAAAACAGTCATATATTTTGTAAGCTCAGTTATGATACTGCAGTCATCCGCGGGAACATATGCGGAATCTATAAGGCCTGTCGAATAGGGAACCATTGCAGTGATCGTTCCATAGGCATATGGCGCAATATCATAGGCATTGAAAAAGACTGTTACGCCGTCAGCATCCAATGTCCAAACAAAATATCCGGCATATCCGTTCTCATCTTCGACCGGATTTTCAGGGTCGAAGGTGTTGTCGACGTAGTTCTGTATCTGACTCTCAAATCCGCCCTCAGTATCGGAAGCAAAGAAAGCGTCTTTGCCATAGGTATCCAGAAGGGATTTGATAAGATAGTCCGTAAATGCCTTGCGATCCGGAACTATATCCATCAGTGAAAGATCCTTGCCGGTTGCCACATCAAGGTTAAGAGAACCAAACTCGGTGTAGCCATGCGCTCCGCCGGCAAAAGTATAGAAGGTGGTAAGCACGCTCAGATACTTCTCATCAAGACGCCTTATGGCATGCTCAAGTTCAACACTGGCCGTGTATATCATAGGATCTGTTTCCTCAGGTGTGATACCTGCACGATACTCTATGTTATCATTTGTAAATTCTGTCTTTCTGCTGTTGGCTTCGGACTCCTTGGTATTAAAGTACCCGGAGAACGTCTCGTAGAGTGCGGGGAATGCTGCCTTGCTGTCATCATCCATGGTAAGGCTGGTAATCCTTCCCTCACACAGACACTGATCATATTTACCGGATTCGTCATTCTCAAATATATACTCAGACTTCCTGAAAACAGCAGGTGCCTTTAAAGAAACGTCACCCTTGTCTGCCACAGCTTCCTCAGTGGCAGTCTGGTCACTGCCCTCACTGCCATCTCCCTGTCCGCCGGCATTCTCAGCCTGCTGCTCATCTTTCGAGGCATTGTCCAGGGCAGCCTCTTCATCGGTGTTCTGCTCAGGTGTCACACTGTCCTGACTCTCAGCTGCAGGTGCAGGTACGTCTGTGCTTGAACATCCGGTGATTCCAGTTATAAGTGTCACCGCCAACGCGGTCCCTATAAGTTTATTCTTTATTCTCATTTTTTCCTCCCCTTGCATTTTAATGCTGAAAATATAATAAATTATACCCTATTAAAGTACAAGATAGTGGTTTATTATAAAAAGAAAAATATAGACTTAACTTAGACAATATTATATAAGGAGGAGTTTCAATGAGTCAGCAGGGAATAGGAACCAGATGTGTTCAGGCGGGATATAAGCCGGCGAATGGTGAGCCAAGGCAGATCCCCATCATTCAGTCAACAACATTTAAGTATGATACAAGCGAGGATATGGGTAAGCTCTTTGATCTGGAGGCATCAGGATATTTTTATACCAGACTTCAGAATCCCACCAACGACCACGTAGCTGCCAAGATCGCGGCGCTCGAGGGCGGAAGCGCTGCAATGCTCACATCATCGGGCCAGGCAGCCAACTTTTTTGCACTCTTTAATATATGTGAGAACGGAAGTCACATCGTTGCCTCATCATCAATATACGGCGGCACTTTCAATCTCATAGCTGTCACAATGGCGAAGATGGGAATCGAAGTGACCTTTGTCTCCCCTACAGCTTCAAGAGAAGAGCTGGACGCCGCATTTAAAGCGAATACAAGAGCAGTCTTTGGTGAGACTATCGCCAATCCCGCCCTCACAGTCCTTGACATTGAGAAATTCGCAGAGGCAGCCCATGCTCACGGCGTTCCCCTTATTGTGGACAACACCTTCCCAACACCTGTAAACTGCAGACCTATCGAGTGGGGAGCCGATATTGTGACACATTCCACAACCAAATATATGGATGGGCACGGAGCAGGTGTCGGGGGCGCCATCGTCGATTCAGGCAGGTTTGACTGGATGGCACACGCTGACAAGTTCCCCGGGCTTACCACTCCCGATGAGTCTTATCACGGCATCGTATATGCTGAGAAATTCGGAAAAGAGGAGGCATTCATAACTAAGTGCACCTCCCAGCTCATGAGGGATTTCGGATGCATACAGTCACCTCAGAACGCGTTTATCTTAAACCTCGGTCTTGAATCTCTTCATGTGCGCATGCCAAGACACGTTGAGAATGGTCTGGCTGTCGCGAAGTTCCTTTCTGCTCACGACAAGGTAGTAGGAGTTAATTACCCGGGACTTGAATCGGATCCCTATTATGAACTCGCCAAAAAGTATATGCCAAACGGAGGCTGCGGAGTTGTATCCTTTGAGATTGAGGGAGGAAGATCCGCTGCAGAGAGCTTCATGAAAAAACTCCGCCTTGCAGCAATTGAAACACACGTTGCAGACGCAAGAACGTGCTGTCTCAATCCCGCAACTTCCACTCACCGCCAGATGAGTGATGAACAGCTTAAAGAAGCCGGTATTCCTGCAGGTCTTATCAGAATGTCCTGCGGACTTGAGGACAAGGAAGACCTTATAGCAGATATTGAAAATGCCCTTGGATAAGCGATTTATCATGTTATAATGTATGTAAATATAAATAAAGGGGGTTTTAAGTATGTTAAGTCAATACACAAAAGTACCTGCATCTATGAACTCCAACGTATCACTCAAAATCGTTCCGGGTCACTTCGCCACCACCCATTCTCATATTACTCATTATATGGAGATAGGGACGATGAAGACCCGCTGCAGCGAAGCTCACGGAGTTGCCACTATCCTTGCTATGCACTACACAGTATCCACTCCTGTGGACACAATTGTATGTGCTGACGGGACAGAAGTTATCGGAACATATCTTGCTGAAGAGCTGACAAGAGCCGGTGTACTCAACTACAACGCCCACAGGACTGTTTACGTGGTGGCACCTGAGTACGCGCCAAGCGGTCAGATAATCTTCAGAGACAATCTTCAGCTGGCTATCAGGGGCAAGCATGTGCTCATCCTTATGGGATCACTTACGACAGGGCGCACTCTGGAGAGGATGATGGAGGGAGTCCGCTACTACGGAGCCGACATATCAGGAGCCTGTGCGATCTTCAGTGCTGTCAAGGAAGTTGACGGCATTCCTGTCATCTCTGTTTTCAGACCTGAAGATATCCCTGAGTTCTCATCCTATGCTCCTTCGGAGTGTCCGCTCTGCAAACAGGGTCAGAAGCTCGATGCTCTTGTAAACAGCTTTGGATACAGCATACTTCAATAACCGGGAACTAATAATAATGGGAAAGAAATCAGTAAAAGAAAACAAGAATATTTATTTTGAGGCAAGGGAAAAAGCGGGTCTTACAAGAGCCGAAGCCAGTGAGATCATTGGTACCATCACCGAGAGCCGACTTGAAAAACTCGAGACAGGAAAAACCACCATCCTTCCTGAGGATGTGGTAGATATGGCAAGGGCTTACAAAAGGCCTGAGCTTTGCAACTACTACTGCACTCACGAATGCAGAATTGGCAAAGACACTGTCCCGGAGGTCAAGGCATCCTCACTGTCCGAGATTGTTCTCGGTATGCTGGCAGCCCTCAATTCTCTTGACTCTCAGAAAAACAGGCTCATCGATATTACTGCTGATGGCGTAATATCGGACGATGAGCTGCCGGATTTTGTCAATATCCAGAAACAGCTCGACCAGATCGATCTTACAGTAGAATCACTCAAAGTCTGGGTTGCAAGTACGATCGCTGACGGCAAGATCAATAAGGACAAACTTGGAAAGCTCAAATAATAACTTTGCGCCGGTACATAATATATGTTATGCTCGAATTGATACTAGTTGTCATCGGAGATATCACATATGACTACTGCCGGCGCAAACAGTAACAACAATAAACTTGATGAATATGTTGTCAATAATATTGATGCTGCCATTGAGAACGGATGGATCAAAGTCTACTATCAGCCTGTAATCCGCTCTCTTACCGGCAAGCTTTGCGGTGCCGAGTCTCTCGCAAGATGGATCGATCCGGAGTTTGGATTTCTGGCACCCGACAAGTTCATCAGTGCTCTTGAAGCAAGCAGTCAGATTCACAAACTGGACTGCTTTATAGTCGATCGCGTATGTCACGATATAGCTGACAGGATAAACGCGAATCTTTCGGCTGTTCCGGTCTCAGTCAATTTCTCACGTCTCGATTTTGAAACTACGGATATGCTTAAGGTAGTTGAGGACGCTGTAGAAAAATACGACATTCCCAGGGATTATATTCATATAGAGATAACCGAGAGCATGATCGTCTCTGATTCAGAGCTCATGACGAGCGTTATTGACAACTTCAGAAATGCCGGTTACGAAGTCTGGATGGACGATTTCGGAAGCGGCTACTCTTCGCTTACCCTTCTTAAGGATTACACCTTTGATACCCTTAAGCTTGATATGAATTTCCTTTCCAATCTCAATGACAAGACAAAGGCTATCATAACTTCCACCGTCACGATGGCTAAAAATATCGATATCAAGACTCTTGCAGAGGGCGTTGAGACCAGGCAGCAGATCGAGTTTCTAAGGGATATCGGCTGCGGAAGGCTTCAGGGCTATTACTACGGAAAGCCCATGCCCCTTAATGAGTTCTTTACCCATATGAAGCAGTTCGGAATAGATATGGAGCACCGCCAGTGGCGTCACTATTATGAAGTAGCTAGCTTCAAAGCCAGGGCAACAGATGAGCCTTTAGAGCTTCTAGAAGACAATGGCAGGGATTTCAAGACTCTTTTCATGAATGAACCCTACAAGAGGCAGATATTTGAAAATGACCATTCTTTAGAAGAAATAGATAAACTCATATACCACACTGCCTCTCCGCTTATCAAGAAGTACAGACAGTTTGCCGATCTTCTCAAACAGACCAGGAGCCGTGAAACTCTTTACTATACAACCAACGGAAATATTCTGTGCTTTCAGGCGCAGGTCGTTGCAGAAAATGCCGGACACTGCATAATAGAAGGCTCAATCCGAAACCTCTCTTCCGACATTGCACTCTCCAAGAGAAACAGTCTCGATTTCAGGTTAAAAGAGCTGAATCACCTCTTCGAGATGGTTCTTCAGCTAAATCCTTCAGCCGACAAGGTCACTCCTCTTCTTGGCAAGTTCTTATATGTAACAGAGTTCAATGCGCACAATATAAGTCTTAAAGACAGGTTCGGAGCCTTTGTAAGAAACCATGTTGCCGTAGAAGACACCGAACGTTTTCTTTCCTTTATGGATCTGGATTCCATATCCGAGAGGATTCAGGAGAGCGTCAGCGGCTATATAGAGGACATCTTCAGGCTCAAACAGATGAATGGCAACTACGAGTGGAAAGAAGTAGCCCTTATGATAATCCCGGGCACCGGCGGCGGAGAATTCTTGTTCTGTATAAAGTCAATTCCCGCAGCCTTAAATGATTTCATAGCTCCGGATTCCGAATATATCAAGGCAAAGGGCATAATCGATACCTCGAAGGATGTGCGTATCGATCCGCAAATGTGGGACAACATAGTAAACCATACCACTATCAAGTTCTTCTGGAAGGATACTGACAGAAGATTCCTTGGCGCAAGCAGATCATTTCTTGAATATTACGGTTTTTCGTCAGTGGATGCAATTCGTGGTAAAACCGATGAAGACATGGCCTGGCATATTGATGAGAAGACCTATCAGGACGATGAAGAGAGCATTATAAATGAAGGCGCCCATATTTACAACGTTCCAACCCAGTGCATCATAAACGGAACCGTACACAGTATTGTCTGCAACAAGATGCCCATCTACAAAAATGGCAAGATCATCGGCCTTATGGGATATTTTGTTGACGTGGACGAGGAGCTCTCCCGTATTGATGCGCTGTATAACGCCAGAAGAAGTGACTCTGTAACGGGTCTCATGAACACCAAAGCTCTGACGGATTCAATGATAGACTATGCCTTCCAGTACAATGAAAGACAGAGAGACTTCGGGCTCATTATCCTGAAGGATCAGAACTATAAACGGATAGTTGGTTCCTACGGTCAGGACTTTGCCGACAAACTGCTTAAAAAGATGGGACAGGAAATCCTTACCGTGACCGGCACCAGCTGCGCTGTCGGAAGAACCTTTGACTCAACTTTTGCTCTCATAACCCACACAAGTGACATTTCTGAACTTAAATACCTTGCAGATAAGGTCAAAAAAGCGCTGGAGTCCATAAAAGAGCTTGACGGAAATCCTGTCACGATCAGGATAAAGTATGCAATGCGGATGCGCTCCGATGAAGGGACAACCGATGAGAGTATGTACTTCCAGGTGCAGAATCAGCTTGAAGAAGATGTATAAAAAAGAATGCCGCTTGCGGCATTCTTTTTTATACATCTCGCGCATACGCATCCTTAGCGGAGCGTTTCTTATATTCTCCTGTTCAAAACAAAGATCGTAGCAAGCACAAGCATTATCCCAAGTGCAAGTCCGGTCCATGGCACCAGTGCGAATCCCGTGACAAGATAACAGATCGCGCAGATAACTGCAACGAGCGTTGCATAGGGAAGCTGTGTCTCCACATGTCTTATGTGTTCACAGCTCGCACCTGTGGATGCAAGGATCGTAGTATCCGATATAGGCGAGCAGTGATCACCATACACAGATCCTGCCAGCGTTGCCCCGAGGGTTGGAATGAGGTATGCAGCCGCACCGTCCGACGCACATATCATCGTAACGATGGGTATAAGCATTCCAAATGTTCCCCAGCTCGTTCCCATTGAAAAGCTCATAAGCGCAGCAACGATAAATATTATAAACGGCAAAAATCCAAGAGGAAGATGCGATCCGCTTACAAAGCCGGATATAAACACACCTGTTCCGATAAGCTGTCTGCATACGCCTCCAAGACTCCAGGACAAAACCAGTATCAGCATCGGCGGCACGATATTGCTTATGCCGTCAACGATGTTTTTCACGTACTCCTTAGGTGTCATAAGCTTTCTTGGGATGTAGAGCACAAACGCACACAAAAGTCCTGCAAAAGCGCCGAGTGTCAGACCTGCGGTGGGATTATAGCCTATAGCCTCAGAAAAACTCACTCCCTTGAAAAATCCGCCCACGTAGGCCATTCCGAGAATCGCACATACTACCAGTACAAGGACAGGAAGAACAAGGTCTATTACCTGTCCCTTGGAATTTGCGCCTTCCTTCAATTCAGTATCAGTTGCCTTGCTCTTGGCCGCATCATCTTCTGCCTTCTTCATAGGGCCAAAGTCAAGCCCCGTTATGCTTATGGCAAAGACCATCACGATAGTCAAAATTGCATACAGGTTGTATGGTATTGTGGATAAAAATACATTAAATCCATTGGTCTCGCTGACCTCACTGGCAACAGCAACTGCCCAGCTTGATACCGGAGCAATAATGCACACCGGTGCTGCCGTTGCATCGATGATATACGCAAGCTTCTCCCTTGATATCTTAAGCTTGTCGGCAATGGGCCTCATAACGGTTCCGACCGTCAGGCAGTTAAACCCGTCGTCGATAAAAATGAAAATCCCCAGAAATGATGTGGCGATGGCGGCAGATCTTTTGCTCTTTAGCCTCTTCTGCGCCCATCTGCCGTAGGCCTCACTGCCTCCGGACTTCGAGACAAGTACAACCACTCCCCAAAGCAAAGCCAGGAAAATGATCATATAGGCATTGTCTGCGATCTTGGCATACATCATATCAAAGGCTGTTGCAAAGGCTGTAATAATGCTTCCTCCGCTCAAAAAACTGTATATAAGCGTTCCGGAAATAAGACCGATAAACAGCGATGAGTAGACCTCTTTAGTTACAAGAGCAAGTACGATTGCGATCACTGGTGGCAAAATAGACAGCCAACCGGCTTCGACCATAGTAAAATCCATAAGCCCTCCCCCTTCTGTCAAAAATGCATAAATATAAGCATTATTATATCATAGTATTGCTCTCAATCACTTATATTGTTGCAGTTTTTCAATAAATGTCTGCGCCATTTCGCTGAGTTCTCCGCCCTTTCTGATAATGTATCCGAAAGTGAGCGTCTCCTCCTCTTTTAGTTTTATGGCGATAAGTTCAGATGAATTGATACTGTCGCCAAGCATAGCTGCCCCGACAGCATAGCCGTTAAGTCCCAGCATGAGCTCCATCGATGTGGCTCTCTCATTGGTACTTATGACCTTTTTGTAGTCGTAGGTGGCAAGCGCCTCCTCCCTGTAATAGAATGAGGTATTGCTGCCCTGGTCAAATACCATGCAGGGATAGTCCTGAAGCTCTTCAAGTGACAGCTCCTCTCTGTCAGCAAGCGGATGGTGCTTACTAAGATAAGCATAGGTGTTGCGGCTGAATATCTCATTGAACTCCAGCGAAGCATCCGCGAAGATCTTTTTAAATGTATTTTTATTAAAATCACTGAGGGCGATCACCCCCACCTCGCTCTTCATGGTCTTGACGTCCTCAATAACCTCTGAAGTCTGTGTCTCATTTATCGAGAACTGATACTCATCGAGGTCATATTCTTTTACAGTCTCAATGAAGGCATTTACAGCTACAGTGTAGTGCTGCATGGAAACCGAAAAAGATGGTTTGTCATTTCCCTTTCCAAGATATTTTTCCTCTACCCTCTCAAATTGCTCCACCGCGCTTCTTGCATAGGCAATAAAAGATGCTCCCGCACTCGTGGTGACCACGCCGTTGTGAACTCTCTGGAATATCTGTATCCCGAGTTCTCTCTCAAGATCCCTGACTGCACTGGAAAGTCCGGGCTGTGAGACGTAGAGCCTGTCAGCCGCCTTGCGCATAGAGCACTCCTCATCTATGGCTATAACATATTTAAGCTGTAGTATTGTCATGTGCATACTCCCTTACAATAATTTTTTTCATGATAGCACACGGCATTTTATAAGAAAAGAACGATTTGTCTTTCTTTTTGTATCAATTGTCCGCCAGTATTGCTATAATCTATTTGCATATTAAAACAGTTTGAATTTATGCGTAGGAGGGAAGATAAAAATGAAAAAAAGTACTGTCACTAAAAATCTAAAAAGAATACTTGCTTCGATGATAGCAGCCGCATTCATACTTGCATTATGTCCTGTAACATCATATGCTGCATCGAAAGCCCCGACATTAAGGGATGCCAAAAGAACCATTTATTTTTTTGTTACTGCTAATGATAATGCCGCTCGAGTATTGTATCTGGATAATATTAAAAATGGAGATAAGCTGATAAGCGCCAAAAGTTCAAACAAAAAAGCGGCAACTGTAGATCAAAAAATAAATAACGTAAAAAGCACCAAAGAGAATTACATCCGTCTCAACAAAATATCACCAGGCAATACCAAAATAACAGTAAAGATCAAACGCCAAAATAAAACCTATACATCTTCGCAGAACGTTAAATTTTTAAAGTATTCCAATCCGGTAAAGTCCTTTAAGATCGGAAATAAGGATTATGCAAAATTGCTGAATAAAAACTTCAATTCTTCTATTAAAACAAGCGAAAAAAAGAAAGTTACTGTTAAAGGCCAGAACGGCTGGAAGGTATTGTGGTTACATACATATAACTATAAAAACAACAAGGCAGTATATGGCATAAAGAACGGTTCCACAATCTCAATGAATAAAGACACCCAGGTAGGTGCCCGATTGGAGAAAACATTTGGAAAAGAAAAAGTAACTGTATCTGTAACACTGCGTAACTTTTAAAACTATAACTGAAAGGGGCTGTCATCGACAGCCCCTTTATGATACTTACTATCAGCAATATGTAGGTCCATCAAATCCGCCTGAGAGGAGCTTGCCATCAAAGTCCTTCTTTTCTCCCTTGTAGACAAGATTTTTAGCCTTGCCGGCCTTACCCTTCTGAACAGCACTGGCTGCCTTTGGCGCATCTCCATTAAACAAAAGTGTCTGTGCCTGTGTTCCGCCGTTAACTCCCTCAAGCTCGTCGTCACTTAATACTTTATTCTCAATATCTTTCTCACTCATCATTAAATGCCCTCCTGAATAATATTCTTTTTTGTTAGCTAACCATTTATACGAACCGGAATAGATCATGGCAGACATTATTATAAAAATTTTTCCGATTCTGTTGTTTAATTATGTATATGGTAACATAATATTATAAAAATTGCGAAAAGGGTTTATTAAAGATGAATGAACAGGACGAGAGATACAGTACAGCGGAAGATGCCATCATAGATGCCTTCTTTTTACTGCTGCATGAAAAAGACTACGAAAAGATCACCGTTGCGGATGTGATCAAGAAAGCCGGAATAGTCAGGAGCACCTTCTACAACCACTACGAGAACATCCCTGCCCTTGTAGAGGCAGCCGAAGATAAGACCATTGACGACATATTCAGGATGATGGAGAGGTTTCATCCCAAGAACGACAGGGATATGTGTTTTTCCTATTTCCTTGCGATCTGCAGCTACACACAGAAAAACCCCTTCCTCTCCAATCTTCTAAGGAGCGCAAGGGGTGATGGCTTTTTTGAAAAAGCTATGACAATGTTCCACAAATATGTCACCAGCGTATCAGACCTAAACACGGGTGCAAATGTTTCAAGAGAGCAGTACTCCTATCTGATAGCCGGAACCATCGGAAGCACCATCGGCATTCTTCACAAGTGGATCTCGGAGGATTTTGCATCTGACAAAGACCATGTTGCCGACATACTTACAACTATCTTTTTAAATGGTGTGCTTCCCTTTCTGGGGGCGAGATGAGCTTTCAGGCAGCTGTGCTCTCTTTTGCGGCCTCATTTCTCTTTATCTTGCCTGTGGTATTTCTGATAAAAGGTGTCTTTCTTACAATAATTGACGTTATATATCTGTAGCCCGGCTGAGAGCTGTTGTATTCGTTTATGAATGCCCACAGCTCTTTTTCCAGTTCTTCATCTGACAGTTTCCTTGCGGATGCCTCGTCCATGTCAGGGAAAATCCTTGCAGTAAGACCGTTGTTTTCTCCCGTCACCACTACTTCAGATATCAGAGGATTAAGCGAGAGCTTGTTCTCTATCTCCTCCGGAGATACATTCTCTCCGTTAGACATTATGATAAGGTTCTTGACCCTTCCGTTTATGAAGAGATATCCGTCCTCATCAAGGTATCCCTTGTCTCCGGTGTGAAGCCATCCGTCCTTAAGGGCTTTTTGCGTCTCTTCGGGCATCTTGTAGTAGCCCTTCATAACGCTGCTGCCGCGCACAAGTATCTCACCGTCTTCAAAGGAAATTTCCACATTTTTCAGCGGACGTCCAATCGATCCCTTTTTATGGTCATCAGGGGA
>JAEEGL013477512.1_pt1 | contig 12802 bp, 12 predicted proteins | sample 9134231 | NCBI WGS metagenome assembly JAEEGL01 (sample SAMN16246548, study PRJNA631951) | gut metagenome | biome: gut microbiome; feature: rumen; material: fiber-attached | host: Bos | place: Iran: Karaj | collected 2018-10
CGATATACTTCTTGCCTTCTTTAATGACAAGGAGCAAAGCACAGGTAAGGTCAGTTGTGGATGATAAGTCAACACCACCAATAGCGTATGAATCTCTAAGAAATTCAATATCAAATGTGGTTTCGTTATTTAAATCATCAAACGATAACCAAGTACCTGATTCTAACTGTTTAATATTGAAGTCTTTACAAAGCATCGTGACTCTTGTAGAAAGGTCATTCTTTGATTTGTTCATAATGTCCTCTAAATAGGAAATTGCCTTAACTCTTCCTAAGGAAGGATTTGACTTAACCCAAGAGGATTTATCGTTATAGACTTCTTCGGTTGAATCTTGTGTGTAAAGCCAAGGAAGGATTCTATCATCTTCGATTTCACCCTTGATGACCTTACGTACATATTCAAGTTTTCTATCCAAAAAACCACTGACTACATTACCTTCGGTTGTGATAATGAACATCAATGGTTCTCGTTTGGTTGATTGAGATTGTTTAATAGCATCATAGACTTTTGAATCTGACATCTGATGTGCTTCATCTATACAAGCTATTTCAACATTGTATCCATCCAAGTTGCGTGACTGCGCGGATAACTTCTTAATTTTGTTTTTATTGCGTGGGGAATAGATGAAGAATAAGTTCTTTCTGCTTCTATTCTCTTTAGAGAGTGCCTTGGATTGCTCTCTCATATTATTAATCTCTTCAAAAAGGATTGATGCTTGGTCATTAGTGTTAGAAGCACAAATGATGTCCACACCACCACTAGATAAGAAGAATTCAGCAAGATCAATTCCCGCTACAAAGGTTGTCTTTCCGTTCTTACGAGCAATGAGAAGTAACGCTTCAGTAAATCTTCTAAGTCCAGTTTCGGAGTATTTAAATCCATATGCTGTTTGAAGAAATGCTTTTTCCCAAAGTTCAAGAACGAATGGTTGACCATTGAATGGAGATTTTGTGTGCTTACAAAAAGTCTCAATAAAATTGATTCTTAATTCTCCAGGCTTTTCATCAAAGAAATATTTAGGATTATCTAAATCACTAATTAGTGAATCAAGAACCGTCTTTAATTCATTGCCAACCTTAATCTTTCCAAGTTCAATCTCATCATAGTATTGCTTTAGGTAGTTCATCAGGACTTACCATTCTTTGCCATGAAGGATTCGAACTCATCTTCTTCATCTTCAATTTGTTTACCAAAGATTGTATTTAAAGTTTTAATAATTCCTTGGTAAGCAGAGACTGATTGGAGATAAGCTTTGTAGCTTGGATTGATACTTGGAACCCCTTTATTGTTGACAATTGTGATGCCTTCCTCAGCGATTTTTCCCTGTAATTCATCCATATTTACCTTTAAAAACGCTGCTTTTTTGAATAATTCATCCACCATTTTCTTTTTGGTTTCATCTGAATTTTGGAAGAGCGACTTTAGTCGGTTATATTCTTTTGTGATATTTGTTTTCTTATTCATAGTGCCTCCTACAGGAAAAAACGATTTTGAAAAATTGATCCCACGCATTTTAGAGGTTTGGTCCCACGGCACTTTAGTGAATCAAACAAAATGCTAGGTGGGGGGAGTATTTTTCTCTTTCTTCCCAACTAAATTTCCTTCCTTGTCCCACTCATAAGTCCTTGAGCCTCCAAACCTTTGGTGCTCCTCGTTATGACACTCAGTACATAGAAGGATTAAGTTATCTTGATTAATAGTTATATTAGGATCAGTGACATTCTTTGGAGTTAAGTGAATCTTGTGATGTACTTCAGTTCCAATAGCACCACACTTCTCACATAGACCGTGAGCAGATTCAATCTTAATAGCTCTTGCCACTTGCCAATCCTTTGACCTATAGAAGTCTGCTATTGCTTTGCAATTCCTGTTAAGTCTCATAGCTTCCTCCTAATAAAAAGCCCTCGACATCATCGAGAGCAATCATCTTTATGGCTTTAGCCAATTATACATTACTACATATGGTGCGAGTATCTCAACGTATCATTGGGTATCAAAGGGTATCACAGGGTATCAACTTTTTAGAATAAAGAAAAAACCTTTAAGATTTCTCCTAAAGGTCTCTATATTTTTCAGGAACTTCCACTACCTCTAATGCTTCACGATGCCAACGCTTGGCTGTTGGTATGGATATATGCATTCTTTCTGAAATGTCGCATATTGTCATTTGATTTATATAACGGAGTTTAAGTAGAACACGGTAATCAAGGTTTTCAACTTCATCGATGGTATTAGTAATATCATTAGTTAATTCTTCCATCTTCTTTAGAAGGTCTTCGATTTCCTTCTCCTTATCCAATGCCTTTATTAACCACTTCATAAATGGTGCTTCGGTATTTGGATTAGAACTTTTAACAAATGGTTTTGTGAAGTCTTGACCCGGCAAAGAATAAGATAATCTTCTATATTCCTCTGCCTCTAAACGCATGAGGTAAATTTTATGATCCAAGTTATAGATTTGACTTAAGTATTCTTTGCTTGTCATAAATTCACCTCCATTCTTACAGCTTCAATTAATGCTTCTTGCACCTGATTTTTGTTTTCAAGTGCTTTTAGCACTTTCTCATCCATTGTGTTTTTTGTGATGATGTGATGGATGACCACATTATCCTTTTGACCTTGTCTCCAAAGTCTTGCGTTTGTCTGCTCGTATAGTTCCAATGACCACGTGAGTCCAAACCATATAAGCGTTGATCCACCTTGTTGAAGGTTTAATCCCATGGAGCAACTAGCAGGATGGATAAGTCCAACTTGGATTTGACCACTATTCCAATCGTTGATGTCTTTATCGGTTAAGATTTCTCTACAGTCAAATCGTTCTTTGATTCTTGATAAATCGTGTTTATACCAATAAGCGACTAAAACAGGTTTGCCATTTGCCGCTTCAATTAAGTCTTCTAGAGCATCAAGTTTCCTATCGTGGATTTTGACTACTTTCTTTTCTTCTCCATAGACAGCACCATTAGCCATTTGGAGTAGTTTGCTGGCTAGAACAGCTGAATTGACAGCATCAATTTCGCCTTCACCAATAATGTCCACAATCATCTCTTGCTTGAGAGTTTTGTATTGCAAAGATTCTTTAGAATCTAATTCGACTTCTACATAGTTATTGATAAGTTCAGGCATTTTGAGATAATCAGTGCATTTCATCGAAATCGTGATATCTCTTACCGCATCGTAGATACATTGTTCTGCGAATGGTTTTAACTTATATGAGAAGATGACATTAGCGTTTCTTTTATCAGGATCAAAATATTTTTCACGGTAATGGGTGATAAATTTTCCTAATCTTTCACCTTGGTCGAGAATCTTATATTCTGCCCACAAATTCATTAAGCCGTTGCTACTAGGTGTACCTGTTAAACCAACAATGCGTTTAATCTTCCATCTTACTTTTAGTAAGGATTTGAATCTTTTAGCTTGATATGACTTGAAAGAAGATAACTCATCCACCACAACCATATCGAAGTTAAACTTAATAGCGTTGTTATTAATTAACCAGTCGACATTTTCTCTATTAATAATGTAGAGGTCGGCGTTATCGCTTAATGCAGATATTCTTTGCTTTTCAGTACCTGTTGCGACTCTATAAGTTAAATCACTTAAGTGATCCCACTTTTTAATTTCACTAGGCCAAGTAGTTTGAGCGACTCTTAATGGAGCGATAATTAATACTCTTCTAACTTCACCGCTTCTTATTAGTTCTTTAACGGAAGTAAGTGTGATGACTGTCTTGCCAAGTCCCATATCAAGAAGTAATGCACACGCATCATGTTCTTTAATAAAGTTACTTGCGGCTGTTTGGTATTCGTATGGTTTGTAAATCATCATCTTTTCCTCCCACGATTTCTCGGATTATTTCGTCAATTCGTTCTATCGTGTCGAGGACAAAGACTTTAAAACCCATTGCCTCTAATTCGTTTTTTCGTTTTATTTGTATTTTTCGTAGTTTTTCGCCAGGCTTCTTTACTTCTATAAAGGCAACCTTACCTTTATGCATTAAGCAGAGCCTATCAGGAACTCCAACCCTACTTGGGGAGATGAATTTCCAACATTTACCACCAAGACTTTCGACCTTTTTGACCAACGCTTTCTCGACTTGCTTTTCGCTTATCGAACTTTTTGATTTCATTTAATACTTTGTATTACCATTGGAAGATGACGCTTGGTGACACATGAATATACAAATTTTGTTATACGTACGTGTGAAAGGGATTTTGTATTTTGAAGTGTCATCACGTGTCACCAATTAGATAAAATCACTTAAGTTGGTTTTTCCTGTAAGTCGATGTGGATCAAGCGACAAGCCTTTCCAAATCCTAGAACTCTTGGTTCTTTTATATTCATAGCCAAGGGATTCAAGAATTGTCTTAAAATCTTGAGCTCTTTTTGGATATTCGCCAGTGTCTTTGCACCATTGTTGGTATGCCTTATAGAGTTCATTTGAAGATTGCTGTTCCATTTCACCGACAACGCAACAGTCTTCGATGAATTTTTCTGCCCAGTTGTTTTCTTTAATGTATTCAGCTTTAGCGGCATCAACCACTTTACAAGGTGGCAGATTATAAAAACCTTCATAGAATTCTTTGGCACCTTCGACAATCCAAGCCATGATATCTTCACCATCCACTTCCTTTAATTTATCTGCATAATCCTTTTTAGGTTTATCGATAACGGCGTTAAATGGACAAACGATGATTCTTCTTCTAGTTCCTAGATCAAGAGAACCTAATTTAGGAAGAAAGTTGGTATATAGGATTGCTGTATGTGTTGGTACGAATACAATTGGGTCTTTGTATTTCTTTTCGCCTGTAATTTTATCGGTTGATGCTATTTGCTTGAGCATTTGCGTGGACAACTTTTGACCCTCTTCAGTTTCACTAGCAAGAATAAGTCTTTTGCCGAGTAGTTCAGCTAATTCGACTTTTGTTGATCTATTTTTGCTTGTTAACGCTTCAGCAGGAATCTTGCCACTATAATCACCAAGCAAATCAGCGACTGAATTAAACAAAGTTGATTTACCATTATGACCTTTACCAAAGGCGATAATCATCGCTTCGTTATAGACTTTTCCAATCGCACATATACCGCATAAAACCTTTAAGAAATGAATGTATTCTTCATCGTTATCGGTAAGGAGATGGATCAAATCGTTAAACATTTTTCCATCCTTTTTATAAGGTGATTTAAGGGTGATTTTAGTGCAAAACGAATCAGCATTATGTGGTTTAAGTTCACCAGTTTGAAGGTTGACAATTCCATCAGGAGTATTGAGCTCCCATGGATTTGCATCAAGTAGCCTGGCATCAATGTTCACTTGGGTTTGTATCAGTTTGAATACACTGCTAATCTTAGGACCGTTTTGCATTGACAAGGTGAAGTTAACAAAAGCTTTAACTTTAGCGATTTCATCTTTGTCTGCATTAGGCTTTTTTAATACGGAATTCATCTCAAACATCGCTGTTTTGTGGACATTTTCCAAGAATTCGAAGTAAATCTTCTTGGCGTGATGCTCACCGAATTCCCATACTTTGCCATTCCAAGTTAACCATCCAGTAGCTTCGTTATAACGTACCCTGTTGCTGTAATATTTGGCGAACAAGATTGCCATTCCTAGATCAGAATAATGGTCAGGCTTGAATCCATACTCCCTAATAGTTTCTTTGAAGTCATCTTCAGCACTATGGTAGGTTATGTTTTCAAATGCTTCGTTTCTAAGAATTGTTCTCATTTCGGAATCGGACATTGATTCGTCAAAAACGTATTCGTTAATGATGTGAAGAATGTCTTCTACCTCATCTCTAAGAAACCCATTATGGATAAGTGTCGGTATATGAGAATAAAGAGCACCATTCCTGCCGCTACCACTAGTCATAGAAGTGAAAACGTGACGGTCTTTTTTGTCTCTTAATGGGATGAAATAATGATGGAATTCACTAATTGGTTTGGTTTCATCAAAGTCCTGAACCACCTCACGAACCTTCCCACCATATTTGCATACGATGTATTGATTAACGCCAATTCTTATATCAAAGGTGAATCCAAATGCGTTAATTTCTTTAGTTGTTCCTTTTAGTGGGTATCTTGGGCTTTTCTTAAAGATGAAATGTTTGCCTCTAGTGGTTTTAACAACCCTGATATTAAGACCAAGCATCTTAACGATTTCATAGGTTTTGTCTGCTTCAACACTATCATCGACATCCATCACAACGAATTGATCGTTAAGGATACCAGCGTATTCATCCAAGTCTTGCACTTCTTCTAAAGAAAGGAGTGAGTATCCTCCTTCTTCTTTGAACTTTTGGGTAGGTGTCTTTTCTTTTGTGGGTACATAACCCCTAAATATTTCGACCATATAACTCACTCCTTCTTATAAAACTGGCATTCATATCCTTCACAAGCACTTGGAAAGTTATTAAGCCAAGAAGGGTTTTCCTTCATAATTGAGCAGACTTCTTCAACGCTAGATTCACCATCAGGAACCTCAAGAACAACTTCATCGTGAACAGTCATCACTATGTGATAACCTTTCTTTTCGAGTCTATCCATCGCCTCACATAAGATGTCTCTAGCAATAGCTTGTGTGATATTTTCAACGAACTTAGGACCATATGAGTCCAAAAGCTCCCACTTTTTGGACACCCCTATACCTTCATAGCGAACACATTCACTACCGAAGTTATTGATGCCCATCCTTGGTTTGCAATAGCAGAGACTTCTACCACTAGGTAATTTGATAAACATAATTCCTCTAGCATATGAGATGGTTAGTCCATATAAGCTGACTTCCTCTCCAGTAGAAGCAACGTGCTTGGTCGCTTTATCGATGTCCCACCACATTTTGACGATGTTTGGGTTAGCGTTTCTCCAAGAATTAACTATTCCTTGTAGTTCACTTTCTTTAATTCCTAGTGCAATAGCACCAAAGGCTCTTAACGCACCGATTCCACCACCATAGCCACAAGCCAAGGTTGCGATTTTACCGTATTTACGTAATTCATGGTTTTCATTCGTTTTGGTGACTTCCTTGCCAAACATCTTGCTAGCTGTTAGTGAGTAGATATCATCACCTTTTGCGAAATGTTCAATATTATCAGTCGAATTAGATATAAAGGAGAGAACACGTGCCTCTATTTGCGAGTAATCTGCTACGATGAATCGATGACCTTTTTTAGGAACAAAAGCGGTACGAATACATTCGCTTAATACATTACTAATTGATCCATAACGAGCTTGTATCTCATCAAGATTTTCATCAGTGACTAGTTTTCTTGCGTATTCAAGGTCGCTAATTTTATTAGAAACCAAATTTTGTACCTGTATTAATCGCCCGGCAAAGCGGCCAGTACGATTGGCACCGTAGAATTGGATTAAACCTCTAGCACGAGAATCAGGGCAAACCACGTTTTCCATCGCTTTATACTTTTTAATCGATGATTTAGCGAGTTCTTGGCGTAATTTGAGGATTTCCTGAACTGATCCTGTAGCACCTTCCAAAAGTCGCTTAACTTCGGATTTAGCTAATGAATCAGCCATCATTCCTTGTTCTATGAGCCACTCCTTAAGTTGTTTTGGGGAGTTAGGGTTATCTACGCCTGTGATTTCAGTTGCTCTTTCTAAATTAGATTCAGAGTTAATCTCATCACAGTTAATAGCGTGAGTAACAAAATCCATATCTAGAGCTATTCCATAATCTTGGATACGTTCATTGAGGTGATAATATTCCCACTCCCTTTCAGGCATAGGGAACTTTTTAATACGGTTATGGATCTCTTTTTGTGTATCGACATCTCTAGCGTTATATTCCTTCATCAACGCCCATTTTTCAGGAGCGTGTTCAGGAAGGTTACGTGTTCTACCACCATTTCTTTTGGTTGGTTCACAAGGTTTGCAAAAATATCTAATAAGTTCTTTACCTACGGATAGTTTTTGTTTTTCTAATCCGAGGACATAACCGACATTTTCAAGCGATAACGGTAACCCTAGATAAGCACTAGCAACCATATCGCAATACCAAGAAGATGGATCAAGATAGTTGCCCACTTCCATGCCAAGATATTTTGATAGTACGATTCTCTCGAATGATGCGTTGAAACTCCACTTTTTGATATCTTTGCTTTTGATAGCTTCAATAATCTCAATAGGGAGTTTATCACCACACTTAAGGTCATAGACCTTAGTTGGTTCATCATCAACGCTGATGGCAAGGAGCAAGATTTCAAAGTTTGGCGATGAAACATATCTATAGACACCTGATTTAGAAAGATCAATGTCGCTATATGTTTCAGCATCAATAAATAGTTCTTTCATAATCTTCCTCCTAAGTAGAAGGGTGAGATTCCCCACCCCTCTTTAATTGGTTTTTAGATGAACTCATCACTAACTGGTTCAAAGTCTGCTGATGCAGGTCTTTTGCCACCAAGAGGAGTTCCTTTTTTGACGAGTTGAACGTTGCCTAGGTAAGCAGACACGCCTTTATTACCACCTACGTTATATGGAACGAAGTTGATAGAAACTCTTACGAAGTCACCACCGATAACTTCCACTCCTTCAGGTAATGGTTGAAGGTCGCTACCGACAACTTCAGGTGCGTTTTGACTTGTGGCGTTAATGTAATAATGACCGTGATAGACTGGGTCTTCTTTTTCATCTCCGTCTTTCAAAGCGTATTTGATCGTGTTTTTGTTAGGCATCTTGCCACCGAATTTAGAGGTGACACCATCTTGGATTGCTGCTTCTTCGCAAGCTCTGATGCTGTTAATAGTTTCTTCATCATCCTTTGGAATAAGGATTCCGATAGAATACTTTTCTTTACCCCCTTCAAAAGAGGATGTTGGTTTTGTTACGTGTGGGTATGAAGCCATTAATGGCTTTGGTGATACCCAATGATTTTGTTTTGCCATAATTTTTGTTTTCTCCTATGAATTAAAATCGTTTTTGGCCTCGTTACCCTTGACTTCATCTTCAGGTACGAGCGTTGTTTTACCTTGTTTATAAGTAATTAAACTTCCAAGGATTTGCTTAAAGGTGTTCTTACCCATAAGTTTTTCTGCTTGAGCTGGTGAGAGGATTTCTTCAACTACGAATCCTTTATAACCATGCTTTAAGGCGATTTCTTTAGCCTTATCTTCATCGCTATAGACTCTAGTTGGTCTAGTTGTAGAAAGAGCAAAGCCTTTCCATTTCTTTCCTTCTTTCGCCCTAGTTAAGCAGTAATTGAATGTGGCATCGCACAACTTCTTTAGATCGATGACAAATGGAAGAATTAAGTCTTCAATCGTTGCATCATCAACCATATCAGGTTTGTCCATTAGTTCTTTTAGAACTAGTATTTGGGCAATGTTGTGTTTGCAATGAATTTTGTTTCGGCAGTGCTGACAGTTCTTAACGCTTGGGTTATAAGAACCTTTACCATCTACAGCTAATTGCACTTTTGGGTAGATAACTTCCTTCATATAAGTTAGGAAATCATCTGCTTTGAATAGTCCAACTGGATAGCGATTAAGCTTTGGTTGGATAATACCTGCTGCACCACGAGTAATTTCGTATTTTTCGGAATAGATATCGTAGATACCACACCAATAAGCACAAATTTGTGGATTAATGCTTAAGCCTTTTTTTGTTTTATGTTCAGGGCAATTTACACTGACCTCAACTCTGCCAAATTTAGCGTCTAAGACATAAATCATTGATTTGTCATAAACGCCATCTTTATTTGGTTTTGCTCTATGACCAATAAAAGCAATATCGACATAACCCCAACAAGGACTTGGTAGATGGTTATTGAGTTCGACCCTTTCTTCAAGGATCACTTCTACACGAGCATATTTTCTTCTCATATAGAGGTATTCACCTATTACTTCTTGATAGGCTCTTTCTACTTCATCAAGTTCATCATCGGTGAACACTGATGTGTCCATATCGACTGATTCTTTGTGGAAGTATTTGGCGAGTCTATCTTTTATAAGATAGGTATGTTGTAAGGTTCCTCTTTCTGCTGCTTCGCCACTATCATCGACGGCTAAACCATCTTTTGGTAATGACATCGTACAGTCGAGGATTTGCTTAAGATAAGATGGGCTCCAAGGACAATGTTGGAGAAGTTCAGTTACTTCCATAGAGTTCTTCCTCCCTCTTATCACGCAAAAGTTCCTCATTCATATAATCGTTCCAATCATCTTCTTCTGACTCGAAAGATGGTCTTGGGCGATGTGAATGGGGTGTTTTTCTTCTAGAGATTTGGATTCCTTCCTCTTCTCTTGAGATTTGTAAATTTTTGAAATATCCCATACGTGGGTCCTTTCTACCTCTCGAACCTTTCCTAAGTTCAATTGGATTCGTCTTAGTTGCCAAGGCTGATGGAAGGAGGAAATCCGTGTAGCTAATACGGCGGTTCCACCAGCTTTTGGTGTGTTTTTCTTAAGAATTACCTTAAGAACTTGACCTAATGTGTTATAATTAGTTTCACAACCATTTGCTTGGCTAATTCAAGATTAGTACATAAGTGAAAAGAACCATTAGGGAACTAATGGGGAAATTGGGGAAACTTTTTGGAGGAAAAAGTTATCGACTCTTTAAGCTTTTTGAAGGTTCTTTATGCAAACAAAAATAGAGTTGAATATCCTAATCAACTTTCTTTTCTTGACGGTTTGTTTTTATCGGTTGGTTCTAACCAATTTTCTTATGCAACTGAATCTTCTGCTAAAAAAGTATTTCAAACAGGAGGAGGTATTAGACCTTCTTATAAATCCACAGTTGTTAACCCAAAAGTAGAGAACATTTATTCATTTCTTAAAAAAGCAATTGATCCTACAAAAATAGAAAGACTTGCAAATGAATTCGAATTAGTTCCTGAAACAATAAACGAAGAAATTCTTATTTGGTCAATAGCGTTTGAATTCTTAGATTTCTTAACTGTTACTGGAGACACTCCAACAAAAGAAGTTAAAGATTACTATTTAAACAAAAAATCAGACAATACATTTATCACTAACCAAGGGATTGTTGGCGATGAATCAATTTTTCTTGTAGAAACAGGCAACCATTGTTGCTTATGTGGTAATTCTAAAGAATTAAGTTATGTTGATAAAGATGGAATACCGAGAAAAAGATTTAGACTAGTTAAGATTTTCCCTGACCATTTAGCAGATGAAACACCATTTGTATCAATCAAAGCAAAACCATTAGATTTAAATTCATATGAAAACAATATAGCATTGTGCCACGAACACGCTTTTGACTATTTAGATAACCCAACCACTACTACTTATGAAAGGTTGCTTAAGGAAAAAGCGAGAATGGTTAAATACACCAAAGCTCGTGAAGAATTAGCAAATGTTGATGTTACAAAAGAAATTGAAGAGGTTCTCCACTATTTATTGCTGTTAAGAGAACCTGCTAGCGTAGATTTAAGTCTCGATCCTAAAGTTGTTGAAGACAAGATGAGAGAATCAAGTATTATTGTTATCGATAGTATAAAAGACCTTAATTCAAAATATTTTAAGGGTATAGATAAATTCCTTTCAAAATTTGAAGCAAAATCAACTGATGGCTCCACTGTTTTAGGAATGAAAATTAAAACTATGTCTATGGAGCTCGTTAACAATGGTTTTACTCCTGAAGAAGTTTTTGATGAACTTTCAAAGCAAATCAAAGACAAAACCCATTGTTCAAGTGACTTGGTTTGCAAGATCATCATTGCTTATTTCATTCAGCATTGTGAGGTGTTAGGATGAGGTTCCCAAGTAAATTTTTAACTTATAAAGAAAGTTCTTTATATAAATTTTCGTTCTTCTTAGAGCCATTAGAGAAGCGAGATTATTCAGTTCATGAACTCTATGACCACGTAAAAAGCAAAATAAATGGTTATCAGGAATTCATTGAAATACTCGATTGTTTATTTGTTCTAGGGAAAATTGATTTATATGAGGAGGTGATTCACTATGTTAAAAATGATTAGATGCGATAAGTTCATGTGTGATGGTCAAGTTCGTGACCCAATCGTTTTTCACGATGGTTTGAACGTTGTTCTAGGCAACAAAAAGAATTCTATTGGTAAATCTACTCTTCTAATGATTATCGACTATTGCTTTGGCGGAATTGATTATTATCAAAAAGAGAAAGACACTCGTGAAGAGCTTGGCGACCATAGAATTGAATTTATGTTCGAATTTAATGGTGAAAAGAAATACTATGCTCGTTGGTGCGACAAAGAAAATAGTAGTCCAAGAACAAATCAGGTTATTGTTTGCGATGAACATTTTAACGATCAAAGAATCATTTCATTAGAAGCATTTAATAAAGAGTTAAAAAAGTATTATGGCATTCAAGATGATGAATTATCTTTTAGAGCGGTTGTTGGTAGATTCTTTAGAATCTATAACAGGAATACACATAATGAATTAAGACCTTTAAACGCTGTTCTTCAAGAAGGTGAAAGAAATGGTATAGTCACCTTAATGAGACTATATAATCTCTACTCGAATTTAGGCAATTTTGAAGGCGAATATGATACAGCACGTGACAAAAAACGTGAGTACGATAATTTAAAAAGATTTGGTGTTGCAGAAATTGCTAAAGACCAAGAAGAATATGAAAAAAACACCAAAGAAATTGGTGAATTACGAGAAAAACTTCAAGAATTAATAGATGATAATGAGCTTGGTGTGTCATCACAAGAAATCATACTTTCAGGTAGAAAAAATGAGCTTAAATCGGATAAAGCTAGACTTGTTAGATTAAGGGATACGCTTTTAGCTGAAATTAATGATATTGAGTTCGATTCCGAGAATGGTATCAAGTC
>JAEEGL014963187.1_pt1 | contig 12802 bp, 7 predicted proteins | sample 9134231 | NCBI WGS metagenome assembly JAEEGL01 (sample SAMN16246548, study PRJNA631951) | gut metagenome | biome: gut microbiome; feature: rumen; material: fiber-attached | host: Bos | place: Iran: Karaj | collected 2018-10
CGGGCTTGCTGAAATCCAGCCTTTCTCCCCGCATAAACAGCTTTTTCGCACGGTCGGAAGGCAGCGCATCCACGTGCGTCGGTGCGTCTCCCGTGAACAGCAGCCTGCCGCCTGCGTCAACAAAGCTTTCCAGCCTGTCAAGGGTGGTAGACCTTAGAGTAGTCAGTCCAGGCGCGATCACGGCGTCGTAGCTCATCTGCCCCACGCGAAGCGGGCAAGCGCCCTTTTCGCACTGCTCCGGCAGCACCGCCTCGGAGATGAAATCGAAATCTATCAGCCCGAACAGCAGCATCTCGGTCAGTTCCTTAAACTGGCTCTCCATGCGGCTGCGCTCGGCTTCCGTCTGCGCCATGGGGCCCCAGTACAGCCAGTAACTCTCTATGGGATGTATGACCGCGACCTTAGCCACAGCCTTGCCGCGGGTCATCGCCGTGTTCAGCCGGGCGAAATGATCTTCCACCATCGAAAATTCTTTCCACCAGGGAGACTGATACCCTATGGACGCGGGATAGTCCCGCTTGGCTTCGCCCTTCATGGTCATCCAGGTCAGGTGCGGCACGCGCACAGTGACACCCAGGGCTGCCTGCCAGTCCCCCTGAAGCTTGTAGCCCCTGAAGTCGTAGTCCCATCCGGTCACGCCGTAAAGCTCGCTCAGCATGCCTTCCTTGCCGCATTGGCGCACTATGGACTGGGTCTGCTTGGCGGTGGTATATTCGTGGAAGTCGCACAGCATGTCTATGCCGGGTATGCCGAAATGGGGATAGCAGCGCATGGCGTCGCCCATGGCGTTGGTCTGTCCCCTGAGGGTGGGTTCCAGATCGCAGTGGCCCGTAAACTTGATGCCCCTCGCGTCACACCAGGAGCCTATCTGCCCGCAGTAGTTCCGGGCAAACCGTTCCGCTATATAGTTGTGGAAGCGCCAGCGGAATTGGGACAAGCTGCCGTCCGCGTTTTCCCAGACCAGTTCGGGTATCTTGTCCAGTATGTCCTCTGAATACTCTTTCTCAAACAAATCCGGAAGCTCCCAGGTCCAGGGAAAGACCACATTTTCGGTGTCGCCAGGAAAGGCCAGAGGCCGTTTGCGCGCGGCTTTGGGTTCGTCCGTGAATATCGCGGGCACTGTTGATCCAAAATCGTTTTTTAATTCCCGGTAATACGCTTCGTGCGTGATATCTATAAATGTCCTTACCGCGTCGGTAGACAGCGTGTCCGCGTAAGGCCTGCCGTTGAACCACGGGTCCTCCGCGGCGTGTTCCTGGTACGCGTACCATTTGGTGCCCTCCGCCGGCTCGTTTTCCCCGATCCTGCGGTAAGAGACCAGCCTGCCGTCCCCGTTAAGCTTCACATCGTACGCAGCCAGGAATATCCCATTTTCCTGCCGGGCGGACCTTTGCCCATTCCCGGGTCCGGGCGTCTTGGAACCGTCGTCCCCGGCGCAAGGCGTGACCGTGAGAACGAGCATCTGCATGGCGAAAGCGGGGTCTTTGGCCGTCACTTTACCGCCTGCAGTACCGGAAGGCCACCTGTCCTCATCGTAAAGCCACGCCAGCATCTTGTTCTGCCGCGCTTCCTCCACACAGTGCCTGACATGGCCCATGAATTCCCCGTCCAGGTACGGGCTGTCCATGCCCGTTCTCACGTGCATATGGAAACCGCCCATTCCCATTTCCCTGAGCATTTGTATCTGCCGGGACAGAGTCTCGTCGTTCAGCCGTCCGTTCCAGGCCCAGAACGGCGTGCCCCTGTACTCGCTGGTAGGGTTTTCAAAAAGCTGTTCAGACAGCCTGTCTTCCCCGGATCTAGGGTAAAGCATCTTTTACTGTCCTTTCCGGCGCACTGTATTCTGACTTGAATAATACACCATTCTTTAATAAATGTCAAACCGCTTTTGCCCCATAATTAACCTTGCCATTCTTGACATTGTATACTTAGTCTGCTAAAATTGCCAAAACTGTTTTGGAGGGGAAATGATGGCTTACTTCTATAACGAACCCTGCCACACTTTTAACGAGTACCTGCTGATCCCCGGGTACACCGGGCCGGACTGTGTGCCCGCGAACGTATCCCTTTCCACGCCCCTGGCCAAATTCCGCCCGGGGAAGGACTCATCCCGCCTGACCCTGAACATTCCCCTGGTTTCCGCCATCATGCAGAGCGTTTCGGACGACCGTCTGGCCATAGCGCTTGCGAAAGAAGGCGGAATTTCGTTTATTTACGGAGCCCAGTCCGTCGAAAGCCAGGCGCAGATGGTCGCCAAGGTCAAAAGCTACAAGGCGGGCTTCGTGGTCTCCGCCAGCAACCTGACTCCTGACAGCACGCTCAGGGACGTGATCAACCTCAAGGAGAAAAACGGTTTCTCCACCATAGCGGTGACCCACGACGGCAGCGCCCACGGCAAACTCATGGGCATCGTCACCAGCCGCGACTACCGCATCAGCCGCATGAGCGGAGACGAAAAGGTCTCCACGTTCATGACTCCCTTCTCTAAGCTGGTCACCGCCCCCGAAAGCGTGACACTCAAGGAAGCCAACGACATCATCTGGGACCACAAGATCAACGCCCTGCCCATAGTCGACAATGAAGGCTGCCTCAAATACTTCGTATTCAGGAAGGACTACGACAGCCACAAAGACAATCCCCTGGAGCTGCTCGACGAGCAGAAACGTTTCCGCGTAGGTGCGGGCATCAACACCCGTGACTATAAAGAAAGAGTGCCCACCCTGCTCAAAGCCGGCGCCGACGCGCTGTGCATGGATTCCTCGGAAGGCTACAGCTGCTACCAGGCGGAGTGCCTGAAATGGATACGCGAGAATTACGGTGACAGCGTGATCGTAGGCGCAGGCAACGTGGTGGACGCGGACGCGTTCCGTTTCCTGGCCGATGCGGGCGCGGACTTCATCAAGATCGGCATCGGCGGCGGTTCCATATGCATCACCCGCGAGACCAAGGGCATAGGCCGCGGCCAGGCCACATCGGTCATCGAAGTTGCGGCGGAGCGCGACAAGTATTACAAGGAGACCGGCGTGTACATCCCCCTGTGCTCCGACGGCGGCATAGTTTACGACCATCATATGACTCTGGCCCTCGCCATGGGCGCTGACTTCATCATGCTGGGCCGCTACTTCGCACGCTTTGACGAGAGCCCCGGAGCCAAGGTCATGGTAAACGGCGCTTACATGAAGGAATACTGGGGCGAAGGCTCCAACCGTGCCCGCAACTGGCAGAGGTACGATCTGGGCGGCGCCGGCAAACTGAGCTTCGAGGAAGGCGTCGACAGCTATGTAACTTACGCCGGAAGCTTAAGGGACAATGTGGAATTGAGCCTGTACAAAGTCAAGTCCACCATGTGCAACTGCGGCGTCAAGAGCATTCCCGAACTGCACAAGAACGCCCGGCTCACCCTCGTATCCCCCACCTCCATAATAGAAGGCGGCTACCACGACGTTACTCTGCACACCAGCACCACACAAATAAAATAAGCAGTATAATAACGATCCCCCGGACCGCGCGGTCCGGGGGATTTCTTATGCTATTAATGTGCCTGCGGCGGCAGGGCTTTTATGTGTATCACCGCGTCCTCTCCGGGCTTCTGTTCAAGCGTGAACTTTTCCGCAGAGCAGCAGCTTTCGTTTATCTCACCCGTCACGGGGTTCAGCACGCGCACGCAGCTAGCCGGCACCTCGATCTCCAATCTGCCGCCAAAGGGCAGATAGATGAGATACTCCTTCCCCTCTTCGCCCATGCAGCAGCACAGCCTGTCGCACACGCACTTTTCGTGCATGGGTTCCATGCGCCAGAAGCTTACCCCGGCTTCCATAAAGCTTCTGAGTGTTTTCAGATAATCGTATATTACCGGTATGCCGCCCAGGGAAAACTTGATCTCCTCCGTCAGCTTGTCTCCGGTTATGGGAGCGAAATGCCTGTCGCTCCGGCCCATTATGTAACCCGAGGCGGCGGCGATCCAGTACATGCGCCTTTCCCGCTCATAGTTGCCGTTGTTGGAAGAGGTCATTTCGCCTATCACCATGGGGCGGTTGAACTGCCAGTAAAGCTTGCCGTAGTCCCGCATCGCCAGATAGTAATAATACTCATCGTCCCGCCGATAATTTCTGGGATCCTGCGTGAGCACGAAATCGTTGCCCTGCTCGCGCACCATAAGCGGATGGAATGTGGTGTCGCCGAAAGTGCGCAGGCGTCCGTAGGGATCCTTGAGCGCGATATAGCGTCCCCAATACTTGTACCACTCAGCCACGGGTTCAACGGGCATAAGCGCGCCTTTAAGCATCCTTTCCGGCAGCACGGCCAGGTTTGCGTTCTCTGCGCCCACTTCCCACAAAACGTTGCTGAAGCACGCCAGGCGGGCCATGGTATACTTTATGTACCTGCCTATGTACTTGCGGGACAGGGGATTGTTCACGTCGAACAGGTTGCGCCAGCACACGTCCACGTCCACGCCCGCGTCGCTTTCCAGCCAGCCGCCGTTCTTTACGTTATAGGGGTGGTTGTTCCATTCTCTGGGGCGGATCAGCGAATCGTCGTACAGGACCTCAAACGCGTAGAACAGATCCCTCTGCTTGGCGTGGGCAAGATTTTGCTCCCACCTCCGGTAAAAGTCCAGGTTGAACCGTTCCTTGTCTATCAGGTTCTTTTCCGCGTCAACTATCTTCCACGGCCACACGAAGCTGGTGTCGGTGATGCTCTTCTGCCGGGCGTACAACTCGCTCATGCCCACCACCATGTTCACCCCGTGGTCGGCGAGTATGTCGAAGAACCTGTCAAAATCCTCCCGGGAAGGCTGCTGGAATTCCAGGTCCTCAAACGGCAGCTCGTGTCCGTTGGCGGTGTGCGGAAACCAGCCGTCGTTCACTATCAGCTGCGCGGAGCCGTCTGCTCTGAAAAACCAGTTGGGAAACTGGGGGTTCAGCGTGAGGGGCCCTTTTGATACGGCCTGCGTGCAGATAAACTCGCCGGTCCTGCCGCTTAGCTCCGCCAGGTCGGAGCGCGTCACATATCGCCACACGCCTTCTTTGGGCGGAGATAACCTGACGCGCCATGTGTACCCGCCGTCATAGAAGCCGTCCACGGTATAGCTCAGGTCCCCGCAGGTGAACTCGACTTCGACATCCACTTCGGTGAACGGGTTGCCAAACTCCTTCCGGACAATAAAGCTGTCCTCGAATATCTCCCATTTCGGTACGCTGCGCATGCTATCCCTCCCTCTGTGGCGTCACAGCCCGGTTTGTTTATCAGTGTAAAATCAAACGGGCGGCACTGCGCCGCCCGGTATTTTATTCCGCCTTTTCTCCTTCGCCTTCTTCGGTATTTTCCCCGGCAGCGGTAGACTGCTTTAGCTGTTTGAGCAGTTTCGTGAGCTCGTCGTCTTCCCGCATATCCTTCCTGCGGGTAGCTTCGGCGAACTTCGCCGCTTCGGTTATATCCTCGGCGGAAAGCTGCATGAGCTTTTCCTTGGTCATTTCCACGCCCGCCTCGGTCTCCTTTATGATGCGGTTGGACTGGGCGATAAGCACCTGCTCAAACAGGTTCCTGATGCCGCGGGCATTGCCGAAGGTGATGGGATCGGTGTTCTGGGCTTTTATGAAGTCCTTAACCTCGTCTTCCGCGTCTTCATCCAGTTTGTAGCCACCCTGCTTGCAGCGGAGCTTGAATATGTCCATCATCTCCTCCGCGGTATAATCTGCGAAGTGGAGGTAACGGTTGAACCTGCTCTCAAGTCCGGGGTTGGAGGTGATAAACTCGTCCATCAGCCCGTCGTAGCCCGCCACTATCACGATAAGATCGTCCCTGTGGTCTTCCATCGCCTTCAAAAGCGTGTCCACAGCTTCCTGCCCGAAATCATTGCCTTCCTTGTGGTAAGTGAGCGCATAGGCTTCATCAATGAACAGCACGCCGTCCAGAGCTTTGTTGACCACTTCCATGGTCTTGCCCGCGGTCTGTCCCACATAGCCGGCTACCAGGCCGCTTCTGTCGACTTCGACCAGCTGACCTTTGGAAAGGATGCCCAGGCACTTGTATATCCGCGCCATGACTCGGGCGATCATGGTCTTGCCCGTGCCGGGGTTGCCGCTGAACACCATGTGCAGGGACATATCAACCGTGGGCAGGTCGTGGGCCTTGCGCATCTGGTGCACCCGCACCATGTTCACCAGGTTGTCCACCTCGGTCTTTATGCCGTCCAGACCGATATATGAATGAAGCTCGTTCAGTATGTCTTCCAGTTTCTCGGGCGGTTCTTCCTCCGCCTTGTTTTCTTCCTCCGCCTTTGCCGCGGGTTCGGGGCTTTGAACGGGAGCCGTCTTTTCGGTATCCAGAGGCGGATACTCATCCCAAAGCTTGTCGCTGAAAGCTTTCATCTCGTTCTTTGACAGCTTTTCCAGGGCTTCGAGCTGCTTTTGCAGCACATCATCCCGCATATCCCCGTTCTGAGCCGGTTTTGTGAATGCGTTTATGAGCTCGTCGTCTGCGGTCTCATCCTTTTTGCCTGCGAGCTTCCTGTTTGCCAGCTCTTCCGCGCTTTTTACCGTGCCCCAGATGTCGTCCGCCACGCGCCTTAAATTCCGGGATGTGATCTCACGAAGCTTTTCAAGAGTTTTCTCCAGCTGTATATCCTTTTCGTCCACCTTACTGCCTCCGATATATAGATATATACAGATTATACATTACAACGCCGCATTATTCAAGAGTATTGTTCCACAATATAACAAAGACAGGCCGGTCAAACTGACCGGCCCGCTCTATGCGTTTGCCTTAACTATTTTAGCTTAAACAGCTTAGGCTTCCTTGGCTTTCTCGATCTTCTCGCGGATGCCGAAGTAGAGCTGCAGAGCGCCTACCACGAACAGTACCGCGAAGCCGATGATGTGCAGGGTGTGATAATCGCCCAGCTTCAGGAACTCGCTGACCAGATAGGTGATCACGCCCAGGCAGCCGGCGGCGGTGGGGCAAATGCCGGAAGCGAAGGTGTCCCTCTTAATGAAGGCGAACACTACGCCCAGCACCAGCAGGATCAGCAGGATGATCGGCACCAGCACTACGGTGTTGCGGTTGTAGCTGAAGATCTTGTAGGCGATCTCGCTCTCGAAGGTGTCCTTCAGGTCCTCGGGGAAACCGACGAAGCCCATGATGGAGACTTCCTTCTTGCCGTCGTACTCAACGGAGGAACCGAAGGTGGTATTCTGGGTGGTGCCGTTGGCGTAGGTGATGGTCACCTTGCCGATGGCGTCAGAGTTGCCCTTGGCGTACTTGACGGTGGCGTTGGTCTCCATCAGCAGCGCGGCGTCGGAGCTGCCGGAGATCTCCTTCTCCCTGGTCTCGATGTGCACCGGGAAGTCGGCGTCGTTCTTGGCATCGTAGCGCTTGATGGGAGTGAAGGTGTATTCCTTCTCCTCAGCTTCTTTCGCTTCTTCGGCTTCGCCTTCCTTGGCGGGGAAGTACTTCGCCTCGATGTCCTTGGCGGAAGTTTCCTGCTTGGCGATACTGTCGGCGACCTTCGCGGACTTGTCGGTGGTGGACTTCTTGTCGCCCGCCTTGATAGCCGCGGCGGTGTCGCTCAGCGCCTGCTTGGCTTCGGCGGCCAGAGCGTTGCTGCGGACCTTCATCTCATTCAGACGGCCAATGATGGGCGCGTCCCTGTCTTCGTCGCTCATGCGGGTGGCGATGATGTTCTTGGCTTCGGTCACAGCCAGACCGATGTCTTCGGCGGAAGGCTCAGAGTAAAACTCTTCGGCAAAGCCCTTGTAGAGCTCAAGTTTCTCGTCCTGTTTGAGGGCGCCCATTACTTCGTTGTAGATGGCAGTGTAGATCCTCTTCTCGGGAGCTTTGCCGGTGGTGTACATTTCGGTGTACAGCGCCTGCTTGGTCTCGGCATCCAGTTCGGCATCCTTCTGCTTGTAGAGGGTGGTCAGGTTGGCCTTATCGTCTTTGTCGGGATTGTCGGCCTTGATCTTGGCATAGTCGTCAGCGTACCTGGTGGCGAGCAGCTGCTTAAGGTCGTCGGTCTTGTTAAGAGCATAGACCCTGGCGGCAGTCTCGGGATACTTTCCGGCTACGTAGGTTTTGAAGTCATCCAGCTTGCTGGTCGCGAGGCCTTCCACGTAATCATCGGGATAGACCTCCATGATCTCCTTGTTGTACGCATCCACGGTCTCGTTGACCCAGGGCAGGTGAACGTCGATCTCGTCCTCGCTGTAGGCTATGGAAGCGGCATCATAAGCGTTCTTAAGGGCGGCTTCAGCCTTGCCCAGGTTTTCGGTGGCGGTGTCGTAAGCAGCCTTGGCGGTGTCCAGCTGCCTGGCGCAGGTGGAAAGCGCGGTGTTCAGCTTCTTGAGGTCGCCGTCGATCTCTTCCTGCTTGGCGGCATCGGCGCCGTTCTTCGCTGCAGTCACTTTCTCTATAACGCCGCTGATGTAGGCGCTGGCTTCGTTGTACTGATCCTGAGCCTTCTTATACAGTACTTCGCAGTCTTCCACGTTCTGCGCGATGTCGTTGTAGTTTTTAAGGCACTCTTCAAACGCGGTGAACGCGTACTGCTGGTTGACGCGCAGGATGTTGGTGGAATACACTTTGGAAGTGTTCTTGCCGTCGGTGCCGACAACTATCTTCCTGTATCCGTCCTGAGTCTCGTCGCTGCCGCTGAGCACCCAGGTGCGTCCGTAAAGGATGTCCTGATCGCCCTGAGCGGTCACTTTGCCCTTGCTGTCCACGGCATTTTCGGGCACCAGCTTGGTGGTATCCTTACCGTAGGTGAAGTAGGGGCTGAACAGCATGATCAGCATGCAGATGCACAGGATGGCGATGAGCAGGCTCATCCACCTGGATCTGTTCATGGTAAAGCTGTACGTTTTCATAGTCTCCTCCTTGCAGATTTATTACCTCATATACTATTTTACAATAACGTTACGTGCCTGTCAACGGGTTTTGTGCAGTTTTTTGGGCTTTCGGGCGGTTTTTGTGCAGATTTTTTTTTGTGCCGGAAAGCCGCCGTCCGGCCCCCGGCCCCGCATCGTGCAGGGTTTTGGCGCCCCGCGCCGTTCCAAAATCAGTCGGTTTCCCAGTCGCACCTGGTCTCTTTTCTCCGGGCAAGCTCGTTTCCGCGGCCCATGACCTTGGTGCCCGCAGGCACGGATTCGGTCACGAAAGCGTTGGCTCCGATGAGGCAGTCGTCCCCTATGACCGTCCCTCCCCCGAGGATGGTGGCGTTTGAGTATATGGTCACACGGTCGCCTATGGTAGGATGGCGCTTGAGCCCTGCCAGCTGCTGCCCTTTGCGGGTGGACATAGCTCCGAGAGTAACGCCTTGGTACAGTTTAACTTCGTTGCCGATCACCGCCGTCTCGCCTATGACCACGCCCGTGCCGTGGTCTATAAAAAAGCTCCTGCCTATCTGTGCGCCCGCATTTATGTCTATGCCGGTGAGCCCGTGCGCGTATTCGGTCATGATCCGGGGGATCATGGGCACGTTCTGCCTGTACAGGCTGTGGGCGAGACGGTAAACGCAGATGGCGAACAGCCCCGGGTAGGCGATGATCACATCCATGGGGCTGCCCGCGGCGGGATCTCCGTTATACAGGGCGTCTACGTCGGTGTTGAGCGTCTCGAGTATCACAGGCAGTTCCTGTATAAAGCCCTCGACCGCTTTGGATGCGTTTTCTTCGGCACTGTCGCAATTCTTAAGCGCGTATGCGAGGCAGCACTCCTCTTCCAGCGCCTGACTTATCTCCAGCAGCTCTCCCGCCGTGAAAAACGGGTTGTCCTCGGGCCTTGGCGCGTCGTAGAACCCCGGGAACATCAGGTTCCTGAGCCTCACGGTCACGTTTATTATTCTTTCCCTGTCCGGCAGCTTTTTGACGGGACAGACGGGCTTAACAGCCGTCATATGCAGGCTGTTTATACGGTCCGCCGCCTGTTCAATCGTGCTTTTTAGGTTTTGCGGCATTCGGGTTCCTCCTTTTCGCATATCGTTCTTCCTGCGGAAAACTCGCCTGCGGGGCTCCGTTAAACGCGTAATCCGTGAGGAACGTGCTGTAAGCCCGTATCGAGTTCATGAACTTTCCCTGCTTTTCGGATATCTCGGCTTCGTCGGTGAACCTGGCCATTTTAGCCAGTGCCCTCTCCCATTTGCCGGTGGTCACGGCGCTGGATATCTCCTTGGGCACCACCTCAATCAGTTTCTGGCCTTTGACCGTGGATATGATGTTTTTCCTTTCCCGTTTGGCATATCCCACCTGTATGAGCCTCTGGATTATTGCGGCGCGGGTCGCGGGAGTGCCCAGACCTGCGTCCTTCATTTTCTCCCGGAGCTCTTCGTCCTCTATCGTCTTACCCGCATCCTCCATGGCTTTTAACAGCGTATCGTCTGTATAGAAAGCGGGAGGCTTGGTCTTCTGCTGCTTGATCGAGGTCTTCAGAAGCTTCGTAAGGTCGTTTTCATTTACTTCGGGCAGGTCCGCCTGCGCATCCGTCTTTTCGGTGTCGTCCCCCGCGTAGACTGCTTTCCAGCCCGGATCGACCAGCGCGTTCAGAGCGGTTTTGAACTGGTCGCCGCCAACTGCGGTCACGATGTTCAGGGCATCATATACGTAATCGCCGTAGTGGTTGGAGATCAGCCGTTTCGCCACCAGGTCGAATATCTTTCTTTCATCCTGGGTCAGGCGGGACAGGTCGCCCTTCCTGTCGGTGGGGATTATGGCGTGGTGGTCCGAGATCTTGCTGTTGTCGTATATGCGCCGGGCAAAATCCAGCGTGGCCTGCTTTACCAGCGCGTCGTAAGGCTCGGGCAGCAGCGACAGGGTATGCTTGACCTTGGGTATCATGTCGTCCGGCAGGTAGCGGCTGTCGGTCCTGGGATAGGTTATCAGCTTGTGCGTCTCGTAAAGGCTCTGGGCGATCTTGAGGGTCTTGTCCGCCGAAAAGCCGAATTTGCGGTTGGCTTCCCTCTGCAGCGTAGTCAGATCGTAGAGTTTCTGGGGCGGCACGCGCTTCTGCTCGCGCTTGACTTCAGCTACGCGGCCGGTTTTGCCTTTTACGCGTTTTGCGATCTCTTCCGCCGCCGCTTTGTCCTTTATATGAGTGGACTTGGTCTCGGGGTCGAACCAGACGCCTTTCCACGCTTCGAATTCCGCCGTAAGCTCGTAGTATTCCTCCGGCACGAATGCGGCGATCTCACCGTCCCGTTTGACGATAAGCGCCAGCGTGGGGGTCTGCACACGCCCCACCGACAAAAGCCTGTTATATCTTAACGTAAATGCGCGGGTGGCGTTCATGCCCACCAGCCAGTCCGCCTCGGAGCGGCAGCGGGCGGAGGCGTACAGTCCGTCGTAATCCTTCGACGGTTTCAGGCTGTCAAAGCCCGCTTTTATGGCAGCATCGGTCATGGAACTGATCCACAGTCTGTCAAATGGCTTTTTGCAGCCCGCCATTTGGTAGATATACCTGAATATGAGTTCGCCTTCCCGTCCAGAGTCCGTGGCGCAGATGATCTTGTCCACGTCTTTGTCGTTCATAAGCTGCTTGACGACTTTGAACTGGGACCTGGTGGGCGTCAGCACTTTGAGCGGGATATCCGCGGGCAGTATGGGCAGATCGTTTCTGTTCCACTTGGAGTATTTTTCATCCAGCTCGTCCGGTTCCTTCAGGGATACCAGATGCCCCACCGCCCATGTGACTATGTAATTGTCGCCGGAAAGAAAGCCTTCTCCCCGGGCAGTCGCCTTGAGCACCCGGGCGATGTCCCGTCCCACGGAAGGCTTTTCCGCCACGACCAGCGTTTTCATTTATGCTTTGCCTATTCCTCGTTTTCTTCTGAGTTCAGCCTGCGGTAGAGCTTGCGCTCCAGCGACCAGATGCGGTCGGTGAACGCGCCGGGATTGACCTTTTCCAATTCGCTGTTCATTTCGAACATGCGCGCGTCCAGCAGGTCCAGTATATGCAGCGCCTCCGCTTCAGGGAACATTGGAGGCTTGGGGGAACCGTATTCCGGCAGGTCGTGATGGCTCAGGACCATGTGCTCCAGCATTACCAGCAGTTCCCTGTCGGTGCCAAGCTCCCTGCCAATCCGGTCCAAGCGGCTCACACCCATCACTATGTGGCCCAGCAGGTTGCCTTCGGTGGTGTATTCGCCCACCAGCCCCATATCGTCGCTTTTGAGTTCCTCTATCTTGCACAGATCGTGGATTATTACGCCCGCCGCCAGCAGGTCCTTGTCCAGGAACGGATAGATCTCACATACGGCCCGCGCGCCCTTCAGCATGGTGGTGGTGTGGTTGAGCAGACCGCTGCGCTGCGCGTGATGCAGGCTCTTGGCCGCCGGCATATAGAAGATGGCGTCCCCCGCCTCGTCCAGCAGGCGGTTCACCAGCTGTTTTAACTGGACGTTCTCCATTTCCTCCACCCGGGTGATGATGTCCTCCATCATATCCTCGGGCTTGCGCGGCGCGCAGGGGATCAGCTGCGACATCTCGACTTCATCTTCCGGCACGCTCTCCCGCATCCTGTCGATGCGCAGCTGCATACGGTTGTTGAACTCGCCCACCTGACCCCGTATCTTGACGACCTGCCCCGCCTGGGGCACAAAGTCCACGTTGTCCCATTTCTTCGCGTTTATTTCCCCGGTTATGTCGATCAGGTTTATGTCAAGGTATTTCGCACCTTTTACGTTTATACGCTCCTGAGCGTCCTTTACCAGCAAAAATCCCTCGAACACCGCCGCGGGGATCAGGTCGCATATCCTGGGCTGTGGCTTCATTTTCCTCACTCCTCGTAACTCTTGTGCCAAGATTTTACCCTA
>JAEEGL017104650.1_pt1 | contig 12802 bp, 8 predicted proteins | sample 9134231 | NCBI WGS metagenome assembly JAEEGL01 (sample SAMN16246548, study PRJNA631951) | gut metagenome | biome: gut microbiome; feature: rumen; material: fiber-attached | host: Bos | place: Iran: Karaj | collected 2018-10
AATCGTAGATGGAAATCCAAAATGTCTTGGTGTTTATGATATTTTAAATGAATGGATTAAATTTAGAAAAGATTGCGTTGTAAGAATGCTTACATACGAAAAAGAAAATTTAGAATCCCAGCTCCACCTTCTTCGTGGTCTTGAAAAAATTCTTGTTAATATTGATAAAGCAATTAAAATCATCAAGAACACGGAAAAAGACGAAGATGTTGTACCTAACCTTATGAAAGGCTTTAAGGTAGATATGGTTCAAGGTGAATATATTGCAAATATTAAACTTAGAAATATTAATAAACAATATATTTTAGATAGAACATCCGATATTGGAAAAATTGAAAACAAAATAGAAGAACTTGCTAAAAAGATTGCATCAGATACAGAAATCAAAAAGATAATTAATACAGAACTTACTGAAATTGCTAAAAAATATAGCCCAGCAAGAAAATCTGAAATTCTTTATGATTTTAAAGAAGCAATCTTTGAAAAAGAAGAAGAAAAGATTGAAGAAGAACTTACTATTGTAATTAATAAAGAAGGATGCCTTAAAAAATACAATAGACTTCCTAATGAAGAGATTGAAAAATTCAAAAAAGATGAAGATATTCTTTTTGTACAAGACTGTAACAATACAGAAGATATTTTAGTATTTACAGATAAAGGCAATGTCCATAAATCAAAACTTTCTACTATAAAGAAAGACAACGCTACAAGTATTGGCACATATGTAAACGCTTTCTGTGAGTTCGAAGCAGATGAACACTTCCTCTATATGGTGCTTACAAGCGATTATAAAAAGAATTTATTTATTTGTTTTGATGACGGACACGCTGTTATATTTCCTATAAAGGCATACGAAACAAAACAAAACAGAAAAATACTTGTAAAGGCTTTTAGTACACTTAACAAAGCGCTTATATTTGATGTAATTGCTGATGATATTGCAGCAGATACTAAAAAATATATGACAAAAGCAAGCAATGGAAAAGCACTTATTTTTAGTCCAAAAGATGTATCATTTAAAACAACACGTACATCAGTTGGTGCTACAATTATGAATGCTGGTAAAAATGGAAAAGTAATAGAATGCAAAGAATGTTCTAATCTTCCTGAAAAAATGATTAAAGAATATTCATCAGACAAGTATCCTGTTTCAGGCAAAATTTTAAAATAATTTTTATCAAAAATGTAAATAAATAAAAAATTTAATGTTATCGTAATTTACAAAAATCATATTTATATTAAAGTCAAAAAATAGAAAGGGGATATATTAATGGCTGCAAAGAAAAGTAAAAGTCGTTTCTCAGACTTAGTTAAATTCGTTCCTGAAGAAATCGAAGATGAACCAATTATTCGTAAAAATCAGAACGGAATTCAAACAAACACATTGAATTCTTACGTAGAAAAGAAACAACCAATCAGACAAGCGTATGCTGAACCTGTTAAGGAAGAAAAAATAGATGTTCCAGAAATAGACGATATTCCTGAAATAGATGATATTCCTGAAATTGGAAATGTTCCAGAAGAATATTTTTACGAAGATAACGCGCAGGAAGAAACGAACTACGAATTTGGCGACGATTTCGATTCAAAGAGCTTAGTTGATGATATCGAAGTTGAAGACGAACAAAATGAAGAAAATGAAGAAGAGTTCGTTGAAGAAGAACCTGACAAAGAAGAAAAAATACAAGAAACCAAAGTGGAGGTAGAACAAATGCAATACGGTGCAAATATGGAAACAAAACGCGAATTCAATGTTGCTCCTAAGAATATCGAAGAAACTATTATTTTAGGAAATACAACAATTAAAGGTGATATTATTACAGATACAGGTATTCAAATTTATGGTGCTGTTCTTGGTAATATTGAATCAGGCGGACGCGTTCAGCTTGTTGGTAAAGTAGAAGGTGACATTACAGGAAAATCTGTTTATGTAACTAATACATCACAAAATGGTAATATTACTGCTGAAACAGAAGTACATATCAAAGAAGGATGTACAATTGAAGGAAATGTAAATGCTAATAAAGTATACCTTAAAGGTACAGTTATTGGTGACATTCAGGCAAGCGGACAGGTTGATTTCGAAGCTGGTTCTGAAATTCGTGGTAATGTTTCTGCGCATTCATTCAATATTAAACCAGGTGCTAAAATTAACGGTTCAATTAGCACAAACTAATTGTCTTTTAAATAATTTTTCATATATAATATGAACCTTGCTTCTAGCAAGGTTTTTTTGTTGAATGAAGAATTTAACAAAAAGTTCAAAAAATTGTTATAAAAAAGTCATCACATTTTATAAATTGTATATATTATATATAAAATTAGAAAAATAATTGTCAAAATTTTCCTACTTTTCTTTAGAATTTTCTGTTTTTTTGTATACCTTGCCTTTCATATTATTAGTATAGAAAGTAATTTCTAAATTTAATATTGAAAAGAGGTGCAGCCCTTGAAGAAAAAATTTATCTTAGATACTAACATACTTATGCAAGCCCCAAATGCTATCTTCGGTTTTGAAGATAACGACGTAATACTTACACCGACCATTTTAGAAGAACTCGACAAACATAAAACTGACGGCGGCGAAGCAGGGTATAATGCAAGACAAGCCATAAGAATTTTAGGTGATCTTCGTGAAAAAGGAAATTTTGCAGAAGGGATAGAACTTCCAAACGGTGGAATAGTTAAAGTAGAACTTAACCATATAAACGAAGAAATTCCTCCAGAATGGGATTCTACAAAACCCGATAACAGAATCATCCAATGTGCAAAAGCATTAAAAGATGAACACGGTATTTTAGTATCAAATGATACAAATATGTCAATTAAGGCTTCAATACTCGGTATACCAGTACAGTCTTATTTGAACACAAGAGTTTCCGATGAATCTATTAAATATACAGGCAGAAAAGAAATTTATGTAATGCCAGAACTTCTTGAAAGTAAATTTAAAAAGAGTAAACTTCTTCCAGAAGATATTTATCAAGATGGCGAACCTGTTGAACTGGTAAATAATGACTTTTTGATAATTCATAACGCCATTGATCCCAATTCAACAATGCTTGGTGTTTATAGAAAAGGCTACATTCAGCCACTTCGTTATGCTGAATCACGTCCAAGTGACATTTCACCACGTAACGTCGGGCAAATTTTTGCACAAGAAGCACTTATGATGCCTGCAAATGAAGTCCCACTTGTAATTTTAAAAGGACCTGCTGGTACTGCAAAAACATTTTATTCACTTGCTGTTGGTCTTGAAATGGTAACGAACCTTAATGAATATCGTTCAATGCTTATCACAAGACCTAACATTAAATTTGACGATGATATTGGTTATTTAAAAGGCGATGAAATGGATAAAATTATGCCTCTTATAAGACCTTGTTATGATAACCTAGAACAACTTGTAAGTTCAGATTTAAAATCAGAAGATAGAGATTCTGTTGCTTCTAAAATTGAATACTTATTTGGAAAAGGCTATATAAAAGCAGAAGCTATGGCTTATATGCGTGGAAGAAGCTTATCTAATATTTATATGATTGTAGATGAATGCCAAAATTCAACACCAAATCAGATGCTTGGACTCATAACACGTGCAGGTGTTGGAACTAAAATTGTAATTACTGGCGATATTAAACAAATAGATAATCCAAAACTTGATAAAAAGAACAACGGTCTTTCATTTGCATCAGAACGTATGCGTGGAAGCGACCTTTGTATGCAAGTTGTATTTGATGAAGAAGAATGTGAAAGAAGTATGCTTTCACAAGAAGCAGCACTTCGCCTTTCAACAGATAGAAAATAATATAAAATATAAACTACGCCTTCTGGCGTAGTTTTTTATTGTTATTTTTTATTAATTTTAAAAAAATATTTTAATATTTTTTGTTTAAAAATAACAATTTTTTCTTAATTTTTCAAATATTTAAAAATGTAAAGTTATCGTATTTGCCCATTTTACATATTATAATTATAGAAATAAGGTGAATGGAGAAAAACTAAATATGTGTCTTCGTTCTAACCATAATTTAATTTAATTGAGAAAAGGAGAATAATGTAAATGAGCAAAATGGTTTTGACAGACGTTTTATACGCAGAGAGAGAGGCGATTTCAATCTTAAACGGTAAGGGTGTTGTTGGTAAGGCAGGTCCTTCTGGACTTGGATATTCCGACAAGAGACCTTCAACAGTTAAGGGTAGCGCAAAGTACAGTGCAGTTGCAAAGATTCTTGATATGATTCTTGTAGACAGGCACTTCAATGTACTTGAATGTGATACTATGGACGAAACTGTTGCTTATACCGAGTTTGGAAAGGCTTCTAACGGAAAGGCTTACCATGCTTTCCTTACAGAGGACAGTATTTCTTATGATACTGATGAAATACCAGATGGTTATGCACAGCTTGCACCAGTTGTAGGATTTGCACTTTCCGCAGCCGCTGATAACAGCGAGTGTGGCGAGTTGAAAGAAATCTTCAAGAAGATTGTTGCTGATTACAACAGCAAGGGTGTTGCAGAAATTTCAGATGTTTTGAAGTTCTGTGACAGTTTCTATTACGGCTATGCCGTAAATCATCCCGAACTGGATGTAATGCCAAATGACCTGGCAGAAACAGTTATCAAAGACTCCTACGAGAAGAAACTTTTCGAAGTTGCTTCATTCATGGAGGATGTTGAAGGCAGACCTGCTTTTGAACTTCTTGAAGGAATAGAAATGCGTTCTTCAAAGAAGAGCAAGGCTAAGAAGGCTAAAGCTGTTTCAGCAATTTTCGAAGATTGCCTTGCAGGTAACTGTGGCATTCCTTACGAATGGTCTGAAAACCAGCAGCTTAAGATTCCTGCCCTTTCATTCCTTAATGGCTATGTTCCAACCGCTGCGTTTTATAGCACAAAGCGAATGATTGAATCAAAGCTTGAAAAGGTAATGGCAAGAATGGATTCAGGTCTTGAAGGACTTGATGCAATCGCCAACGATTACATGAATGTATTCACAATTGGTAAGCCTGGTACAGGTAAAACCACAATGTGGTATGCAGTTGGCGCTGCGCTTAAGATGCCTGTTTATTCAGTACCTATCACAAAAAACACCGAGGAAGATACTTTCCAGGGTATGACAAAGGTTGTAGATGGCGGATTCAAATTCGTTTCTACTGAATTCCTTGAAGCATACACACACGGCGGTATCATTATCCTCGAGGAGGTTAACCTTGCAGACCCGTCGGTTATCATGGGTGTACTTGGACAGGCCATCGAGGCCCCATTCGTACTTATGCAGGATGGTTATAAGCCAGTTAGACGCCATCCTATGTGTATTATCGTAGGTACCATGAACATCGGCACATACGGTGCCAAGGGTGTATCCCAGGCGTTTTCATCCAGATTTAAGCAGACTTACATTCTGGACGACCCTAAGAAGGAAGAGTTCATTGCAATTCTTGCTAAGCAGGGCTATTCAGAAGCAAAATGCAAGTGGGTGTATGACGCTTACACCAAGATTAACAACTACTTAAAGAGTCCTGAGATATCTCGTGAAGAGATTTGTCTCAACGTGACACTCCGTGGTTGCCTTGGTGCACTTGAATGCATCGAGCTTGGTGACACCCCACAGCAGGCTATCTATAATACCTTAGTTGGTAAGGTAGCCGAAGTAGATCTTGAGCTTGCCGAGGATATTAACAAGAATATTGTTAAGACCCTCACAAACTTGAATTCTTAATTACTAAAAACAAAGGCGCCATAAATTCTATGGCGCCTTTTTTAAGAGAAAAGGAGAAATATACGTAATGACAATGACTAAGGAACAACAGGCTTTATGGAAAGCTGAAAAGTATGGTTATTCAAAGGCGTTTACCGCTATCAAGGGTGACACTGTTCGTGTATCAGATATCGAAAGTTATCACGCAGGTCAGATTGGTTACACATCTGCTGACCATGTTGTGCATCTTGCATACGACCATCCTTGTATGAAAGGTCTTAATGACAACGGTAAGCATGCTTTCCGTTGTGGTGTTGGTGTTCACGAACTTATGCACCAGTTACTGACAGACTTTGTTATCACAAACCGTCAGATTAATTCACTTCCTGGTATTGAACAGGATATATACGCTATGCTTTCAAACTATGTAGAGGATGCTCGTATCGAGCACTTTGCTTATCAGTTTGTAGGTGGTATATATTTAAAATGTCTTGACTTTGCAATTGCATGGACTTACAAGACATCACAGAAAATTCAAGAAGGAAATACACCTTTCGAGCAGTTTATGATTGCTGTTCAGCAGTTCGGTGATATGGGACTTCTTAAAGGAAAGTTTACTTTCCCCGAAGCAAAGGAAGCATTCTACAAAGCAGTGCCTATTTACTACAATGCTACCTGCGAAGTTAATCCAAGACGTGTAATGAAATATACAAAGGAAATCTTTGAAATTTCAAGACCGCTTTGGAGAGACCAGAAGGACCTTGAAGAGCTTATGCGTAAGATGCAGGAAGCTGCTGAAAAGTCTGGTCATTCTATGCATGGTAAAGGTGAAGGTGGTAAGGCTTCAACAGAGGCTTCTGAGGAAGGCGAAGGTTCCGAAAGTGGTGCTTCCGCTAGACGTAAGATGACCATGAAGGAAGTTTCAAGAAGAACTTTCGAAGAAGCACAGGATTCTGCTGGTTCAGGCAGTGGTTCTGGTGGCGGAACTATAATGAAGTGCAAAGATGCTAAGACAGCAGAAGAAGCACAGGAAGCCGCAGAAGAGGCTGCAGAAGATGCACAGCAGGCACAAGACGCCGCTAATGATGCTAAGGATGCTGCTAACGATGCTAAGGGTTCTGAAAATGAATCAAGAGCGCAGAAGGCTGCTGAAAAAGCACAGCGTGCTGCCGATAGGGCAAAGAAAGCTGCTGAAGATGCTGCTAACCATGCAGATGCTGCTTCAAAGGCAAAGGCTTCTGGTGATTCAAAAGCAGAAGAAGAAAACGCAAAGCAGTCTGGTAAAGACGCACTTCGCGCTAATGCTGCTATGAAGTCTGCTGAAAACGCTTGCGATGAAGCAAACGGAAGAAGCACAGGTTCTGAAAAATCTGAAACTGCACAGGATGCCGCTGAAAACGCTGCTGATGCACAGGCAAGCGCTGATGCTGCTGAAGCTGCCGCACAGGAAGCCGAAGCAAAGGCGCAGGAAGCTACTGAAAGCGGTGATAGTGAAGGTGCTGCAAAAGCACAGAAGGCTGCTGAAAAAGCAAGAGAAGCCGCAGATAAGGCACAGGCTGCTGCCGACAGAGCAAAAGAAAGTGCTGAAAAGGCAGAAGCAGCCCAGGAGTCAGAAGATGAACTTGGTGAATCTGCTAATGCTAGAAACGCACAGTCCGCTGCAAGAGAGGCTGCAAGAGAGGCTGCTAAGGCTGAAAATGCTGCAAATGGCAAGAATCAGAATACACCTGGTGAAGAAGCAAATGACGCTGTGACAAGCGATTACAGCCAGGCACAGTCTACTGACCCGTTCAGTAGTGATGCTTCTGACCGTTGCATCGATGGTGCTAGACCAGATTATTCAAACTGTGCAGACGAAGTTGACGATGGTGATGATTACGACCCTACACCAACTGAGTTTGATTACGAAGATTATGTTCTTACAGATGATGATTTTACATCAATTGAGACAGAAGTTAAAAACTGTCTTGATGATGTAAAGAGAGAAGAAAGTGACGCTTCAAAAGAAGAAGCAACTCCACTTCCTGATTTCGAAATCACATCTTCTAGAATAGGAAAGGCTGCGACTTGTCTTAACAGGCGTGTAAAGGTTGATGATGTAGAGCGCGCTATGGAGCTTTACGGAAACCTTATGACAAAGCTTCGTCCTGGTGTTAATTCACTTTACGGACGTCTTCGTAATATCTTCCAGAATGACTTGGAAGTTACAGATTACCGTTCAAGCGGAAAGCTTAACTTCAAGCGTGTAAACAGTGGAAGAATGACAGCGCGTGTCTTTGATAAACATCGTCTTCCTTCCGAGAAGGCAAAGACAGCAGTCATGATTCTTGTTGACGAATCTGGTTCTATGTCAGGTTCTAATGCAAGAACTGCAAAAGAAACTGCTATCGCACTTTCAGAAACCTTCTACCGTCTCAACATTCCTACATATGTTATTGGCTTTACTGCTGATACATCTGGTGCTGATGCGGTTCATAACCACTATGTTACTTGGAAGAACACAATGAACGAACGTCTTCGTCTTCTGGACATTACCGCAAGATGTAACAACTTTGACGGTTATTCCATTAGATACGGCGGAGAAATCTTAAAGCGTGTAAATGCTGAACACAAGCTTATGATAGTTGTAAGCGATGGTTCACCCGCTTGTAGTTACTACTACGGTTTAAGCGGCATTGCTGATACAAAAGATGCTATCCGTTCAGTTCGTAAGGACGCTGATGTACTTGGCGTTCTCATTGGTCCATATGATGTAGAAGATTTGCAGTCAATGTATGGAAATGATTTTATTAATGTTAAACACGTTGATGAGTTGTTTGCTTCAATTGCTAAGCGAATCGTGCATATTGTTAACAAGTGGGATTAAAATTAAAGGGCGGCAACGCCGCCCTTCTTTTTCAAAGGAAGGAGAATTATGGTAAAAATCTTTGAAGAATCTGATCGATTAACTGTCGTTTTTCCAAAAGTGGATAATGCACAGGAAACGATTGAAAAAATTCTAAAAGACGTTTACGGCGAAGCAGAAGAAGTAAAACGCGTAGAAGTTCCTGGTTTAATTCCTGATAAAACACCGCCAAAAGCAAATGGTGTACAGGTAATAACAAAAGCACCTAAAAAATTGCATAAAAGAACTGATGCGATACTTAAAGATGCTAGGAATCCTTTCAAAGGAAAACTTCCTTACGATGTTTTTCAAGAAATTGGTATCAAAGCACTCACTTCTTACAGAGATATGCATCTTACAAGGTCTGAATACGACAGTCAGATTTCAAGAGAAATGTTCGTTGATTTAAAACGATATCTTAAAGAAATTAACACGACAGAATATATGACAACAACACCACTTGAAAATATCAAGTCGATAATAACTGTCCTGTCAACAACTGTTAATAAGACTTCAATGGATAGCATTCTTAATGCACTTGCTATGGGAGACATCGATACTTTCCTTGCGGACGGTAGCGAATCCCAAATAAGAAGCGCAGCCGTAAAGGTTGTAACAGACACATTAAAGATGTTAAGATAATAAAAAAGCCGCTAGCAAACGCTAGCGGCTTTTTCTTTTAAATAATATAAGTGCCTTTCTTTTTCATTTCTGTGATCTGTTCTCTATTAGTAGTTACAAATTTATAATAATGATAGAAAAATTCATTTTTCTGACTTGAAGAAAGTGCTTCGTGCAAATAGTCTATTGGATAATCAAAAATATCTGTGCAAATTGCATATAATCTATACTTTTTAAGTGCTTTTACTCCATTCGTAGAAGAAAAGAAATTATACATTTCTTCTATATTATTAAACGGTAAAAACTGTGATACCATGTACTGGAAACATACACAAGCACGAATAACACCCATTGAGCCAGATAAATATTCTTTTGGAAATTTATATAATTTCTGGTCAAGAACTTCCTTGTATGTTCTTAAAATAAGTTCCTTTTTATCAAACTTAATTTTTCCTGGATAAAGAAGATGCGCGATATAAAAAAGGTCTACGTGTTTATCAAGTTCAGCAGGGAACTCTATATATCTTAAAAGTCCATCAAGTTTCATAAATTTAACAACTTCATAATTTAAATATGTTGCCGCTTCTTCTGGTGACCATTTCAAATACTTTTCTATTGCGTATTTAAAAACATAAAGTGCCATTCTTTTATTCTGCTCTTTATTATAATTAAAAAAGAAAGGTGAAAAAGTATTTTTCTTTCCGAGTAAAATCAAGTCATATTCGAACATTAGCGGAAATCTATTTGTTCCATTTAAATCCATGTTTTGCCTCCTTATTTGGCTTTTATTTATTTTTCTATACTATAATTATGATAGTTTTAGGAAAAATATTTTTATTTTATTATTTACATATTTTTTTATTTTTGTAAATGTCTTAATTTTATGATAACAAAATAAAAATCATATTATTTATATATTTAAAGTAGAAAGGAGAAATTAAATGTATAAAAAGCACAAACCACTAAAAGTCGCCCTTGACTGTGACGACGTTTTAGTACCTTGTATTGAACTTGCAATGCAAATTCAGAACAAGAAGTTAAAATTTGATCCACCGATGAAATTAGAGGAGATAACTGCATGGTCGCCAGCTGGTGTTAGAAGTGATTGTATTCTTGATTGCTTCACGCAGCCTTCTTTCTTTAAAAAGCAAAAGCCTTATCCTGGCGCGCAGGATTTTGTAAGAAAACTTTGTGAAAAGGCAGAAGTCTATATTATGACTGCTGTTCCTGTCTGTGCAATGGGAATTCGTGCAGAAATGATAAATAAGTACTTCCCAGAAATTTCAGACGACCATATCATTCTTACAAAAGCAAAAGACCTTGTAGATATCGACGTATTACTTGATGACGCACCGCATAATATTTTAAATTCCTCTGCTTCTTTTCCAGTTGTTATGAAAAGACCTTGGAATAATAACTTAAGCGGTATGCTTTCAGTAAACACCTATGACGAATTTTTAATGCTTATCGATACAATTCTTAATCGTTTCGATGAAGTAGAAGTTGACAACGACGTATCTAACATCATAGCAATTACTGGCGTGTCTGGTTCAGGCAAATCACTTATTGCTAAAAAACTTGCTGAAACTGGCAAATATGTCCAGCCTTCATCATACACAGATAGGGAACGTCGTGAAAAAAACGAAACCTATAATTTCGTAACAACAGAAGAATTCGCAAAGCTTAAAGAAAGCGGTGAAATCTTAGAAAGTACAGTATATGCAGGTCATAACTACGGTTCATCAAAAAAAGCCATTCAAAGTATATTGGATTCTGGCAAAAATGTTGTAATCCCCGTAGATATCTGCGGTGCTATTAATTTAAAGACCAATTTCAATAATGTTATTACTATTTTCGTTGAAAGAGATAAGCGTAAAATTGTTGAAGCAATTTTAAAACGTAAATGCTCCGATGAAGATAAGGTGAACAGAATCATGTCAATTGAAGCAGAAATCAAAAATGCTGAAATTTGTGATTATGTTTTAGATAACAATAAGGATATCGACGATGTTTTAGACGAAATTAGCGATTTCCTTGGTTTTTAAAAACAAAAAAAGGCTAGCAAACTTACCCGCTAGCCTTTTTTTTAAACTAAAAACCCCAAAATTTAGTTTAAAATTCATTCACTAAATTCTCAATATATTCACAAGATTCTGGCACATTTTCTTTTGCACTTTCAGGATAAAGCATAATTTGATTAAAAGTTTCTGCAAAATATTCTAAATTACTACTAGTTCCGTAATTACTTTCTTCATTTCCAACTTCTACAAAATTTTCTTGTTCATTTTCATAAATTTCATTAAAATCTTCATTTTGTGAAGTAAAACCATGTTCGCTATCAATAGCATGTCCTACTTCATGATAGATACTATTTTTTATTGCACCGCTTCTTGCTTCAATATATATATTTTTTTCATCATAAACAGTAACTCCTGCTATTTTTTCATAAGTATTAGCGTAATATTTTTCTGCAAGATTTTCATCTGTAATATATATATTCCAACCATTTTCTAAAAGTTTTGTCTTAACATTTTCAGGAAGTTTTTCAAAATAATTATTCGCCATATTGATATAGCTATCTGCTACATCGCCGTCCTTTTTTACAAAATTTGTACTACTTTCTTTTATATCGTTTTCTTCTTCGTCTTCGATGCTATCTATTTTTAAACTATATAATACATTTATTTTTTTACTATTTTCTATGTTTTTGCAATAACAAACCTTTTCTTTTTTATTTTCTTGTTCGCGTGTTTTAATAAACACACTGCCAAAAAATGATAATAGAAAACTAAAAAAGAATAATGTATGTACTACTATAATTTTTTTAAATTTATTTTTAAAAATCATAATTTTGTTCTCCCAATCTTTGTTATACTAAAAATATCTTTTTTATATAATTGAAAAATTAGGAAAAAACCGCGTATTTATGCATGTTTACAGACTTTTCAGAAGTAGATAATAATCATTTTACACTAGTTTTATAATTTTAGTTTCCAGTTTATCGTTTGTTTATCTTTTTAATTTTTTCTTAAATTTTGTGCATTCTTTTTTAATTTTCCACAAGATATAGTATTATTTTATTTTTTATTATTTTTTTTAAATTATTTTCAAAAATTGTTGACATTTTTATTTTAATCTGTCATAATATAGTTAGAAAATAAAATTTGAAAGGAAAAAATACTATGTTTAACACAAGTTTGTTAAAACTGAATAAGAACCTCTGGAAAACTACCCTTGCAGATAGTTCTATTCAAGTGCATAAAAATAAACTGGTTTAAACATAAATAGTAGTAGATATAAATATATTTTTATATATTAACGGCTATGTTTAAACATAGCCGTTTTTATTTTGCGTTCGTCGCCTAGTTGGTATGGCACACGACTTTTAATCGTGCATACATGGGTTCGAATCCCATCGGACGCATTTTAGGGGATGTAACTTAATTGGCAGAGTAGCGGTCTCTTAAACCGAAAGTTGTGGGTTCAAGTCCCATCATCCCCATATGCTTCTATCGTCCAGCGGCAGGACCCATGATTCGTAATCATGTTACAGCAGTTCGAATCTGCTTAGAAGCTTTAAACTATAAAAGAAAGGAAAAATT
>JAEEGL010402245.1_pt1 | contig 12801 bp, 13 predicted proteins | sample 9134231 | NCBI WGS metagenome assembly JAEEGL01 (sample SAMN16246548, study PRJNA631951) | gut metagenome | biome: gut microbiome; feature: rumen; material: fiber-attached | host: Bos | place: Iran: Karaj | collected 2018-10
GACGAGATTTACGGCCCTTATCGACACTGATTGTCTTTTTTTTTTGCGAAATGTAAAAAAAAGAAAAACTTCGGTCGTTAAACCGAAGCTTTTCGTGGTTCCGATTGGAATTGAACCAACGACACGCGGATTTTCAGTCCACTGCTCTACCAACTGAGCTACAGAACCAAATTGTGACCCAAAAATAGACGATTATACGTGATTTGTCAAGGGTAAATAGAATATTACTAGCTTTTTTCCGAAAAAACATATAAATTTGGGTAGGATATAGAGGACTTGCGATGCATTTCTATAGTTGTATTTTCAAACTGTACGTAGCTGTACTTTGTATGGCCTGCTTCTTCGCCTGCTCAAGTGGGGGCTCGAATTCAAAATCCGTGGAGGAAGTTCCTGGAGACGGGACTCCTGGAGTTTCTGGTTCTTCGACCGCTCCTGGCGATAGTGCCGGTTACACGCGAGTGATCACGGAAAATGGAGACACCATCTATGTGAAGGATACGGTGACCGTATACCCGGACACGTCGCTGCGTTGGGTTGGCAATTCCGCAGTGATCGTTACGGAAGTTGCATCTCTTAACTTGGATTGGCTAGACCTGGATGGCGATGATCCGTCTTGGGTTGAGGTCTATAACGCCGGGTCAATTTCGGCGAACCTCAAGGGTTGGGCATTGGTTGAAAATCTGAAAGAACCCAAGAAGTGGGTGATTGGTGATGAGGTGATTGCGGCCAAGTCTTTCCGTACCATATTCTGTGATAAGAAGAACATTCCGTCTGTGGCTGGAGTTGCCGATGGCAAGAATGCAGATGGTAAGATTCTGCGCAGTCGCCCCCATACCAATTGGAAGATGGATAAGAAGGGCGGAACGATTTACCTGGTTGACCCCAGCAATGGAATTCGTGATTCTGTCGCTTATCCTGAACTAGCCGGTGGCGTTAGCTGGGGTATCGTTGATGGTGGCGCTTGGAAATACTTTGGTACGCCCACTCCAGAAAAGCCCAATACCGAAGCAACTGCATATGATGGTATGGCTCCTGCAGTAGATTTTAGCTCTATCAAGTCCGGCTTCTATAGTGGTTCGGACGTAACCATCAATCCTCCTAGTGTGGAATCTGGCGTGACGCTGCGTTGCACCACGGATGGTTCTGCGCCTACGGCCTCTTCTGAGGAATTCAATTCTCCCAAGACGTTTAACAAGAATACGCCGCTCCGTTGTTCCGCATTCAAGAGTGGAACCCTTACCAAAGAAGTTATCACCAAGACCATCTTTGTCGGCGAAACGGTTCGTATGCCTGTGGTGGCTGTTAGTGTGGATCCCGTGTTCTTCCAGAAGCACTATGTGCATGCCAACGACAGAAACTGTGGACCTTCCTGTGGCCCGACGGGTCTTTTCGAAGACGTGGAATTGCCGGTACATGTAGAATACTTCCCGAACGGAAGCAGTTCCGATGGTCCTGCCTTTAGCGTGGATGCGGGAATCTCCTTGATGGGTAACTGGAGCCGCTTGGAAAATAAGAAGTCCGTGGCCATAGTGATGCGCGAAGAATACCAGGATGGCAAGATCCATTACCCGCTGTTCGAGACCCGCAAGGAAACGGCTAGCGAATTTAGGGGCTTTAACCTGCGTAATAACGGCAACCGCTATGTGAGCGATTACCTGATGGATGCCATGGCGGGCGCCGTCTTGGAAGGAAGTGGCGTCGATTACCAGCGCAGTCGCCAGGTGGTGGTGTTCTACAACGGTAAGTACTATGGCATCCATGACATGCGTGAACGCCTGAACAAGCATTACGTAGAGACCAACTATGGTATTGATGCCAATACCGTAGAAGTCATTAAGCATCTGGGTGACGAGATCACCAGCAATACGAATTCTACAAAGAACTATACAGATTTGCTGGATCTTGTCAACAAGAACAGTACCGTCTCGGATGCCGATTATGCCACTGTGAAGACTATGATGGACGTAGGAAACTTTGCGGACTATATGGCTTTTGAGATTTATATGCACAATGCGGACTGGCCCGGAAACAATGTGCGTGCCTGGCGTAGCCCCGATCAGCCTTATAAGTTCATGGTTTATGACATGGACCATGGTATGGATTGGACATGGTCTGCCTGTAGTGAGTTCTCGACAAATGAACAGGCGAAAGGAACCAATATGTTCAACTGGATTTCTTCGGGCGGATGTAAGCATAAGACGGACAGCAGAAGCTTTGCCAGCCTTTTCAATCACCTGATTGGAAATGCCAACTTTAAGCGTTTGTTCATCAATCGTTCGGCAATCTTGTTCCAGAACTACGTGAATGCGAATCGGGTCAAGTCTACCCTGGAATCCATGGCTGCAACCTTGGTCTCCGAAGAAACGGATAGGGATCTGGATGAGATGGAACGTGCCGGCGGATACTATAATGCTTGCGGCGATGGCTTCAGCATTTCGGGTTCCTGTATGAAGACTTGGGCTACAAACCGCGACAACACCATCATTGATGATTACAAGCAGAAGTTCAGCCTGAGCGACATGATAACTGTCAATATCAATGTCTCTGGAAGTGGTGCCGTCCTGGTAGACGGTATGAAGCTTCCCAGCACGTCTTATGCGGGAAAATTCTTCTCGGGTAATGCGATGGAGCTGACGGCGGTACCTGCGGCAGGTGCAGTGTTTACCGGCTGGAGTGACAAGAATACGGACAATCCCCGTATTGTTACGCCTTCGTCGGGTGCTACCTATACGGCCAACTTCGGCAAGTAGGAGTATTTCTACATTTAAGACGTGATTAGTCCCGTCCGCAAGATGTTTGACGGCATTGCCTGCCGTTACGACTTTCTGAACCACTTTTTGAGCTGTGGCCAGGATATCTTGTGGCGTCGTTACTGTTGTCGACAGCTAAAAAGGTTTGGTGCAGGAAGGCGTCTGCTGGACCTTTGCGGGGGTACGGGGGACTTTGCGGTAACCTACGAAAAATTGTGCGCCAAACCCGATTTGGCCGTGCTGGGCGATTTTTCCTTTGGCATGTTGAAGGGGGCAGTAGGCAAGGAGACGGTGGCGATTCCTGTACAACTGGATGCCATGCGTATTCCGTTTGCAGATGCCTCTTTCGATGTGGTGCTGAACGGCTTTGGAATGCGGAACGTACCTGATGCTCGTGGCGCTTTGGAAGAATCTTTCCGGGTGCTGGCTCCAGGCGGTTACCTGTGTGTATTGGAATTCTTTGCGCCAAGAAACCCGTTTAACCGTTTTTTTTACGGATGCCTTGCTCCTGTGTTTATTCCCTTGCTTGGGGCGTTCTTTAGTGGTAAGAAGGATGCTTACGAATATTTGGTGAACTCAATTAAGCGGTTCCTGCCGGTGAGGGACTTTTGCCAATTGGCGGAAGCGTGCGGATTCCAGGTGGTAAAGGTAAAGGGCTTCAATGGCGGAATTTCTTACGGGGTTTTCTTGAGAAAGCCTTTGGGAGGCTCCCATGTCTAGGTATATTCTCGGCGTGACCGGTGCTAGCGGGGCTATTTATGCGACCCGCACGGCTATGCACCTTAAACGGTTGGGGCACAGGATTTCGCTTATAGTGACAAAGCCTGGCCGTGATGTGGTGGAATTTGAAGGCCAGAATTCGCTTTTTGATTATGCCGAAAAGATTTTCAACATAGACGATTTCTTTGCGGAATGCGCCAGTGGCAGCTCCGATTATGCAGGCATGGCCATAGTGCCCTGCTCCATGGGAAGCCTTGGCCGTATTGCTGCCGGGACTTCGGATAACTTGCTAGTGCGTAGTGCCGATGTCTGCCTCAAGGAGCGTCGGCCTTTGGTAATTGTTCCCCGTGAGATGCCCTATAGCCTGATTCATATTGAGAATATGGAGCACGTCACCCGTGCCGGAGCTGTCGTAATTCCCGCCTCGCCGCAGTTCTATAGCAAGCCCCTGACTATAGAGGACTTGGTCGATACGGTGGTAGCCAAGGTGTTGAAACATCTGGATGCCCTCGGGAATAACGAAAACATTGTTCCAGGTTGGAATAGTTTTTCGGCCAAATAGGGCTATTTTTCGCCCTAAAAGTCCTCTTTTTTACTACATCGTTCCTTTTTTTGTTTTTTTTATTATTTTGAGAAATAGTTGTTCCCTGTAAGAAGGAGTGATTGGTTATGGGCGAAAAAATCCACAGAAGTAATGTGTTGCTAGCCGTGGCCCTTACATCGGTAATGGCCTTTGCTGCTCCGAAGCCCTTGACTGTTTGGATTATGCCCAACGGGGCTTCTCCACAAGAAACTCTGGAAAATAGGCTTGAACTTTTTACCAAGAAAACAGGAATTCCGACCAAGGTGCAGGTTCTTGACTGGGGTGAGGCTTGGAATAGAATTTCGCTTGCCTTGTCTGGGGAACAACCGGCCCCCGACGTGTTGCAATTGGGTACCACCTGGATTCCTTATTTTGCCTCCCGTAAAGAGATCCAGCCGCTGAATTCCGAACTTGACCGAATTCAGCCGGAGCGGTTTGTTCCGGTCAGCTGGAATACGACGCATATTGACGAAGATTCTGTTATCTACTCTGTTCCGTGGTTTATTGATATCCGCCCGGTACTTGCCAACAAGAGGGTCCTTGCAAAAAACGGGATCAGCGCAGAATCCGTCAAGAATTACGAGGGTTTTGTAAAGGCCGTTCGCAAGGTGAATGCCGCAAACGAAGTCCTTGATGACGGCGCACATGTTCGAGGCTATGCGTTCCCCGGTAAGAGCGACTGGAATATCCCTCATAACTTTGCTCCGTGGATTTGGAGTAATGGCGGTTCGTTTATTGCGAAAGATAGTTCTGGTAAGTGGCATGCGAATATCCTCACCGAAGAGACTCTTCTTGGTATTGCCAGTTACCTCCGCTTTGTTCTTGATACCCTTGTCACTCCGGAAGCGTTGCAGTCCAATACGGCACAGATTGCCCAGCAGTTCAACAATGGTGAACTTGCCTTTATCGTGAATACCTCTGAAATTGTGATGCAGACCCGCATTCATGGAAGTCAAGGAGGACTTTCTAATGCCCGTATTGGAAGCGATAGCGTTGTGGTACTGCCTATTCCCAGAGGAAAAACCGGAAGTGTCAGCTTTATCGGAGGGTCCAACCTTGCCATACCAGCAAGCAATAAACGCAAGGAAGCGAAGGATCTTTTGTTCTTCTTGATAGAAGACGAGAACCTGGATGCCTATACCAAACAGATAGGGTTGCTTCCTCCTTCGAAGAAGGTGCTTCAGGCTTGGTCTGAAGACGAAAATTACCGAGTCTTGGTAAATGCCCTGGAAACGGGCAAGACCTATGTTGCCATTCCGGAGTGGGGCGATTTGGAGCAGCTGTTTGTTTCTATGTTCAGCACCATTTGGGAACAGGTGGAAATCCCAGCTCTTTATTCTGAAGAAAAACTTTATGAGGTCTTCAAGCAGTTTACCATTGAAATCAACAAGAAGCTGAACTATCCGACTACGGACCTGATGACGGCGGCGGAATTCAAGGCGGCTTGGCGGAAGACGAATGTGGATAACGATGCCGGTGAGCAAGTTGTGGCCGCCAAGGATAGTGCAACCCAAACTTCTGGGGAATCTAGCAAGGTCCCCCTGGCTGTAGCCGTAATTATCGTCGTTGCCGGGCTTCTGGTTGCCTTGCGGAAGCGAAAAAAATAGTATCTTGTAAAATATGGCTATTGAGGTACTGTCCGGCTTTTCGCGAAGCATCGTTTTCAAGATGCTCGTGGTGTTGATTGTCTCCATGACCCTGGTGGTTGCTGGAGGCATTCTCATATTCTCGTCCAAGCAGACGGACCTCATATTGGAGTGGAGCTACAACAACAACAAGTCGGCTCTCAACCAGATTTCCAGTATGGCGTCTGGAGAGATGAAACAGTTCGGTGACCGGCTTACACTGCTTGCCAAGACCTCCGAAATCCAGAGCATGGACCCCACCGTTGCGGCCAGCTATTTGAAGAGCTACAATATTTCGACACTTTTTATTTCGGGTGAAACGGTTACCCTGTACGACAAGGATGAGAATTTCCTTTGCAACAATTCAATGATTGGACTTCCGACGGAGTCGCCCTATCCTATCGATTTTCCGCGTATTACCCCTCATCGCCCTTATGTGACGCCGTGGTTCAGGGATAATTCGGACTCGCCACCCATGCGTCTTTTCGGAATCAACATCTCGAACCGTGCCGCTGGTGACGGTTATCTGACGGCAACGTTCTCCCTTCGCAGGCTGTGGGCCAGTTTCCCAAACTATAAAATTGGGAAGGAAGGCTTTCTGTTGGCTGTGAATGGTCAGGGGGAAATCCTTTATCATCCAGATTTGAAGCGCTGGTTGACTGGTTCTCACAAGATATCGGAACTGGGCCTAACGGACATTGACCCCCGCAACTACAGTGTTACGGATGTGCAGTTTCTGAAGTTGAATGACGGCCGGTCCTACCAGGTCAACTATGACTACGATTCCAATTACGATTTTGGCATATTCTCTTTCCAGCCGAAAAGCGAAATTGACAAGCTGGTTGAGTCTTCGAAGTTGTCTAGCATCGCCACCTTATTGGTGTCGATTCTTATCATCTTGATTGTGGCTGTGTGGATGTTCTTTGTTTTGGGTGTCCCCCTGAACCGTATCATCAAACATATTAACCAGATTACCAAGGGTGATCTTGACATCCAGGAAATAGAGGTGGGTCGCCGTAAGGATGAGCTGGGACAGCTTGGGGTGGCATTCAATTCTATGCACGGCACCATTAAACGGCAGATTAAGGAGCTGAATGCCCATAGAGAACTGTTGGAACAGGAAGTTCGCGAACGTACACAGGATTTGGAAAAGGCGTACCAGAAGCTGGAGGCCATTTCTAAGACGGACGAACTGACGGGGCTTCCCAATCGCCGCGATATGAATGAGACGATTGCCAACGAGGTAGAGCGTGCCCGCCGGACTCAGAAACCGTTCTGTTTTATTTTCATGGACATAGACCATTTCAAGAACATCAACGACACCTATGGGCATGCCTGCGGTGACCTTGTCTTGAAGTCCGTGGCGCAGACCATTAGGGGGCTTTTGAGAAAGTACGATGTCTTTGCCCGCTATGGCGGTGAAGAGTTCTTGACCCTTTTGCCTGAAACAGATTTGCCCGGTGCGACCGTTGTGGCGGAACGATTCCGCCAAAAGATCGAGGCCATGTCTGTGCAGTTTGCTGACATTACGATCAAGGTGACCATAACGCTTGGTGTATCAAAGTTTGACCCACGTCTAGGAGCGGAACGCAGTATTCAGCTTGCGGACAAGGCTTTGTATCAGGGCAAGGAAGGCGGTCGTAACCAAGTGATTGTGTGGCAGCCAGAGTGGGTGACCGATGCCGATTACGAGGCGGCTGCAACGGACAGCCATGCTTAGGAAGATCCTGGAATTCGGACATCTGGTGCGTTTTAGTCATTCGCTTTTCGCGATGCCTTTTGCCATAGGCTCCATGTGGGTGGCGGCGAGGGGTTTCCGCGGCATGGATGCCGTGGAGGCGGTCAGGATTATCGCGTTGATCGTGGGGTGCATGGTGACCGCCCGCAACAGCGCCATGAGCTTTAACCGCATTGCCGACGCCGATATCGATGCCAAGAACCCCCGCACGGCCGGTCGCCATCTGCCTGCCGGGCGCCTGAGCAAGGCGTCGGTCATTGCGTTCCTCACGGTGAACGGAATCTTGTTCGTGACTTTCGCGGCGCTGCTGCAACCCCTCGCCGGCTTGCTGGCCCTGCCGGTGTGGCTGTTGCTGCTTTCTTATTCTTACTGGAAACGCTTCAGCTGGCTTTGCCACTGGTTCTTGGGCTTTGCTATCGGTATGAGTCCCTTGGGTGCCTGGATTGCCATACGCGGGGAGTTTGCGTTGTTCCCGATTTTTCTGCTGGTGATCCTCATGCTCTGGATGGGGGGCTTTGATATCATCTACGCTACCCAGGACGAAGAGATTGACCTGGCCATGGGACTGCATTCGGTGCCTGCGCGATTTGGCCGCAAGCGGGCTCTGCAAATTGCTTTCTGGAGCCATGTGGCCATGCTTGCTCTTTGCGTTGCTTTTGGTGTGTTTTGGAATATGGGTGTGCCTTGGTGGGTGGTAACAGGCCTTATGACTGCAGCGGTTCTCTATATCCACTTGTTCCGCAAATCCGATGATCTAGATGCCATGAACCGCGACTTTTTCTTGGCGAATGTGGCTATCAGCGTGTTGGTGATGGCTGGGCTTATCGTGTGGATTTGCATGGGAGGTAACGTCGATGCCCTTTATTAAGAGATCCAACGGAAAGTTTACGGCTGAGGAAAAAGTCAAGATGTTCCAGCAGATGGGCTCTGTAGGGGCGGTTCTGGCCCTCGCCTTTATTGTTGTTATTGAAACGGGTGTGGCTGGCGAATACGCCTCTCTAGCGGAGATGGGCCTAACGGCCATGATTGTGGTGCTGGCTGTTTCGCTTATCGGAAGCTTATATTTTAAGAGAAAAATTTAGCACCGGTTATAGCGACTAGGGCGGGTTTCACCCTCCCTAAGACCCTCCCGGCACTCAATAATCTGCTTGACGCAGGTCGTAACTCTTTAGACAACGCAGATTATTTGCGTGCGCACCTGGCGGTGCTAAAATAATGCTCAGATTTATAGCGACTAGGGCGGGTTTCACCCTCCCTAAGACCCTCCCGGCACTCAATAATCTGCTTGACGCAGGTCGTAATTCTTGGGACAACGCAGATTATTTGCGTGCGCACCTGGCGGTGCTGTATTAAATTTCCAAATCCGCGGAGTAAACGGTTTCGATGGTTCCGTCGTCGCACTTGAAGAGCAGGCTTCCGTCGTCTTGCATGTCAAGGATGGAGCCCGTCTTTTTGATGTCGCCTTCACCCCGGGTCTGGTCGGTACAATGGTTGTTCACAATGATTGTACCCCGTGTACCGATAAACTGGTCCATACGTTTCCATGCGCTGACCCAGGGCCGAATCCCGAAGGCCCGAAATTGCCCGATAGCTCGTTCCAGATTCGCGATGAGTATTTGCAAAAGTTTTTCGCGGTTGATTTTCTGTCCGCAAATATCCTTAAGTGTTGTGACGGCGCGTCCGAGGGGGGCGTAGACTTCCGGGGCGCTATTGACATTGATTCCTACACCCATACTGACGGTGGGTTTTGGCGCACCGTTGCCACCCGCGTAAACAACTTCCGCTAAAATCCCGCAGAACTTGTGCTTGCCGCAGAGGATATCGTTGGGCCACTTGACGGTGACCTTTCCTATGGCCCTGTTGCCAAGGTTTTGGGCGCTCGATTCATCCTGCAGGTTCTTGAAAACCTCTGCAAAGGTAAGGGCTGCCACCTGTGTGATTTGCGGTGCCGATGAGAGGGGAATCCCTTCCAGCGGAATCAGAATATTGAAATAGAGGTTGAGTCCGGCGGGGGAGTCCCAGGTGCGTTCGTGTCGGCCGCGCCCTGCCGTTTGCCTGTCGGCCACTATCAGCGTGCCGGGTGGGATTTCTCCGGCTGTGGCTTTGGCCTTCATCAGGGTGTGGGTGCTTTCAAGGGTTTCGAAAAGCAGGGCGGGAGCGTTGCCAAAACCTGTGAGTTGCCAGTCTGTGAATTTGCGTTCAGGGGTAAACATTTCCCCGACTACTCCTCGTCTTCTTGCTGCTCCTGAAGTTCCTTCAGGGCCTCTTCGGGGAAGATGGCGAAGAATTCCCGCTTGCGGTCTTCGAACAGCTGCAAAATGCGTTCCTGTTCGAACTGCTCGCGGTCGATGTTCTGCATAAAGAACTCGTCACGGGCAAAGTCCCGCGTGGTCATCAGCTTTTTGATGTCCTCGGACAGGTCCACCATGTCCCACAGGATATAGTAGGAGCCCACATCCAGGCTTCCGAAAATGTCCACGTTGAGCAGAACTGTGTTGGCCTTGCTGGAATCCACCAGCTGGATGTTGGATTCCCGCTTTTCGGGGCGGAAGATCTGCACGTCGCTGACGGGCTTGGACAAGTCCTGGGCCCAGAGGGCCGATGCCAGGCAGAATACTGCAAGAATATGTGGAATCCTGAATTCCATACCTACAATATAAAATGTATTCTGCGGAAAAATAACCAAATCGGCCAAAAAACAACGAATGACGGAAATTTGTGCTTCCCGTCATCGCATTTTTGGCCTTCCCTAGATCATCCGCAGGATTTCTTGGGTGGTCTGTTCGGCAAAGGTGTTGTCTTGTACGAAACGGCGCACTTCGGTGGGGTTGATCCTTGCGTATTCGGAAAGAGCCTTGCCGATGCCGTTACGGATGTAGTATTCATCATCCTTGGCGCAGGTGAGGCAGAATTGCCGGAGCAGGGGCCAGTCGGTGCGATCCTTATACTGTATCTGGAAGATGATGGCGCTACGGCGTACCCAGATGTTGGGGTCCCGTATCCAGGAGGCGATTTTGGCATGGAGCGCCGGTAGGCGGAGCGCCAGGTCGCCCAGGATGCAGGCTGCAATAGTATCCACCGTGTCTTTCCAGGCACGGGTCTTGATCAGTTTCTTGAGAAAATTGAGGTGCTGTCCCCCTAGCATTCCCTTGTGCCTAAACAGGTAGTCACAGGCTGCGTACTGGATTTCCCGGTAGGGCTGCGTCCACATGTCCTCAACCCGGTTCACCAGCTCCACGTCGTCCTTGGGAGGGTTCTTGTCGAATATGGGATATGTCACTTCCCGACGGGGGACCAGTTTCACTCCGAGGAAGTCGAATTGCTCACGGGCTTTCTTGGACATCTCGTGAGATTCTTCTTCGTTGGCGATGGAACGTAGTGCCAGAAGGATTTCTTGAGTGAATCGTAACATTTGACCTCAAAAATAGTCCTAAAAAAATTTTTTTTCTAGGTCTTGACAAACATTTTTTTCAATTTTTTTTGCGGAATTTTGAAAAATTTTGCGAAAAAAGTACAAAAATACCCTTGACAGCCCCCAAAAACGTTAAAACAGCCGCGTATGCATAAAAAAAGACCCCCTTGCGGAGGTCTCGAGAGGCAACGATCAGACTCGAACTGATGAATAAGGCTTTTGCAGAGCCGCCCCTTACCAACTTGGGTACGTCGCCAATTGTGAGGCCTAATATAGGTAATGAAACCTCGATTTCCAAGGGCAACGGGTTAAAAAAACTAATTTTTAGGCCATGTTTGGCGTTTTTAAGGCGAAAATAGCCTCTTTGGTGGTTTCCCTATGGTTGCGGACCCTCAGGGTGCGCTTAGAGACCCCCGAAGATTATGGCCCTGGCATTCTTGGAATATGGCATCGGGATTTGCTGGCCTGTTGTGCAGCCTTCAAAGATCTGGGGGTGCATGCGCTTATTTCGGAGTCCAAAGATGGGGAGCTTTTTAGTGGAACAGCTAGGCACCTGGGGTATAAGGTTACTCGAGGTTCCGATTCACATGGTGCGCTTAATGTGCGTCACTTGCTTGAATCTTTGAATGTGGGCCAGTTTGCGGCAATGGCCTTGGACGGCCCTCGTGGACCTGCTGGTGTTGTAAAGCCCGGATCTCTTTGGCTATCAAGGAAATCGGGACGCCCTTTGTGGAAGGTACAGATTCAGTATGGTCGACATTTCACACTGCATACTTGGGACCGGTTTGTAATTCCGTTGCCTCTGTCAACAATTGTCGTGAGAATTAAGTATTTTTGTAACGGACAAAAAAAGGACGATATATCGTGATAGCTTTACCTCCAAAATTTGTGGCTTTTGACCTGGAAACAACGGGTCTCGACAACAAGAAAGATGAAATCATTGAAATTGGTGCCGTGAAATTTACGGTAGAGACTAAGAACGGCAAGGTTGTGCCTAAGCTGCTATCTGAATTCGAAACGTTTGTAAAGCCAAATATGCTGATTCCCGCTGAAGCTTCCAGCGTGAACCACATCTACGATAAAGATGTGGAGAATGCACCTGCTGTAGGGGAATGTCTCAAGGGCTTTACAGCCTTCTGTGGTCAGGGATCAATCTTGATTGCCCATAACGCAAACTTCGATGCTAGTTTTTTGCGTGCGGCCTACGCCAAGAATCCCCAGTTGATTCCCGGCAACCCTGTGATCGATAGTCTTGTGGTTTCAAGGACAATCTTGCCGGAACTGGAAAACCACAAGCTGGGTTATATGGCGAACCTGTTCAAGCGTCGCAACGAGATTGCCATGAGCATCGATTCCGAAAAAATGCACCGCGCCGTCTATGACTGCGAAATGCTTATGGAGGTTTTCGTGGCCATCCTCCGCCGCCGGTTCAAGGAAAAAGACTGGGAGTTGGGCAGCGTCATGGCAAACCTTGCCAAGTACAAGGGCCTTCCGCAGTTTATTAATAAGTAGGTTGTTTTGGATACACAAAATACCGCCAAAGTGATGCTTTGGCGGTTTTTTAATTTCGCTTGGCGAGAATTAGATGCCGAGTTCCTGGGCGACAGCCTGGATACCGCACTTGCTGATAGTGCGGAGACCAGCGGCGCTAACGCGGAGGGTAACCCAGCGATCTTCTTCGGGGATATAGAAGCGCTTCTTCTGGAGGTTGGGAAGCTGCTTCCTCAACTTCTTGCGATTGGAACGGGAAACAATGTTACCCACGAGGCCGGCTTTTCCGGTGACTTCACAAATACGGCTCATAATTAAACTCCGTTGTTTTTTACGGACACCAATTTTAGTTAAAAGTGGGGAAATTGTCAAGACTGGGGGGCGTCTTGTAACTCCTTTGGCAGGTTAAATTTGGTAGATTCCACCAATTTTACGAAATTTTCCACCTCTACGGGGGTGAATTTCGTCTTGATCCAGTCCAC
>JAEEGL011316524.1_pt1 | contig 12801 bp, 10 predicted proteins | sample 9134231 | NCBI WGS metagenome assembly JAEEGL01 (sample SAMN16246548, study PRJNA631951) | gut metagenome | biome: gut microbiome; feature: rumen; material: fiber-attached | host: Bos | place: Iran: Karaj | collected 2018-10
AGGAATTACCATCCCCGAAAACGGGAACCTTGGAAACGCCCGGCGGCAGGTCGGACCCGATTTCGCTGACAATGCCGGAGAAGATGCCCTCGGCCGCAACGTCGGCGGGAATCAGAAGCGCGACGGCGGCGAAAAGCGTAGCCGCAATTCGTGCGAAATGCGAAAAACGTTTCATCGGGCACCTCCGTTCGACTTCTCCTCCTCCCAGGCCTGGAGAAGATCCGCGGCCTTGTCGAGATCGTACCATTCCATGGACAACTCGCCGTTCTTCGTCCTCTCACGGGCGGGAACCGGCGCGTCGCCGTCGTGCGGAATGCGCCCGGCGGGAACCGTTACGGTCGCGAACAGGCGCGGAATTCCGCGCTCGACGAAATAGTAGAGCGTTCCTTGAGGGGTCGGCACATAGCCGTAGAGCTCAAACTCCGATCGGAGCTCCGGGGGAAGCTTCGCAAGGGAGCGGCAAAAGAGATCGTGCGCCGGATTGCGGAAACGGTCGCGAAGACGCCAGAGTTCGCCGCTTCGGAGAAGGCCCGTGCACTGTGCCGCGACGGCGTAGTCCGTCCGATTGGATGCCAGCATTGGAGCCATTCTAAGCCGAAGCGCCGACCGGGTGCGAATACGCTTCCAGTCCGTCTCGGAGCCGGGCTTGTCCACTCCCGTTCGCAACAGCAGCATCTCAAGGCCGTCGCCCGGATAGAGCACGTCGAACCGGGCGATCGTCGCCTTCTGGACACGCCAGAGCGAGACCGCGAGAGACGTCGTCTCCGTCGGAACGACGGTGTCCGTTCGAGGCAGCTCGCCCTCGTTCTCTTCCCTGCGGAACGACTCTCCGCTCGTCCAGGCGAACGAATCGACCTTCGGAGGAACGGGTTCGGCGTCCGATCCCGGGAGGGGAAGCTCGCCGTCTTTCGCCAGAACGAACAACAGAGCATCCCAGAAGGGATTCCAGAACGCAAGAACCGCGCCCTTGCGACCGAGGACGCCCGGAAGGACCTGTGCGCCGGTGAAGAAATCGGCCAGCTGCACGCCGTCGAGCTCCTCGCGGGTCCGTCGTCGCCATTCGGCGAAGGCCGTTTCCGAAAAAAAGGGCGCAAGCGCTGCGGCGTCATCGATGGCCGTTCTGCGCATCTCTCCCGCCCAGTCTGCATACATGGCCAGGAGCGCGGCCTTCTCCAAAGCGGCATCCGCCTCGGCCTCGCCGAACGAATCGGTGGAGGAGTCTTCCGCCGGAGCCGCAAGGACGGTCATCGCGAGAGCGGCCGAGAGGATCGTAAGTTTCGTTTTCATCGTGGATCGTGGAACGGTTCGGAACGGACAGGATCAAAGAACTCGGCGCCTCCTCAGAAGCGGAAGGCTCAAGGCGTCGTCGAGAAGGTCATCGGAGGTCTCGGACGATGGCTCCGCCTCGTCGAAGCGGTTCCAGTCCGCATCGCGAAGAACCTGGAAAAGGCGTTCGACACCTTGTGCGTTCGCATCGGAGGAACGGCCGGTCTCGTCCCATGCCCAGACCGGATCCGTCGGGCCGGATTGTTTCCCGGTATCGTGCGTCCCCGCCGTGCCGGAGAACGCATGGCGGACCGGCAGGAGCATTCCGTCCCAGTCTGTCTGAGAGAGGTTCCACTGGCGGGCAAGCCTACGATCCGTGTTGGCACCGCCGCACGCGCAGCCGAGGCGATACTCCTCCTCCAGAACCCGGATGTCGTATCCGTTCTTCGCGAAGGCCTTCTTGAATTCCGCACGACGCTTTTCGTCTCCCTTGGCGAATCGGGGCTCCAGTTTACGGTCCGTCACCGCGTCCCACGCCAGTTCGTAGCGTGGCACCTGGAGCGAGGCGTTCTCCGTATCCGGGCCGTCGGCCCGACCGCGCCCGGTCCGGCGAGCGGGGCCGGCGCGGCCGGCGGACATCGCGACGTAGTAGACCGGCTTCTTCCCGGTCCCCTCCGGGGAAAAGGCAAAGTGGAGGTCCGTCCCCGAAATGCCGTCAGCGATCCAGTCGAAGACGTTCCTCTGCTCCTTCGCGAGGGCGACGAAGATCGTTCCTCCACCCGTGAAGAACTTCTCGTTCAGAATCCACGGCCGCGCCGGAACCTTGTCGAGAATGAAATACGGCAACAATGCCTTGTCGTCGCCATAGATGCGCGTATAGCCGCGAAGGAACTGGTTGTTCTTGCGGTGCCCCTTGAAGGCCGTCGAAGTATCGATGCCGATGAAGGTGCTCCGATAGTCTTCTCTGGTATGCCCCTTCGTGGATCCGAAAAACATCTTCTTCTGGTCCGATAGCCAAGGTGTGATCAGTCCATCCTTAGCGGGATCCTTTGCATTCGAACCGAATGCAAGCCCAATGGGGGCGGGTATGTGGAAACAGGAGGTGACCTTGCCGTTCCGTTTGACCCAGCCGCACACCCATGCCGCGGTCTTCCATTCATAGTCGGCAACAAGTCCGTATGTTTCGTCAACGCGCGAACACTGGTCTGCGAATGCCGTCTGCAAATTGGAGCAGGAAGGATCGACATCGAAGTTGAGCATAGACGAGAGCATCTCCCGAATCGGTGAAATCAATCCGGAGAGCGGTGCCGTCACGATGGAAACGGCCGTCTTTTGCATACCCTTCCAAGTGCTTTGAACCCGTGCACGAATCCTTTTCGCGACCTTCCGCGCAGATTTTCCATATTTCCAGCGGGACGGAACCTTGACGCTCGGAGACCCTCCCGTCGAGAATAGGGACGAAAAATTGGAAGGATTGAACAACTTCTTGTCCAATTCGTCCGTGACCGAAGGTAGCACATGGTTGCCGCGATGGACATCCAGAAAGCACGTGATCTTGAGTTTTCCAAGTAGGTTCTGAGCCAGACTGCCGGAGCTTCTACCTTCATCGTAGTTCGCATTCTTATAGCTGCGAACAATGCCCGGAATGGCGTATTGCGGCTGGCGGGAAAGCGCAAGGGTCTTCGAATCGGACGTCTCCGCCGGAAGGCACCGAATGAACCATTGGTCAAGACCGCCGGCCATCAAACGGATGTTTCCGAGGGCGGATTTCTCGTCCGCAAACCAATCCTTGAGCGTCGCCGTCCCGCTTGGTCCAGTCCGAACCGTCGGTAGTCCGTTCGCCATGTTGAGGAACAGCAGCTCGTCCTCCTCGGTGTCGTGGAGGCCGCTGAAGAACGACCGGGACGTCAGAGCCGCCGAGCTCGCATCCGTCTCTGTCGCGACCGTCTCGTCCCCATATTCGGGAGGCGGCGGGGAAAAGCCTCCCGCGGCCGTCCAGCGATACTGGTCGAGAATCGACTCGTCGAGTTCGCCCGACGCCGTGCGAGGCAGATTTTCCAGAAGTGTCCGGCGGACCGTTTCCGGAATCGCGTTCGTCATTTTCGCGGCGATGTCGGAGAGCAGCAGATTACAGCAGACGATGTCCATCTGATATCGATCGATGACGGTTCGAAGGCTCGTTCCGTGTTCCCCGAACTGCTGACGCAGGGTCGAGACCAGGGGAATCGGATTTTGATCGGTCGGAATGCAGAGGTCGCCGTTCCGATACTCCAGTTGCCCGCCATACGTATAGCCAATCCGAATGCGATTGAACTCCTCGCTGCCGGGGCCAAGACCGATCCACCGAATGTCGTGGTTGTCCGGATTGTCATGATAATGCTCGTGGCAGTCCAATCCGAAGGTGAAAACCTGAGGTGGAAGCGGAATGACGAAGATAACGCCCTTCAACAGTTTTGCGGCGGTCGTGTTTTTGGAATGCCACCAACCGCACTTCTTGTTGAATGGGGGAATTTCTCCCTTCGAGATTTTTAGGCACACCTCGGAATCATGCTTGAAATTGGCCAGCAGGTGTTCCAGCCACAGATACGTGTAGTAGTCCAGCTCCGCCTTCGTCATTTGGATGTAGGACCAGGACATCGCGCGGTTCACGACGGCCATGCGAGACAGGGCGTCGGCCTGGACGACCGCAGCGGAATAGGCCGCCGCGTCGCAGGCGTTCTGCAGTTCCGTCTTGCGACGGATCGTCTCCCCCACGCTGTAGACGGAAAGGATCAGGACGAACAGAAAGAGAAACACGGCGATCGTGAAGACGAGCGCGACGCCGTCCTCCTCCCGCGCGAGACGGAGAAGCGGACGGCCCAGACGCCGCAAGATGATGTTGGAACGGATGTTCATTGCGGCAAGGGTGGCGCATTGGGCGGAACGCCCCAGGAGTGAAAGTCGGCGAGCGTCTGCCCCTCCTCCAGAGAAAGACGCGGATAGTGCGCCGTCGACCAGGGCTTGGGCAGAATGCAGGATTCCTCGATACGGAAGGACCGGTTACGCTCGGGCCCGGCATCGAGCGCGGAAAGGGGATCCTCCTCTCCCTCCCCGCGGGACGACGGCGTGAGAATCGATGGATCGAAGATGGAAAAGAGAAGAGGAAAGTCGAAACGAACCGTCACGCAGACCAGACCATTGGACTCCCAGGAGGCATTCGGATCCACGGTGACTTCCGTCCAGATCCGAGCGGAGTCCGGGACGGCGTCCCTGCCGCGAAACCCCGGGAAAAGAAGGTTGTTACCGGAATTCTCCGAGGCGCTTTTCCAGGCGAGCGTGTTCACGGCCGCCTGCCAGACGGGACCGCGGTGTTCGCGAAAAGCCATGCGCCCGGGGACGGATACGTTGGCGTAGTCGGCGGGATTGTAGACGAGCGCCGCACGGGCGGCATTGTAGGCTGCGTAATGCGTGAAGAGCTTCGCCTCCCAGATGCGGGAGAACTGGACGATGCCCGTCACGAGCAGAAGAATGAGCGGAAGGCAGAGGACGGCCTCCATGAGGACGGTCCCGCTACGCGGCTCCGTCCTCATGGAGAGTGACGAGTGTCGAGCGACGAATGACGGGTCGTTCATCCCATCACCCCCCGGGGAAGGAAGAGCTCGAGCCAGGCGCCGACGGCGATGGCGAGTCCAAAGGGCACGCGGGCTTTCTCCGAAGACTTCGGGGGAAGAGATTCTCGTCCGGCCTTCCGGTCGTAGCGCCAGTCGAAGACGCAGCGAAGACAGTGGACGAGGCGCCGGCGGTCGACGCGGCCGAGAACGAAAAATGCCAGCGCGAGCGCAAGGCCCGCGAGCGAGATGTAGAAGAGAGCCTCCAACCCCCGGCGGCTTCCGAAGAAGCAACCGACGGCGAAGAGCATCTTCACGTCGCCCCCGCCCGCCGCGTTCAGGAGAAACGGGACGAACAGGAGCGCCGCGCAGATGAGCCCGCCTTCCAGCGAGTCCAGGATCCCCGCGCCTCCTCCCGCCACGGCGTGCAGGACGAGTGCAACCGCCGCCCCGCCCAACGTGAGCGCGTTGGGCAGGCGGCGGCTCCGCAGGTCCGTCGCGCAGAGCGCGACCAACCAGAAGAAGAAGGCTGTTTGAAGAACGAGCGTCACGAACAACTCGTCTTATTCAAGCGATTCTCCAGAAGTATGCTGCCCAAACTCCTCGGCCCCGGGCGCCTCGGTATCGACCTTACCCCTTCCGGCATCAATTGTTTCGGTAACATTGCTTTTCCGACCGAATAATGCATCGAGCATGGCCTTGAACTGTGTTCGAATTCCTCCGCCGAATAACTGGACCATCGCGACGGCGGCGGCGACGACAAGAACACCGATGACGACATATTCCATCATCACGGCACCGCGTTCTTCGCCGACAAGACGACAGAGGATGCGCCCGAACAGGGTTCGCTTGGCGCGCTTGAGCGCGTAGGGGCTGGGTTTCTTCATGGTGTGTTTCCTTTGTTTTGGGTTTGTTGTTGGATGGTTATTTGTGGGTGGGATTAGCGAATCGAGGTTAGGGGTTAGTGGTTAAAGGTTAGTGGTTGGTAGTCGGCAAATCACGGAATGGGAATGGCGATGGCGCGGTGGAGCGTGCGGACGTGCTCGGCCCATTCGGCGCCGAGGCCCACGTAGCCGTTCGTGAAATTGTAGAACTGCCAATGGAAGAACTCGAGAAGAACGACGCCCAGGAAACAGCAGAGAACGACGTATTCCATGAGGACGGATCCGCTGGCGTTCCGTAAGTCGGTCATTTGCCTCCTCCATTTCTTCTCTCCTCAAGTAAAACCCGTTCGCGGGCGTCGACGTACGCCTGCTTGTCGGAAGGAATGGCCTTCTCGACGATTTCGCGTGAGCCGACAAGACCATCCCTTTTGCCGTCGCGGATTTCCTCGTCGATCTTGTCGATTTCCTTCTCAAGACGATCGAAGCGCTCGGCCAGAGGAACGGCGTATGCCTCCACTCCATCCAGGGCAAGATCCGGAGCCAGGAGAAGCATCGCGAATTCGCCCAAGATTCGATCCCGATCCCGGTTCGTTTCGGTTCGGGTGCAGGTTAGGAATTTTGCCGTCCAGTTTCTGACTTCGACGATGTGCCTGTTGGCGGAATCGACCCATTTCCGGCAGAGGTTCTCCTCGTCGGGGACATCCGCGTTGTAGACGAGCGTGAACAACCCGTTCTCGGACAACCCAACCATCCCGCGAAGGGAATCCAGCTCGTCGAGGACCTCCACCACGACCGGCCGCCACGACGGGAACAGGTCGCGACGGTTTCCGGCATAGAAAGTACGAAGTCCTTGCACATTTCGAACTCCGCTTTTGTCCCCCAGCACGCATCCATCGACCAAACGAGTTAGGGCCTGCCGGGTTCGAATTGCGCCGAAAAGACGATCAAACGTAGCAATGCCGTTCGTCGAAGAAAACTCCGGCATCGGAGACGACAACGGAAGGAATTCCAGGACATCGCTTGCGTTCGTTACCGTGAGAAGGTTCGCGAAAGCCGCCGACATCCTCGATCCGTCGCTTTCGGAAAAGCCCTTGTTCCGCAACGCTTCGGTGCGGGAATGCCATTCCTCACGAACCGGCCCGCACAACCGGTCGTTCTTCGCCTTCAGCCATTCGCGAAAGCTTTTGAACTCCTCGCGGGAAACCGTCATCGTTTCCGGTGGCAGGGGCAGCGTCGTTTCCACCTCGTCCCAATCCTGTCGAGCGATGCGACGGATGTTCTCCGCGACCACTTGTTCCGCCTCGACCAGTTTCGGGAGGGGACGTCGTGCGCCCGCAGCGCAATGGAACACGGCGGTGGAGAAGAACGGGACCGGACGAACGTCCGGCTTCCCGCTACCGAACGATACGGTCGCCGTTCGCTGCCGATTTCCCCGGTCGGCATTTTCGGTCTGCACGACCTCGATGGTGGACAAGGCGATTGATGCGGCGTTGTTGGACGGCTCCGACGAATCCGTCCACGACAAGGATGACAGCGCCTTTGTGATCTTGGCCAGCTCGTTGGTTTCAATGCGGAGTTCAGCAACGATGTTCGTGGACTCCGAAACAAGCGCCTTGGCCCAAGTCTCCGATGAGCCGGCCGGTGGAAGAAACGGCGAAAGAGCTTCCGACAGGCGATCGATGGATCCCGAGAACTTCGCGACCGCCTTCGGAATGTCATCGTCCCACGTCGTCGTCCCGAACGCCTCCTCGCGAACCTCGAGGAAGGCATCGAGAAGACGCTGCACCTCGCCGGCTCGACGCTTGGCGGCGGGAGCCTCGCTGGCGTTGAAGTTCCAAAGGCACTCCGGCTCCACGGGAAACCTCTTCCGGGCCGTCTTCCATTTTCCGCGGGGAAGATCCGCCCGAACGGCACGCCAGGAACCGATGGCGTTTGTCCACGCAGAAAACTTGTTCCGCATCTGCCGGATTTCCTTCGCGTAGTCGGAACCGTTGCGGGACTGTTCGGCGGCGTCCAACAGGGCGAACGCCTCGGCGAAGTCCGCGTCGTTCGTCATCGTCGACTTCCAGGTCGCGCGAGCAGTCGACTCGGCGCGGGCAAGAATGGCGGGAGCCCCGGTCCGAGAGAGGTTCCAGAGGGAGAACGCCATCACGGCGAGCGCGACGGTGGCCACCGCCACGAGCAGCATACGCCCCAGCCGAACCTCGGAGTGGATCGCCCCCTTCTCGAGAAAACGGAACTCGAGCTGCGCGATGCCGATCACGTCCCGGTCGCGGAGCATGCGCTCCTTGTCCTTCTTGAGGGGAACGCCGTTCACGGTCGTTCCATTCCGGCTTCCCTCGTCCCGTATCCAGCAGCCGCCATCCTTCTTGACGACGAGGCGGGCGTGCCGGCGCGACACGAGCGTATCGGGGCAGAAGACCGCGCATTCCGGATCCGAGCCGATCTCGATACCCTGTCCGGCGTCGTCGTGGATTTCAAGGATGGTTCCGGCATCGGATCCGTTCAGGCGCTCGATCCGGTGAAAAGCCGGCGCATCGTCCCGTTCGTCGTTCCGGACGGGCTCGACGGTTATCTTGCAAGATCCGAGAAGGACCGAATCGCCGGGGGAGAAGCGGTGTTCCTTCACTCGTTCCCCGCGGAAAAACAAACCGTTCCGGCTCCCGAGATCGCGTATAAGCAGCGCGCCGCGGCGAAGGCGCAGCTCGGCGTGCCGGGACGAAAGCGTCTGGTCGATGTCCGCCGTCGACCAATCGCATTCGCGACCTCTTCCGACGACGACACCCCGGCCGGAAAACGCATCCGGCCCGCACTCGCGGAGAATCGCGCCGTCCTTCTCGAATACTGCGGTCCACTTCCCCCCGCGGGAGGAAGGGCGATGCCGATTTCTCTCGTCCGTCTCGCTCATTCGGTCGATCCTTCCCGTCATTTCCACCACGTCGAAGACCGGGCCAGGGCGCCCCATTCCTCGCCGACATCCGGAAACTTGCCGCGGACCTCACGATCCATCGTCCTAGCAGTCTTCCGTCCGTCCTTGCTCTGGTCGTTCGCGACGGCCTTGCGGCTGACGACATGCTGCCGCCAGACAATCGCCTTGTGCCTCCGGAGTTCCGCCAGGCGGGCGAGGGCGGAGGTCCGGTCGTCCGGATCGTCGGCCGACACCAGAACATCGCGCAGGCCTTTCTCCAGATCGGGCCACTCGGCCGGCTTGTCGACCTGGAGGCGCTTTAGGCAATTGTCCAAGCGGGCCTTCGGATCGGGACAGCCCGCGCCGGCCGCGCCTTCCCACTGGGATTCCGAAAAGAGACCCTTGCCGTCGACAAGGACAAATCCGTCCGTCGGAAGAAGTAGCTTCCGCGCACGGCCGCGCTCCGCCTCGGGAACTTCGCGCCGAACGACGAAACAGTGAGTTCCGTTCCGAAAGAAGGACACTACGCCCCACCGGGTATCGCCAGAAGCGTCATGCCGCGAGTATTCGCGCCTCGAACAAGGAACCGCGTGCCGATAGCCGAGGATTCCGCTCTGCCGTCCGCCAAAGAAATCCGAACCGGGCAGGGTATCCATCGCGTCGAGACAGCTGGAAAAATCGGGGTCTCCGCCAAGGAAGGAAAGGAACGATGCGTCGCGGTCCTCCGTCGCGGAAGCGGGACTCTCGAACCATTCCGCACGAATCCAGAGCTTCGTCGAAAAGTCCCGCCCGATCCTTGTTTCGACGGTAACGACACGGTTTGTCGCCTCGACGGTGGCGTCGTGGACCGCGTTGGTCGGATATCGGATGGAGATGGACGCCCCGGCCGGCATGTCCCCGCCATCGGCTTTGAAAAGCGAGCGATACGACCACGCTCCTCCGCGGCCGAATTCCCGCTCCGGTTCGCGGCGCATCAGCATATACGTGGTTCCAACCACGAAAGCGAACAAGACGCCCAGGAAGGCGAACCGCGCATAGAACCGCTTCTTGGCCTTCGCGTGCAAAAGACCGCGAAGCTGCTCCAGTTCCTCGCGGGACGCGACCTGCGTGGCAAGAACCTGGGTCTCTCCATCCGAAGATTCGCCACCAAGATCGTCTTCCGGGGCGGCCTCTTTCGAAACGCCTCCTCCGCCTGGAAGGGAGTTTTCGCTTCTCGGTGAGGTCGCTTCGAACAGAGACGTCTCCCCCACCCTGTCTGGCTCCGGGATGCGGGAAGGTTCCGCCAGCGTTTCCGTTCCGGCGTCGCCCGCCGCGATGGATGCGGGACTGGACGGCGGCGGAACCATCGTCGCCGAAGCGGAAAGAAGCGTCTCCACTCCGCCGTCCGAATCCGTCTCCCCGCGAATGACACGAAAGGAGAGAAAATCGCCCAGCTCGACAATCGTCCCGTCCCCCGCTTCGACCGTCGAACCGGGTTCGCAAAGATTCCCGCCGATGACGGTCCGGTGCGAACTGAGAACCTCCGCGCGAAGAGCGGAGCCACCATCGGAAAGGACAAGATGCCGGCCGGAAACGTCCGGCTCCTTCGGCCGGATGCCGCAGGAACGAGAGCGCCCGACGGTCGTTCCCTCCGGCCCGACGGGGAAACGGCGCCCGGCTAGGGAACCTTGGATGAATTCGACGGAAAAGGGCATCGCTACGGTCTCCTGGTCCTATCCTCCGCGCGCCGCCTTGTAGCGCATGATCACCGGAACGAACACCATGACGAACACCGCGGGCATGATGAAGACGGCGAGGGGAAGGATCATCAGGGATGGCGCCCTCGCCGCCTTCTCCTCTGCAAGGTGGAACCGTGCGCGGCGCATGTCCTCGCCCTGCATCTTCATCGTGCCGACGAGCGAGGCGCCGACCTCGATGCCGTGAGCGACGGCGTCCACGAACGAAGTGAAGACGGGGGTCTGGACCCGGTCCGCCATCGACTGGAGAGCCTCAACGCGGCTCTTCCCGAGCTCGGACTCGCGCAGCATCAGGCCGAACTCCTCCGACACGGGATTCTTGAGGCCGAGCCCGACGTAGTATCGAACGGCGGCGTTGAAATCGAGTCCCGCGTGCATCGCGGACCCGATGAGGTCGATCGCGAACGGAAGCCCGCGAATGATCTCCTTGCGCCGGTTTTCGGCGCGGCTCTGGAGCGCGGACGGCGGAAAGAACCAGCCGCAGAAACCGACCAGTCCGCCCAGCCAGGCTCCGGCCGAGGCGTTTCCGGACAGGGCAAACAGAATCAGGCCGAACAGGACGCCCGCGAGGGCGAGCGTCGCCTGCCCGCCCATGACCATCTCGGGCGTCAAGGGAAGATTGGCGAGCAGAAGCTGCCGGCGGATCGTCTCGGCGCGCTCGGGTCGCATCGATGCGAGACGGATGCCGAATGCGTCGCCTCCCCAAACGACGAAAGGGAACAACCGGCGCAGAACGTCGGGAAGGAGGGATCGTCCGGGAAACGAATCCGCGGAAATGCGCGGAAGCCGCACAAGGGAATCCGCGACAAGATATGGAACGAAGACGCAGGCGAAAACCAGAAGGCTGAGGAGAACGCGATTGTTTTGCATGGCTCAGACCTCGATGGTTACGATGCGGTCGATGACCAGGAACCCGATCGCCACCCAGACGAAGTCGAGGACGATCGTCGTCCACCCCGCCGGCGTCGTGACGAGGGGAAGCATCAGCGGACGGTCGATGAGAAGGAGAATGAAGAACACGAACACGGGGGCGAGGGACATCGCGATCGCCTCGAAGCGTCCCTGCGCCGTCATCGCCTTGAGCTTGGCCTGGAATTCCGTCCTAGCCCGGATCATCTCCACCATCTTCTCCAACACCTCGGCCAGGCTTCCGCCCGCCTGTTGGGTGAGTCGGATCGACCCGACGAGAAGCGTCAGGTCCTCGCTCGGAACGCGAACGGCGAGCCGACCGAGCGCCTCGGGCAGGTCAAGCCCCAGACGATATTCGCGAAGAACGACGGCGATCTCCTCCGCCATCGGGCTTGGAAGACGTCCCGAGACCGCCTCAAGCGAGGCCGGGAGCGCCTGTCCGGAGCGAAGGCCGTTCGCGAGTCCCGAGGCGAGGTCGAGCACCTGGGCAGCGGTGGACTCCAGACGCTGCTTCCGCTTCCGGCGAAGGATCGCGAGCGGAATCCAGGCGGAAAACAGACCGAACGCCAGCGCCATGGCGCCGGCGAGCGCCGGTCCGCGCCCGGCAAGAGAAAGAAGCACGAACGCCGCGAGAAAGCCACCATATCCGGCAAGAAGCCGCGTCCGGGCCAGTTTCTCCCGTGTGGTGAACGCCGAATAGGGAAAGGAACCGCGCGCGCCATCTTCGGGAAGCGGGGCGGACGCGCGCTCGCGGACCGCAGCCTGGAGCGTGGTCGCGACCAGATAGGCGATCGCGGCAACGGCCGAGAAGACGAGCAGGATGACGACGGATGGCATCGGGCGTGTTCGGTAGTCGGTGTTTCGGGTGCGTGGTCGGAGATCAGACGCGGGGGACGAAGACGCCCATGTCGAGACCGAGCGTCCCACTCTCGCGGAGCGACTCGACGAAATACGGAATGTTGCCGGTCGCGGTGTGGAAACCCTCGACCTTTCCGCCTAGACCGACCCCGGTCTGACGGAAGACGAAGACATCCTGCATCGTGATCACGTTCTCCTCCTTGCCGGTCACCTCGGTGATGTTGACCACCTTGCGGGTGCCGTCGGGAAGGCGGGTTTGCTGGACGATCAGGTTCACGGCTGACTGGATCTGGTCGCGGATCGCCGAGGACGGCAGCTCGAAGCCGGCCATCATCACCATGTTCTCGAGGCGCGAGAGCGCGTCGCGCGGCGAGTTGGCGTGCAGCGTCGTGAGCGAGCCGTCGTGGCCCGTGTTCATCGCCTGGAGCATGTCGAGCGCCTCGGCGCCGCGGCATTCGCCCACGATGATGCGGTCCGGGCGCATGCGGAGGCAGTTCACGACGAGGTCGCGGATCGCCACGCGGCCCTTGCCCTCGATGTTGGCGGGGCGGGCCTCGAGGCGGACGATGTTGCGGTGCGAGAGCTTGAGCTCGGCGCTGTCCTCGACCGTCACGACGCGCTCGCCGCGCGGGATGAACTGCGAGAGGACGTTG
>JAEEGL012077968.1_pt1 | contig 12801 bp, 10 predicted proteins | sample 9134231 | NCBI WGS metagenome assembly JAEEGL01 (sample SAMN16246548, study PRJNA631951) | gut metagenome | biome: gut microbiome; feature: rumen; material: fiber-attached | host: Bos | place: Iran: Karaj | collected 2018-10
TAAATGATAATCTAGAGTTTTATAAAAAATGCGGACTCAATAATGGTGATGTTAATTGTCTAGGGAAATCTTTTTAATAAAAGAAAGGAGGCAGATCATTACGGCGGAATATATAGATGAGGCTACAACCGCACATATTGAAAACTATGGTTATTATTGGTGGATTAATGAGGACGGCAGCGGATACAGGGGACTTGGTCGTGGCGGTCAGGAACTGCATGTTTATCCCGAGCATGATATGGTTGTTGTGTTGCAAGCACAGGATTCACCAAGATCGAAATTCTATACTCCGATTATTACAGATGTAATCTTAAAAGCTTTGAAATAATATAGTGATTATCTCATATAAAGAAGAAGTGCGGAAATGATAAAAGCGGTGTAGGATTCTAATCAGTTTGCGGAGGACTGTGTAAGATTTGTGATAGAAACTATAAAAGAGGATGGACATTAATGCCAAACTATAATAAGACAAAGCTGGCCTGTTATCTGGGCTTTATAACACAGGCTATAGCAGCGAATTTTGCACCGCTGCTTTTTTTGAAATTTCATAGGGACTACGGGATATCCCTGGGAAATATAGCGCTGATCTCTACGGTATACTTTTTTATGCAGCTGCTTGTGGATCTGTTCTGTGCAAAGTATGTTGACAGGATCGGATACAGGGTGTCGATAGTGGTGTCGGAAATATGCTCTGCTGGAGGACTTGTGGGACTTGCATTCCTGCCGGATCTTTTGACGGATGCTTTTGCGGGGATACTGATCAGCGTGAGCGTGTATGCGGTAGGCTGCGGTCTGATCGAGGTACTGGCAAGTCCGATCGTGGAAGCCTGTCCTTTTGAGAATAAGGAAGCAACCATGAGCCTTCTGCATTCCTTTTACTGCTGGGGCTGCGTGGGGACGATAGCGATATCTACTCTGTTTTTTGCAATCTTCGGTATGGACAGTTGGAGATGGCTTGCAGTGATCTGGGCGCTTGTGCCGGCTGTTAATATCTTCAATTTTGCTACCTGTCCGATAGTCCCGATAGTTGAAGAAGGCAAGGGGATGGGAATAAGACAGCTTGGAAAAAAGCCTTTATTTTGGGCTGCAATATGCCTGATGGTATGCGCCGGCGCCGCGGAGCTGTCCATGGCCCAGTGGGCATCGGCATATGCGGAAGCTGCCCTGGGGCTTTCCAAAACTATAGGAGACCTGGCCGGACCCTGCATGTTTGCAGTTACAATGGGGATAAGCCGGGTGATATACGGAAAATATGGTGATAAGCTTGAACTCAGAAAATTCATGATGGGTTCCGGGGCTTTGTGCGTCGTTTGCTATCTTCTCGCATCCCTTTCATCGAATCCGTTCATCGGTCTTATCGGCTGCATCTTCTGCGGCTTCTCGGTAGGCATCATGTGGCCGGGGACCATAAGCATATCTTCAAAACAATTTCCTGCGGGCGGAACTGCGATGTTTGCGCTGCTTGCCATGGCGGGAGATCTGGGTGGCAGCATAGGCCCGGCCATTGTCGGAAAAGTCACGCAGTATGCCGGAGATGACATACGCGCAGGCATGGCAGCGGGGCTGGTATTTCCGGTAGTGCTTATAATAATGCTGCTTGTTATAGGAGCTGAGCAACATAGCAGGCATTAAGCGTTTTCAAGATGAAAAAGGGAGTGCATTAAAGAAAACGAAATGAACGTGGCACAAATACGGAAAGTGTGATATAATCCATAACTTGTGGGGGAACCCGCGATCGACTACATGAGCGGATGACGATATCGGACAGGTACTCGGATATCCGGTTACGGGATGAGATCTTGAGGAGGAGAAAAATGAAAAAGAGATTACTGGTGTTATTGTTAAGCTTCTGCATGCTGCTTGCGTTTGCAGGCTGCGGTGCCGAGGAAGATGAAGATAACGGACGTGACAGAAAAAGAGATTCGTCAGAGAGCAAGGATGCAGAAGAAGACGATGATGACGACGAGGATGTAAAGGAAGCTGATGCCGATGACAAAGAGGATGAAGCAGAGCAGGGGGATCCGGCGCTTGCATCACAGGCAGGTTATTACACGCTTTACGAGTATGAGGCGAACGGGATAAAGGTTGATCATGATATGCTCGTGACAGCAGGCATGGGTGATACCTATCTTGATCTCAAGGCAGACGGAACCGGTAAGTTCAGGCTCTTCGAGAGTGATCTGGATATTACCTGGGAGGAGAATAAGATAACGGTATACGGTACCTCAGATTATGATTTTGAGATAAACGGCGATACTCTGGTAATGGATATGCAGGGCGTGTATTACACGATGAAGAAAGAAGGCGGATCAGCGCCTGCAGACACTTCCGTCGCTGCTGCTGATGATAAGGACGAAGAGGATACGCCGGATGCTACAGATAAGAAGGATGATGAACCTGCAAAACCTGCGGCTGATGCACCGGGCGGAGACGGCATTGTGAGTGAAGAGATGGTCCAGAAGGGTTATGTCTGGATGAACAAGATCAATAAGGATATCTTCAATGCCACTTATGAAGATCTGGTCGCATACTTCGGCACGGAAGGCGCTTTTGATAAAGAAGAGTTTTCGGAGCACATGAACCAGAACCGCAGATATTACAAATGGATATCAAGCGAAAACGATACTCATTTTGTATACGTGAATCTCGGTGAGAAAGATCCTGAAGGCGCACCCGGTGTTTACAAGGTGACAGGTTTCAACTCAAGCGGTTTTACTTCAGCAGATGCTGAAGCAAAATATCTCGATGTGCTGCAGCAGGAAGCAAGCGATGCAGATAAGGCGGCAGCAGGCAGCGCAAAGATGAAAGATGTAGAGCTTTCGATCGCGCCTTTCGGTAAGGACGATAAGGCAATGAAAGTAAAAGTGTCCATGCCTGAAAGCGGCTGGAGTATAAATGAGAAAAAAAGCGAGCTTGTTGATAACGATGACCCTGAGGCTTTCGGCGCCGGTTTTATCAAGTTCAAGATGGAAGAGGATATTGAGAAATTCGATTTCTACAAGGACAGCTTCGAAAACTATAAGGATATCGATGAGCGTGAGATCGGCGGTATCAAGATGAAAGGAAGGACCTACAAGAACATCGGTTACGAATGGACCGAGTATATTGCGCAGATCTCCGATGGCAAGGCCGTTTCCGTAGGTATCGTACGCGTGGACATTTCAGACGGAACAATGGGTGATAAGATACTGAACAGCATTTCATTTAAATGATTATGAAAAGATTACTTATACTGCTTTTTATGGCAGCGATAATAGCAGCATTATATTTCGGAATAAGGAAAAGCTCCGGGTCTTCAGACGAAGCTGTGGATCAGACTGTGAGCGATTATGAAAAGATAGAGGCAGTAAAGAATGCCATAAAAGAGGTCGCGTCTTCTTCGGTTGTGACGAAAATAGCCGAGGATCAGGGCCAGTGGTATATCTTTGATGTGGGACTGATATATGAAAAGGATGGAGACTTCTACAAAAAGCTTGTTGAAAAGCTGGGAGAGGATTTTGATCCCCAATTGTCTAACGGAGACCGGCTTTTTATGGGAGTGCTGCCTTTCAGGAAGAGCTGGAGGGTATATGCCGGCAATCCCTCGAATGAAAACAATATGCTGTATCCCGATTGGAATTATACCGGACTTGAAAAACCGTAAGACGGGATCGGGCGGCGGCTTATCGGGCCGCCGCTATTTTTATGGCGTTTTTTGGGGTTTTGTGGTAAGCTATAAAGGAATATGCGAAGACAAAAGGAGTTGTCCATGGATAAGAATAAAAAGAGCGGTTATCTGGGAATATGCGTTAAGGTGGTAAAGATACTGCTGTGTGTCATGTTCGCCTTTAACGCATATATATATATCAACTATGGAATGATAAACAAAACTGAAGTCACGGGAGCTGATCCCATCCGTTTTGTGGAAAGATGGACAGTTCTGGAACAGGATGGTGATGTGGTGCAGCTCTTGGCAACGCTTCCTTCGGATATACGGGATAATGAATACTTTTTCTTCACTGCCAGAAAAGATGTATCGGTATATGTAAACGGTGTTCTGAGACAGGATTTTGAGGAAAAGAGAGACGTTAATACCCCGGGAGGTTCCATGAGGCGTTTCTATCTTATGTTCCGGCTTGTCGATAATGACAGAAATGCAGAGATAAAAATGGTAAGGACGCTGTTCGCGGATAATGAGGAGATAGTTCCGAACGCATTTATCAGTACGCGTTTCGGGGCTTTTGCCTATATGATGAGCCACGGCGGTACGGCTTTTATGCTGGCTTCCATAGTTCTTATTTTCTCGGTAGTGGCTTTCATAGTCAGCGTTGTTCTGAGGTTCTGGTATAAGCAGGAAATAGGCATGCTGTACGGATCGCTTACCACCATTACCATTGCAATGTGGATCATCAACGGTTCTGAGATGTTTCCGTTTATTTTCGGAGTATATCATGTGAATTCACCGCTGTACTTTACCTTCAGTCTAATGATACCATTTTCATTGGCTCTTTATCTTAATTCCGTTCAGCACGGACGTTTTAAACGGTTCATGCCGATACTTATGACAGTCGCCTGTGTAAACGGCATCATATGGCCGGTATTGTATTTCACCGGAGTGATATCTTTCTACCATGTGCGTAATATAGCCAATATGGTATTTGTTTTCCTGGCAGTATCAACGATAGCCCTGTTGCTCATCGATGCGGTCAAGGGCAATGCCCGTGAATATTTCTATGTATATATAGGCTTTTTCGGTTTTCTTGCCTGCTGCATAGTGGAGCTGATGATGCTGCTCATGACAAGTTCGGCATCTTCTCTTCCCATGGTAGTGGGGCTCGGCTTCCTGCTTGTATTTATAGTCATACAGCAGGTAGATGTTCTCAGAAAGATCAATGCTGAAAAGCAGCATGCGATAGATATCTCGGAAGCCAAGACAAGATTTCTTGCAAGCATGTCACATGAGATCAGGACGCCGATCAATTCCATACTCGGAATGAATGAGATGATCCTGCGTGAAAACAATGACGGTGCCATCGGCGAGTATTCAAGAAGCATAAAGAACTCCGGAAAGATGCTGCTGATGTTGGTCAATGATGTGCTTGATTTCTCAAAGATAGAAGCAGGAAAACTTGAGATAAACGAAACGCCTTTCTACATGTCTCAAATGATGAATGATGTGATCTCACTTGTAAAGGAAAGAGCAGATGAAAAGGGCCTGAAACTGAAAGCCATGATATCAGACAAGATACCCAATGAGATCATCAGCGATGAGTTCAGGATCAGGCAGGTACTGGTCAATCTGATAAACAATGCGATCAAATATACCGAGAAGGGCACTGTGACAATAAAACTTTCGGGTAAGTATATCGAAGATGGATTTGACTTAAGCCTGGCGGTAAAAGATACGGGAAAGGGAATCAGGAAAGAGGAACTGCCCCATCTCTTCGAAGCATTCTCAAGAGCAGATAAGGAGCAGAATGCAAATATTGAAGGGACAGGTCTCGGACTTGCGATAGTAAAGAGCATAGTTGATTCCATGAAAGGCACTGTTTCCGTAGAGAGCGAATACGGAGTGGGGTCGGAATTCAAGGTGACATTTCCGGTGAAATATTCGGGGGAGGAACTGCTGAATGATGATTTCATGAATGCGACTCGCAGGGAAGAAGTCTCTTCAAGAGAATGTAATTTCAGCGCGCCGGAGGCGCGCGTGCTTGCGGTTGATGACAATCAGGCAAATCTGACAGTGGTGAAACTGTTCTTAAAGAGAACGGGAATAATACTCGATCTGTGCAGTTCAGGTACCCGTGCCGTGGAACTCTGCAAAGAGAATAAATATGATCTGCTTCTTCTCGATCATATGATGCCTAAGCCGGACGGTATCGAGACCTTACATCTTATCCGGGAGGAAGAGGCTTCGAAGAACAGGGATACAAAAGCGATAGTGCTCACTGCGAATGCCGTTGCGGGAAGCCGCAAGATGTATATAGATGAAGGTTTTGCGGACTATCTGACCAAACCGTTGGATGCACAGGTGCTTGAACAGACAGTAAAGATCATGCTTCCTCCGGAGAAAGTGAAGAAGTATGTTCCTGTGGCTGAAGAGGAAAAGAACGAAACTGCAGATGATGAGATACTCGAATTTCCTGCAGCTGAAGAAACGGCTGCTGAAGATATGTCACTGCTGAGACAGAAGCTGGAAAAGATAGAGGGCTTTGATTACGATGTGGCACTGCGTCACTGCGGAAGCGATGAAAGCTTCCTTGCGGAGATAATCGATGACATCGTGGCAGAATGTGATGAACGCAGCGCGAGAATGAAAAAAAGCCTGGAAGATAAGGATATAAAGGCTTATGCGATAGATGCGCATTCCGTTAAGAGCTCTATGGCAACCATAGGATTGTCCGGATTTTCCGAGAGGGCAAGGAAGCATGAGTTTGCAGCAAAAGAAGGCAATACCGCTTTTATCGACGAAGATGCGGAGGACTTTCTTAATGAGTATGCCGGCATTTGCAGTAAACTGAAGGGGTAACAGACAGTGAGATCCAAAAGGCTTCTTTTCCTGAGCATAGTGCTTTTCGGAGCAGCAGCAATCTGTATTTTTGTTCTGTTTTACTTCCGCATCAATCCGGCCGGCGCACAGGTTGATGAAAATGAAAAGATATACAGCCGTTACTATGCGATGATCTGTGATGACAGAAATTCGTCTTTCTGGCAGCATGTATATCAGGGAATGACAGAGGCTACGGAAAACAGTGACTGTTATGTTGATTTTTTCGGGGCTGATCTGAATTCGGAACTTGATACGCTGGAACTGATGGATATAGCCATATCCTCCAAAGTGGACGGTATCATGGTGCTTGGTAACGAGCGGGGAGATATGACGGCGCTGATAGATAAGGCAGTTGACAGCGGTATCCCCGTGGTCACAATGTATACCGACAATGCCGATTCAAAGAGATGTTCCTTTGTCGGCGTGAGTGCTTACACTATAGGTAAGGAATACGGAAGGCAGATCTTAAATGCTGTTCTCGAAAGAGACCGTCTTGCAGGAGAAGAAAACAACAGCAGAGAAAATAAAGTCACGGTCCTCTTTGACAACAGCAACCTTCTTTATGATCACAATCTGATAATATCCGGAATAAGTGACGTACTGAACACTGAGGCGGGAAGCATGAGTTTTCTGACTGACAGTGTTACAGTTGATGACGTGAGCCCTTTTTCAGTCGAAGAGAGCATACGTGATATCTTCATGCAGGAAGAGACACCCGACATTCTGGTGTGCCTCAGTGAACTTGATACTACCTGCGCATACCAGGCACTCATAGATCATAACCTTGTGGGCAGTGTCTACATTCTCGGTTATCATGATTCCGAAAAGATACTCAATGCGATCAACAGGAGCGTTGTTTATTCCACTTTGTCCGTAGATACGGAGGAGATGGGACGTCACTGCGTGGAGGCGCTGGACGAGTATATAGAAAGCGGAAATACCAATCAGTATTTTTCAACTGATGTCACCATGATAGACAGGAACAATGTTTCGGACTATCTTAACCGTAAGGAGGAGGACGATGAGTAAGAAGATCAAAAGTCGTTCCCTCTGGGTAAAGGTGAGCGGTATGTTCATAATAGCAAACCTTTTCATTTTTATTGTGGATCTGATGCTCTTAGCCGGAGTGAACAGGATGTTCACGGAGATGGAGGAAACCTACCGTGAGAACCGCCAGCTGAATGAACTGTCCAATGCGTTGGACAGCGTGCAGCGTTCGATGACCGAATATCTCGATTCCAAATCAACCGATTCACTTTCGGATTATTATCTGAGTGAGCAGAAATATGCAGAGCTCGCGGGAGGTCTGGACAAGAAAGTGAGCAACCGGGCTTATGACAGGATGGAGAGAAATATCGCATATCTCTCAGAAGCTTACTTAAGCGAGGTGGCGCTTACCATAGAGTCCAAGCGAGGCAGGAACGTGGAGAGGTACAGGGTACAATACGAGGAAGCCACGAAACTCCACGGATACATTAAGGAATATATACGAAGCCTGAACGAAGAAAGATTTGCAAGCAACTCGGAAAGATATTCGATACTATCCGTGAACTTCAGAAAGTTTGAATTCTTTGCGGGTATAGTGATGCTTGTGGTGTTCTTTACCAGCGCATTTATCATAATCCATATTACCCGTATGCTGATATACCCGCTACAGGCTCTGGCAAAGAGCGCGGATGAAGTGGCCTCCGGAAATCTGGATGCAAAACTTCCCGAGATAGTCAACAATGATGAGACAGGCAGACTGACAGCGGTATTTGCGAAGATGATGATAAGCATACGCGAGTATATCGAGAAGCAGCGTGTCAGCATGGAAAAAGAAAGACAGATGCAGGAAAAGGAGCTGATGATGGAAACGCATCTTAAGGATGCGCAGCTTAAGTATCTGCAGGCGCAGATCAACCCTCACTTTCTTTTCAACACTCTGAATGCGGGAGCACAGCTGGCCATGATGGAGGGCGCGGACAGAACCTATGAATATGTGCAGACCGTGGCTGATTTCTTCAGATACAATGTGCGCAAGCAGGATGAACTTGTAAGTATTGAAAATGAAGTAGATCTGGTGGATAATTATATCCGCATACTCAACGTTCGTTTTTCCGGTGATATACATTATGAGAGTCAGACTGATGAGAGGCTGATGAAAGTAAAGATGCCCGGAATGATACTGCAGCCCATAGTCGAGAATGCGGTCAATCACGGCATAAGGGAGATGGGCAACAAAGGACGTATAGTCTTACGCGTATACAGGGATGGTGAGAGAGTCTATATATCCGTTAAGGATAACGGAAAAGGAATGACTCCGGAAGATATAGAAAAACTGCTGGGCGGCGAATGGAAGTATGAGGAGAAAAAAGGTGATTCCAACGGAATAGGCATGGATAACGTGATCGCAAGACTAAGGCTCTTTTCAGGCCGGGATGATGTGATCGATATAAAATGTGAAGGGGAAGACAAGGGAACCGAAGTGATCATCAATATTCCTTATGATAAAGATTCTCCAAGCGAAGAAGGGTGATAAAATGTACAGGATAATGCTTGCTGATGATGAGGGCATCGTCATCGATTCAATGAAGTTTATAATCGAAAAGGAATTCGGTGAAGAGTGCGAGATCGAATATGCAAAGACCGGCCGGAGTGTGATAGAGCTTGCGGAACGCTTCAGACCGGACATTGCCGTGATGGACATACAGATGCCCGGGATCAACGGCATAGAGGCAATGAAGGAGATAAAGACATTCTCTGCAAATACCGTATTCATCGTAATGAGCGCCTACGATAAATTTGATTACGCCCAGGAAGCCATAAAGCTCGGGGTGCTGGAATATATTAACAAACCCATGGAGAAGACCAGGTTTGTGCAGGTGCTGAAAAAAGCCATGGAGCAGATCGATATAAGCAGAAAAAAGAGAAGCGATGATCTGCTGGTAAAAGAAAAACTGGAAAATGTGGAACCCATAATCGAAAACGGTTTCATCTATAATATCCTGTTAAGGGAAAGCTTTGACGAAGACATAGATAATTACAGGACCATCCTCGGTGTCGATACCGATCACGGTTATATGATGTGCGTTGTCTGCGGTGATTCCCAGGAAGGCGCGCATATGACCAATGCCGTGGGAAGCTCCATAAAGATATCCGGACATTACATGGAACTGCGCAGCGGTATCAAGGAATTCTTTGACTGCAAGATAGGTTCGGTGATGGGCAACAAGATCGCAGTGCTTGTTCCCTTCGAAGCAGCCGAGATGGATTACAACACGAGAATAGAGCTGATAGACAAGGGCAGGGAACTGGTGCGATATCTGAGGAGACACATTAACATCAGTTTCCGTCTCGGTATAGGAGGAGTAAAGCCCCTAAAGAGCCTCGGTGAATCCTACCAGGAAGCTCTTAACGCGCTGATCGCCACGACGGGGCAGGTGGCCCATGCGGACGATCTGCCTATAGGCTGTGATTATGAGAAAGATTATCCTGTCGATATCGAAAAGAAACTTTTTGAAAGCGTGCAGAGAGGCGATCAGAACGAAGCAGTGCTGCATGCATCGAATTTCATCAAGTGGATGGAAGACTTTAACGGCAATAACATGATGAGCATACGCCTGAAACTGTTGGAGTTTGCAATGTGGGCGGAAAGACTGGTGTATGAGAACGGCGGCATGACCTACCGTTTCGGATCGAGGGATTCTTATCTGCCGGATGTGATGGCGATGGATTCCATGGAGGAACTTAAAGGCTGGTTTCTTGACAAGATCAAGACTTCCTGCCAGAACATAGGCAGCAAGCGGCAGGAGCGTTCAACCGATATTATCAAGACCGCAAGGGATTATATACGTGATAACTTTTCGAAAGAAATCTCTCTTGATGATGTATCAAGAGAAGTGAACATCTCACCCTACTATTTCAGCAAGCTGTTTAAAGAAGCGACGGGAGAGAACTTCATAGAATATCTGACCAACATACGTATAGAAAAAGCGAAGGAACTGCTGACGGATTCGGACAAATCCATGAAGGAGATATGTCTGGAGTGCGGTTATTCGGATCCCAATTATTTCAGCCGTACATTCAAGAAAAATGTAGGGCTCACACCAACGGAGTATAAAGTTAAAAATGGTTAAGATCAAAAAAGTATTTCTGATAACACTGATCCTTGCGATCACGGTCCTTGCGGGCTGCGGAAAAAACGAGACCGCAGCTGAGGTAAATAACGAGCAGGAAGAAGAGAAGCTTTCTATAGGCATGAGCTTTGATTCCTTCGTTATAGAAAGATGGGCGAAGGACCGTGACATCTTTGTCCAGGCAGCAAAAGAGAGGGGAGCTGAAGTCAATGTACAGAATGCCAACGGTGATGTGGATACACAGAGAGAACAGATAGCTTATTTCATACAGAAAAAAGTGGATGTGATAGTGATAGTCTGTATCGATTCCGATGCGCTCTCGGATGTGATAAAGAATGCCAAGGATGCAGGCATAAAGGTTATCGCTTATGATCGTCTGATAAATAACGCGGATATCGATCTATATGTTTCCTTTGACAACGAAATGGTCGGAACACTGATGGCCCAGAGCCTTATCGATAACGGACTTAAAGGCGGCAAGGTGATAATGGTCGGCGGTTCGCCCCTTGATAATAATGTATCGCTGGTTGAGAGTGCCTTTGAAAAGGTAATGAAGTATAACAGCGTAGAGATCATAGACCGTATGCACTGCGACGGATGGAGAGCCGAACTGGCGGCGGATTATATCTATTCCAACAGGGATAAGCTGGAGGAATGTGATGCAATAATGTGCGGCAACGATAATGTGGCGAGTCAGGTGGTGAATGCGCTGGCGGTGCAGCGTACTGCGGGCAAGATAATGGTGACCGGTCAGGATGCTGATCTGGAGGCCTGCCAGAGAATAGTTGAAGGCACCCAGGTAATGACTGTGTACAAACCTGTGGAGAAACTGGCCCAGAGGGCCGCTGAATGCGCAGTGGCCATGGCTGAGGGGAAGGAGATCAGCGGCCCGGATGTGGGTGTGATCAATAACGGCAGAAAGGACCTGCCTTTCGTCAAACTGCAGCCGGTGATGGTCACGAAGGAAAATATGGACGAGGTGATAATTGACAGCGGCTTCCACAGCAAAGAGGAAGTGTATTTGAATATTAAGTGAGTTGTGAGCAAATGGGCATACGATTATAGTACGGATCAAATGGGTACAGGATCAAATGGGTACAGGCAGCGTAAGCAAAAGGAAAATGGGCATACGATCAAAGATCGTATGTCAGCTTGCACCAGGAATCGCTCCGGCAAGCCAGCTTGCCGGGACGATTCATGTGCAAGCAAAACAAGCAGCAAAGCTGCTTGTGCCCATTTTCCAATAAAATTCTCTCTTCACTTTCTTGCAAATCATGCCATGTGATAGCAAAAAAATGCTGCCATGGTTTTTTTCTTTTTTTAAAGCCGACAATAATGTGAAGCAATTAGCAAACAACTCCTAGAGGATATGTGTTATTGTGTTTGGCATAGGGAAGCCATAGCGGCTTCAAAAATCATTCAAACCAAAGGGAGGTAAGTACAGAATGAAGAAATTTGCTAAAGCATTACTTGGCGCAGCGCTTTCAGTTTCAATGCTGGCTGGTTGCGGCGGAAGCACAGGCGGCAACACAGACGGTGGTTCAACAACAACTACAACAACTACCACCACAGCAACAAGCACAACTACAGATGACGGCGGATCTGCTCCCGCAGCAGCAGCCGGACAGAAGGTCGGCGTATCAATGCCTACCAAGGATCTGCAGAGATGGAACCAGGACGGCGCTAACATGGAGAGCGAGCTGAAGGCAGCAGGTTATGAAGTTGAACTTCAGTATGCAGCAAACGATGTTCCTACTCAGCTTTCACAGGTTGAGAACATGATCAACAACGGATGTAGCGTAGTCGTTATCGCAGCTATCGAAGGTTCATCACTCGGTGAGGCTCTCGACATGGCAAAGGCATCAGGCGTTCCCGTTATCGCTTATGACCGTCTGCTCATGAACTCAGATGCAGTTTCCTACTATGCAACATTTGATAACTACAAGGTTGGTACAGTTCAGGGTACATACGTAAAAGAAGCTCTGGATCTTGACAACGCAGCAGGTCCTTTCAATATCGAGTTCACCGCAGGTGACCCCGGCGGCAACAACGCAGGGTACTTCTTCAACGGTGCATATGATGTGCTTAAGCCGTACATCGAGAGCGGCAAGCTCGACGTAGTCTGAGGCCAAAAGACCATTGATGACGTTGCAA
>JAEEGL012113938.1_pt1 | contig 12801 bp, 9 predicted proteins | sample 9134231 | NCBI WGS metagenome assembly JAEEGL01 (sample SAMN16246548, study PRJNA631951) | gut metagenome | biome: gut microbiome; feature: rumen; material: fiber-attached | host: Bos | place: Iran: Karaj | collected 2018-10
AGGAAGTTTTTGACGGGGCTCCGGAGACGTTCCCGGATTTTCCAGCGGAAGATCTGGAGCAGATGGGACTTGCTGCGGAGATTTCAGCGATAAAGGGTATTCATCTGCCTGAATCCGAAGCTGAGATCAGGTCGGCCAGGAACCGTCTGGTATTTGATGAGTTTTTTGCTTTCCTGTATTCTATCCGGCTGGAGAAAGAAGCCATAACGCGCGCCAGGAATCCCAGGCCGCTTCTTCCTGCGGCAGAAACAGTCCGTTTCATGGAAAGCCTTCCGTATGAACTGACGCCTGATCAGAAAAAAGCATGGCATGAGATCGAAGACGATCTGACAGGAGAGAAGATTATGAATCGTCTGCTGCAGGGAGACGTCGGATCGGGAAAAACGATCCTGGCATTTCTCGCGCTTCTGCTGTGCGCAGCCAACGGGCGACAGGGCGCACTGATGGCACCGACTGAAGTCCTGGCCGTACAGCATATGAAAAACCTGTCAGATATGGCCTCCAAATATCATTTACCGATTCGGCCAATATTATTGACCGGGTCGATTCCTGCTTCTGCAAAGAAAAAAGCGAAGGCGGCGGCCCAGGACGGCAGTGCAAATGTCATTATCGGAACTCATGCACTTCTGCAGGAGGACGTGGTTTATCATGATCTCGCGCTGGCAATAACTGACGAACAGCATCGTTTTGGTGTCCGGCAGCGTGAGATGCTGGCGGGAAAAGGTAATGAAACGCCAATACTTGTCATGAGCGCGACTCCGATTCCCAGAACACTGGCAATGATCCTTTACGGTGATCTTTCTGTTTCCGTCCTCAGGACTATGCCGGAGAACAGACTTCCGATCAAAAATCTGGCCCTTCCCAAAAAGGAAAGAGGAAAAGCCCTCCGTTTTCTTTTAAATCAGATTGACGACGGAAGACAGGCTTATATCATCTGCCCTATGATTGACCGGGAGGACCCGGAGGAAACGGATTCCGAAACAGAATCAGTCCTTGCTTATGTTGAAAAGCTCAAAGCAGCCATTCCGGAAAGTGTCACCTGCGAACCGCTGCACGGCCGGATGACTTCTTCCGAGAAAAACCGGATTATGAATGAGTTTACTTCCGGGAATATTGATATCCTGGTTTCGACGACAGTTATTGAGGTCGGAATAGACGTCCCGAACGCTACGGTCATGCTGATCGAGGATGCCGAGCGTTTCGGTCTTTCGCAGCTTCATCAGATCAGGGGACGTGTCGGCCGGGGATCCTGCCAGAGTTATTGTATTTTCATCTATCCCGACCAATATGAGGAAAAGCCGGAACGGCTCAGAATACTGGAAAAGACCGTTGACGGTTTTGAAATTGCGGAAGCCGATTTAAAACTGCGTGGGCCGGGCGATCTTTCCGGCATCAGGCAGAGCGGGGAATTCGGTTTCGTCCTCGCCGATATTTATGAAGATGCGGATATTCTTAAAACCGCTGAGCAGTATACTGAAAAGATTATTTCCGGGAATCGAACAGGCGTTCCTTATTTCCCGGAATCAGTTGACTTTCGTACTATCTGAAAGTAGAATAGATTCGTCTGCAAACACAAGATATGGTAGTTTGCGTGTATCCTAATTCAAGAGGTTTGATATGAGAAAAGTAGCCGTCGTTTCAGATTCCAACAGCGGGATCACGCAGGCGGAAGCAAAAAAACTTGGGATTGATATCGTACCGATGCCGTTCATGATCGGGAACAAGACTTATTACGAGGATATTAACCTTTCCCGTGAAAAGTTCTTCCGGAAGATGGCGAAGGAAGAACAGATCGTTACCAGCCAGCCGGCGCCGACCGAAGTCCTGAAAGTATGGGACAGGGTGCTGAAGGATTATGAAGAGATCGTCTATATCCCGATGAGCAGCGGACTTTCCGGTTCCTGCCAGAGCGCCAGGATGCTGTCAAGCGATTACGACGGCCGGGTTCAGGTCGTCAATAACCAGCGGATTTCCGTGACCCAGAAACGATCCTGCCTGGATGCTGTCCAGATGGCGGAATACGGCATGAACGCGCGCGAGATCTGCGAAGAACTGGAAAGAGTACGGTTTGACGCGAGTATCTATATAACATTGGAAACGCTTCAGTACCTGAAACGGGGCGGACGGATCACGCCTGCCGCGGCAGCCATCGGCTCCCTTTTAAGGATAAAGCCGGTGCTCCAGATCAAAGGGGAAAAACTGGACGCGTTTGCCAAAGCCAGGACGATGGCGCAGGCCAAATCAACTATGATCAAAGCTATGAAGAACGATATTGCGAATCTTTACGGCGGCCTTGATCATGAAGGGATCTGGCTGTATGCCGTAGATGCACAGTATCCGGAAGCGATCGACCAGTTCCGCCAGGAGATCGAGACGGCTTTTCCTAATTTCCATGTAGAACAGGATCACCTGTCCTTAAGCGTCTGCTGCCACATCGGCCCCGAGGCGCTGGCAATCGCATGTTCGAAAAAACTGAATATCCCGGAAATCGCCGAACGGGTGATCGCCGGGCGCAAACGGTAACCCTGAATATTCCTGTCTGACCTGCCGGCGGCATCAGCCGCCGGAATTCTTGTTCTTGTCATTATATAAAGGAGTTGTTTTCGTTTATGACGGGTAAAGAGAATTACGGTGCGGAGAGCATCAAAGTCCTGGAAGGACTCGAAGCCGTCCGGACCAGACCCGGTATGTATATCGGGAGTGTTTCCACACGCGGGCTGAATCATCTGATTTATGAAATTGTGGATAATGCGGTCGACGAATACCTGGCCGGTTTCTGCGATACGATCCACGTTACGCTGGAAGAAGACGGATCCTGCACGGTGGAGGACAACGGACGCGGAATCCCAGTGGAACTCCATAAAAAAGGCGTCAGCGCCGAACGTGTCGTCATGACGACGCTCCACGCCGGCGGCAAATTCGATAATACGGCTTATAAAACGAGCGGCGGCCTGCATGGCGTCGGCTCGTCGGTAGTGAATGCGCTTTCTTCGAAAATGACCGTCCGGATTAAAAATGGCGGGAATCTGTATGAAGACCGCTATGAGCGGGGAAAACCCGTACAGAAACTGGACAACGGGCTGCTGCCCGTTGTCGGAAAATCCCGTGGGACCGGAACCTGGATTAATTTCCTGCCGGACGACACGATCTTCGACAGGACGCGTTTCAAGGAAGATGACGTAAAAAGCCGGCTGCATGAAACGGCTTACCTCAACCCCAAACTGACAATTTACTACGAGGACAGGCGGCCGGAAAGTGCTGAAAAAATCACTTACCACGAACCGGAAGGAATCCGCGGTTTTATTAAAGAAATCAACGGGACGAACGAAGCACTGACCGAAGTCATTTATTTTTCCGGGACTTCAGACGGGATCGAAGTGGAAGGCGCGTTCCAGTATATTAATGAGTTCCATGAGGAAGTCATGGGGTTCTGCAATAACATCTATAACGCGGAAGGCGGCACCCATTTAACCGGATTCAAAACGATTTTTACTCAGATCATAAATAATTACGCCAGGCAGATCGGCGTCCTGAAAGAAAAGGACGTGAACTTTACCGGCGCTGACGTCCGCAACGGGATGACGGCAGTAATCACCATTAAACACCCGGATCCCCGTTTCGAAGGACAGACCAAGACAAAACTGGATAACCAGGACGCGGCCAAGGCGGTTTCCCAGGTGGCGGGCGAAGAACTGATTCATTACTTCGACAGAAACCTGGAGGCCCTTAAAGCCGTGATCGGCTGTGCGGAGAAAGCCGCGAAAATCCGGAAAACAGAGCAGAAGGCCAAAACGAACCTTCTGACGAAACAGAAATTTTCGTTTGACAGCAACGGGAAGCTTTCCAACTGCGAAAGCAGGGACGCTTCCAAATGCGAAATTTTCATCGTCGAAGGCGATTCCGCCGGCGGAAGCGCCAAGTCGGCCAGGAACAGGCAGTTCCAGGCGATTCTGCCGATCCGCGGGAAAATCCTGAATGTGGAAAAGGCTTCGATCGATAAGGTGCTGGCCAACGCGGAAATCAAGACCATGATCAATGCTTTCGGCTGCGGTTTCTCGGAAGGCTACGGCAACGACTTTGATATATCGAAACTCCGTTACGACAAGATCATTATCATGGCGGACGCGGACGTCGACGGAGCGCATATTTCGACACTTCTTCTGACGCTGTTTTACCGCTTTATGCCGGAACTGATCCTGGAAGGGCATGTTTATGTGGCCATGCCGCCTTTGTACAAGGTGATGCCGAAAAAAGGCAAGGAAGAGTATCTGTACGACGATTATGCCCTCGCTCGGTACCGGAAAACCCATACGGGCTCCTTTACGCTGCAGCGGTACAAAGGCCTCGGTGAAATGGATCCGGAGCAGCTGTGGGAAACAACGCTTGATCCGGAGCGGCGGAAACTCAGGCTGGTCCAGATCGAGGATGCCCGGATGGCGTCCGGGATGACGGAACTGTTAATGGGGTCTGACGTGGCGCCCCGCAGAGAGTTTATCCACGCGCACGCAAAGGACGCAGAACTTGACATATAGTTATTGATTCAGGATTTCAGGGAAACCTGAAACGGGAAACGGTGGAATCGAGTGAAAGATAACACAGCGCTGCAGGACAATATCCTGAAAACAGAGTATTCCGAACTCATGCAGAAGTCGTATATCGACTATGCGATGAGCGTTATTGTCGCGCGGGCCCTGCCGGATTTCAGGGACGGCTTAAAGCCGGTCCAGCGGCGGACGCTTTATGATATGCGCGAGCTTGGGACGACTTCCGACAAGCCTTACAGAAAGAGCGCCAGAATCGTCGGGGATACAATGGGTAAATATCACCCGCACGGAGACAGTTCCATCTATGATTCGCTTGTCGTCATGGCGCAGGATTTCAAAAAGGAAGTCCCGCTGGTGGACGGACACGGAAATTTCGGCAATATCGAGGGCGACGGCGCAGCCGCCATGCGTTATACGGAAGCAAGACTCCAGAAGTTTACGGAAGAGGCATTTCTGGCCGATCTCGACAAGGACGTTGTCGATTTCGTCCCGAATTTCGATGAAACCGAACGCGAACCGTCTGTTCTGCCTGTCCGTGTGCCGCATTTCCTGATCAATGGTTCGGAAGGCATTGCGGTCGGTATGGCAACCAGTACGCCTTCGCACAATCCCGGAGAAGTAATTGACGCGGAAATCGCGCTCCTCGATGATCCGGAGCTGGAGGAAGATAAACTTCTGAAATATATCAAAGGACCGGATTTCCCGACCGGCGGATATGTAGTCAATGCCGATGAACTGCCCGGGATCTACCGTACTGGCGCGGGAAAACTGAAACTGCGCGGAAAGGTGGAAGTTGAAAAAGGCCGTTCCGGCCGGGTGAATCTTGTGATTACGGAAATTCCGTTCACAATGATCGGCGCAGGCATCGGGCGGTTTCTTTCCGACGTAGCGGCACTGTCCGAGAACCACACGACCCAGGATATCCTGGATATTACGAACCAGTCGTCCAAGGAAGGCATCCGGATCGTGATCGAACTGAGGCGCGACTGCGATATCGATAATTTCAGGAATATGCTGTATAAAAAAACACGTCTGGAGGATACGTTCAGTGTCAATATGCTGGGTATCCGGGACGGACGTCCCGAGACGCTCGGATTAAAGCAGATCCTGCAGACCAGCATCGATTTTCATTTAGAAATCTGCCGCCGGAAATACGAAACGCTTCTGGCCAGGGAACAGGAAAGAAGGGAAGTGCAGGAAGGCCTGATCAAAGCCTGCAACGTGATCGATCTGATCATCGAGATCCTGCGGGGATCCAGGGACAGGGCACAGGTCAAAAAATGCCTGGTCGAAGGAGATGTGGACGGCATCAATTTCAAATCCAGGGAATCCCGGGTAATGGCTCAGCAGCTGATGTTTACTCCCCGTCAGGCGGACGCGATCCTTGATATGCGGCTGTACAAGCTGATCGGCCTGGAAATTGACGCGCTCCTGAAAGAGCATGAGGAAACGGTCGGGAATATCTACCGGTACGAGGACATCCTCGAAGAACGTTCTTCCATGTCCCAGGTTATCCGGCAGGAACTTCTCTCGTTTAAGAAGAAATACGGTGTTCCCCGGAAAACCGAAATCATCCAGGCTGACGAGGCGGTCTTTGTCGTTAAGGAACAGGAAGAGCGGAACGTCCTGTTTGTCATGGACCGTTTCGGTTACGCGAAGCTGCTGGATGAAAACTCGCTTGACAGGAACCGGGAAGCCATCGAACAGGAATTCAGTTATTACTTCCCGATGAAGAGCAGCGGGAAAATCTGTATTTTTACAGATAAAGGCCAGATGCACACTGTCAGGGCGGGCGATCTGCCGCTGGGGAAACTGAGGGACAAGGGCCTTCCGATCGACAACGTCAGTAATTATGATTCCAAAAAGGAGCGGATTATTCTGGCGGCCGGCCAGAGCGACCTGAATCTGTACCGTCTCCTGTTCGCGACGGAGCAGGGAATGGTCAAGCTGGTGGACGGCGGCGAATTCGACGTGACCAGGCGGACAGTAGCCGCGACCAAACTTGCGGATAAGGACGCGCTTTCCGGCGTCCTGGTGTACAACGGCCAGCCGGCAGTCGTTTTCGCGACAAAGCAGGGATATTTCCTGAAGTGCCGCGCGGAAGATATTCCGATGATGAAGAAAACCGCGGCAGGAGTGCGCGCCGTGAAGCTTACTGCCGGTGATAAACTGGAACTTGCCGTCTTCCCGGGTGCGGAGGAGAAGATTACGTTCCGGGATAATGTGTATAATATCGGAACACTCAGGCAGACTGCCAGGGGCGGCAGGGGAACGAAACTGAAAAAACAAAGCTGAGAGCGGGGACGCTTCGTTGTGCGGACGCTCGGAAAATGAGGATATGATGAGAGTAATTGCGGGAGAAGCCAGGAGACTTATCCTGGTTACGCCGGACGGGAAAGATACCAGGCCCACGCAGGACCGGATTAAGGAAACACTGTTTAACATCATCCAGACGGAAGTTCCCGGATGTGTTTTTGCCGATCTGTGTGCGGGAAGCGGGGGAATCGGGATCGAAGCGCTTTCGAGGGGCGCCAGGAAAGCTTATTTTGCGGAGAACGGCCGTCAGGCGCTGTCCTGCATCTCGGCCAATTTAAAGACGACGAAGTTTGAAGACCGGGCAGTTGTCCTTAAACAGGACGCATCGGCGGCCCTGTATGCCATCCGTGAAAAAGAAATCGGGATTGTGTATGTGGATCCGCCGTACGATTCGCCGCTTGTCCACAGTCTGCTTGCCGGACTGTCCAAGCAGCCTTATGTGACGGAAAATACGCTGATTATCGTGGAAACGTCACTGGATACGGATTTTTCGTATCTGCCGGAGCTGGGGCTTGAAATTGTGCGGGAAAAACGCTATAAATCGCAGCGGCACTTGTTCATCCGCCGAGTTTAAGAGTATACTGAGAAAAAAGGCATCAGGAGACGGAAAAACATGAAAAAGGCGATTTATCCCGGCAGTTTCGATCCGGTTACATACGGACATCTGGATATCCTGAAACGCGCCGCGAAAATGTTTGACGAAGTTACAGTCTGCATCATGGACAACAAGGCCAAGAATTCGTTGTTTTCCGTGGATGAACGTGTTAAAATGCTGGAAATAGTGACAGCGGACCTGCCGAACGTCAGGGTGGACTGTTTTTCAGGGCTGTTGATTGATTATGCCCGCAAGACCGACGCCCATGTTTCGATCCGCGGTCTCCGCGCCGTCACTGACTTTGAATATGAACTGCAGATCGCGCAGACGAACCGTCTGCTTTCCAGGGGGGCGCTGGATACGGTATTTCTGCTTACCCGTCTGGAATTTGCGTACCTGAGTTCGTCAAGCGTCAAGGAAATAGCTTCGTTCGGCGGCGATATTTCGCTGTGTGTTCCGCCGGTCGTTGAAAAGATGCTCAGGGAACGGTATGCCGATGCTTACCGGAACAGGTCTGAGAATCAAAGCTGATAAAAAATGAAGAGCGGTATTCCGTTTCTTCGGCATGGAGGAGTATTATGAGCAGCACCAGCAGAATTGAAGAGAGCATTGACCAGATCCTGGATTATATCGACGGTTGTAAGTTCCAGCCGTTCTCCAACACCAAAATTGTGGTGGACCGGGAAGAAATGGGCGCTATGCTGGAGGAACTGCGCCGCAGGACCCCGGAAGAAATCCGTCATTACCAGCAGATCATTGCCAATAAGGACGAGATTCTGAACGACGCCCGCAAAAAAGCGGAACAGCTTATCAATGATGCGACGGTTCATACGAACGAGCTGATCAACGAGCACGCCATCATGCAGCAGGCTTATACGCAGGCGAACGAGATGGTGCAGCTTTCCTCCAGACAGGCCAGCGAGATCCTGAACCAGGCAAATGCCGAAGCGGGAGACTACCGGGCGAGTGCCGTGGAATACATGGACGGGCTTCTTTCCGAACTGGAAGACCTGACCAGGCGGACTATGGATTACGCGCAGTCGGCTCACCGGGATTACATCGGAACCATGCAGAACTATCTGCAGACGATCCAGAACAACCGCCGTGAAATGATGCAGGCGGCTGCCGCGTCGGAAGAAGGCTCGGAAGAGTTCTACGACGAAGATGAAACTCCCGGCGAAGGCGGAAGCGGCAGCGAACTGAAACTGATGTAATTTACCGATCAGATGTCCGCTGACTGTTCGGATGAGTTATAACAGCGATTTTTTTAAGATAAAGCATTTCCTTTGCCCGTGCAGAGGAAATGCTTTCTTTTATCATTAGACGGAATATGATTGAACAGTTTATTACGGAAAAAGAATCAGGCCAGCGCCTGGATAAGTATTTAAGAAGAACACTTCCTTCCGCGGGCGGCGGGTTTATCTACCGGATGCTCCGGAAAAAAAGCATTACACTGAACGGAAAACGCGCGGAGGGCAGTGAAATTCTCTCGGAAGGGGATATGGTTTCGATTTTCTTTTCGGATGAGACGTTCCGGAAATTCTCTTCCCGGGATCCGGAGAATGGCGGAAACCATCCGTCGGAAAAACGGCTGGAAACCGCTGAAGCCGCCTGGAACAGGAACCTGCTTCCGGAAGACGCTGTTCTATACGAAAATACGCATGTTATATTGCTGAATAAGCCGGCAGGCGTATTATCTCAGTCTGATTTCCGCAGCCGCACGGATTCCCCGGCTTATTCGGTGAATGACTGGCTCTGGGGGTATCTTCTGCATCACCGCGGGACAGACCGGGATACCCTGCTCCGGGAAACGCCGTCCGTTTGCAACCGGCTTGATCGAAACACCAGCGGGATTCTCGCAGCATCGGCGGATTCTGCCGGAAGCAGGGCGCTGACCGGACTGATCCGGGAAAACAGGCTCCGGAAAACCTATCGCCTGGTCGTGCTTGGAGAAATACCGGAATCCGGTATTATAGAAGGGTACCTGAAAAAAGACGGATCAAATAACAGGGTCTCTTTTTCGGCACATGAAACGGACGGCGCGCATTACAGCCGGACTGAGTACCGGCGCATAACGTCCGGAGGCGGTCTTTCCCTGGCGGAGGCTGACCTGATTACCGGAAGGACACACCAGCTGCGGGTGCATTTTGCGACGATCGGCCATCCGGTCCTATTTGACAATAAATACGGGAATCTGTCGCGGAACCGGACATATGCGCAGGTACTCCGTTTTTCGGATGACTGCCGGCCTTACGCGCTGCACTGTTGGAGGCTCAGGTTTCCGGAATTATCCGGCCTGCTTTCAGATCTTTCGAACCGGGCGGTTACAGCGCCGTATCCTGCTTACTATCAGCCACTGATTCAAATGATGGAGGAATAAATGCCGACCTGGAATTCGAGAGGTTTACGCGGTTCGTTTCTGGAAGAACTGATCAATAAAACAAACGAAAAATACAGAGAACAGAAACTGGCGCTGATCCAGAAAGTCCCGACGCCGATCACACCGGTTCGGATTGACAGTGAAAGCCGCCATATTACCCTGGCATATTTTGATGAGAAGAGTACGGTTGATTATATCGGAGCCGTCCAGGGCATCCCGGTCTGTTTCGACGCGAAAGAATCCGCGGACATGACGTTTGCGCTCCAGAATATTCATCAGCACCAGGTCCGGTTCATGCAGGAATTTGAGCAGCAGGACGGCATTGCCTTTTTTCTGATTTATTTTAAACCAAAAGAAGTTTTCTATTACCTGCCGCTGCGCCTTTTCATGCCTTTCTGGAAAAGACAGGAGAACGGGGGACGAAAAAGTTTCCGTTTCGATGAATTGGACCAGACGTATATCCTTCCGAAAAAGCAGGGGATTCTCGTACCGTATCTGGAGATGATCAATAAGGATCTCCTGGAGCGGTGAAAGCGGTATGATACGGTTCAACAGGGAAACGCGGAAAATGTCCCGCAGTCATCATATGACGACAGCATATAAGGAATTCGGGTAAGCATTATGGCCGGAAAAGGAACAGGAAAAGTCAGAATCATTCCGCTGGGCGGCTTTGACCGGATCGGGCTGAATATGACGGTTGTTGAGAATGACGATACGATCCTTGTGATCGACTGCGGCAGATCTTTTTCTGAGGACAATCTTCTCGGGATCGGAACGAGCATCCCGAATGTCAGTTACCTGTTCAAAAACAGGAAGAAAATCAAGGGGATCCTCCTGACGCATGGACATGAGGACCATATCGGCGCGCTGAGTTATATTCTTCCTAAACTGAACGTGGCTGTTTACGGGACACCGTTTACGCTTGCGCTCGCACAGAGCAGGATGGAGGAAATCTGTCCCGGGTCTCATTTCCGCTTTAAAGCCGTCAGTACACAGCAGACACTGAAACTCGGCAGTATGCACGCCGAATTCATACACGTCAATCACAGTATTCCCGATGCGGCTGCATTGGCAATTTATACAACGGCAGGTATAATAATCCACTCGGGTGATTTCAAAATCGATTATTCCCCCCTGTTCGGCAAAACAACGGATATCCGGAGGCTTGCCATGCTGGGATATAAAGGAGTGCTTGCCTTAATGACTGACAGCACAAATGCCCTTGTCCCGGGAGTTTCGCCTTCCGAAGAAAGTGTAGCGGACGCGGTTTACCGGATTTTTGACCAGAATGCCCAGGGCCGGATTTTCATCTCCACATTTACTTCCAATATCGACAGGATTCACGCGATCATGAAAATTGCGGTGCAGCACGGCAGGAAATGTGTCCTTTTAGGGGAAGACATGCAGAAAGCCCTGCGGATTGCCGGGAATATCGGATATATGAAAATCCCGGAAGATACGGTTATTCCGGTTGAGGACGTTTCCGGGTACCCTGCAGAGCGGATTGCCGTGATCGTAGAGGATATGCAGGGCAGGGACAGGGCGATCCTGCAGATGATCGCGGATGATGAGTATGACCATATCCGTATTCAGGAGAAAGACACGGTAATACTCAGTTCTGTCCCGCTTCCGGGAAGCGAACGGGTTTTCTCAAGGATTGTCAGTATTCTCGAGAAGAAAGGAGTTAACGTCAGGTATGAAAACGTTCATGCCTCCGGCCACGCGTGTGAAGAAGAATTAAAGCAGCTTTATACGCTGGTATGCCCGGAATTTGTCATACCGGCTCACGGAGAATACAGATACCGGCTGGCAAATGCCCAGATCGCTACTAAAACCGGTATCGGAAAGGAAAACATCATACTTCTGGAAAATGGCGACATACTGGAACTGGAACAGGGAAGGGGCGTGATCGCAGGAAAGGTAGAAACGGAAGAAGTTCTGGTTGACGGCAATACTGTGGGAGATACGGGTACGGAAGTCCTCCGGGAGAGACAGCAGCTTTCGGAAAACGGAATGATTGTCGTTGAGATGGTTTTCGGGCGTTCCGGAAAGCTCCTTTCGGAACCTGCGTTTTATACCAGAGGTTTTGTATATGAGAATGAATCGGCAAAACTGATGGCTGAAATGAAGGAAAGCGTATTCATTACACTGCACGGATTTGATGACTGTCCCTACCGGGATTACAGGAAGATTCGTTCGGCAATAAAAAGGGATTTGTCGGAAATGCTGAGGGAGAATACCGGAAAAAGCCCGGTAATCCTGCCGATCCTGACACAGCTGGATGCCGGTTAGGATACCGGCGGACGTTACTGACGGAAATTAATAGTTTACAGGAAGAGCAGTCCGTATGGTATAATAATACAAACTGTATATGGGGGTTCTCCATATAGTCAATAAAGCCAGCATGTGATCGCGGAAATATGTCTCCGAAGCAGTGCGTATTGTATTATTCGTCAGACGCACAGCCGGAAAAGATAGACACAGAGGGCAGAATACAGATTTTAGCCGGAACGAGAGCGTTCTTTTGGTTTCTGTATTCTGTTTTTTTATTTGGAAAACGAGAGGAAATTCTGGAAATGAGCCAGTATGTTATCGAGGACACAGTGATCGGGCTTCGACCCATGACGTATGACGACTGTGAAAGAATTGTTGTCTGGAGGAATCTGGAAAGCGTTCGCAAACAGTATATTTACCGGGAAGAATTTTCGCTGGAAAACGAGCGGAAGTTTTTTGATGAGAATATCCGGACCGGGAAAATGCATATTCTGATGATCTGTGATAAAAAACTGGACGGAAAAGCAAGCGGATGTACGGTCATTAACAGGGAAGAAGATGACGGTTCCGCGGAATACGGCCTGTTTATCGGCGATGAAAGCCGAAGGAGGATGGGAATCGGCAGAAGGGCGACGGCCATGACACTGGAGTACGCATTCCGGGAATGGAAATATCCCAGGATTACGGCCCGG
>JAEEGL015508090.1_pt1 | contig 12801 bp, 7 predicted proteins | sample 9134231 | NCBI WGS metagenome assembly JAEEGL01 (sample SAMN16246548, study PRJNA631951) | gut metagenome | biome: gut microbiome; feature: rumen; material: fiber-attached | host: Bos | place: Iran: Karaj | collected 2018-10
CCCATAGCTACCTGAGCTACGTATACATAACCGTAAGCCATAGCGATCTGAGACAGCGACTTCTTCTCGATTGCCTTACCGGCAGCAGCGAACTGCGCTACCTGACCGATGTTGGAAGCCTTCGAAGCCTGGCCGCCTGTGTTGGAGTAAACCTCGGTATCGAATACCATTACGTTCACGTTCTCACCGCTTGCGAGTACGTGGTCGAGTCCGCCGTAACCGATATCGTAAGCCCAGCCGTCTCCGCCGAAGATCCATACGGTCTTCTCAGCGAGCAGGTCTTTACGCTCAACGATCTCTTTGCCGATGCCGGCCTTCTCGAGTGCAGCAACGAGAGCCTCGCCTGTCTTCTTGGATTCGTCGACACAGTTGAATGCTTCGAACCATGCCTCAGCAGCAGCCTTTACCTCATCAGGTACGCCTGCAGCTACGAGATCCTCGACGTCAGCCTTGATCTTGGCTCTTCTGGCCTTTACAGCCATTCTCACGCCGAGACCGTGCTCGGCGTTGTCCTCGAACAGGGAGTTGCACCATGCAGGTCCGTGTCCCTCAGCATCCGTTGTGTAAGGAGCTGTTGCGCCAGGGCCGCCCCAGATGGACGAGCATCCTGTAGCGTTCGAGATGTACGTGTGGTCTCCGCAAAGCTGTGTGATCAGTCTTGCATACGATGTCTCAGCGCATCCTGCGCAGGAGCCCGAGAACTCGAGCAGAGGAGTCTTGAACTGCGAGCCCTTTGTTGTCTTTGTCTCAGCAACGTCTGCCTTGACTGTGACGTTCTTGACTGCGTAGTTGAAGTTCTCCTGCTCAGGCAGCTGCTCTTCGAGCGGCTTCATCGTGAGTGCCTTTACCTTGTCCGGGCATACTGTTACGCAGACTCCGCATCCCATACAATCGAGCGGGGATACTGTCATAGCGAACTTGTAAACGCCCTTGCCTGCTCCGGCCTTTACGTCGGCCATCTTGAAGCCTGCAGGTGCTGCAGCAGCTTCTTTCTCGTCGAGCATGTAAGGTCTGATAGTAGCGTGCGGGCAAACGAATGCGCAGCTGTTGCACTGGATACACTTTGTGGCATCCCACTCAGGTACCATAACGGCAACGCCTCTCTTCTCGTATGCGGATTCACCGAGCTCCCACTCACCGTCAACGTGCGGCATGAATGCGGATACAGGCAGGCTGTCTCCATCCATGTTGTCGATCGGCAGCAGGATGTTCTTGACCTGCTTGACCAGTGCTTCAGGTCCCTCGAGAGCGGCCTTTGCAGGGTCTGCAGCAGGGTTCTTCCACTCAGCAGGTACGTCGATCTTGACGAGAGCGTCAGCGCCGGCGTCGATAGCCTTGTGGTTCATGTCTACGATGTTCTGGCCCTTCTTGAGGTAGGACTTCGTAGCAGCATCCTTCATGTACTTGATCGCGTCTGCCTTTGGCAGTACCTCGGCCAGCGAGAAGAATGCGGACTGGAGAGTCGTATTTGTTCTCTTGCCCATTCCGATCTTGGCGCAGAGGTCGATAGCGTCAATGATGTACAGCTGGATGTTGTTCTCGGCGATGTACTTTTTAGCAGCAGCGTCGAGGTGGTTGCCGACTTCCTCTGGCTTCCACTGGCAGTTGATCAGGAAGATTCCGCCCGGCTTAACGTCCTGAACGATCTTGAATCCCTTCTCAATGTAGGATGGGTTGTGGCAAGCTACGAAGTCAGCCTTGTTGATGAGGTATGTGGAACGGATCGGAGTCGTACCGAATCTCAGGTCAGAGATCGTGATACCACCGGACTTCTTAGAGTCGTAGGAGAAGTAAGCCTGAGCATACATGTCAGTATGGTCACCGATGATCTTGATGGAGTTCTTGTTCGCACCAACAGTACCGTCAGCACCGAGACCCCAGAATCTAGCCTGAACTGTGCCCTCGCCGGCAACTTCGATCGACTCGGAGCAATCCAGAGAGAGGAATGTAACGTCATCATCGATACCGATGGTGAATCTTTCCTTCGGCTGATCCTTCTTGAGTTCCTTATAAACGGCAAGGATCGTCTCAGGTGTTGTATCCTTAGAACCCATACCATAACGGCCGCCGATAAGCTTCGGAGCGTTCTTGCCAACGTAAGCAGCAGCAACATCGAGGAACAGCGGTTCAGCGTAAGAACCAGGCTCCTTCGTTCTGTCGAGAACTGCGATCGCCTTAGTAGTAGCCGGGATAGCCTCGAGGAGCTTGTCAGCTGCGAACGGACGATAGAGGTGAACCTTAACAAGACCAACCTTCTCACCGTGAGCGTTGAGGAAGTCGATAACTTCTTCCGCTGTCTCACAGACAGAACCCATAGCGATGATTACGCGGTCAGCATCCTCAGCACCATAGTAGTTGAAGAGCTTGTAGTTGGTGCCACGGATCTCATTGATCTTATCCATGTAAGCCTGAACCTGATCCGGTACTGCAAGATAGAACGGGTTAGAAGCCTCTCTGCCCTGGAAGTAGATATCCGGGTTCTGAGCGGTACCACGAAGTGTCGGGTGGTTCGGAGAGAGGGATCTCTTACGGAATTCCTTGATTGCATCGTAATCAACGAGGGAGCCGAGTGTATCGTAGTCGATCACTTCGATCTTCTGGATCTCGTGAGATGTACGGAAACCATCGAAGAAGTGAATGAACGGAACTCTTGTCTTGATTGTAGCCAGATGAGCTACTGCAGCGAGGTCTGCCACTTCCTGTACGGAGTTGGAGCAGAGCATCGCGAAACCTGTCTGACGGCAGGCATATACGTCTGCGTGGTCACCGAAGATGTTCAGTGCGTGAGCAGCAAGCGCTCTAGCGGAAACATGGAATACGCACGGGAGAAGTTCACCTGCGATCTTGTACATGTTCGGGATCATCAAGAGAAGACCCTGGGAAGCAGTATAGGTAGTAGTCAGAGCACCTGTTGCCAGAGAGCCGTGAACAGCACCGGACGCACCTCCCTCAGACTCCATCTCGACGATATTCACCGTCTGTCCGAAGATATTCTTTCTGCCCTGCTGTGCCCATTGGTCAGTGTGATCAGCCATAGGCGAGGACGGTGTGATCGGGTAGATCGCTGCGTTTTCGGTAAATGCATATGAGGTATATGCGGCAGCTTCGTTACCGTCCATGGTCTTTTTTGTAAGTTCGATTGCCATACACTTTCTCCTTTATATAATGATTTAACTATAGTTTGCGGCTCAGAATATGCGAATGGGCATACGCCGAGCGCATATATTATAACACATATATAAAGGAGTGGCGTCTATTATTGACGCGAAAAGAGAGAAAAAACGACTTTACTCAGCGGGCTCTTCCGAAGAGCCTCCCTCTCCGCCTGCCTGTGTTTCCGGCGGATCAGCCTGTGTCTCCGGTGGCGGGGCTTCCGTCGTGTCTGCCGGAGTTTCCGGCGGAGGGTCCGTGGCCTGCGTCGGCGGAACATATCCTGCCGGAGCCGAAACTTCACCCGTATCCGGATCCATATAGAAGACCGTACCGTCCGAGGCGAGAGTGCCCACACGGTACTTACCGTTGATCAGGCGGTACTCGGTCTGGATCGTTTCCCTCTTGAGCTCATTTCCATCTTTATCGTAGGTAACCTTATACGCCTCGGCAAGGATATGGTTGTGGGGAGATCTCACTTTCACCACCTCACCGACTGGAAGCGTCGAGTCCGCAACATAGTCTGTTTTCGTCGGTGCTTCATCCACCAGAAGATCAGGGTTGCCGAAGAAGCGGATATACTGTCCGTCCGGAAGGAGGCGTCCGAAGATCTCCACCGTTACCCACCTGTCACCGTAATAGGCATGAATGGCAACCGGATAATCCGTATTATTCGTAAACTTAAAGTCCGGTTCTTCCCAGGAAACAGTCGCATCTGTTCCCTTATCGACATAGTCACTCGGCCAGGAATGGGCCGTACGCGAATCGACACGCAGATCTGCCTCCATGACACTGTGATACAGCATCGTGTTCGCCTGACAGATTCCGCCGCCGTACTCCTTATTCGGCGCACCGTCCAGAATACCGGTCGCTTCCTTATACCCCTTCTCTTCGGTCCTCTCGCCGATGATGCGGTTAAAGTCGAACTGTTCACCCGGCTGGAGCACAAGGCCGTCTATCGTCTTGCAGACCAGGTAGATATTCGTGTTTCTGTTCTCGTCATCCGTCGTCTTCGAGCTGTTGGAAGAAACGCGGCCCAACTTGGAACGAAGGGAATCCGCCGTGGTCTCCGGCTTGATCTCCGTCACTTCTACAGGAATGACCACACTGAAATTCTTCTCGGCGAAAGCCGCCTTTACCTCTGAAATGGCTTTCTCAATATCGACAGACTGTCCGCTCTGCGAATCCTCAATGATAAACTCCAGTTTACTGACGTCGAATCCGATGGCTTTCGCTTCCCTTGGCGACTGATTGTACTCATCCAGCGCCTCGTGCGCAAGTGTGCTGACATTATTGTCCCCGATGGTGAAAGAAGAATAATAATCCTTCGGCGTCTTCTGAAGTTCCGTCATCAGATTATAGCGTTCGATCAGACCGTCCACGCCCTCGAGCTGGCTCGTCTTTCCGTAGTTATACGCCTCGATCAGTACCTCATCGATATTCGATGACAGCGTCATTCCGTCTGTTTTCAGCTTGATCTTGTCATCTCCGACCTGGAAACTGACATCCAGCACATCATCTATATGTTTCTCGCGTGTCGACTGGAACATCGCCTTCGCTTCATCCAGGGATTTACCGGAAACATCCACTCCGTCTATCCGGATCCCCGGATAGAATACGGCAATATCCACTTCTTTCTTCAGTTCTTCTTCTGTGAAACTGTTCTTCTCACCTGCCGCATTGACAAGAGAATACTTCTTCGCGAACAGGCGGTCTACTTCTTTCTTATAGAACTGTGTATACAGGATCGTAAGAGTCAGCCCCACAAGAAGGACCGTGGTCACGATCATGAGCAGCTTCGTCATCGCCGCATGCCGGCTCCTGCTGCTTCTTCTGCGGGTATTTCTCCCCGTGGCACTTGATTTCCCGGGGATTGCTATTTTACGTACAGCCACTTGTCTTGTGGGTCTTCTTCCACGTACTGCGGCATTCTGTTTCATTACTCTTTATCCTCTTCCTGTATCTTTTTCTCTTCCGTATAGAATAATACGCCGATACGACACGTCATTCAACCTAAAATTCATACAAAAATTGCATTTTTATCGCTTAAAAAAATCGGCATAAAAGTAATGGTCTCTCCCCTCTATCCCGCCGGCTTCGGATTATCGGAAAGGGATAGAAAAATCCCGGCGGCGGGCTCTTCTGCCCATACCGCCGGGACACTTTCACTTCTTCGATTATTCCGGGTGGATCACTTCATCTTGATCATGGAAGATTCCCAGCATTCCGGCTTCTCGACGCCGAGAAGATCCGCAATGGTGGCGGCAATATTCGCCAGACCATAGGAATCGGAATCAACAACTTCATACTTATCCTTATTCTCTGTGTTGTCATAGAAGATACACGGGACCTTATTGAGCGTATGGCTGGTCTTCGCTTTGATACGGCCGTCCTTATCGGCCTTCGGTGTACCATCCTTAGCAAGCTCGAACATTTCTTCCGCATTACCGTGGTCAGCCGTGATGATCGCCATACCGCCGACAGCATCGATTGCCGGAAGGATTCTCTTCAGTGCAATATCTACAGACTCCACGCCGATCACTGCAGACTCAAACACGCCGGTATGACCGACCATGTCGCCGTTCGGGAAGTTCACGCGCATGAAAGGATACTTATTCTCAGAGATGAGCTCCACAAGCTTATCCGTGATCTCGGCAGATTTCATCCACGGGCGCTGCTCGAAAGGCACGATATCCGACGGAATCTCAATATACTCTTCGAGTTCATCGTTAAACTTGCTGCTTCTGTTACCGTTGAAGAAGTAAGTCACGTGACCATACTTCTGTGTCTCGGAGATTGCAAGCTGGGCAATTCCCTTGTTGGCCAGAAGTTCACCAAGTGTGTTACGGATAACCGGCGGAGATACGAGGAACTTCTTCGGGATATGCAGGTCGCCGTCATACTCGAGCATACCGGCATAGTTGACATTCGGAACACGCACACGGTCGAACTTGTCGAACTCTGCGCCACTTTCGAATGCTACTGTCAGCTCCTGAGCACGGTCACCACGGAAGTTGTAGAGGATCACGCTGTCGCCATCTTCGATGGTGCCGACCGGAGAACCGTTTTCTGCAATTACGAATGCCGGAAGATCCTGGTCGATGACATTCGGGATCTCGGATCTGTATGTCTCAATTGCTTCTTTCGCTGTCGCGAACTGTCTGCCCTCACCGAGTACATGGGTCTTCCATCCGGCTTCCACCATGCCCCAGTTTGCACCATAACGGTCCATCGTGATGACCATACGTCCGCCGCCGCTTGCGATTCTGTAATCGTGAGAATCATCAGAAAGGGAAGCAAGCTTCTCTTCGAGCTGATCCACATACTGCAGCGCAGAGGTCTCCCCTACGTCACGGCCATCGAGAAGGATGTGGATACGTACCTTCGAAACACCCTCTTCCTTCGCTTCATCGAGCATCGCAAGAAGATGATCGATATGAGAATGCACGTTACCATCGGAGAGAAGACCGATGAAGTGGAGCGTGCCGCCCTTCTTCGCATCGGCTACGAGGGACTGCCATACTTCGCTCTGGTACATGGACTTGCTGGCCAGAGACTCGGAAACAAGCTTCGCACCCTGACTATAGACCTGACCGGCACCGATTGCATTATGTCCGACCTCGGAGTTACCCATGTCCCCGTCAGAAGGAAGACCCACAGCGGTACCGTGTGCCTTCAGTTTCTGCATCGGATACTTCTTCATGCAGTTATCCAGGATCGGCTTCTTGGCGTTGCTGACTGCATTACCCGTCTCGATTTCTTTGATGCCTACGCCGTCCATGATGATCAGGACGACAGGTCCTTTGTAAGATGTGCTCATACTATTTTCTCCTTTTCATAAAAAGGGCACAATTCTCAAAACAAAGACTTGTGCCCAAGTTTGACATATTAAATGGGGGGTTACTCCTGCGGGGCTTCTTCGCCTCCGCCCTCTTCGCCGCCTCCACCTTCGCCAGGATTCGGCTCCGGGTCCGGTTCAGGATTCGGTGCCGGTGTCTCCTCCGGTGTAGTATCCTGTGTCGGTTCCGGAGTGGACTCCGGTGTGGACTCCGATGTGGGCTCCGGTGTAGCTTCCGGTTCAGTCGGCTCGGTATCGCTCGGCGGTGGTACATCGGAAGGATCGCCTGCAGATGTCTCACTAGTATCCGATGTAGACTCGCCACCGATCACCTCAGGCGGCGCATCTACCTCGCCCGTCTTCGGATCCATATTGTACACCTTTCCATCCGAACCCAGCGTACCGACACGCACCTCTGCGTTTCTCATCGGATAGTGGCTCGGGAAGTACTCGACACGGTTGATCTCGTTTCCGTCCTTATCATAGTAAACCTTATATGAATTGTAATCGTATCCTGTACGGGACGACTTCGTATACTCTTTCGTTCCGATCGGGAGGGAGGAATCGGCAATGTATTCTGTTCCCGACGGTTCGATGACTCTGACCTGCTCACCGACCAGTTCGATAGTCTGGCCATCCGGGAGTGGACGCCCATATATCTCGACTGTTACATAGCGGTCCTCATAGACGGCATGAATCGCGATCGGGTATTCCGTATTATTGGTAAAACGGAAATTCGGGCTTTCCCATGTCACCGTCGCATCCGTTCCGTAGTCTACATAGCTGCTCGGGATCGTGTGATTCTTACGCTCGTCCACCTGCAGGTCTGCCTTCGTCACACTCTGGTAGAGCATCGTATTCGCCTGGCAGATACCGCCGCCCAGCTCATCTCTCATATCACCGTTGAAGATACCATGGGCCATCTTAAAGCCCTTCTCCTCGGTCCTCTCACCGAAATACTTGTTAAAATCGAAGCTCTCACCCGGCTTGAGGAAAACGCCGTCAAGTCCGTCGAACTTACCCGGGTTACCTTCGCAGATCAGGCGGATGTTGGTATTACGGTTGTCGTTATCACTTGTATGGGATGTCGTCGAAGAAACCTTGCACAGATAGCCTTTCAGGAACTCTGCCGAAGTAGTCGGCTCAAGGATCGTCATCTCTACCGGCACGACCAGCTGATACTCGGCGTTATTCAGAGCCGTCTTCACTTCCTCGATGGCCTTATCGATATTTACATCACAGCCTTCCTCCGACTCCTCGATGATAAACTCAAGTTTCTCTTTATCGAATCCGCTGGCATAGGCCTCGACCATATCCTTCTCATAAGAATCGAGCGCCGCATGTGTCAAAGCATCCACTGCAGCCGTATCGATCGTATACGAGGAGGCGAACTCCATCGGAGTCTTCTGAAGAGCATTGATGGTATTATAGCGGTCCTTCAGACCTTCATCGCCGGCAAGGGTGCTTGTACGGCCGTAGTTATAAGCCTTCTCGATTACTTCGTCAATATCGCTCGTCAGCATCAGTCCGGTTGTATCCATCGGTACCAGATCGTCACCAACCTGGAATTTGACGTCCACGACATCTTCAATCGATTTGGCTTCCCGAGTAAATAGAGCTTTAACCTCGTCCTTCGTCTTACCGGAGACATTGACCCCGTCAATGATGATCCCCTGATAGAAGGCAGGTGTATCGATCTGCATCTGAAGTTCTTCCGGTGAAAATTCCAGTTCGCTTCCGTTCACATCGTAAACGACGATCTTCGTCTCCTTCGCGCTGAAAACATCTTTCAGAACAGTTGCGTAGAGAACACCGCCGATCGCTCCAACAGCCAGAACGCCGGTTACTACACCAATAACGGTCGTGACAATCTTCTTCTGTCGTCTCTTTGCTGCATTTTTCTTCATATCACTGAAGCCTCTTTTTTCTCGAAAAGATTTCTTTTTCCACCACGTAACAGTTTACTTGATGACGCCTTCTCTTTCAAGGGATAAAACGTTGAAAATTACCCCTAAAACTTATATTTTTTTGTTTCTTTTTCTCTGTAAGATTCGGGCCGCCTTTTGACATTTTTCTTTCTGTTTCCAGATCATCGATTTCATGCTACTATTGTTTGTGTTGAAATCAGGGCATTTGCCTGTTTTTTAGGGAGGTATGGAGTCTGGAACGGTTGATCATATGCGATATCGATAATACCCTTCTCCCTCCCGGCGGGACGATCTCAGAGGAGACCCGTCGTGTCCTTTCCGGTCTTTCTCCCACAACCGGTTTTTCTATCGCAACCGGACGGTCTTTTCATGTCGTGCGAAAATTCGTGGAAGATCTGGATATCCGTCTTCCCGTCATCACGAGTAATGGCGCCCAGGTCTACGACTATGCCTCGGATAGGCCGATCTATGAGAACAGTTTCTCGGACCGGTCGGCACAATTGGTCATGTCTACTCTCCTTTCCGAGGGGTTTGACTTCGTCGCCTATGGAAAAAAGGGCATATACCACCGTCCGGACAGCACGCATATGGCCTTCTTCCTGAACTACAACGCTTCTGTAAGAGAGCAGATCCGGGCGCCGCTCATCCCGCTCTCCTCTGATCTTTCCGGTTTCGTCCCGGAGAACCTTACGAAGATCCTTGTTTATTTTCCGACGGAAGAGCTTCGGAATAGACTTGCCTCCCATTCTGATCTTGAGATCACGGCTTCGATGCACCAGGTCATCGACATCATGCCGGCCGGATCGACGAAGGGAAACGCCGTAGTAGCGCTGGCGAAACATCTTCAGATCCCCCTTTCCGACGTCTACTGCTTCGGGGATAATGACAACGATATCAGTATGTTTACCTGTGGTGCGGTCGGTATTGCCATGGGAAATGCCACCGAGGAGACGAAGAAGCATGCAGCCATGGTTACCCGTACATGCAAAGATGACGGAGTCGCTTACGCGATCCGCCATCTTCTCTAACCATTTTATGAACCGCTCCTACTCGCTTTAGAACGGCTATGACCCTTGTAACATGCTCTTTTCCGTCTCTTTAGCGGATCGATACGTGCATGGATTTCGCAATGATGAAGAATCTTCTGTTCTCTACCTTGATCTTGAAGATGTGATATCCCTGACCGATGTGGTAGCGCTCATTCATCTGATAGAACTCCTCCTGCGGAGCCAGACCGATGAAATCCCCACCTTCATATGTGAAGTGCATCGGGCACGAAATCATAAAGGGTTGCACGAAAACGATTTCCAGCATAGGTTCTGCAAATTCATCTTCCTTACCCACAAGAACAACCTGCTCACTGTCCGCAGACTGAATCTCGAAATACATCCAAAGTACATCGGAAAGACATTCTTTAATCGAGTTAAACTTGATCAGACACTCATTTGCCGTCATTTCACGTGTTCCTCCTTCATAAATTCACCCCGAGTATACACGCAACCGCCTTGTAAGGAAATAGAAAAAGCAGGGTAAAAAACGACGTTTTTGTGTACAATTACGAAATTGTTCACATTTATGCCACAATCTAACCGATTTAGATGGAAATTTGCTATTTTTTGACGCATTTGACAAAAACAGGCGCCCGTTAGCCTAGGCTTACGGGCGCCGCATGTTTGCGACTTTTTTCAGTGCTTTTGCCGTATCAGAGCTTGGCTTTCACACTGGCTGTGACTCTCGCCTTCGTGGCCTGAAGTCTCGCACGGGATCCTTCTTCCGTATTGCCGTAGATACCGAAATAGATCTTCAGTTTCGGTTCTGTTCCGGACGGACGGGCACATGCCCAGTCAAGACCCTTATCTCCGCCAAGTTCATAAAGAAGAACATTCGACTTCGGAAGCTTGATCTCTTCTTCCGTAATGCCATCCTCTGTAAAAATATACCGCTTGCTTGCCTGGTAGTCGCGTACCGCCACCACAGGCGCACCGTCAAGAAGCTTCTGCGCCTCCGCCTGATTCTTGCAGGCAAGAAGATCTTCACGAAGCGAAACCATCGCGCCGCCGATCTTCTCGATGCCTTCTTTTCCTTCGAGTGTCACGGATACCGACTCCTCGAACCCATAACCGAAACGCTGGTAGATACTCTCGAGACGGTCGATAAGCGACTGGCCACGCTCTCTGGACTGGGCCAGCATGCCGGCGATGAGCATCGCCGCAACCACGGCATCCTTATCACGGACATCCAGTCCGGCCAGGTATCCGTAGCTCTCTTCAAATCCGAACTGGAAGTGCTTGCTTCCGAATTCGTCATCCAGCTTGATCCTTTCGCCGATGAACTTAAAGCCCGTCAGCACTTCCTGAAGCTCCACACCGTAGTACTTGCAGATCGCACCGGCAAGTTTACTGGAGACGATGGTCGTTACGGCGAAAGAACCCTCCGGCAGAGTACCGGCGCTCTTCTTCGAGTCGAGGATATAGTCCAGAAGCATCAATCCGACCTGGTTACCGGTGAACGGCACGTAAGTCTCCTGTCCGTTTCTTACGGTACGTACGGCAATTCCGATACGGTCGCTGTCCGGGTCGGTGCCGATGACCAGATCCGCATCGACTTTCTTCGCCAGCTCGATTGCCATGGTCAGAGCCGCCGGATTCTCCGGGTTCGGTACTTCCACAGTCGGGAAAGCGCCATCCGGGAGCTCCTGCTCCGGTACGACATGGACGTTCTCCAGTCCGATCTTCTTCAGGATGCGGCGTACCGGCTTATTTCCCGAACCATGAAGAGGTGTGTACACGATGGACATGTCTTTCTGGTTGATGATCGCCTGACGGTCGATGACCAGTTTGTCGAGCATATCGGTATAGGCCTCGTCCACTTCCTCGCCCCAGTAGGTGAGAAGTCCTTTCGCCTTTGCTTCATCTAGCGTATCCGGCTTCACCGTGCGGATATCCTCGATGCCCTCGATAAAGGAAAGGATCTTAGAAGCGGCTTCCGGCGGGACCTGTCCGCCATCTTCACCATACACCTTATAGCCGTTATACTTGGACGGGTTGTGGCTCGCCGTGATCATGACACCGGCGAATGCCTTATGGTAACGTACCGAGTAGGACAGCATCGGTACCGGACGAAGTTCATCAGAAAGATATACACGGATCCCGAGAGAGGTCAGTGTTCTGGCCGTGATCTCAGCAAACTCTGTCGAGAAATGACGCGAGTCGTAAGAGATCACGACGCCACGCTTCATGGCTTCCTCTCCTTCGCTGACGATATACTTGCCTAATCCGGCCGAAGCCTTCGCGACCACATACATGTTCATGCGATTGGTGCCGGCACCGAGAATGCCACGAAGTCCGGCCGTTCCGAACTCCAGATCGCGGAAAAATCTCTCCTCGATCTCCTTCTCGTCGTCCCGGATCGCCAGAAGTTCTGCGCGGGTCGCCTCATCAAAATACGGGTCTTCACTCCAAAACTTGTACAATTCAGAAACGTTCATTTTAATCTCCTCCTCATTTTTCAGTATTCGTATTGTCCTCCGGACCCGTAGATCCGGCATTTTCTTCTTTCTCAGCTGCCTGCTCTGCTTTCTCGGACGGTTTCTTCTTACGAAGCATCACGGCGGACATCGCAATAAACAGCAGCGCACCGGCGGCACTTGCCGCAAGTCCGGCTTTCAGGCCCGGCGGCGTAAACCGAAGTTCTACCGTATGGGCACCTGCCGTAAGCGGTATGCCGATAAATGCGTCCTGATACGCAACGATGACCGTCTCCTGTCCGTCCACTTCCGCTTTCCAGCCCTTCTCATAGGGAGCGGTGATCAGAAGGAACCGGTCCTCCCCGGCATCTGTGTGCACCACATAGTGTCCATTCTCCACGGTAACTCCCGTAAGTCCA
>JAEEGL016753131.1_pt1 | contig 12801 bp, 11 predicted proteins | sample 9134231 | NCBI WGS metagenome assembly JAEEGL01 (sample SAMN16246548, study PRJNA631951) | gut metagenome | biome: gut microbiome; feature: rumen; material: fiber-attached | host: Bos | place: Iran: Karaj | collected 2018-10
AGAACAATCTCCTCGTGCTGGATGAACCGACGAACCATCTGGACATCGACTCGCGCGAATGGATCGAAGACGCGGTAAGCGCGTTCAAGGGGACGCTGATCTTCGTTTCGCACGACCGGTATTTCATCAGCCGTTTCGCCAACCGGATATGGGATGTGGAAAACGGGACGGTCACGGATTTTAAGGGGACCTATGAAGAGTACCGCCTCCAAAAGGACGCGGAAAGGCCGGCGGAAAACGCGGCGAAAGAAGAGAAAAAGAAAGAAAAAACGGCCGAAAGACCGACCAAAAAAGGCAATCCGAAAGCGCTCAAAAAAGAGATCGCCATGCTCGAGCGGGAGATCGCGTCACTTGAAGAGGACCTCAAAAGGATCGACGCCGAGATGGCGCAGAACGCGGCGGACCATGTCCGTCTGACGCAGTGTCTCGAGGAGAAGGAGCGTACGGAAAAAACGCTGGAAGAGAAAATGCAGCTCTGGCAGGAAAAAGCGAGCCTGCTGGAAGAGACGATATAGCAGACAGGAGACAGATTATGCTATCCAAACTGGCGGAGATCGAAAAAAGATATATGGAGCTTGAAAAGGAGGCTGCAAGGCCGGATCTGTATAACGATCCCGCCTATGCGTCGAAGGTCCTGAAAGAGCAGAAGGAACTGGAGCCGGTCGTCGAAAAGTACCGCGAATACCGGAAAGCGGAGACGGATCTTACAGACGCGAAGACGCTCCTTGAAAGCGAAGAAGATCCCGAATTCAGGGAACTCTACAGGAGCGAGATCGACGAAGCGCAGAAAAAGATGGAGAAGCTGACGGAGGAAGTCCGTATCCTTCTCCTGCCGAAAGATATCAATGACGACAAAAACGTCATCATCGAGATCCGTTCGGGCGTCGGCGGAGAAGAAGCCGCGCTCTTTGCATCCGATCTCTACCGCATGTATTCGATGTATGCGGAAACGCATCATTTCAAGACAGAGGTACTGAATCTGTATGAAACGGAGCTCGGAGGGATCAAAGAGATCAGCTTCATGATCGAAGGGACCGGGGCGTACGCCCGTCTGAAATATGAAAGCGGAACGCACCGTGTACAGCGCGTTCCCGAAACGGAGAGCCAGGGAAGGATCCACACGAGCGCCGTGACGGTCGCCGTGCTGCCCGAAGCGGAAGAAGTGGAGGTGGAGATCAATCCGGCAGACCTTCAGATCGATACATACCGTTCTTCCGGCGCCGGAGGACAGCATGTCAACAAGACGGAGTCCGCGATCCGTATCACCCATCTCCCGACGGGACTCGTCGTGGAATGCCAGGATGAGCGAAGCCAGCATAAAAACCGCGACCGAGCGATGAAGATCCTGCGCTCACGCCTGTATGAGATGGAGCGGGAGAAGATCGAGAGCGAACGCGCGGCGGACAGAAAGAGCCAGGTCGGCACGGGAGACCGTTCGGGGCGTATCCGTACATACAATTTCCCGCAGGGACGCGTAACGGATCACCGAATCGGACTGACGGTCCACCGGCTGGAGAGCGTGCTCAACGGCGATCTCGACGAGATCATCGACGCTCTCATAACGGCTGACCAGGCGGAAAAACTGAGAGCGTCCGGAGAGAATGCGTAAGAGCCGGAGGAAAAGCAGATATGGAAACTGAGATCATCAAGATAACCGACGTTGACAAACAACAGAATATCATCCGGCAGATCGGTGAAGTGCTGCGGTGCGGCGAAGTGATCGCCATCCCGACGGAAACGGTCTACGGTCTTGCGGCAAACGCCCGGGACGAAGCCGCCGTCAAAAAGATCTTTGATGCAAAGGGGAGACCCCAGGACAATCCGCTGATCGTCCACATATCGACCATCAGCGAGCTGCCGAACGTCGCGGAGGAGATCCCGCAGGACGCGCTCCGGCTTGCTTTGAAATACTGGCCGGGACCGCTGACGATGGTGCTTAAACGCCGTTCGGATATCCCGGCGAGCGTATCTGCCGGACTGGATACCGTGGCCGTGCGGTGCCCGTCCCATCCGGTGGCGAACGCGATCATCCGCGCGGCAGGCGTGCCGCTGGCGGCTCCGAGCGCCAACCGTTCCGGGAGACCGAGCCCGACGACGGCGGCGCACGTGTACGACGATCTGAAGGACCGCATCCGCCTGATCGTTGACGGGGGAGCCTGTTCGGTAGGCGTCGAATCCACCGTTCTCGACCTGACGAGCACACCGCCGAGACTGCTCCGGCCAGGCGCGGTAACCGTCCCTGAGATCGAAGCCGCGATCGGAAAGATTGAGATCGACAAATCTCTTTTCGGAGAGATCGACCCGGACGAGAAGGTCTCGTCACCGGGAATGAAATACAGGCATTATGCGCCGAAAGCGCCCGTGGAGGTCTACTGCGGCAAGAATACGACAACGCTTCGCGCGATCATGCAGGCCAACCCGAAACCCAACGAAGGCGTCCTCTGCTTTACGGGATGCGAATCGCTCTTCCCGTTCACGCACGTCTTTGCATACGGCAAGGCCGACGATTACTCCGCACAGGCGAAGAATCTCTTTGCCGCGCTTCGCGCCTGTGATGACCAGCGCGTCCGCAAGATCTACGCGCAGTGCCCGCCTGACGAGGGGTTGGCGCTGGCAGTTGCGAACCGCCTGAAAAAAGCGGGAGGATTCGAACTCGTCAATTGCGAGAGCGAACTTGTCGTTATCGGGCTGACCGGCAAGAGCGGGACCGGTAAGACAACGGTGGCATCGGTCTTCGGTAACATGGGAGCCGCCGTGCTCGACGCGGACCGCATCTATGAAGACCTGTCGCTCAGCGACGATGAGATGCGCGTTGAACTCGTCACGCATTTCGGCCCATGGGTCATCCGCGACGGACAGATCGACCGCCGCGCGCTTGCCAAAAAGATCTACGACGACAAAAAAATGCGGCAGACACTCAACCTCATAACACACCGGCATGTGATCCGTGAGATCTCCCGGCAGTTAAATAAAGTGGAAAAACAGGGATACCGTTTCGCGGTCATCGACGCTCCGCTGCTCTTCGAGTCGGCGGCGAACGAACTCTGCGATATCACGGTCGGGGTCATCGCCTCGAAAGCGGATCTGATCAAACGTATCATGAGCAGGGACGGGATCGATCTGACCGAAACGCTTAAAAGACTGGATGCGCAGCCGGATGAAAAGTTCTATTATGAGCACTGCGACATGATCATCCGCAACAACGGGACCAAAAAGGACCTGACTGTGGATTCCGAAGGGGTATTCGATAAGATCCAGAAAATATTCTCAAAGGGGGAAAAGACAGATGAGTGAGAACAAAAAGGCCAAGGAACTGAAAAAGAAATACTTTTACGATCCGGAAAACGGATTTGACCGGATTACGGCCAAAGAAAAGAAAGCGGCTTTTGCCATGAGCGAGGACTACAAGGACTTTCTCACGGCGTGCAAGATGGAATGCGAATGCGTCGCCTATGCCGTCAATGCGGCGAAAAAGCTCGGATACAAACCGTACAGCCGCGGCATGAAGCTGAAAGCCGGCGACAAGATCTACACCGTCAACCGGGATAAATCCGTGATCTTCGCGGTCATCGGCAAAGAAAGCCTGGCAAAAGGACTCAACATCTCCGGCGCGCATATCGACTCACCGAGGATCGACGTGCGCACGATCCCTGTCTATGAAGACAGCGGCCTGTGCATGATGAAAACGCATTACTACGGCGGCATCAAGAAATACCAGTGGACAACGCTCCCGCTTGAGCTGCGCGGCGTCATCTTCCTGAAAGACGGCAAACGGAAAGAGATCAGCATCGGGACGAAAGAGTCGGATCCGGCCTTCGTGATCACCGATCTTCTCCCGCATCTGGCGGCGGATCAGATGAGAAAGAGCCTTGCCGAAGGCATCAAGGGGGAGAACCTGAACGTTCTGGTCGGTTCCATCCCGTATGAAGAGCAGGATATGAGCGAACGCGTCAAACTGGCCGTGATGGATATCCTGTACAAGACCTACGGGATCACGGAACACGATTTTGTGTCCGCCGATCTCAGCTTCGTCCCGTCCATACCCGCGAGAGACGTCGGATTCGACCGCAGCATGATCGGCTCCTACGGACATGACGACCGCGTGTGCGCCTATGCGTCGCTCCGCGCGATCTTTGACCAGACAAATCCGGCGAAGACCGCCGTCTGCATCCTCGCCGATAAGGAGGAGACCGGTTCCGAAGGGACGACCGGCATGCAGTCGCAGTTCTTCGACACCTTTATCGCCGACCTCTGCGAAACGCAGGGAGTCCTTCTTCGCGAATGCTTTGAAAACTCCGCCTGTCTGTCTGCGGACGTCTCCAACGCGTTCGATCCCAACTATCCCGAAGTGTCCGAAAAGCGCAACGAGGCGCATATCAATCTCGGTGCTGTCGTGACGAAATACACCGGCGCCCGCGGCAAGTCCGGAACGAGCGACGCGGGAGCGGAGATGATGAGCAAAGTACGCATCCTTTTCGATAAGAAAAAGGTCATCTGGCAGACCGGACAGCTCGGCAAAGTCGATCAGGGCGGCGGCGGAACGATCGCCATGTATATGGCCAACCGCAACATCGACACGGTCGATCTGGGCGTTCCCGTGCTGTCGATGCACTCTCCGTTCGAGGTCGTCAGCAAGCTGGACTTCTACATGACCTACCGCGCGGTCTACGAATTCCAGAAAGGCTATACGAAATAGATCTGTAAAAGACATGAAAAAAGCGGGCTGCGATGCAGCCCGCTTTGCTTATTGCGTTTATGAATAGAAGATGTCGTCGTATCTGTTCGGGACGATGTATATATCGTGTTTGCTGGCTTTCTTGACCATGTGGAAAGAGACATAGAACATAACCTCAATAAACGCGACGAAAACCAGAGAGAAGAGCGACTGGGTATACGTCGCGAGAAAATCGTAAAGACCGTGCAGGAACATCGGGATCAAGACCGCGTAGCGCCTGAACTGACGGGATTTCGCCGGGTCGCCGGCAAGATCGTACTTTTTCGCGATGCCGTACCAGACGCCCATGAATACGCCGAAGCAGGCGTGTCCGGGGACGGCCGTCACGGCGCGGACCGCGGCGGTCGCGAGTCCGTACTGGAACACATATCCAATATTCTCCCAGAGGGCGAAGCCGAGGGAGACAAAAACGGCATAGACGACGCCGTCAAACTGGCAGTTGAACTCGGACGAGAACCACGTCCGGCGGTAGAGGACCAGATATTTGAAACCCTCTTCCGCGAGCCCGACGACCAGGAAGTACAGCAGAATATTGAAAAGAAGGGAATTCTCCGGCAGGAACGAGGCGAGAAGCGAGATCCCCAGACGCTCCGCCATGCCGGCAAGCGCCGTGGACACGATACCGACCAGGATCAGATTGAGAAGCAGACGGGGGGATTCCTTCTCCAGCCGGTCCTCCTGGTAGACCTGGATCAGCAGCCAGACCGCGGGGATGACCGCTGCCAGCACAAGGATGGAAAGCATACCAAAGCCCCTTTACGTAAAGATGTTTTCGTTGAGAACATTATATTGGTTTTTCGTTTTTTAAGCAAGGCGGGACGACCGAATAAAAAAGGGGCAGACACAAGTCTGCCCCTTTCACGGTCTTGATTCAGACGGAGTGGACCGGATTGATGGCGCCGGACACGTAGACCGGGACCTTGGTGAATCCGTTCTCCAGCGTATAAGAATAGTCGTTGATATCCATGGCCGATCCCTGCGTGCAGGTGACCACGATATGGATCAGACCGTCCGTTTCGCCGCGGTACATGTCATAGGACACTTTGCCGTTTTGGACATATTTTCTCTCAAAGAGGGCATAGGATGCGTCGTCGACCGTCGCGACGAGCGTCCATTCCTGACCGTCGTCGAAGACCCACTCGCCGGTGGCGGCCTGATCGGCGCCCGTATACAGGATGACGGAGTCGTCTTTTCCGTCGCCGTTTATATCCACGTCATACCGGTCGTACTCGTTGAGCGCCTTGCTGTAGCTGCCGTCGTCCTTGAAGGCGGATACGGAAGAAGGCTTCATGTCTGCGGTGTTCTCACCGGTCGTCGCCTGGGTCCCCGTCGGGGAATCGTTGTCTACGACGACGTTGCCTTCCTCGTCGACGGAATCCGGGTCCGGAGCCGTCGGCATCGCACAAGCCGTCAGAGTGACCGCGATAAGGATCAGTATCAAGATAAGAGCAAGTTTTCTTTTCATTAAAATCTCCTCCAGAATCTGTATACAAATTGTACGTTACCGCCCTGTAAAAGTCAAGGAAGAGACAGCTTGCAAATACGGAAAAGGCATTGCAAAAAAAGCCTGAATTTACTATCATGTTAGAAGAGGTGAGGGAATTGTTTAAAATACTGAAAAGACAGCAGCTGACATCCAATGTCGTGCGCATGGATGTCGATGCTCCGCTGATCGCGAAAAAGTGTCTGGCAGGACAGTTTATTATCCTGCGAGTCGACGAACAGGGTGAAAGGATCCCTCTGACGATCGCAGGATACGATCGTGAAAAAGGAATCGTTACGATCATCTTCCAGACCGTGGGCAAGACCACGATGGCTCTGGGAGAAAAGAAGGAAAACGAGTATATCCAGGACTTTGTCGGGCCGCTCGGTAGACCGTCCGAACTGGACGGTCTGAAAAAAGTCGCCGTGATCGGCGGAGGTCTCGGATGCGCGATCGCGTATCCTCAGGCAAAAGCCCTGTTTGAAGCGGGCGCGAAAGTGACCATCATCGCGGGATTCAGAAACAAAGACGCGGTGATCCTTGAAGACGAGATGAAAAACGCTTCGAACGCCCTGTATATGATGAGCGACGACGGCAGCTACGGTGAAAAAGGTCTTGTCACGAACAAGCTCGAAGAGCTCCTTGAAAAAGGCGAACATTTCGACGCCGTCATCGCGATCGGTCCGCTGATCATGATGAAATTCGTCGCTCTGACCACGAAAAAATACAACGTCAAGACGATCGTCAGCATGAACCCCATCATGATCGACGGCACCGGAATGTGCGGGTGCTGCCGCCTGACGGTCGACGGACAGGTCAAATTCGCCTGTGTCGACGGCCCGGACTTTGACGGGCATCTGGTGGACTTCGACGAAGCGATCCGCCGCTCCAAAATGTACGCGGAGGCCGAAAAGAACGCCAGAGAAGAACATCAGTGCAGACTGGAGGGAATGCAAAATGGCAGATAGAAACATGCAGCCGACCAAGACTCCGATGCCGGAGCAGGCCCCCGATGTGCGCAACAAGAACTTTGATGAAGTGGCGCTCGGCTATACCGAGGAGATGGCCGTCAACGAGGCCAAACGCTGCTTGAACTGCAAAAACCGTCCCTGCGTTTCGGGATGTCCGGTCAATGTTCAGATCCCGGATTTCATCGCGCTCGTCGCGGAAGGAAATTTCAAGGAAGCGTATCTGAAGATCGTCGAGACGAATTCGCTTCCGGCGGTTTGCGGACGCGTCTGTCCGCAGGAAAACCAGTGCGAAGGCCGCTGCGTCCGCGGCGTCAAGGGAGAATCCGTCGGTATCGGCCGGCTGGAGAGATTCTGCGCGGATTGGTACATGAAACACTGTGAGGAGACGATCGAACCGGCACCGCGCAACGGCCATAAAGTTGCGGTCATCGGCGCCGGACCGAGCGGTCTGACCTGCGCGGGCGATCTGGCAAAGCTCGGATACGAAGTAACTGTCTTTGAGGCGTTCCATAAAGCCGGCGGCGTTCTGGTCTACGGCATCCCGGAATTCCGTCTTCCGAAAGCGATCGTTCAGAAAGAAGTGGACAAACTGGTCCAGGCCGGCGTTGAGCTGAGACTCGACGTCGTCGCCGGAAGAACGATCATGATCGACGAACTGATCGAGGAAGGGTATGAAGCGGTCTTCATCGGATCGGGAGCGGGCCTCCCGTCGTTCATGGGGATCGAGGGCGAGAACCTCAACGGCGTTCTCTCCGCGAATGAGTATCTGACCCGAAACAACCTTATGAAAGCGTTCCGGAGCGACTATGACACTCCGATCATCCCCTTCAAGAAAGTTGCGGTCGTCGGCGGCGGCAACGTCGCGATGGACGCTGCGAGAACAGCCAAGAGGCTGGGCGCGGATGTCACGATCGTGTACCGCCGCAGCGAAGTGGAGCTGCCGGCGCGTAAGGAAGAAGTACACCATGCCAAAGAAGAGGGGATCACCTTCCGGATGCTGACCAATCCGATCCGCATCCTGGGCGACGAAAACGGCTGGGTCACCGGGATCGAGTGCATCGAGATGGAACTCGGCGAGCCGGACGAATCCGGACGCAGACGCCCGGTGCCGAAAAAAGGCAGCGAGTTCACGATCGACGTAGACGCGGTCATCATGTCGATCGGCACGACGCCGAACCCCATCCTGAAACAGACGACCGAAGGGCTCGAAGCCAACCGTAAAGGCTGCCTCGTCACCGATGAGGAGACCGGCCGCACGACGCGCGAACACGTCTATGCGGGCGGCGACGCCGTCACAGGCGCCGCGACGGTCATCCTGGCGATGGGCGCCGGCAAGAAAGCGGCGGAATCCATCCACCGCGAGATCATGGGTAAGTAAGAAAGGATCGAAACGTGAGATTCATTTCGTGGAACGTCAACGGCCTGCGTGCCTGTCTCGGAAAAGGCTTCAAGGATTTCTTTGACGCGATCGACGCGGATATCTTCGCGATCCAGGAGACGAAGATGCAGCCGGGTCAGGCGGAGCTGGATTTTCCCGGTTATCATATCTATATGAACAGCGCCGTCAAAAAAGGCTATTCCGGAACGATGGTCTTTACGAAAAAGGAGCCCCTCAGCGTCACCTACGGCATCGGGATCGAGGAACACGACCAGGAGGGCCGTGTGATCACGCTGGATATGGGGGATCTGTTCTTCGTGACCGTCTACACGCCGAACTCCCAGCGGGAACTGACCCGTCTGGCCTACCGCATGGTGTGGGAGGACGCGTTCCGCGAATATCTTCTGGATCTGGACAGGGTGAAGCCGGTCGTTGTCTGCGGGGATCTGAACGTTGCGCACAAGGCGATCGATCTGAAAAATCCCAAGAGCAATGAGCGCAACGCCGGATTCACGATCGAGGAGCGCACCAAGATGACGGAGCTGCTCGACGCAGGCTTTACCGATACGTTCCGGTACTTCTATCCGGAACTCGAGGGAGCCTATTCCTGGTGGAGCTATATGTTCCAGGCGCGAAAGAACAACGCGGGATGGCGTATCGACTATTTTCTGACATCCGACAGGCTGAAAGACCGCCTGATCGACAGCAAGATCCATTCGGAGATCATGGGAAGCGATCACTGCCCGGTCGAACTGGACTTAAAAGACTGATTGAAAAGAGAACGACTATGAAAAAATGGATAAGCGTGCTTGTCGTACTGGGGATCATCCTCTCCTTTGCGGCATGCCAGAAGAAAGCGGACACGGAAAAGAACGGATACGCAAAGGATGAGAACGGAAATGTGGACATCGGATCGGGGACTCTCCTGAAAGACGACAGCGAAGGTGAAATCACGATCGATCCGGCCGTTATCAAGAGGTATATCGTCGACGTGGACACCTGCATGATAGGATTGAGCGAGCTCGTTTTCGATGATCCGTCCGCGCTGACACAGGCGCAGATGCTGGATTTCTTCCGCTACGCAAAGATCGAAGAGAACTGGCTGGAAAATCCGACACAATCTGACGAAGACGCGGGGGTCTCATGGTACGACACCGGAAGAGGAGAGTACATCATTCCGCCTGCTGACGTCAACGCGACGTTGGATAAGTATTTTGAGAAGCACCCCCAGTTCACAGGGGAAGGGCTTGAAGGATATGACTCCGAAGCGGGAGACATCCGGTTGTCGGCTTTCTCGACTTACGGCGGAAACCGCAACATCAAGATCCTGGAGCAGAGCGAGAAGGACGGTGTCGTCACCGTGAAAGTGGAAGTCTACGGCTTTGACGACGACGAGTTTGAGCGGCCCTGGTACACCAAGACCTTTACCCTGAAGAAAGACGGAGACATCTACCGGTTCCTTTCGGTGAAAAAAGAGATGTAAAGAAAAAAACAAACTGCGTGTTTTCCTTGTGAAAACACGCAGTTTTCTTTTCTGTGCGAAAGCATCAGCGGTTTTTCCGCATCAGCCAGAACACGGCGCAGATGATGATAAGGATAACGAAGAGCGGATAATACTTGGACTGTGACGTCGTGTTGGCCTGCGGATTATCCGGGTCCGTGTTTGCCAGGGTGCCGACGGCCGTGATCGATTCACGGGCGATAAGAGTGCCCAGTTCCTGAATATCCATTGAAGATCATCCTTTCTTATACGTTACACGGGAACGTATCCGGCTTTTTTGAGCGCCGCCTTGCCCTGATCGGAAAGGATCCAGTTATACAGTTTGCGGACCGGGGAATCCTCCGGCTCGTCCTTCCGGATCGCGACGAAATAATCGTTGACGAAGGGATATTCGCCGCTGGCGATCGTCTCGGAAGAAGGCGTCACGCCGTCGCAGGACATCAGCTTCAGTCCCGGCTGGCTGTACATCTCGGACACATAGTAGAAAACGGAGAAGCCGAGCGCGTTCTTTGTGTTGTTGTAGGAGGCAAGATCGTCGATGAGCTCGCCCATCTCGGCCGGCCGGAGTTCGGTCGGAGCGTCCATGGGCGTTACGTCCTTCATCAGGAGTTTGACGAACATCGACTGGCTGCCGCTCGTCTCACGGCGCTGGAAAGGAACGATCTCCAGATCTTCGCCGCCGACGTCTTTCCAGTTCGTGGTCTTGCCGGTATAGATGTCCAGAAGCTGCTGTGTCGACAGGTCGTTCACGGGGTTGCCCTCGTTGTTGATAAAAACGAGCGCGTCGCGGCCGACCGGCGTTATCTCAAGCTCGGTCCCGATCTCGTCGAGTTCCTCTTTGGTCGCTTTTGCCGGCTCGTAGACCAGAAGGATATCCGCGTCGCCGTTGGCCAGATTGAGCCATGCCTGGCTCGTTTTTGAAACGGACGATAGGTTTTCAGCCTCGTCAAGCGAAATGCCGCACACTTCGCTCATGACCTCCGCCATCATGGGGAGGTTGGCGGTCGACCCGTCCATCACGGGATAGGTGTCGGCCGTAAGGAAAGGCTCCACTTTCTCCGGCGTCTCATCCGGAGTCTCCGGCTCGGCGGGAGTCGTATCGGTCGTATCGGGCTCGACCGGAGCCGGTTCGGGAGCGGGTTTACGATTGCAGGCGCAGGCGCTCAGCAGGAGCAGGCCTATAAGGATAAGTGTTAAGATTTTCTTTGTCATTGCGGATTCCTTTCTAGCTTTATACTGTTAATCCTCATCCATTCCCTGGAATGCGGAACGTTTGAATATCCAATTGCCGTCCATATCCATCAGTCCGTACGAAAAGCCCTTCTGGCAGAGCAGACGGCCGTTCGACTGCTGATAGACGGCTTTCAGATCTTTTATAATAACTTTTCCGTCCTTGTCCATGATATCGAACAGATAGGCCGGTCCGGTCGTGGATTTTTTCGCGCAGACGATATAAGTATAGTAGGCGTTGTAATCCCCGCCGTATTCATATTCGTCGCCCTCGGACAAACGGTAGACCCAGGAGTAGTCAGCTGTGGAGAACACGGCGTGACCGCTTTTATCCAGAAGCGAGAGATAGGTTTTGGACTCTTCCGTCTCCTCGTTATACGTGTATTCGGTCTTCATAAAGCGCTCCGAGCTCAGCGGCTCGATGCTGACGCTGTCTCCTGTGACGGAAAAGAGAAGGTTCGCGTCTTTATCGAAAACGTCATACCGGTTGTCCCGGTTAAAATCGAAGAGTCCGGCAATGTACAGACGGTCTGATTTGTCACCGTAAACGGTGATCGAATCATAGGGGTCGGTAAGAAGAAACCCGTCCGGCTGCGCCAGATAGGAATTGTACGAGTAGGTGGAGTACAGGTCGTCGATGAGGGCCTGCCGCTCCTCGTCGGTCAGGGTCTCGTCTTCATTATACTGATTGAGCATCTCTTCCTCGTACGGATAGAGCCAGTCTCTCTGCTCGTATTCCGGCACGACGCGGACCATCATGTCTTCGCTGTAGTAATCCGCGCGGCCGTCGTCTTCCGCGACCAATTTCTGCGTTTTTTCATCATAGATGCGGTAGTGGTTGCTTTCATTGTTGTCCAGGATGTATCCGTCGCGGATGAAGACCCATCCCATCGATGGCTCGATGAGAACGTTTAAGGAAGAATCGGCAAGTCCGTTTAGCTCGTCGCGGGCGAAGATCAGGTTTGAGGAATCGACGCCGTTGTACGAATAGATGCTGGTGACACCTTCGAGCTGTCCGAGCGGCTTTCCGTCGCGGGAATAGGTCTCTGCCCGGTTTTCATCTTCATAATAGAGATAGAATCCGTCTTTCATGACGCCCGCAGTAGAGAATCCGTCGAAAAGGGTCTCGCCGGTCCGTATGTTAATGACACTGGTCGACCAGTCATCTGTATGATGGACGATGGCCATATCGCCCCAGATGTTTTCATAATAGATCTTTTGAAAATCCCGGATCATATCTCCGTTCAGGTCGTAAAGGGCGCAATAGGTCTCCGAGTCGAGCACCTCGCCGTAATCGCCGCGTTCGCCGTTGTCGACATAGCGGTATTCCGTGATATATGCCGGCTCGTTCTTATAGATGTCGTAGTAGAGACGGAGCGTCCCTTCGGGTCCGCTCTTCACGGTCTGACCGTCGCCTCGCAGGATCTCCGAGCGGCCGAAGGCCGTGAGCAGATAATACTCGGAGCCGTTATACTCGGGAACGGGTTCCTCCGGCACGTCAGC
>JAEEGL016757750.1_pt1 | contig 12801 bp, 8 predicted proteins | sample 9134231 | NCBI WGS metagenome assembly JAEEGL01 (sample SAMN16246548, study PRJNA631951) | gut metagenome | biome: gut microbiome; feature: rumen; material: fiber-attached | host: Bos | place: Iran: Karaj | collected 2018-10
AGAAGCCGATAAAAAAGCCTGCTATATTTATGAGCATGAACCACCAGCGGTAATAAACATTCTTATACTCTGCTATTCTCATAAATACGATCGTGACTACTTCCCCGGCAAAACGCGGGGCTATATTCCTGTTTTCAACTTCTTTTCTTACATATTCCCTGTTTTCTTCCGTATCTTCCATATGCCGGCAGTAAATGGTTAGATCTATTGCCGCCTCTCTCATCGCTTCCCGATATTCCTCGTCAGGAACCATTGACGATTCAAATTCATCAGAAAAGTCATGCAGGATATTATGTCTTGACCTGAATTCAGCAGTAAAGATGACTATATTTATTAGGAGTACTGCAAAGATACCAAACAGAAGCCTCTTGATAAGGAACCCTTTAACCCCGATCCTGTCACCTATCATCTTAAGTCCGTCATCGATCCGTAAATGTTTTGTATAATGTCTGTTTATCTCAATAGTTACAAGCTTATTTACAAGAGGGACTGACAGTATCTTATTTACTATCCTGTGATCCCTTGTATCGTCAGTATGTCCATCCTTTAGATTGCTCACGAGTTGATAGATGATCACGGTTATCACAAATATAAGAGCCATTACTACTGTTCCGGCATTGCCCGAGTAAAAACTCGACATTTCCGGAATATTTGCTATGCCCCATGCTTCGATGGCTTTTAAGAATAACAAAGGCATGAGTGTAAGTGCTATAAGCCCGGAAAAGAGGAACGCATTTCGACGTCTCCTTATAAGCTCGACATTTATCTCCTCCTTAAGATAATTTATATTTGTCAGAAAAAGTGATTGTCCATCATCAAGCTTCTTATCGCCATACTCCTTTATAGTTGCGCATATGGCCACAAGAGTGAGGACAAACTTGTTCGGAGCTGTATCAGTATACTTATCTACTTCTTCCTCTACATGGGTCGAAGTGAGTATCTTATATATCTTGGTCGCATGAAGCCCCATCTCATAAGGTGTTTCATCAAGCGTGTCATATATCGAATCTTCGACATTTCCCTGTGCTGAATAATGATGTCTTATATTTGTTATGAAATCACCCAGCTGCTCTAAGAGCTTGCTGTCAAGCCTTTCCTGCGTGCTTGTGAGCATGTATGTGAAAATGAAATAAGTCATGAACACGCCCATACATATGAAGAACCAGTCCCCACCAGCCATTAACAATATTAGAACTATCACTGCGAGGGCTATACCAAGACATTTAGCCATATCTAAAGTTGCCTTACGTCTTATGGACATTTCATCTGCAGGATAGTTTATTTCAAGGTTGATCCTCATTTTGGTAAAATACCTTTTAAGGACCGGAGTCTGTGATAAAAACCTGTATAACCAGAAAATCCCTTTAAGCGAAAGCTTAGAATTCCTGGCAACTATCATACCCTGATGTTTCTTTATATATCTGTCTAACAGGAAGTAGGCTATACCTATGATAAGGATTGCCGCTCCCATAATGCGTATCAATATCGAAGAAGACATTTTTTCTCCTTTTGCCAAGACTAAGCAGATACTATCTCTCCGTTTTCTGCATACTGTACCAAGGCATTAAATTCATTTTGGCATTTATCTATTTCATTCTCTGCAAGAGAGGCATATATATGCTGCATAAGATCATCTGATGGCAGGTTCTTAAACACATATTGTCCGTTTTTAAAAACCACAAGATCCCTCGTTTTAAACAAAGCTCTGTCTGTCATCCTCTTTTGATTTTCTATGGTATCAAGAGTTAATTTCTGTTCCATGGATAGAGTCTGGTTCATTGGCAGCTCTGACGGATATCTTCTGTCCGTAATTGGAACTATCTCCGTTATCCTCGAACAGAAACGATGACCTCGTATGTTTTCCATATGTACATCCACGTTTATAGCCCTTGCCACCATATCCTCTGCTGCTTCTTCATTCTGGAAGCCTGCCCCTCCCTTTGAATCAAGGAGATTATTCCTGATCGCTATGACCAGATCCTGCGTGGTCTTCGCATGATGCGTGAACATAGCAAACAAAGATGCAACTTTTGATGTCTGTATAAGCCATGAGGCTGCTTCAGCTGTGGCAACCTCACCAAGGATATTACAGGAACCGTTCATCTTCTTTTGTAGGTTAAGTCCTTCCTGAGCAGTAACATTATCCGTTTCCTGTAAGGTAACTATATTCCTGTCCGGGTATGTGTATCTCAGGTTTGCCTCAAACTCCAGCTCCTGTACACGGATGTTAAGGAATTTAGGAAAATACGATATCAAAGACTTAAGCAGTGTAGTCTTACCTGTACCCTGCATCCCTGTGATCGCTATATTTGTATATCCTTTTATCAGCCACTTTATAAGAGTAAGCGGTACAATATTATTGGAATCAGGCAATACGACCGATGGTGCAAGTGATGGCATAGAATCAAACTTACGTACAAAGAACGCCCATGAGTCCGAAACTGGCGGTCGAACAACAACTACACGGGATCCGTCTTTCATCGTTGATACCACTTGCGGCTTTCTCCTGGATAAACAGTACGGTGCATTGTATTTATAAACATTCGAACATATACGGACAAGCTCATCCTGACTTTCAAGCGATAAAAACTTAAGCTTAAGGTTTATACCGTGTACTACCACCCATACAGCGTCATACGAAAAAGTGGTCTCTTCCATATCCATCTTTATATCAAAACGGTTCTGAGGTATTCCGGATACACCGCAATCTATTTCATCTACGGAACAGTCAAAAAGAATATCAACTGCGCCAAAACCTTTATATTCCGAAAAGACTCTCTGCGACACTATTTCGAGCTTATCGTCATAGCTTATATGTTCTATGGTCTTCATGAAGTCTTCAAAGGCATCATTTAATTCTTCTTCCGTTACTTCATAAGAAATATTGTCATCTGCGTCTGTCTTTGGCTTAAGCCATTTATAATCCTCAACAAGCTGGACAAAACCCTTATCTTCATATTCCTTCATATAAAAGTAGAGCATTATCTCAAACTTATCCCGGCTTGAAAGCCGGACAGGATTAAGGAAATTTAATACATTATCAATAGTCTCTTCCGATATGCCTATCCTCTTACCTCGAATGATATCCTTAATGAAATTCTTGATATATTTCTTGGCTGTTGGATTACCATATGCTGATTCTTTTAATGAAACCCTTAGCTCCTGCTTGGCTGATTCCCTTGCTTCCAATTCTCTTCTGCTAAGGTTCTGTTCTTTAAGATTTACCTTTAAGGCAGACGAAAATTCATCCGCTACTTCTGCTGTTATGTGCTTTATGGTATAAGGGTTCTCAAAATCAAGCTGCTCCTCTGATTTGGAAAGCTTTGTAAAATACCAAAACAATAGGGCCATCACGCTTACACTGATAATCGCTATCAAGATGTAATTTATTGCAAGCATTTCAATAATTCCTTCCTTTGTCGGATATCTATGCTGGATTTCCGTAATAGATTGGATCTACGATATTCTCATAACCATATCCGTTTTTATCTAACGTTGTACTTTCATAGCTGACTTCTTGTATCGTATATGTGCCATAGCCATTCTCACCTATTACCATCTCCATCCGCTGCTCCTGCACCGCATCCATGACGGTTACATCACTGTATTCATTATTCCCTGGTGTCTCTGTGTATGTATTATCGTGATAAATTTCATCTGTATATTCAGTTCCGGTCTGGGCAGGCGCTTGAACCTCTTCCTGACTAAATAAAACCCTATGTCCCACGGTATTGTTTGGAGTTAAATAATTGATTGGATCATAAGGATTACCATTTTCATCTATGGACAAAGTCCCTTCTTTCTTGGACCTTTTCTTTTTTTTCTTCTTGACCGGTTGTTCCTCTTTACCTAAAGCTGTGTTTACACTTTCTTCTGCTTCATCTTCCAGTTCCAATCTTTTCTTAGAATGTTTTTTCTTCTTTGGAATATTCTCCAACATCTCATTTGATGTTGGGCCGTTGTAATGAATGTGCTTCTTGGGCTTCTTTAAAAATTTCTTCTCGGTAGTTTCTATATCAATATCATCCCCGGTAACTAATACAGGCTCATTGATGTATCTCTCGTATGTCCTGAATGAAAACTTAAATTCATTATCCTCTATATCTTCTTCATCTATCAGTGCACGGCAGAGTTTATTCATTTCCGTTATGAGATGATAACTGTAATCACTTGTTTCGGGACTTGTATTGCGGAGTATATATTGGAGCATGTTTTTATCTGTGTATGCGTCTTTAAACTCCACATTATATGGCATTATGAATATCTTCTTATTTGCACCGTACTCACGCAACATCTGACGTTGAGAATATATTGACTTATAATCAAAACTGGTAACAAGATAAAAGTTCTTCTCACATTCGGGAGCTGATATATCTTCTTTAAGTCCCTGCGATACACAAGTAACGGATTTATCCATATATGGCAGAACAGCTCCCACTACCCTGTCAGCCTTGCCGTTTGCCAGTACAAATATATTGTCATAGAGCTTCTTTGCTGATTTGATTATAGTACCTACTATGGTGGGATCTGCGACTATCTCTCGTTCCACATCACTCTCCACCTTCTTAGATACGGTAAGTATATCAAGCAGGTTCTCAGAACTTACAGCCGGTGTTATCGCATTGGCAAAGTGGTCGGCATTAAATGATGTTATGCCCGCCCTTCGTGTAAGCGAGTCAACACCGGAATCCTCAAACAAGTACATATCATTATTTATCTGTTGGTCCGCTATCCTTTTACCGATCATGTAACCTTCAACAGGATATTTAGTTGTCAGCTGCACTATAAGCGTCTTCTTTAAATACTTGGTCGCTGATATGCCAGCACACAAGGCAAGCGCCTGCGGCGCATAATTTTTTGATTTATCCGTACCTTTAAATAAGATAACCATGTCTTCTCCTTATATTTTCCTGTTCCGCTTTGCTTTTCTGTAGTATTTCTTGATTTCCTTGGCATTATCTCCGGTGATTATTGCAATTGCACTTATTACAGCGTACTGCATATCCGCTGATGTATCTTTTATCCTCTGCCTTCCTTCATAATTGAAATTGAGGTAGGCTATCTCGTCTTTTAGTTCAAGGGGCAACGAACCTATAATCTGATCTTCATGTATCTTAAGAACTTCTGCTACACTCTTTTCCGATATCTTATTGCTTACTTTATCCCTTAAGATATAATAGGAGTCTGCAAGCAATTCATCATCAAGAGCCTCCATCTGAGATATGCCGGTAAAAGAGAAGTCAGTAAGTATAAACGAATACTCAGTAGTCAACGGTCTTAGATTTAATCCGAGATAATAGATAACAAAATCGAATTTATCGGTAAAATCCTTATCCACCACTGCATCCCTTAAATATATAATGTTTTCTTTTGCGACTGAGGTTAAATCTTCATCTAGCTGGTTTACAGAGATAAACAGATCCTTCGAATAACTATTATCAATAACGGCTACCGTAAACTCATTAGCTGCGAGTGATTTTGCCACATAATACGCAAAGTCTGATTTTTCTTTTCCCCTAAAGGCTATCGTCTTAGCCATTGTTATTCCTCCGTAGCTGTAGCTTCTTCCTCATCTTCAATATCTTCATTTTGTTCTTCGGGTGATGTTTCCGGTTCTTCGTCAGAATTCATCTCATAGTCCTCTGAACTTCCGTCGGCAGTATACTGAACATCAAGCATGGCTGATCCTCTTGCTGTATCCTGTATCTTATGCCCGTCCGCTATTGACTTAAGTGCGTCATCCGATAAACCTCTTAATCTCTCTTCAAGGTCTATACGCGCCTGTAAATTGAGCGTATCCTTTGCAATACTAAGTATGTTCGGATCTGTATTTATAAGGTCTATTACCTCGGGTCTTACGACATATGTAGGGATTGATTCCTGCTGTAATGATGGCTCTACATATCTTGTTGTATAGATATATGTTCCTGTCACAGTAAATGCATCTATGGTAGCTGAAGCCATTCTTAATATTTCATCTTCGTTGAGATAAGTGAAAAATACTGAGCTTTCCATGTTCAGGTTGTGAATATTCTTCTTGGTAAGAATGGTATAGTCTTCACCTGTAGGAAACATTATCCTTATATCAACATAGTCATATTCCTTCTGATCAGTCATAAGGTTGGTGACGGCAATCTCATATTCCCTTGTATCTTCTGTTACCATAAGTGGTGTAGCCATATTTTTCATAATCGGCTGCAATGCTTGGATATCGAGAACAGCAATAGAACCCACCATATCATCTTGGAGATAATATTCGGATTCAAGACCTGTATATATCTCCTGCTTCATTATGTTTTCACCTTCAACAAATGTTTCTCCAGCTGCTATGTCATTTTTTGCCACGAAAACGACCTGCTTATTGGCGTCAACCTCGTATTGCAGTTCATTTATCTGGGTTTCTTTTTCATCAAGTGCTTTTTTTCCCACATATATAATAGCTACGCAGGCGATCAATATAATTACTGTAGCTATCAGAATACTGATTACCAGCTTAAGCTTATTCTTCCTCATGTCGCAAAACTCCTTTTCGTAGTATCGCTGCCCCTATAAGGGGCAGCGATATGATTCTCTTATTATCTTAATAACTTACCGTAGAGGAAAAGCTTTTCGTCATCTTTCTGTGTGATCCTCAGTTTTACGGTATCTCCGATAGCCGGGTGAAGTTCTCCTAACTTACATTTGCAATCCATATGATTGTCAATATTTACATATGCATTACCGCTCTTATCATCAAATCCAGTAACCTTGCCTGAACAAAGTTCGTTAATGCTAAATGTCTTAAACCATGTGACCTTCGGGTTGGGTGTTACTTGTTTGATAGAGGCTGTTGCGTTTACCAATGTGTAGCTCGAATTGTATATCCTGACTTTTTCTATATCAACGGAGAGGATCTTAACAATTACTGTCTCGCCAATCTGGTAATTCTCCTCGGTTTTCTCTCCGTCAAACTCTCTTGCATCGGATACATATAGCCAGCTTATCTCTTCAAGAGGTATTCTTATTTCAGCTCCCGCAGCATCAACTGTAATGTACTTCGTTGAAGTAGCTACTATCTTAGCTTTTACAAGCTTTCCGGGATAGATGTCCGGACGCTTCCTGTCACCCTGAATGGTGTAATGTCTTACTGCCCTCATTGATAGTGCGCCAAGCCTATCAGCTAATACTACTCCCTCTTTCTCATTCGCGTGCCTTACAACGAAACTAACTTCTGCACCAAGGCGGTTGAAAATATTACGCTCGACCTCTTCTGCCGTAGCCTTGTTATAATTGTTGTAATCATATCTGTAGAGGACATATGAAGGAATATATATCTGCCACTTACCGGACTTAAACAGTACCTTAGCCATATATCTGGGTGCATAATTGGGATCGTCATCCATTTCGTCAGGAGTCTCTATCTCATGCACACCGGTAATCCTTCCTTTGAGGATCTTGGTTCCTTTCAGGGCATCAATTTCGTTATTCTCCTGTGCTGATGAAATAAGATCGATCCATTCCTCATGCCTCTTTGCTTCTGCTGTACTTACATACGGATTGCCGTCTTCTGCAAATATGTTATCGCTGGTATAGAGTTCTTTCTTTGTTTCCTTATCTGCTACCTGTACGGAATATGTATTTCTCTGAGTATGAAGCTTTATCTCTTCTTCAGGAGTCATATCTTCTAACTTCTTCCGAGGTCTGCCTCTCCTTTTAGGGGCTTCTTTCTTAGTTTCTTCCTGCGGTTTAACTTCTTCTGCCTGTGCCTGGACTTCTGCCACAGCAGCTTCCGGTGTGGCAGGACTTTCTTGTATCTGTTCGGGTGTCGATGCTGATGCCGGTGTTTCTTCGGTAACTACTGCTTTGGGCTTCTTCTTTTCCTTTGGAGGATTAATGCCATTCACTAATTCTTCAACTGAGTCTGCCTTCAATTCCATAACCTTTCTCCTTTTCACTATTGCACATAAAATGCGTGATTATTAATGGCCTTGAACCATTTATGAGAACCCCAATCAATAGGGATTTCTGCCGCAATGCCGTCGGTCGTCTTCGGGTTCCTGAAAAACAGGCAATTTGGATTATCCAATACTTTTAGATTGCCCGAAAGAACCATCTGGGCTACTGATATCATGTCGCTTGTAGGGGTACAGCTTTCTATGTATTCTTTTCCTTCAAACTGGCCGCTCTGATATATTACTTCCCTTATCGTGTTCGGATATGCAGATGAAGCAATTCTGTTTGCTATGACTTCAGCAACTCCTATCCAGCCATCCAAGCCCTCTCCTCTTGCTTCATGATAGATAAGCTTAGCTAAAAGAAGTATCTCCTCATTTTCATAATTATGAGTATAATATATCGAATTTTTGATGTCAATATTTTTTGTTATATTATAACTTTTTATATACTTAGCAGTTTTTCCCTCGTTATAATTTGATATATCTTCATTACTGTACGGATTATAAAATACCGATAGATTATCAAGCTTAGAAACTGTTACCGTTCTCTTGGTCGATGAACAGTGTATCCACATATCATTGCCAAGATATATACCAACATGATTGACCTGATCTGCAGGTCTGTTTGTTACTCCTATATCTCCGGGCAGTAATTCAGATTTTTCTATTCTGTTTAATCCACTGCTTAATATCTGGCTTGTTGAGTTCATCTTGGAATAGGTTTCCTTGGACACACCTGTGGTCATCATAGTCCACTGAACAAATCCGGAGCAGTCCAGTCCATGTTGTAGTCCGTTTTTTTCATTATATGTCCACCATTTAGGATCATATCCCGGGCCGGATGCTTTTCCACCCCATTCATAAGGTACTTTCCCTGCCAGGGACAGTGCTGTTTCTACTGCTGCCTTTCTTATACCTTCCTGGCCTGCAAAGTATCCTTCATATTTTATGATGTCGTTTTCCTTAAGCTGATCTATGGAAGGGAGCGATATTATTATCGTCTGAGTAATAGCTTCATTAGTGGTCACTTCACTAATTCGCTTTACCCTGTTCTCGTAATCATCCTTGACAAGGGATTTATCTATATTAAGGTAAACAAATATATCATCGGGTGTTATGGCGGACAATGATACGCTGATAAAGGATATCTTTTTTGAATCAGGTATTATCGTTGTAGTATCGTCGGTCTTCTTATAATGACCGTTTTTCTGCTGAACATAGATGGGAACCTCTGTCTGTTCTGTTATATATTTTTTTCCCGGATTTTTTATATATTCATCCTGTACATTTGTGTCCTGAATGTAATCGTCTATTTTAGTGGGTATATATTCTACTGCGTTATGTATCTGATAAGTGTATTGTATGAACGGTATATCCCTTAATGAAGCGATAGCTATACTCTTCTGTTTTGCATAATTCTTACAGCTCATGTAAGCGGCTAAATATTTAATACAGTCTGCATCTTTCAATGGATTTGGCTGATCATAAAAGGATTCCATCGATAATGTGAAATCATATCCATTTGACGTTATCATTTCCTTTACTTCCTGCACTACTCCATCATATTTTGACTGCATAACTTCTTTTAAAAGGAACGTAACATCATTTACTGTTTGTCGCAGCTGATCATCTTTTTCTTTGTTTACTTTATCAATAGGCGTAGCTGTCTTTCCATATACGCTTACCGGCACAGACGTCAGCGTTATAATAAATGTCAGAATAATAGTAAGTAACCTTTTCATAAATCATCTCCTAATATATATTTAATTATATTATATCTATATTTTTATTAAATCAATGCCTAATTAATAATTCTGTTATTGACGCATCGCACATTAAAGTGATATCATGTCATTGTTAGATGTTATATATATTTTTGGGATAACGGGTTTTCCCGTTTTCCTCCTTTACGGAGAGCTTCCTTCGGGAAGCATCAATAGAAAAGAACACGGATTACCACCGTGTTCTTTTTCGTTTGCCTTATTAAATTGATTTCTGATCACTTCTTGATTGTTTTTGCCAGCTTGTCAGAATTAATAGCTACAACCATTACTATCATAGCTATAACAAGTAATGGGAAAAGTATAAATGCCATTTTCTTTAACTTTTCACTATTGGAATTGTCGAGTGCCAATGATTCAACCATTTGTGCCGGTGTATTTTTTAAGCTTTCTTTGTTCTTTATTATCTCTATCCACTCAGCATCCAATAGATTTCCTCTCTGTGTTTTTCCGGCATTTGATACCATTGAAAATCCACTTTCGCCTGAACTTGATGTCATTGCATGTGTTCCCTGACTTCCTTCCGCAGAAGACTTCTTTCCGATAGTGGATGAACCCGATCTGCTTCCTGAAGAACCACCCCCTCCACTGCTACCGGTAGATGTCGGGATTACTTTTGATTCTTTAAGAGCTGACTGTATATTCCCATCTTTATCATATGCTTTCACCTGTATAGTTGCATTTGCTGAATTTCCCGCAAAGTCATATACAGTGAATTGGTATGAACCGTTAGCAGGAGCTTTATATGACGCAATATCCGATTTTACTCCATATGCGTCATTTGCTTTTATCATATAATTGGTTGCATTCGTGGACGATACTACTATCTTTGCTATGCCGCTTACAGAATCCTGTGCTTTGACGGTACACATACCCTCTGCCTGCTGAACCTCTACTGAGGGTTCTTCCTTATCTATATTAAACACTATATAAGGTTTGGATGTGTGCGTATTACCATATATATCTTTAACAGAGAATGTCACAGTATCTCCATTTGTATTAACGGTAGCAGTCCTGTTAGATGAAAATGCTTCTCCGTTTATGGAATACGGTGAGGTTGATAATTTTCGGTATAAATCATCGGGTAACACAAGTGATACCTTTACCGATTTATTAGTCCATGTAACCGGAGATACCTGGATAAAATTATAAAGAGCTTCCGGCGACAGTCCTGCTTCCCTGTCCATAAATACACTTAAGAATACTTCCTTTGATGCAGATACCTCTACACCTGCCTCATTCTTTACATATATGGAGTTGATTCCTTCCTTTACATCCCATAATCTGTTCTTGTCCTTCCATTCTCCGTCATTAATCTTATATTTGAGCGGCTGATTACCTGTATCAGAAGCTTTGACATCAATATAAGCATCTGAATCAGTTCTTCCGAGAGTAAGTGCAGTTATATATGGTTCGGAGTTTGATATTTTGGATACTCTTATATCTTTATATGCTATATTTCCTGCATTGTCTCTAACAAAAACAGTATATGTTCCATTGGAAGTTACTTTATATGTCTTGTTTTCAGTCCAAGTCATACCAGAGATATCCTGTGCTTTTTCTCCATCCATGACCCGTTCCTTTATTATGTTGGATAGATTTTCATTGTCCTCCCAGTAGTAAGCTTCTTTGGGGAGTCCTTTATCATCCGTAACGGTAACTTCCAGTGTCTTATTTAATGCATATTTATCAGCCATATTGTCCAAGACTTTTAATGATGTGATCTTTGGCGGTTCATCATCATTTATACCAGTTATGATAACTGTTGCTGATTTACCGCTTATAGTATCTGTAAGGTTATATGTATGTATTCCCTCTTCTACCGTAATACTTTCTTTGACATTTCCACTATTTACAAATCTAAGGGGCTGAAAATTAGGATAAGCTGTCGAGTCTATATACAGAGTAATATCAGATGAATAGACTGTATCTCCTACCGTTGCGGTCATTGGTTTTGTCGTAAGCTCAGCTGCCTCGTAATTTTCTTTACTTATTACATACAGTCTCGCTATTTGATTTGGTACTATCTCCCCGGACGGAGTGGGCGTTGTCGTATCCACTACGGTATAATTTTTCATATGATCTACGGTTGTTGTGGCAGCTATGGATAACTTTGCAGTCTGCCCTTCTGAGAAATCTTTGAAATTGGTTCCGTCAATTACTACATCCTCCCCGTTACACAGCCAAGTCCTTGTGGATCCCTGTTTGATAGGATAGATTGCCTTATCGAGCTTTATCGTCACACTTCCGCTTTCGATAGTTGAATAAATTACCGTTGGGGTCACATCAGCAGATACAGGCAATACAGCAACCGGCAGCAAAGAAAGTGATACGGATAAAGACAACAATATTGAGCTCATTAGTTTTCTCATGATTATCATTGTCCTCCTTTTTCTGTTCACGGTGAACAGATTTTTGATTATTCTTTTAAATATATTATAACTATTTTTTTATCTGCGCAAGCGTTTTTGACGTTGACGGTTCTTAAATATTTAGTTAGAATATAAGTGACAAGTATATATTTTATATAGAAATATTCTGCAGGAGAAAAATAATGGGAATGGGATTGATAACTAAGGAGCAGCTTATTGAAATGATGCTCGATACATCTGATCCTTATATTAGTGGAAAACCATATATTGAAAACAATCCACAAAATAATTGGAGTTTTTCTGATGATGATGACACTGAATACTGTAATGATGAGGAAGAATACTTTGACAGCTTCAATGAATCTATAGATGATGACGATGATGAAGAAGAGGAATTTTTTGAGCAGCAACAACAGGAAGCTGAATATAATGAAAGACTTAATGAAATCCGCAGAGAATATGGATATGGAACAAATATAGCATACGGTGAAGATCTGGATGAAGCCGAACAACGGTGTAAGGATGACGAATTTCTATATTATGATTTGTGGCTTTAATGAGTATATGCAATATTCCCCATTCATCCAATACATAAATTTTTAAAACATGCTGTTTACATGCAAGCATGACACATCATATTTTAAAATTTATGTGCTGTTCTGAATAGTTACAAATATTCCAGATACTATGGTCAGTATCGGTATATACAGCCTG
>JAEEGL010441496.1_pt1 | contig 12800 bp, 8 predicted proteins | sample 9134231 | NCBI WGS metagenome assembly JAEEGL01 (sample SAMN16246548, study PRJNA631951) | gut metagenome | biome: gut microbiome; feature: rumen; material: fiber-attached | host: Bos | place: Iran: Karaj | collected 2018-10
ATCTGGTTTGGTAGGAAGAGTCGTTTTCTTTGGATGTGCCTCTCTTGTTTTGCCGTCGACTTGTTCATCCATGTATTACTTGGCTTCGGCATCAACGAGGTGTTTATCATGGCTCCACATTTTATGTTTGTGCTCCCGATTGCTACAGCATATCTGTTAAAGGAGTTTCATACAAGATGGCTTCGAATAGGTATCGCCCTGATAATGCTATACCTATTTATATATAATGGATATCTGTTGATCGACTTCTTGCTTACACCAATAAAAGCTGTTGTTTAAGTCTGTAAGGGTTATATCTTCTTGTTTATTCCAAACCACTTTCGTATTCTTTGTACAAATGACTCTCCAATATGTCCAAAGTTGCAATAACGCAGGTTTAGGAGTAGTTCCTCAAAAGACCTACCTATCTTAATCCAAGGATGATCCCATGCGTTATATATGTACATTCGTTGCAGATATGCCACATTGTCAACCACATATTTAGGATGTTTCAATGGGAAACTTAATTCGTGACGCTTTATTAAGAATATACGTCTGACAGCCTTTGGCAAAGTCTTGAGTGCAGAATAATGTGCAGACTCTTCTGTTGCTCCTACATTACTTATCAGATTTTGAGAAGGCATGACGGAAAGTCCGTTGTTAAGCATCATGTACGACCAGAATACTGACTCGAACTGAGGATAACCAGACTCGCGATGCAAATAGCAAGTCTGTACGAAATCGCTCTTATATCCTCTGGCTTTTATCAGGTTTTGTAACTGGTCGAGATTATATTTGTCATCGAGAAAAGAAAGATGTTCGTCCCATTGACCTACTACTCTGCGCCATGATGCCCAGCCCCAGATACTAAAAGCAGAAGTAAAGAAGTAATCGTATGGACAATCTTGTGTCTTTTCGTCCATATTAAAACCTGCAACCATTGTTATGCGTTCATCGTGTTCATAACGATCAAGCATCTCCTTACAGAAAGGAATGAATGACTGTGAGGGCACAACATCATCCTCAAGCACGATACACTTTTCAGCCAAAGTAAAAGCCCATCTATGAGAAGTATAACCAGCTGTCATACATCCGAGATTCTGTTCCTGATAATTGCGATGAACCTCACATTCCCAGTCAATGTACTCATCAGATACAATTCTTCGACAAGCTTCTATTCCTGCAAGGTCTCTTTCGTTTCTGGGACCGTCCTGGAAAAGGAACAATTTAGAGGGACGTGCTTTACGGACCTCATCAAATACCTTCTGGAAAGTATCGCTGCGAGTGAAGAACAACAGTAATACTGCTATATCTGTTTTGAAAGTAAATTTTCCCATAATATTTATTTTATGACGGCAAAAGTACAAAAAAAAATCAAAATCAAAGAATAATTTCTCTATTTTTTTGTACCTTTGCAACATGAAAGTATCGATGTTAGTTCCTATATATGGTGTTGAAAAGTACATAGAACAGTGTGCTATTTCTCTTTTTTCGCAGACTTATAAAGACTTGGAGTATATTTTTGTAAATGATTGTACGCCTGATAACAGTATTTATATATTGGAGGAGGTTCTTGAAAATTATCCTGAGAGAAGGAAACAGACAAAGATTATTAGTCATCAAACAAATCGAGGTCTTGGTGCTTCAAGAAAAACAGCTTTAGCCGCATCTACTGGTGAATATATTTTTAATGTAGACAGCGATGATTATATTCCGTTGAATGCAGTAGAGAAGCTTGTAGAAGTTCATAGAAGAACTAATGCAGACATTGTGTCTGGAGCATTTCAATATCTTACAACGGAAGGAACCTTGATAGAAAAGCAGCCATATTTGCTTGATAAAGTTCATACACTCAAGTTGTTATTAGCTCAAAACACGATTCTAAATAATATATGGGGTCGTCTTATACGTAAAAGTCTATATACAGACAATAATATTGATTCTATAGAAGGGGTTAACATGGCTGAAGATTATGGATTAACAACAAGATTGGTCTGTGCAGCTGAGAATATCGCCTATACTAATGACATAGTATATGTTTATAGGCAAGGCTCTGCTTCAAGCACTTTTGGAGAAATAATGAATCCTCGTCATATTATTTCTATATTAAAAGCAAATGATGCAGTGATTAGGTTTGTACAAGCCTGTGATAAAGAGAAAGAGTATTTATTTGCTATGGAAACAGGAATGCTTAATACTTATTATATGGCCATAACTTCAGGTTTTTCAAAAAAGCAGATTTCAGACATCTGTTATTATGAACCAAACTCAATATTGTTCAAATTGATGCATTTGTTGCTTGCAAATAAGCCAGCTAAAAAACTATTGCGACTTTCATACCTTACTACTAAATGGTTCTATAAAAGAAAACTGCATTTCCCTTATTGATGTTTTGTTAGTGTCAATTTGCTTATTATAAAGTTTGAGCATTCCTCAAAGATCTTAACTTTAAGCAATTTCATAGTTCCAAGATATAATATACCAACAATAAAAACACGAGTTGTGAGAAGAATTAAGTTGTTATTAATGCCAGAAGTCATTAAATAAGCAGCAAGTATTACTGCTATGGAGATAATAAGGAAGGGGATAATATCTTTTATGACATCCCAATACTTGATTCCCAGAAGCTTATTTGCAATAAATTGCCAAACAACTAGCCATAGGATATTCAAAATAGAATATCCCCATACAATCGTGGTTATTCCATATTGAAATAATGTAAAGACAATGACAAGCTGAACAAAGATTTGCCCTACATTCCCCCACATGTAAATATCAGATCTACCACAAGATATTATAAGATTTTGATATATTCCATATAATGGCGTAAAAGCTCCACCAATGCACAAAATCTGAAGCAATACTCCACTATCAGCCCATTTCTCTCCTAATGCCACAACTATGAATTCTTGTGCAACTAAAGCAAGACATAGTATCATAGGAAAAGATAAGAAGGCTGCAAACCGTATCAATTTACGAAAAACACGTATTTCCCTATCACGATTCTCTGATATTGAAACGAATACCGTTTGGGTTATTTGATTAACAGCACCAGTAATAATAGAATTCGACATCCCACTCCATTTATTTGCCTGTGTATAGTTTCCAACAGAATTAATTGGGAAAAGCCTTCCAAAAAGAACAGTCAGCAGATTGCCATTTATTATACTAATGATATTGGTTAATAATAGTTTCACGCTGAATGAAAACATTTTCTTTACAGGCTCTGTATCTATACTGAAAGATGGCCGCCAAGGGATATAATAATATCGTCCAATATTAAAAATGGATATGTATATTAGCTGTTGCCATACAAGGCTCCAATACGAATGGCCTAATATTGCAAGCACTATTCCGCTTGAACCAGATATAATAAGTGATATTATACTAATAAAGGCAATCTCACGGTTCATCATATTCTTTACCATATATGCATTACATGCAATTCCTAAGGCGGAGATTGGTAAAGAAAGGAATAATACCCTTGAAACGTTTACTAAACAAGGTTGGTTGAAAAAGCTTGCAATTAATGGAGCACAAACAAATAAGAATATATAGAGAATGATGCTTGTAGAAATGTTAAACCAAAATACAGAGTTGTAGTCATTATCTGTGGGATGCTTTATGTTGATAAGTCCATTTGTAAACCCACTTGCTTGCAGGGTGCCTGCAAGTGCGATAAATATTGCCAATACTCCCACTATTCCATAATCTCCAGGAGTTAGCAAACGCCCTAAGACTATACCAATAATAAGATTAAGAACCTGTGTAGAACCACTATTGATAGTCCCCCAGAATAACCCTTTAGCAGTCTTATCTTTTAGATTCTCCATATTTTGGATGCAAAAATAATGCTTTTTGTTTGATTTTCCAAATATTATTTGTACTTTTGCACAATTAAAGGTAAAGTTTGAAAATAAAAGAGAAGATTCGTTTTAGTATATCTGTTAATGCTATAATTTATGGAGGTTACTGCAGATTTGCAACCGCGATGGAATGCAATTATTATTGATATCTTTCGTGAGTTTATAAAAATATGTAAAGAAAATGGTCTTACATATTATTGTATTTATGGTACAGCCATTGGTGCAATTCGCCACAATGGTATTATTCCATGGGATGATGACATTGATGTCAATATGCCGCGTCCAGATTTTGATCGTTTTGTTGATATTTGTTCTAGGAAAGATATGGGCGATTATGAGTTGGTTTCTCCCCAAAACACCCCCAACTACCCTTATAATTGCTATAAGTTCTGCCGCAAAAACACAACAATACTTGAGCATATAGATATTCCATATGTGATAGGTTTATTTATAGATATCTTTCCGCTTGATGGGACTGCTGATGATGTCAATGAGGCCTATGCTCTTATGCAACAATATAAGAAAATAAATGGTCGTCTTGTTGCTATTTCAACTCATAATAGTTTCATAGACTATTTGAGCCTTCTTCTTACACCCAAACACTGGGGACGTTTTATATACAAAACTATTGGTTTCTTCTTCAGAGAAAGATATAAGAAATATCTACTGAGAAAGATGGATATTATCAGTAGAAGTCATAATTTTGACAATTCAATAAATGTCATACAGTATAATGGAGTATATGGGTATAGAGATATATTCCCCAAATTGTGGTTTCAAGGTTCAACATCCTTTTTATTTGAAGGAATGATAGTTGATTTACCTATCGGGTATGATGATTATCTCCGTCAAATATATAATGATTATATGCAATTACCACCCGAAGATCATCGTACTTCCCATCATTATAAAATCTATTTTAATATGAATAAAAGAGTTTCTTTATCTAACATAAAATTTGATTTATAATTTCTTTTTTACGCCTTGTAAGATTTTTATTAAAGCTTCTTTGTTTTCGATTGGGGATATTGTGGGTCTACCCAAATTATTTCTATTTCCTTTCTTAACTTGGATTTCTAACAAGAATGGTCCATCAAATGTTGAGAATCGGGAGTTTATAATTGAGAGCTCCCTTTCTAACTCGTCTTTATTGCAAATAGTGATAGATTTTTTGTAACCCACAGCTTTTGCAATAGCTGAAATATCAATGTGTAAGCCTACTGTTGGCTGGCCGCCAACTGAATCATGTGCTCCATTGTTAAAAACTGCATGAATATAGTTCTTTGGCTGTTTGCTAGCAACAATGGCCATTCCGCCCATGTGCATAATAGTTGCACCATCACCATCGAAACACCATACTCTTCGATCGGGTTGTGCCAAAGCAATACCAAGAGCTATCTGAGAAGCATGCCCCATTGATCCTACTGTTAAGAAATCGCGTTCATGGCCTTGATTTGTGGCTGTACGATATTCAAAGAGTTCTCGGGATATCATACCAGTAGTTGAAACACATACATCATTCTCTCCCATAGCAGCAGCAACAATTTGAATAGCCTCTTCACGAGAAAGAGTCAAATCATTCTTTTCAACATTCTGAAGGGTATATGTATCAAATGTATCTTTCTCGATGACAATAGCATAGCATTCATTGGTGCGCTGCATATAATCAACAGCCCTCTTAATTTGTTCTTCAGCTTTATCTTCTTCTTTGCTCAAAACGGTGTAATCAATGCCCATTATATTAAGCAGACCTGTTGTAATCTTTCCTTGTTTCACATGCTGAGGTTCATCATGAACTCCAGGCATGCCTCGCCAACCAATAACCAACAAAACAGGTATGTTATATACATCAGGATCAGTTAAAGATGCTAATGGATTGATTATATTGCCCTCGCCAGAGTTCTGCATAAATACTACAGGTATCTGGCCTGTTGCCAAATAATGTCCTACTGCTAAGCCCATGGCTCCTCCCTCATTGGCAGCGATGATGTTATGACGCTCATCTGCATGATCTGTGATATAGGCACAGAGATTCTTTAACAAAGAATCAGGGACTCCGGCATAAAAATCTATACCGAAGCCCTTGAGGGTATCATAAAAAAAAGATGGTCTAATCATGATTATTACTTTTGATCATTACAGATTTTGCATTCAGTTTTTTCTTTTACAGCCTTTTTAAACTGGCTTGAAGAAACGCCCTGAGTATATTCGGGTTCTACGATACTACCACCCCACTCTGCCAAGATTTCGATAGCCTTTTGGCGCACTGCAGCCAATGGGCCTTCACGCCAATCGGTACCATGTACCATAAAGTCAGGCTGGAAGCGTCTCAGATTATCCTCGTAGTCCTTGGTTTCCTGACGAACTACATAGGTTACCCCCTTCAGGTTCTCTACTACAGTCTTACGCTGCTCATAATTCATATAAGGCTCGGGCTTGTAAGTGCGAATAGCTTCATCACTAAACAGACCAACCATCACACGACCAAGTTTACTTGCCTTCTTGATGATATTGATATGTCCAGGATGGATAATATCAGCTGACATGGGAACATAAACCAGTTTGCTGTAAGGAAAGCCAGCCTTCTTGATACGCATACGAACCAATTTATCGTTGAAGATATCGTCGTTCTTTGTTGCATATTCCGGCATTAGAGGCTCAGCAGGTGCATCATTGTGGTGAACACAACAATCACAGATGGTACCATCAAGAATATCCTCCATGAATCCCTTACGCAGCTCTTTCATCTTTTCGCCATACCATGCCTCTTTCAGAGTTTGCTTATTCAGGTCACCTACTACCAACATATTCTCATAGTCAGCATTCTCTACTGAGAGGTAACCCTCATGGGTAATACAGATGGCATCAAAAGGCAGATTACAACGACGATAGTTCTCATGGTCGCAATCACACTTCAGCAAATGCTCAATCTCTGGCATGTAGCCACCCTGATTATAAACTGTTTTAAATACAATCTGATCTACAATATCGCCAAACAATTCCTGATACATGTCCTTCATGCCTTCAGTGAAACGAGTTAGGATACCTGTTACATATATTTTGTAGTTCTTGCCTGTCTCATCACGATACTGACGAATATACTTCAAATGCTCTACCACGCGATCAAAATGGTCAAAACCGTGAATAAACTCATACATCTTGCGCTCTGGGGCATTGATAGAGAACTTGATACTATCAAGGCCTGCGTCGATCACCGCACGAATTTTTTCAGGTGTAGCCAATGAACCATTGGAAGTCAGATAAGTATATGTATAACCAATCTCCTTAGCCAACTTAATATATTCGGGCAATTCCTTCACAATGAAAGGTTCTCCGGTAGCATAGAATCCCACTTCACGAGTACCTAACTCATAAGCCTGGCGCAGAGCACTCTCAATCATCTCTGGTTTCATCTGACCTACCTTACGCTTCATCTTCTGATGGGCGCAGAAAAGGCACTCATGGTTACAACCATTAGATAATTCCAACAAGAAATTTGATCTTGGGAATGGAGGATTCAGAGAATAAAGATTATCACGGCTTGCTTTCTTAAGACGTACACGCTCTTGGAGGTCAACGTCTTTACCCATTTTGTCGTAATCGTACTGTTTCATAATTGTATTGTTTAGTTTTTTATTCCTCTGGAATAAGATTAATAATTTCTTTAATTGACATACACATATCATCGCACTCTTTTGCACGATGATGTTCAAGAATAGTTTTTGCAGCATTCTGCATAGCAGGGAATCCTGTACGAGTAAGCTGGTTAGCATAAATCACGATATTCACACCACGCTCCTTAAACTCTTTCTCAGTCACCGTATTGAATGAGGTAGGAACCACTACAATTGGTGTCAGAGCATCCTTGGCACGGAACTTTTCAACAAATTCGAATATCTCCGCTGGATCCTTTTTACGAGAGTGAATCATAATAGCATCTGCACCAGCTCCCACAAAAGCATATGCTCTATTCAATGCATCCTCCATGCCACGCTCCAAAATCAGGCTCTCAATACGAGCACAAATCATAAAGTCGCTAGTCTTCTGAGCTCGCTTACCTGCTTCTATCTTAGCACAGAAGTTTTCAATTGAGTCTTGTGTCTGCTGTACTTCTGTACCAAATAGTGAATTCTTTTTCAGCCCGGTTTTATCTTCAATAATCACCATAGAAACACCCATACGTTCTAATGACTTCACTGTGTAAACAAAATGCTCTGTCAAGCCACCAGTATCGCCATCAAAGATAATGGGTTTGGTAGTAACCTCCATGATATCATCGATCGTACGGAAACGAGAGGTCATATCAACCAATTCTATGTCAGGCTTACCCTTGGCTGTAGAATCACATAAAGAAGAAATCCACATAGCATCAAACTGATAAGTTTTGCCTTCCTGGACAACTGTTGTGTTTTCAACTATCAAGCCCGTAATACCGCTATGAGCCTCCATTGCTGTAATCAGGCCTTTCATACCAAGTAGTTTCTTCAATCTACATCTTCGCATATCAGGCATGGATAGCTGCATGCGAGCATGCGCTTCAAGCTTATCATACTCAGCGTTGTTGGTATAGGGAAACTCTTTTAGTTCACCACCATATTCAGCAAGAAGGCTTAGCACTTCTTCGCGTATAGGTTGTTGAAAGCCAGTACGCCAGTCATCACCATGAACCACGATATCTGGCTTCAGTTCCATAATAACCTTTTTGTATGACATGGAATCCTGTTCTATCACATGACTAACTCCTTGGATAGAAGCAGCAACCTTCATACGCTCCTGGCAAGATAACAATGGAAAACGCTTATAACTTGATACAACTTTGTCATTCAGTACACCAACTGTCAATTCACCTAATGCAGCCGCATTGTTAATCATATTAATATGGCCACCATGAATAACATCGGTACTGATGCTCATAAATATTTTTTTCATATCTCTAGTTCTGTAATTTTAGACCTATGATTGTTTCATATTAAACATATTCTCTTCATTGGTTGCAAAATTACATATAATTTTAATGTTTTCCAAAAAAAATCAATTAAAAATACGGAATGATGAGCTTAAACATGTCTAATACATATAAAACTTGAATGTTCTTATATGTTAAAATTAACATACGGCCTATACCTAAAAGATCAGCAAAGTATGTAAACTAACTATTTTGCAATATGTGAACGATATTAAAGGGAAAACTTTTGGACGTATCAAATATCTATCGTCTTAATTCTATCTACGAACTTTCTTAATAGTATACTGTATTTTATGCGTAAATAATACAAACTAAGAATGGCTCGTGACTGTATCTGTTTTCTTACAGATACATCAAAATGAAGAAATATTGGATATTTCCATAACGATTTGTAATAATTATTTATTGGAATAGACTGCCAATTAAAGAACACCTCTATATATGCACATCTCGATATCAACTGCTGATACTGAAGTTTAAACGTATTGACAACTTGCAGTTTTTCTAAAAAGTTTATTAATAATAACTGATTTTTTAGTGATTGAATTTTTTTTTCTTTATTCCTTTTAAGGTCTAAGCTCATTGATGAGGAGCTTGAAACTCTGTAATAATATAGAGGGCTGTCTATTGAAACAAGAGTTTGGGATTGAATAATTATTTGTGGCATCAATGCCATATCTTCATGCATGTTTTGAACAGGCCATTCAAATACTTTATTGTATAATTCACGTTTTATAACTTTATTCCAGCAAAAGGCTGAAGATAAAGGGGAAAAACTCATAATTGCTTTGGCGTATTCTATTGGGGTCGAAAAAACCATTTCGCGAATAACTTCGTTTTGTCCATCTTTGCTAATATAATAATTATAATAGATAATGTCAGCAGAAGTTTCTGTTATTTTGTTTGATATAGTTTTAACAGCATCTTTAGCAAGCCAATCGTCAGAGTCGCAATGCATGATATAGTCTCCTGTTGCAATACTTACACCTGTTTTTCGTGCTTGAGGCAATCCTTCGTTAAAGTCTTTATCAATAATTGTTATTTGTTTTTTTAGAAATGGGTACTCTTTTGAAATAACTTCTTTTAGTATTTCTATAGAACTATCTTTGGTAGCATCATTTACAAAAATGAATTCTAAATCTGCTCCTTTCTGAATGAAAAGACTTCTCGCGCAATGGGCAATATACTTTTCAACTCCATACACGGGAATAATAATTGAAATCTTCATTTTAATATTACTTTGTTCGTTATACTTTGAAACTATATTGGAAATTGCTCATTTGCAGCCCTTGAACAATCAATGTTTGCGCAGTATGCACTTCCACCCGTATGCGGGTGTTTCTCAGTAACTAGACATCGATGACCTGCTTGATGTGCAAGGTAAGCAAACGTAGCCCCCAAAAGTCCAGAACCTAATATTAAATAATCATATCGCTTCATCGAATTTCCAAATATTTTGCAAAATTACTAATTTATTTCAAGAAAAAGAAAGAATCTTTTGTAAATTCACCTTATCTTTATAAACTTTATGATAACGTTGGCAACGTGGCAACACTATTGGTAGAGAGAATACTGCTCTCAGGTCTCGAGAATACTGATCGTTGACCTTGAGGATGCCGATTGGCTTATTTGAGAATAAGTGACGTTAGCCGATGAATAAGATATGTTTATTCGCAAAAAAGTGGCTAACCCTAACATTTTTTTGATGTAAATGGTTTATAATAAGCGAGTTAATTATGTTAGGGTATGCTTTTAACCCTAACATATCCCTCACATAACCCTAACGTCAACTCCCACCAATATATCGCGCTTTATCTTATGGCGCTTTGAAATTATCTAACAATATTCATAACCTTTATAAGGCCCTTTTTTCTTCCCAGCGAGGGAATTTTTGCGGCCTAATTAGGAAAATAGTTTTTCTTAGTATAGTAACAAATTCGGGCTTTTCAATAGGTTTGGAAAAAACACGACACAAGTTGACTAATGTTAGGGTAACGTGAGAGATTTGTTAGGGTTAAGTTAGGGTAAAATAATCGCGGAAGTCTGATAAACACAGGGCTTCCGCGAGATTTATGTTAGGGTTACTGTTGTTTCATCAGTATTATCCTACCTGGCTGCCGGGCTTCACATCCTTGGTTGTCGTAACCACGCTGAGGCTCTCGTCGCTGTCGACAGCAGAGAGAATCATGCCCTGACTCTCGATGCCCATCATGGTGCGGGGAGCAAAGTTGGCTACGAAGAGGATGCGCTTGCCGATGAGTTCCTCTGGGTTCTCATAGAAGGCGGCGATGCCTGAGCAGATGGTGCGATCAGTGCCTGAGCCGTCATCGATGGTGAACTGGAGGAGCTTCTTACTCTTCTTCACCTTCTGACAGTCCTTCACAAGCCCTACACGTATATCAAGTTTCTCGAACTCCTCGAATGATACAGTATCCTTGATAGGAGCAGCCTTATAGGTTGCAGCTGCATTAGCCTTCTTTGTAGCCTCGAGTTTGTCGAGTTGCTTTTGGATGACCTCGTCCTCAATCTTCTCAAACAGCAGAGCGGGCTCACCCAGCTGATGACCTGCCTTCAGGAGGTCGGTGCTACCCAGCTGTTCCCATTCAAACGACTCGATGTTGAGCATCTCGCGTAGTTTCTTCGAAGAGAAGGGCAGGAATGGCTCGAAGGCGATGGCAAGATTGGCGGTGAGCTGGAGACAGATGTTAAGAATGGTCTCGCAGCGCTTGCAATCGCACTTCCATACTTTCCAAGGCTCGCACTCTGTGATGTAGCGGTTGCCGATACGAGCCAGGTTCATAGCCTCGAACTGGGCATCGCGGAACTTAAACTGCTCCAGCAGAGTTTCTACCTTCTCCTTTACATCCTTGAACTCTGCAAGAGCTGCCTTGTCTGTATCTGTCAGTTCACCACAGGCAGGAACAACACCGTTCCAGTATTTCTTGGTGAGCTGAAGGGCGCGGTTCACGAAGTTGCCGTAAATGGCCACGAGCTCATTGTTATTGCGATCCTGGAAGTCCTTCCAGGTGAAGTTGTTATCCTTGGTCTCAGGCGCATTGGCTGTCAGCACATAGCGCAGCACGTCCTGCTTGCCAGGCATATCTACCAGATACTCGTGCAGCCATACAGCCCAGTTGCGTGAGGTAGAAATCTTATCGTTCTCCAGATTCAGGAACTCGTTGGCAGGCACGTTGTCAGGCATGATATACTTGCCATGAGCCTTCATCATTACAGGGAAGATGATGCAGTGGAACACGATGTTATCCTTACCAATGAAGTGCACCAGACGAGTATCCTCATCCTGCCACCATTTCTCCCAGTTACCCCACTTCTCAGGCTCCTTCTCACATAGCTCCTTGGTGTTTGATACATAGCCGATAGGCGCATCAAACCACACATAGAGTACTTTTCCTTCTGCATCCTTTACAGGCACGGGGATACCCCAGTCCAGGTCGCGCGTCATCGCACGTGGCTGCAAGTCCATATCCAGCCAGCTCTTGCACTGACCATATACATTGGGACGCCACTCCTTGTGCTCCTCCAGAATCCACTGCTTCAACCAGTCCTGATACTCGTTCAGAGGCAGATACCAGTTCTTGGTTTTCTTCAGTACTGGAGTTGAACCAGAGATAGTAGACTTAGGATTAATCAGCTCTGTAGGACTCAAATCTCTTCCGCACTTCTCACACTGATCGCCATAGGCACCCTCGTTGTGGCAGTGTGGGCACTCACCAGTAACATAGCGGTCAGCCAGGAACTGCTTAGCCTCCTCGTCGTACAGCTGCTCTGTTGTCTCCTCAGTCAGCTTACCCTCGTCGTAGAGTTTCTTAAACCACTCAGCAGCAAACTTATGATGAGTCTCGCTGGTAGTACGGCTATAGATATCGAACGAGATTCCAAACTCCTCGAACGAGTCTTTAATCATCTTATGATAGCGGTCTACGACATCCTGAGGTGTGATACCCTCCTTACGGGCACGAACTGTGATG
>JAEEGL010821783.1_pt1 | contig 12800 bp, 9 predicted proteins | sample 9134231 | NCBI WGS metagenome assembly JAEEGL01 (sample SAMN16246548, study PRJNA631951) | gut metagenome | biome: gut microbiome; feature: rumen; material: fiber-attached | host: Bos | place: Iran: Karaj | collected 2018-10
CATCGCGATCCACGCGACCATCGACCTTCGCCAACTTGGCGAGGACGGCAAGCTCCATCAGGAAGAACCCCATGGCCGGGGACACCTCCTCTTCGCCGAGCCCGACAAGGTTCAACGCGCTGTTTACGGTGCGCCCAGCTGCTTTGATAGGTGCCCCGAGCACATCGCCGATGCCATCGACGATTTCGCCGTCGAACACCTTGCCGAGACCGGTCCCGACGTTCTTGAACAAATCACCGAGTATGGTTCCCATGGATGTTTCCTTGAGTTATCGGTTGACGTAGAGTTACCAATTCAGTTTTGCAGTGAATCTCAAGTGCCGTTCCAGTGCCGACTTTCCATCGGCATAGCCTTGCTTGATGTAGCGGTTTGCGAATTCACGCGTAAACGCGAAGGTACCAGACCAGACGCGGAGCTTCCGCGTCACAGCGTCCAGATTCCCGACCAAGGTACCAAGAATGGAAATCGGGGGGAGGAGGGATGTGTCGGGAAGAAGCGAAGCAATGTCGCCCAGGATGCCGGGAAGGGTCACGCTGGGACGCACTTCAATGACGGTGCGGTTGCGGGTCGAATGCACGGCAAGCGGTTCCGGATCGGACTCCTTGCTGTTGCAGCGGACGACGACGAGGGTCTTGATGTCGGGGTGGTCTTTCCAAATGGGGGTCACGGGAATGTTTTCGCCTCCTTTGTCGTCCCAGCCGCCATCGATGTAGCGCCTTCCGTCCAGTTCGACGGGATCGAAGCCCCAAGGAATCGCCGAAGAGGCCAGAAGCATAGATAGGCGCCGTTCGGGATCTATCTTCTCGCCAATGCGGAAGCGGTGCTTTCGGTAGGATGACGAATTCATCTCTTCCATCAGTCCGCCGCGGCATTCCAGCGATGTCGCGATGACCTCTGGGGCATCTTCTGGCCATTGGGGCGGCAGCAATCCGCGAACGAGTTGCGCCAATACTGCGCGATCCAGGAGCCCGTGGAATGGGAACGCCTTACCGGCGAGGACATTCTCAGCAGCTTGGCGGAAAGAATCCGTCGCGTTCTCAAGGCTTCGCAGATTGGGCGTTGCGACTTCCTCGACATGCTTGCGCCAGAACCGGCAGATCGTTTCCGGGTCTCGAATCGAAGCGAATGCCGCGGCGTTGAGCGCACCGACCGATGTGCCGGAAATTACTCGGACCCGCCCTGCGAGTCCAAGTTCGTGCATGGCCTTCCAGACTCCTGCCTGGAAGGCCCCTTTTGCGCCGCCGCCGGAGAGGACGAGGCCAATATCACCATCGCTTCGCATGCTGGAAGTCTACCATTCTAGTTTCGCTCTGCCAATCGTCGTTGCGGCGGAAAGCGCGGGACGATGCCCAGCGAACCACTTCTTCACCTCTGCCGCGCGGACGGCGGGATACGGGTGCGAGGCGTCTTTGATCATCCAGTTCTGGAGGAACTTGCTCTTGCCGGAGTCCTTCATGAACTTCTGGTAGTCGGACGCCTGGCGGACGAATTGCTCCATGTCCACGCGCTCGGTGATGCGCGTCCCTCCGCCGGCGAGGCGCATCATCGTGCGGGCGACGATGTCGGCATCGCCCGTGACATGCGCAGCCACGCGGTCTGCCGAGAACTCGCTCCGCCGCACCCAATACATGAGCGCCCATTGGAGCGGTTCGGAGACGATGCCGAGGCCGAAGGCCCCGCCCAGAGCACCGCCTCCGCTTACGAGCAGTTGCGCCAACGTGTGGTAGAGAACATGATGGCAGAGGATGTGGCCGCACTCGTGCGCGATGACGGCCTTGAGTTCGTCCTTCGAAAGCAGATCGATGATGCCGGAGTTCACGACCACGAACGGCTTGGTGTCGCCGCTCGTGTAGGCGTTGGGCATCGGGTCCATTTCCAGGTAGAACTCCGGCTCCGGAATCTGAAGCGCCTCGCAGGTTTCGCGGAGAAGCGCATGGATTTCCGGCAGCTGCGTCGGACCGAGACGAATCTTGGAGGCCATGTTGATGCCATGCATCATGTCCTCCGTGATGGCCTGGAGATACTTCTTCACGAGCATGTCAAGGCCGGGAATGGCCTGAAGCTTGTTCAGGGCGTCACGGTCTTCGGGATGGATAAAGGGTTTGTAGTCGATGGGCATGGTTACAATCCTTTGGACTGTGGGGGGCGCGTGTCACCGGAAGCCGTTCTTTGGAAAAACTTCACCGTTCTGAAATACAGCTGTTTGAAAAAGCCCTGTTTCTTTGGAGGATTGAGGAGGGCATCAAGTTTAGCCAGGCTAAGGGATAGTTCCGCGCGAAGGGTGTCATTTTCCTTTTTGAGGTTGCTGATGTCTTTCTGGGCGGAGAACAGTTCCTGCTTTAGACCGGCCTGACAAGAGGTGAGTCCTTCGCGAAGGGAGTCGATTTCCGCTTTTAGTTTGCTATTGGTGTCTAGCGCGGCGGAAAGTTCTTGTTTTAGACCAGTCTGACAGGAGGAGAGATACGAGCGAAGGGAGTTGATTCCCTGTTTTAGGCTGCTGTTGGCTTCTTGCGAAGAGGCGAGTCCCTGTGCAAGATTTGTCTGGCAAGAGGAAAGGTCCGTACGAAGAGACTCGAGTCCATTTCTAAGTTCATCGTTGGCACTCTGGAGACTGGCTATGTCCCCTTTGGTGGAGTCTATAACCGGTTGAAGTTCGGCCAAAATGCTTCTTATCAGAACTTCTTTTGCTTTGTCCGGCAACTCAAGAATCTGCTTTTCAAGGGAGTCAAGACGTTCGCCATGTCTTCCTATTGCACCTGAAGATGAACTGACCGTGTTTTTGAGATCGCAATTGTCTTTCAGAAGACTGTCGATATTTGCGGAGGCAGTATTGAGAAGAGGTTGAAGCTCGCCCTGGATCGCCACGCGAAAACACTCACCCACTATATTCGGCAAATCAGCAAGGTTCTTTTCAACACCGTCAAGACGGTCTAAAATTGGGGGTCGCTCTTCGCCACCGTCCTTCTTCCAGACATGACGCTCTAGGGCATTAATGCAATCCCATAGAGTATAACGATCTTCTCCTGGCTCCTTACGCCAGACTCTGCGCTCCAGATCGCGAATGTCTTCGAAAACTTTTCGAATTTCCTTGTCGTATGCATTCGCGGCTTTTTGATTCGGGTTTCCTGTCAATTGATCGACGGCTCTCCAAAGGTTTTGTGTCTCTTGTTGGACAAAAGCTTTGGACGCTTCAAATTCTTTCCACGACGGCACTTCGACTTCGTCATTTGTCTGTCGTGCTACCCAATTCCCGCGAATTACTTTTTCCGACATGGCTTACCTCCTTTCCTGCGCGGATGGGTGACCGCGTCCGCGGGTTTCTTCTTGGCCGCCAGCTTTTTCAGTGTAGCAGGTTTCTTCTTGACTACGGGTTTCTTCGATGCGGAAGCCGCCTTTCTCTTGGGCGAGTAAGAGGACTCTTCCTCCGTGTCAACGCTTTTAGCTTGGCGTATGGTTTTCTTCTTGGGCCTTGCCGAAAGGGGGCTGACAACGGACAATGGGACAGGAGAATTTTGATCGCGCGAGGAGAGAGAGGGTGGCGACACCGTCGTCAATTCGGCAGGCAAATCGATTCCGAGATGTTGCGCTAGAAATCTGTAGTGTGGCGCCAGTAATTTCACGATTACCTCGCGGAATGTCTCCTGTGCCGTCTCGACGAGCCGTTCGACCGCCTCCTTTGCTTCCGCGGCGTCTTTCGCGGCGGCTTTCGCCTGTTCGACCGCCTTCGCGAGTTTCCGATTCTGCAGGTCAATGTCATGCGAGATTTGACCGGTCTCTTCTGAAATGAGGTTTCGGATGTCGGATTTCGAAGGAACGTCGATTGTTTCATCGAAATAATCGACACCTGTCAGAACGCCATATCCGTGAACTTCGATACCGGTGACAAATGTGTGTCTAGCCATCTTTATTCCTCCGATGTGGCGGATTTTTGTTCGGTTGCGAAACCTACCCGTTTTTCGATTTCAGTAATCTTGGCGTTCATCTCCTCAATCGTGGATTGAAGTCTCTTGTTCTCGGTTTCCAGCTCGCCGAGTCTCCGGATGGCCGAATCTAGCCCGTGTTGAAGAATCGGGTGAAGCGTTTCGTCAATGACGGACCGAAACGCCTTGGCTGCATCGGAATGGATGGAGTCGAGCCGTTTTGCAATGGCTTTGCGCTCTTCGGCTGCGACATCAAGACACTTCCAGACATGCCACCCATCGTTTGGGAGCGGCCCGTTGAGTTGTGCTTTTGACGAAAACGCCGCATCGCGAAGCGCCCGGAATTCGGAATGGATGTCCGCCGCTGGATCGCGCTTGAACTGGTTGACAGCGTCCCAAAGGGCTTGCTTGTTTTCGTTGACGTAGCCAATCTCCTGCCACAAACGAGCGATTGCCTCGTCGAATTCCTTCCACGACGGCACTTGGACCTCAACCCAACCAGGAACGGCTCTGCCTCCTCCGATTACTTTCTCAGGCATTGGTATTTCTCCTATGCGGCGCTCCACCGCTTTTTGAGTTCCGCCGAAAAGCGGTCGACAATCCGGTTGATTTCCTGTTCAGGATGCGTGACTGCGTGTTTGAGCAGTTCAAGCGGAAGGTTCTTCATAAAATCACGAACAGGGAGGAAGCCGCTACGATTTAGCATTTCGGTGCGGAGTGCGGAATCGTGTAAATCCAAATTCAGCTTTGTGCGAGCAAAATCGGCAATGTCATCTTCGTTCTGATCTCCATATATGGGTTGCCAAAGTCCGAACTGCGCCCAGAGAACGTTAATCGGCAGGACTGGATTGCCGCCGATAGAAAGAAGCGAAGATTCCATTCCGGCACCGGAAAACCATTTTCGGATTTTGGCACAAGTATCAACATTCTTTTGCAATTCGGGAATCCACCCGGAACGTCCAATTGTCTTATGCCAGCAATTGAACAAAACAATCAGTGGCTTTCGGTCCGCCAGACGGAGAAGCGCTTCTTTCCTGTTCTCAATGTCTTTGTCTGTTTGCATGAACAACACAACATCGGCCTTTTGTATTTCCTCTTCTGACTTTCTCGTCAATTCAACTCGCGTATCATTGAATCCTGGTGTGTCGACAATATGGACGCCAGGGGCAAACTGATACTCATTGACAGAACACGTGGTTGGATCAAAGCCCTCGCCGGTTTCTGCTTGGACCTCGGACATAAGGCAATTCACGAGCGAGGACTTGCCGATTTGGAAGTCTCCTACAATCGCCACCCGAATAAAACTGTCATTGAGAACTTCTTTCACGGCTGAACGGTTTTCACGGTTGTCTCAAATGCCTCGATTTCGGCGCGGAGCGGAGTGATGATTTCTTCACGAAGTCTGCGGTTCGCCTCGGCGATTTGATGCAGTTCAGCGTCCGAGGAGCGATGGAGTTCCATAAGCTCATCACATCGTGCTTCAATTTTTTTGCGGTAGGCTGCTCGAGATTTATCTAGAGACTTCAGAATCTCTTCGTGCCACCATTTAAACGTGGGACGAACACCATCTTCCAGGATCTGGCATATATTCCTGTCCCGGAACGATTTTTCCAGCTCCGGTTGCATTTTTTCGGAATATTCTGCGACGATCTCCTCGTCTGATTTCCCAATTCCAAATAACGCTGCAAGCTTGTCAAATGGCCAACAGACAACATTCCAAAGTTGAGAGAAAAGTCCTTCGCGGAGCGATTCTGCAACGGTATCGAGACCACCAAACGAATCGGTAATTCGTACTGAGATTTCTTCATCATTGATGTTTGTCGGCATGGAGGGAAGAGGCTCTCCATCAAATATACGCTTCCCCCCAAATCGGGCGGCCCCAATCGCGTGGATTTGGTCGCTTAGTTCCGTTCTGTCATCGCAAAACATCTTCCACCGACCATTTGGCTTATTTTTCCACTGCTCGACCATAGCGATGGCTTTGTCTTTAAAGTAACCGGCTATAAGCGGCCCTACCTCGCCTCGTAATCTTCGTATGAATGCATCGTGCGAAAAACTAGCATACCCCTTCTTGTTCAGAACTCTGACAATTCCCGCAATGTGCCTAGAGAGTCCGTCATAGAATCCATTTGAGAGGACATCATCTACCAGAGAATGAGACAACGAGTTCATTGCGTCATCCTTCCGCAAAACGAATCGAGACCCTTGTTCGGCCGACTTGGTTTCCTTTTCGTATTCGTCCAGATCGAATTTCGCTGCAGCTACCTCTTCAGCGCATTTTCGTTCCTTCTTCTTGGCAACATCCTCTTTCAGTTGTAGTTCCGTTTCGTGGCTTATCAATGTTTCAAGAGCCTTCTTGCTTCCGTTGTCGATGAGGATGCTACCGGTCTTTTCGCGAAGGACGGTTTCCTTAACGGAACAGAACAGTTCATTAAAATTGGACGCCTGTTCAACCGATTGGATAGCAGTAGCATCAAGTGCGGCAATCGTGTCGAGTCCCGGAACCTTGAAAAGATGATTGATCTCCTGCAAGGCGGCGAGCCAAAGGCGCTCGTCCGACAAATCCGCAGGTGGATCGCCTTCTTCCCCGGCCTTTTCATAAAGCCAACACCGTTCGTGAGCCGAGAAAGGTTCCCCATGACGGAGCTTTCTTTCGGCGATTGAGGCAAGATAGGCTAACAAGACATGGCACCAAATGACCGGAAAATGATAGTTTTCTTTTGCAAGTTGCTGGATGCAGCCCGGCACGATTCCGATTTTTTGTCGTCCATTGTGGAGATAGCCATCCAATGCTTTTCTGCATGGAATCCCCCAGAGGTTAAGAGCAAGGACGGTTTTCGAGGTTCGCCCCGTGTCCTCCACAAATTCGAACATCGCTCCGAGTGCAGACGCTCCGATAGCCTTCTCGCATCGGTGGAAGAATAGAACGCCATCAGCGCGGTTGAGGGCACGCCTGGTAACCTCCTTGTCGTATGCACTTGCATCGAGTCCAGGACAATCGGTTACTCGGCAGCCTAACTGCTTGGCAAAGTGCGAATCGATGTGGAGAATGACTTTTTCCACGAAAGCAAAACGTGCATCGTCAAAGGCAATCGCGTAGTCAAAGCCTTGCGAAGCGTTTTCCTGCCAATCAGGGGGAAACCAAACATATCCCCGGACTTCAGAGATGGGACAATTCTCTTTACCAGACATCTCAAGCCGTTCGCGAGAATCATAGAAACGGACGACAAGCGTCGATACTTCCATAAGCTGTCGCTGTCTGGTCGAGAACCGATACTTGTTTTCGCTACTTTCGTGATATCTGTCCCATGCCTCTTTCAGTGAAGAGCGCGCATCCTTTAGATGATCTGGATTGTCAAAATCGAATGCGGCGCAGAATCGGTCACGGGCCGAACCTTCTTCGCCCGTCACGAATTGTTTAAGCGGATGATTGGATTCCGGATCAAGAATCTCCTTTTCAAACGTGGAGAAGAGTTCGGACGCAAGGACCCGCTTTCCCTTGAACTTGATTTCCGCCCATTCCTCGGACTCAATGGATTGGAGTGCTTCAATGGAAACGGGGACAGAACTCGTAGGCGTTGTGCCGGAACCTAGTGGACTTATTTCGCGCCCTCCACAAAGGATATCAAGCGTCGTGGACTTGCCGGATTGAAATTCTCCGAGAAAAACGACGTCAAACTGATCCTCCTTGCACTTGTTCTCGACGATTTTGAGCGCTTCGTTGTGGCGCTCGGGAGCAGGCGCTTCAACCGCTCGGCGAAGAAGGTCGAGAAGCTGATCGTGCTTGGCCTTGTACCATCGTGCGCGATCCTTGATGTTGACGATGCGGGTCGAAACTGTCTTTGACGTGCAGATGATGTCGCCGTTCTCAAAGTGAGAAACACGGTCAAGCGGGTCGCCATCATCCTTGTAGACTTCCTCGTCTGAAACCGGGTAGCCGAGCCAGCTGCCTGCTCCACCCTCTTGCAACCACCGTTCACAGATTTTTCCATGGACTTCGCGAGTTTCTACACCACCGGCGCGAACCACGATGGTGCATCCACACCATTGAGGGTTGGCCGAGTTGTCGTATTGACATATCCAACAGTCGCCAGCGATTTTATGGATGCCAACAGGGTCAGGATTGCCGATTTGTGGAAACTGCTCTCGTTTGAGCCAATCGTACTTGGCTTGAAACTTGGCAACGATCTCGGAAGGAATGTTCTCGTTCATGGTGAATTAGTCTGGTTGAGGATTTGAATGATTGCCCCGTCCTCCGCCAGAGGACGAGGCTACCGGGATTCAGAACGCCTTGACGAGCGCGGTGAGGGCACCGGCAGCGGCGTTCGTGAGGCGAGTTTTCTCGTCCGACGCGGGCGTGAGTTCATCTCGCCACTCGCGGGCGAGAATCTGGAATGCCTTTTCCGAATTCTTCGAGCGAATGAAGGCGTCGGCGAAGGTTTCCACCACGGCCGCGAAGATACGGTTCGGGCAGAAGCTCTGCGCTGAGCTCATCGACTGGTCGAGCTGCGAAAGAACATAGGCACGGTCCGTCGCGTCCGGGATCGATTCAGCAAGAAGTTTCTTCTTGCGTTCAAAAGCGGCGGAGTTTCCGGTACCGGACTTGCGCATCCCGGCGGAATAGGCATCCGCGGCTTCGAGAAGCTTCTTTTCCAGCGCCTCATGGAACCTCCCGGCATCGTCATAGCCTCTGACGAGCGGCAGCTCGTTGGCGACGAGAAGATGCGTTGTCGCGTGAAGCATCGGCTCAAGATGGAAGCGGAACTGAAGATCGAACTCTGCAATGCGACGGAGAGGGCGCGAGAGTTCGCGCAGTGCGTCTTCGTCACCAAGATCGGAGTGCCGGGCCTCAATGCGGTCTGCGAACGCGACGATTTGCGCTCGGACAGCGGACAAATCATCACCTTCACGTTGCGGGACGAAGTCATGGAGAACACCGCGTAGCGAATCCATGACACCAGCGAGAAGCGCGGCGATACGGGAGGAAAGGTGCAGATCCATTGCCTCCCACTCGTTGCGGAACTTCACACGGCACTCGTTGATGACATCGGCGGGCTGCGCGTTTTTGCGCATGATCTCCTTGCGGATCTCGTCGAGAAGCGCATCACGGGACTCGTAGCCGCAACCGCCCTTCACCCAGGCGACGACACCATTGTGGATGTGTGTTACTTCGTCGTCCCACTCCTTGTCATTGCCGACGGCATTCTCCTTTGCGGAGCGTTCCTGCTCAACAAGGACGCCCACAACTGCGTTCGTGAGATTGCGGGCAAAATCGATGTCGCCCGTGCCTGCGGGGGCGATGGCGCGAACGCGCGAAGCGACGGCCTCGATATCGCGCTTCGCGGCCTCAAGCGCGGCTTTTGCCCTCTTGGCAAGGCGGGCGAGGATTGCGGCGTCGATTGCAGGGAGGTTCCGGGCGAGGAACTCGAGGATTTTCGGCATCGTCTCGCCAATGACAGCCGCGCGGTTGCGGGCATCGCAAGGGATGATTTCGAACGGGCGCTTGAGCGCGGCGCCGATGGCCTCGACGCAGAGCCGGGCGCGCTCTTCGTCACAACCGCCGACGTTGGCAAGGATGGCGGTGTACTTCGTCTGGTCGTCGAGGAGTGGGACCGCCTCACTCATCGCGTCTAGCGCGTTCGTGTCCACGAGCGTCCACTGGACATTGGCGTCGGTCGGGCGCTTCACGAGAAGCGTCACGTCGCAGACATCCGCCATTCCAGCAGTCTGGACCTTCGCAAGGTCGCGGCCGGCCTCGCCGAGTCCGGGCAGGTCGACGACGCGGAGACGGGACACGTCCGTCGAGGGGAACGGGACTCGGATGACGAGATTCGCGACGGCGAGGTAAGGCCCGGCCTTGACGGTGCCGCCGTCAGGATAGGCGACGAAGGGGCGCAGCTCTCCAAGCGGGATACGACGCCCGCGTTCGCCCGTAAGGTAACGTTCGTAGTCAGCGAGATGCGACTGGGCGTCCGTCAGGCGGTGGAGGACATCATCGGCTTCCTGCGTGCGCGCAACATCGGCGGGCAATTCGAACTGGGCGGTCCGGAACGCCGGGAGATTCGTCGGAGCGGGAATCCGGATCGCGCCGCACATCGGGGCGATCACTTCGCGCAGGAAAGACTCCTCGGAATGGAAATCGGCGATGGCCGTGTTCTCGTTCGCACTGTTTTCGATCTGGCTCCGGACGGCGGTCGTGAAATACTTGTCCGACGTCGGAATCTGGGTTTCCTCAAGCCCGGTGACGGACTGGAGGAACGTACTCTTGCCCATCCGAGCCGCGCCGCCTATGCCGATGCAGAGCGTGTCGCGCGCAAAACGCGCACGAACCTTAGCGGCGTCCTCGAGAACGTGGCGGAGGGCATCCCCGACGGTGCGGAGGTTCGCGGACGCGCCGGTGAGGTCGGGGTTGACTTGCTCCGCCGCCGAAACGGCGGCGAGCGTTCGGGCGACTTCGTCCGCGCGGGCCTTCCAGCCGGCGATGTCGGCGTCAAGCGTCCGCAGGCGCGCGGCACGGGTGGCGAGAATGGAATCGAGTTGGGTGGCGATGGTGCTCATGATTCTATAGGGTCTGACGGTCCAAAGGGTCTGGCGATAGGGACGCGCCCTGGCGTGTCCGACGGGCGGACGCTTCGTGGAAGCGTCCCTATCTGTAAGCTATAGAGCAGCAAGAGCCGCTTCCAGGTCGGCTTTGGCACCTTCGAGCGCGGCTCGGTCACCGGAATCGGCGGGCTCGGCCTTGAGAGCGTCACGGATTCTTTCGACCTGCTCTTTGTTGGAGTCCTCCATTCCAGACTTGATGGAATCGAAGGTTGAGTGGGTCGCGGCGCTGACCTGCTCCATGATCTGGTGACGGACATCCGGTTTGGATTCCTCAAGCGCTTTTTCGACCTGTTGGACAATGAGATGCTTTGCACCATAAGCGACCGGATTGAAGATGCCTTTTCCGGCAAGATGCGCGACGATGGCCGTAATCCATCCTAAAGGCAGGACGAGATTAAGCAGAACGATTTCAAGCGTCGTCCAAACAATGGTCGGAATCTTCGCGACAAATGGTTTCTCAATCTTGAAATCATCGGAGAGGAAAACATTCCAGCGGCGCCGGACATCCTCCATGTCTTTGCCATACTGGTTGATAAGTTCGGTGATTTCGGACCTGAGTTTGAGCTGGATGACGGAGATCTTGTCCATTAATCCGCTCTTCAGGATGGTCTCGGCATTATCAAGGACGGCCTTCATGTCGTCGATCGTGTCTTTCGATTTCAGTTCACCGAGGAACTTCGCGAAGACGGTTTCGACAGCCTCATCGACATCGTGCATGAGGTCGTCGTCCAGCGACTGAACATCGGCCTGAAACCGCTCGAACGCGCGCTCGGCCTTCTCCTTAAACCGGGCGACTTCGGCCTCCACCTTTGCGGCTAAGGTGGTACGTTCGGCGTCGGAGGCACCGGCAGTCTTAAGCCTCGCGGCGACCTCGACGATATCCTTATCGATTTCGGCGCGAACGAGATTGGCGACCTTTTCTTGGCGTCCCGGAAGCGCATTCTTGTCGAGGAACTTCTTGATCAGCTGTTGGAGATCACGAGCATTATTCCAAATGTCCTCGACTGTGTTGTCAAAGCAATACATTTCGACAGGGATGTCCTCTCGGCCAATGTTCCGCAGCTGCGCCTTGATGTCGGACAACGCCTTTGCGCGCTGCTTCGCGTGGAATCCGTCGCTCGGTTTGCAGGAAACCAGAACCATGAGGCGTGCGATTCCGTTTTCGCCCATGATTTTCTTCTGAAGAAGGTCCATGACCCGTCCCGGAACTTTACCGCGGACAGGTTTATCGTCCGTACTTTCAGGCAGCCGCTTGCAGTCCACGACCAGAAGGGCGACATCAGCGGACGGAATCACGCGCCAGGTGGTGTTGAGAAGGATTTCTTCCTCCGGATCGTCCAGTCCGGGCGTATCAACAACCGTGAATCCGCGTAGGGCATCGAGAGGAGCTTGGATGCGGACGCGAGCGCGTTTCTTCGCAAGCTCGGCGCGGGTCTCCGTCGCCGTCGCGACGGTGGCATTCTCGACATCGTCATTCGTCGGATTATCAACGGTTTTTACAAGAACTTCTTTCGACTGGTGCGAATCCGTCCAGTCGAAGACTTCCATCTTCGCTGTCGGGCCGTACTCGACATCTGTCGCTACGGCGGTATTCTGGAACCCGTCTCCTTCGGAGAGCATCGGCTTGTCGCCGAAGAAGACACGGTTGATCAGGGTCGACTTGCCGACCTGGTATTCGCCGACGACGGCGACGCGGTACTGGGGATTTTCGAGGTCGGCGATCTGCTTGTCGAGGTCGGCAGGGAGGGAGAGGCCGTGGGCCTTGACGGCGCGGGCGGCGTTGCGGATGGTTTCTTGTTTGCTCATGGCGTTTTCCTGTGGGGTTGGTTCCTTCGGGTTTCCGAAGTGTCTACCTATGGATACCCGCGAAGGAGGCGGAATCTGACAACGAAATCAGGCGACAAATGCGGAATACGAAACGGAAGATGTGGGTGTCTAAAGGGTGGTCGTGGTCACAATGGGGCGGTCGGCGGCATGCCTCCGCAATGGTTGCCGACAAGGATAGCAGACGGGGGGCGGGGCGGGCAAGAGAATCGCAAGATTTTCATTATGATGAACAAACACGCCATTTTCCACCAGCAATTCTCATTTTGGCTTTCGGGGGGAGAAAGTGGCGGATTTGGGCGGAATTCTTGCATGAAAAAAATGAAATTTGGGTCTTTTAACCGCATCCGGACTGTGGTATACAAGGGGGCGTGAACGCCACAGAAGAACTTTTGTCAGCCACCATCGGGCAGGACCTCAGCGACGACGGGACCGTCTTCGGCCGCTACATGG
>JAEEGL011341381.1_pt1 | contig 12800 bp, 9 predicted proteins | sample 9134231 | NCBI WGS metagenome assembly JAEEGL01 (sample SAMN16246548, study PRJNA631951) | gut metagenome | biome: gut microbiome; feature: rumen; material: fiber-attached | host: Bos | place: Iran: Karaj | collected 2018-10
CAGTTTTGAATTGTCATGAAGAACGGTACGCGGATGCAGCCGTCCTTCCTGAAAGGCCAGACCGTAGGCAAAAGGCTTCAGTGCGGACCCCGGAGATCTCGGTGAAAAAGGCAGACAGATACGGGTAATACCCAGATCCGAAGAACCGAGAACCCCCGTAACTCTGTGAGTATCGGCATCCAAAACCACTGCGGAAAGTACCGCACCGTCCTGATGCTTTTCCCTGAAGGATTCAGACACATCCTGAAGCACGTGCTGCACGGATGGTTCCAGATATGAATGAACCTCCCTGTCAGATGTTTCCGAAAAGACTCTGGATGCCAGTGTTATGGCACTCTGGTCAATGCTTCTGAGATTTCCGGCGACGTTATCTTCAAGTGTGGACTTCCACACGTCGTCTCCGAAAACACCCTTGTCATGGGAATTTCTCAGAACCTCGTTGATATAGTAGGCTGCGGCTTTTGGATTCCGGTCCGGACGGATATGCTCCGGTGCTCTTGGAAGAGCAGTAAGAAGAGCGGCTTCAGAAGGAGTCATTCCTGAAGGCAGATGTCCGAACCATCTCAGTGACGCAGCCTTGACACCTTCGGTGTTTCCCCCGTACGGAGCCAGGGTAAGATACCACTCCAGAACCTGCCTGCGTCCGAATTTCTGAGTTATGTAAATGGCCTGAACAACTTCCTTCAGTTTATTGAGATAGGTTCTTTCGTGTCCGGTGAGTCTCTTTACAACCTGCATGGCCAGAGTCGAACCTCCGGAGGTTATTCTGCCGCTGGACACATTGCCCCACAGTGCACGAGCCATTGCCGGAAAGTCAACTCCGCAGTGGCTGTGAAAATTCCGATCCTCGTTGGCAAGCAGCATTCTGATATAAAGAGGACTTACGTCCTCTACGGAAGTATAGAATCTGTAAGACTCGTTATCCTCTGACAGTGAAAAACCGGCAATGGAACCGTCAGCGGCATAAAGGACTCTGGATCTTTTTTCAATAAGGGAATAATCCAGTTCACTGATACAGCTCAGACAGAACAGTACCGCACCTGTAACCGTGGCAGACATTATCAGCAGCAGATACACCGCCCTTCTTCCGCGAAACACAGTACTAACTTTCACAAACAAACTCCGTTCTAGTCCCGGTGAATTATATTCATAGCCTTCTGTACCAGAGCTCTTTTTTCCTCTGAACTGAGCTTCTCGTCTTCCACCGCCCTTACGAGTTCAGCCACAAGATCTGACACTTTTTCATTGATTTCACGTTCACGCTGTTCTGATGAGTTTCTGGCCCTGACTTTCGAATACAGTTCCTCATAGTTCTGCAGAATGGCTCCGACCAGCAGATTCAGCAGGAGATACGCTCCGAATATAAACCATGCGGTAAAATAAAAGGTAATCACCCAGGAAGGAGCTCTGATAATTCCGAGTTCCGAAGCCATCACCAGATTGTTGCGCAGATTACTCCAGTCATCACCGGTGACCACCTTGAAAAGAGTGAACATGCTTTCAGAAACCGATCCGAACGGATCCACGTTTTTTCCGACAAAATAGTTCTGGGATTCCTCCTTAAACCTTTCATATACCGCGGATTCCTCAGCGGACACAGAGACAGGATCAGGCATCCGGAACAGGCCTACACCGATAATTGAAAAAACATATACGAACACCAGCATCAGTATCGTGACTCTGTAAAGCGACATCACTGATTTCAGCAGTACCTTTATAACCGTGCTCATCTCGCGGTTCATGGAAATGAATCTGGTTATTCTCAGCAGTCTTACCACTCTGAGTCCGACAAGCACATTGGCACTTGAAACAAAGTTTTCCGGAATCAGACAGCAGACAACCACCAGAATATCAAAAATCTGCAGAGGATCAGTAAAATATGCCTTAACAGATCTGCTGGCAATGAATCTTATCACCAGTTCCAAGCAGAACACCGCCACGCATAGAGAATCAAAGAAACGAAGCTCCGGCAGGGGATAAGACAGCATAAGTCCCGCTGTCAAGGCATTAAGGACAATCACCGCACTGATAAAATATTCAAAACCGACACACGGTCTGTGATTCTTTCTGTCTATCAGACCAGAAAAAAAATTCTTTAGCATAATCACCAATCTCTAATACGACACAGCCGCCTTTTTTTAACTTCAGGTATTTTCCTGTTGCCAAAAACCGGCAGGAATCTGTCATTCACATTCATCTTTTCAGTCTAAAAATCATATCAGAAATCCGGCTGTATGCATTTTTTTTTAAGGACTTGTCGTCAAATCTTGTATTACGGGACACAAATAACGTAACAACCTGACTCGCTGATGGTCTGCCTCACCACGTATTGTTCCGGAAAATGAACATTCTTTAACCTTTTGCGGAGCAGATATCCGGACAGGAGAATCAGAATAAATCTGCCGGAATAACATACTGTCTGACTATTTTGTATACAGTTATAGACATTAATTAACTGAAAGACATATAAGAAACATTTTAATGCATCCGTACTTATATTTAGCACAAAAACAAAAAATAATATATCAATCATATTTTTCAAAAGCTATTTAAATCCCCTTGAATAAAATACCCCATAGGGAAGGATTATCCTTTTTTCTGGAAGCCATAAAAAACAGTTTCAGTTCTTACGGAAGAGTATTCGGTTCCATCGGATTCCTCATTATGATTCTGACGGGAATTAACTTTTTCGTTCAGTATGATCTGTTTCATCACCCGGATAAGAGACTGGCGATTTTTGAAAACATTACGATAATCTGTATTACCATCTTTAATGCATTAATGGGCTTATCCTGTTACTACATGGCTGCCGGACAGCTTTTAATAAGAAGAGAAATAACCATCTCAGGTTTTATGGAGATCTCTACGGACGGATCATACTTAAAAAAACTCCGACACCCTGTATAAAAAGTGTCGGAGCTTTATGTTTCTTACAGCTTCAGTTACTTAACCGTTATTGAAGCATTCTCGTTATATGACACGAACATCTTGGTGCCTATTCTGTCGAGATAGGCACTGTTCATCAGAGGAACCGATACGCCCCTGTGAGCCGCCTTGATGGTGTAGGCTACGGTAATGGCATTGGTATTGTATGCAGTGACAGATGATACAAAACCGGTATCGCCCTTTGAGACTTCCTGATATCCGAGACTTCCTGAAATTATGCCCTTAAGCAGTTTTTCATCGTCACCGCTGTATACCTTTAGCAGTACGGCATTGGCAGGAATCTTGTTTTCCACGGTTATCAGACCGCTGAACTTGGTCTTTGAGGTTAACTCGTTAACCACCAGAATTTCCTCGTTAACCTTGAGAGTTACAGGTCCGGTAATTTCCTTTCCGTTACTGTCATAATAACGAGTAGTCAGTCTGATGCTGTCTCCGGTCACAGGAGCCTTCACCACGTAATCGTTGACACTGACGGTGGAAACAGCTGTTTCTGATGACGGATTTTCAACTGAAACCGCATTGCCCTTAACCTTCAGCTTGACGGTGGATGCAGGAGTTCTGTTAACTCCGGAAATATCGGCAATCAGGTACTGGCATGAAGGATCAAAATAGGTATCCTCGCTTAAATAACCGTACAGTCCGTCCAGACCTTCTGAGTAACCGGCCCTGACTGATGATCTGATTAATGCCAGAACTTCATGACGTACGTTGTTGATGACGTAAGGGAAATGAACCAGAAGCTTCTTGTACAGCTCCACACTGTCATACACGTGTACGTTCTTTGAGGTAACATTATAGGTGTTGACCACGTTGTTCAGAGATGAAATTCCCTTTTCCAGAGCACGGGTACGTCTGTTTCTGTCTCCGTACAGTCCGAAAATATCAGCATAGTACGCAAAGGCTTCAATCTGATAATTGCTGCTGTTTTCCAGAGAGTCGAATCTGTAGATGGCATTGGTCTTTACATTAACCCCCATTCTGGCGAGAGCGTACATTGCCAGAGCCGCCGTGTTGTGACTTTCAGCGGTCTGCAGATCAGACAGCTTGTTCCTGATAATGGCAAGCATATTCCTGTTTACACCGAAGCCTGCGTTGTTTGCCTCAATGAGGAAGAGAGAAGCATATGCGTAGGCGTAGCATGATTCTTCATATGAATATGAAACATTCAGGAGAGAACCGTAGGTATCGAATCTGGACTCTACCAGAGATACCCTGTCGCTGATGCTCTTCTTGATTTCACGAAGCTCACGGCTGTCGGCCGCACTGTTCTTTTCCATGGTATTGAGAACACTCAGAAGCGTCATGCCGTTGGCAGACTGCTTGTAGATGTTGCCGAACATGGTGTCGTCAGCCAGAATGTCCTTAACCATTTCAGAGGTATCAGACAGAGGAAACTTTCCGAGTTTGGCCACAACGTCGGTACCGTCCCTGTATGCATTCACAAATGATACGTCTGCCTTCTGACCGGCCTTGAGCACCACAATTCTGTTTTCGGCGATTCTGGACATAGGGTTAATCACCTTGATTTCGCGTTCGGTGGCAAAATCATATCCGTCTGATTTCACGGACAGGCTGACGTGACCGTCTTCGGACCCCGTGGCTTCAATCTGAACCGGTACGGATGCAAGAGAGTTGTTTTCAGCGGAAACACTGCCCTTGCTGTCGCACTTTATACCGCCGGTGCAGGTTACGGAATAGGTATAGGTTCCGCTCCTGCCGCTTAAGTTATTTATGGTAAGCTGCGCTTCCATGGTATCACCGAGATGCAGGTAGTAAGGCATAACCATTCTGCTTACGGCAGAATCCTTTACAGGTACGTCAACGGAATAGGAGCCGAGTTTGTCGGCAGACCATGCGGTAACCATAAGAGATGCCGTGCTGCTTACGTCCTTCAGATCATAATGAAGTTTTGCTTCACCGTTTTCAACCTTCACTCTTGGCAGATGGTATGACATCAGATTGTCAGTAATGTTGCTCAGTGTCATACCTGCCATCATGTTTATGTCTCCGGATTCATCACCGTAGCCCTGCCCCTTGTGAGACACGCTCTTCATGATGTATGAGTACGGATCATAGATATCGGTATTGAAATATCTGTGGTTGTACAGTTTCTTCTCAGGTTCCGGCGCCTTCTGACCATTAATGCTCAGAATTCCCTTGTCGATGAATGAGGCCGCCACGTAAGTGTTGCTGTCGGCATTATCCACTTTGACAACGATATCAACACCGCTGTTAGGTACAACCTTCTGCGGAATATCTGCGGAAATCTTCAGAGTATCGGCACTCTTGTCGGCTTCGAGATAAGCCACGCCGATGGAACGGAGAGAGCCGAGATACCTGTTCTCTGCGGAAGCATAGGTGGACAGCACTGCATAGCTGCCGCGGACAAAGGAATCGGAAAGCTTCACAGGAAGTCTGTTGTGCCCCTTTCTGATCTCGTAATGAGTCATTGAGGAATCAGGAGTATCCACAACCAGATCGGCAAAACCGTCATAACTGCTGTCGAATTCAAGGTAGGCTGTCTCTCCAGCCTTATATGCAGTCTTGTCCGCAAAAAGCTCAAATCTGTCAGGATACTTAGGATCTATGTCAGAGCATGAACCGGCATAGAAATCGGATGATGTTTCCAGCCCGTTGTAATTAAGTTTGATTACATAGCTGCCGCTTTCAAGTCTGTATCTGATCCTGCCTGAGGTGTCTTCCTTGAGATCAAGCGAACCTGCTGTTACCGGGGTCAGATGTTCATTTCTGAGATAATTCCAGGAATCGTTGTTATACACGAACTGGTATGAGATGTGACGCTTGTAGATGGAGTAATCAACCTTTCCTTTATGAAGATTGCCGGACTGATCCGCCAGAATAACGCCGAAATCCGTCATCATGGAGTCATTTTTGTCGAAATCGGTCTTTACCCCGACAAGCGGAGACTTGAAATAGATTTTAAACTCGTCTTTCTTGTTAAGAACCTTGGAATTAGGATCAGTAAAGCCGTAGCTGGATTTTACCTTCTGGGCATAATCATCTAAAACGCCTTCGGAATCAAGGGTTATGGTAACGGCACCGGTATTGTCCGTCTCTAACTCAGGTATATTTCCGTAAACTGTCAGTTCTGACACCTTGCGCTGATTAGGACCGAAGTAGTAATCCTTGTATGCGTCCACCGGATGATTATCAGGTTCAATGGTGTAGTAACCTGACACACTGATACCCGGAGCAGGAGCGTCATAAGTGAATCTGGTACTGATGATTACACTGTCGCCGACCTTGAGCACCGGCCCCTTTCTGATAATGCTAGGTTCAATGGATGACGGTATGAAATCATCAACCAGCACGCTGGTTGTACTTAAAGTATGCTTTTTGTCAAAGCCCAGTACGAATTTCCAGCTACCGTTCTGAGAATATTCATCGAAATCAAAATCATAATCGAAGGCACCGGCTGCAGGATTGCTTAAGGTAAGTTCCTGATAAAGCAGTCCGTCAGGTCTGTACACCATAAGCTTCAGCGCCTTGACGGAGGTGGCCTTGAGTTTTCTGTCTCTTACAATGGCATGATAGTTCACCTTTTCACCCGGACGGACCATGGTTCTGTCGGTATAGGCAAACACGTTGTAGTCGGAATCTGTTCCGCTGGTATCAGTGGTACGGACACCTTCGAGCACCAGAGGCATCAGACGCAGATCCTGACTGTAAAAATCACCGTCTTTGGTAACATTTACGATCACCGGCTTCTGGGAATTTACCCCCTTAACGGCCTCTCTGCCGAAATGAGCATAACCGTTCTTATCGGTAACGGCTGTAGCCAGCACTTCATTGCTTGAACTTATGAGCGTGGCTCTGGCGCCAGCCATCGGTTTGGCGGAATTGAGCGCCCTCACGGCGATATCAATGCCGGTATCCTTCTGGTAGGTGGTCATTCCTATGTTGGAGATAACCAGAGACTTTGCCATGAACATGCTTTCGTAATGATCCGTGATGTAGTCAAGGCAGTCTCCTTCGGCATCACATTCAGTGGTGTCGGTGCCGGTAATGAACAGTACATAGGTACCCGGTTCCTGCTTTGCGGAAAGATCCTTCAGATCCACAAAAGTAGTGACGGTGGTGTTTTCTCCGCCTTCAACCTTGTAGACTTTTGTTCCGAGGAAAGTACCGTGATCGCGGATATAGTCAACCGTGCTCCAGCGGTAATCCAGATCACTGGTTGCTCTTGAAGTGTAAGCTGCCAGATCCATGGAGGAGATTCTGTAGAGAACAGCCCTGAACTTATCATGGTTAATGCTTTCTACGGCTACCTTCTTATCCTTTTCGGCTGCAGAAATTATATTTCCGGCCTGGAATCTGATGCTCGGCTGATGATCGATTGTCTTGAATTCCACGGATGTGTCATGACTAAGCTTTGCATTGGTGGAATCCCTGAGACCTGCCTTCAGGGTAACCTTGTATTCGGTTCCGAAATCAAGATCGGAAAGACAGAGATTTCTGCCGCTGGTGAAAAGGTTCACTTCCTGAACCCTGCCGGTTGTCTTATTAAGCGCGGACACGTAATTGGCCAGCACCTTCGGAGTATTGCCTTCGGTTTCCATGCTCTGTGTCATGACAAGACAGGTGGTGGCTGCTCCGGTCTGATTCTGATCAATTGTCCTCAGAACCTCGGGGTCGGCCGCCAGAGCGGCTGCTCCGTATCCTGAATAAACCAGTGCCGTTACTGCCACTGTCAACTTGGATAATTTCATTCTTCAGTCCTCGAAAAAGTACATAATCTTTATGCTGTAAATCCGATTCTGCATAAACATGTAAAACAAACAGAATATTTATGTACAACATTTTATGTTTTATCGGACTGTTCATCAAAACTTATGAAACATCAGCCCCCGAAAAGCGTGCCTCAGTCAAATATTGAGCCTGAAAAATATCCGTAAGCATGAAAAACAATCTCCGTCCGCCGCCGGACTGCATGTAAAAGCCTTGGTTTTCATAATTGAGTACGGCTTTATGTCAGAAGCCGGCCAGACCTTCATCACAGGCTGATTTCAGTTCGGGAATTTTCTCTCTGTACATTTTTTCAAGATACCTGTTCAGATGTCTTGCCCGTATGGCGGGAGGCAGATTATCTTCCGGCACCATATCGGAAACCTTAATCGGCCGATGCCTTTCAATGTAGAAATGAGGAACATGCTTCGGAGCCATGATGTTCAGGAAACCGCGGCTGAGATATTCAGGTTCCGAGCAGTAAATGAATATCGGAACAATATCCATGTCCAGACGTGAAGCCAGATTGGCGGCACCTCTTTTAAAACAGATGTCACCGTGGGTTCTGCTTCCTTCCGGAAATATCAGAAGGCTGTCTCCGTTTTCCAGAGATGAGGATACCTCATCCAGTGATGAGAGATTATTCACGTATCCCAGATGATTTATGATGTGTCTCATGAATCCAACGGTAAGCGAATGCTTTACCATGGTATTTACGGTTACTTCGGTATGAGTAAGCAGAATCACGTAATCGACCAGTGTCGGATGATTGGAAATGTAGATACGGCCTCGGCCTGAAGAGGAAGACAGGGAGCGGTCACTCGAGGCTGCGGAATCATTTTCGTCCTCGACATCCCTGAAATGAACTCTGAATACAAACATTATTCCGGACAGAAAAACTATAAAGCGGAAACTGGATTTTACGAGCCCTCTGAGTACCAGACAGCGCTTTCTGCCGTTACGGATGACAAGACTCAGCAGAAAAAACACCGGAACGCCGAGAAGTACCGCTCCCAGCGAGAAGACACCGAAAACGGTCAGTGTTGCCAGACTTCTTAAAATCAGCGCGATTTTCTGCATGTTCTTTTTCCGTATCAGAAAAGCTGTTTATCTGTCTTCTGCAGGTTCCGGCTGCGGAGGATTCACGAACCTCAGTTCCCTGAAATAATCAACCGGATCCATTCCACCTTCTCTGCCGTAGTCAAATTCAAAATAATGCTCTTCGGTTTCCGGATCGGATTCGGAAGTTTTCATGGCGCTGTCCGTGCGGTAAAGCTCATCCACCGAACTGATGTCCGCCTGCCATTTTTCAAGAACTGCGGCACAGGCATAGGAACCGTTGCCGTACACGCTTTCCGGAATCGGCATGATATTATTTGAAAGATCCTCCTCATAAACCACAATCAGGACTCTTTCCTTTCCTTCGCCGTAAAGGGAGGCATAGGCCTCGGCCATGGCCGCACCGAGTGTTTTTTCAGCGGCGCTTACCGCCGTGGTTTCTCCGAAGAATCTGCTGACGATGGAGAACACGCCGATATTGCCGTTATGAACCGATGCGGAAAACTCGGTAGGAGAAACACCGTTGTCCATGCATACGTCCCTTAGCAGTGTGATGCACCTTTTGGTCTCTCCTGTTCTGCTGGCAAAGATAACCTTGTCGATTTCATAATGTCTGAATGCTTCCATTGACAGGGCAACGGCCATCTTGCCCGAAGAGCTCAGACGTCTGCGCATCATCATGGGAATGGCCTTTATGACAGGCAGTTCCTTAATCGAACCGTCATCATGATGATTGTAGTTGCTTCCCTGTATTTTTTTCAGTTCCTCGTACGCATGCGCATAGCCTGACAGGAAATAAACCTGCTTTAAATTAAATCTGAAGCTCACGACACATCCTTAAATATTCAGAAAAAACAGCCGGAAACTCCGGCGCAAACAGCCTGAATTATACAGCAGATCCGTTATTCTCCCAAACGGAAGGCTGACAAAACCATAACGCACTTAACCAAAAAACATGTAGCCTATAACCACTGCGGCTATCACTGAGGCGAGATCCGCCATCAGACCGCAGAATACGGCATGTCTGACTCTGGTAATTCCCACCGAACCGAAATAAACGGCTATGACGTACAGTGTGGTTTCAGTAGATCCCTGCATAATGGAGGCTATGTGCCCCTGCAGCGAATCAGGTCCGTAGTTTTTGAAGACATCAAGAAGCATGGCTCTTGCCCCGCTTCCGGAAAGAGGTCTGACCAGACCTACCGGCAGCGCATCGGTAAAGGCCGTATCCGAAAGGAACAGACCGAACAGCCATTTAAGTCCTCCGGTAATCAGTTCCAGAAGTCCGCTGCTTCTGAATACCGCAATGGCAAACAGCATGGCCACAAGATAAGGAAGAATGTCGATACAGATGCCGAAGCCCTGTCTTGCTCCCTTTACGAAGTCCTCAAACACATTCTTTTTAAGAAACATCGCATAGGCAGTCACCGCACCCACGAAACCCACCATGCACACGTCACTGAATACGGTGGCCTGTGAAGCCAGATTTTCTCCGGCTCTTACCGCCCATACGGCAAGCCCCGCAATAAGCCCCGCCAGAAAGACGAAAGCCGCCAGCACAGGCACTTTGAAAATATTGATTTTTTGGATAAGAGCCGTCACCAGAAAACCGACCGTGGTAGAGACCGCGGAGGTAAGCAGCAGCGGCAGAAACACATCCGTCGGACTTGCGGAACCGAACTGGGTTCTGTACATGATGATGCTTACCGGAAAAATCGTGATGGCCGAGGTGTTTATCACCAGAAACATGATCTGACTGTTCGAAGCCGTATCTGAACTGCCGTTGAGTGTCTGCATATCCTTCATGGCACGGATACCGAAGGGAGTTGCGGCATTATCGAGTCCGAGCATGTTTGCGGACATGTTCATGGTGATGCTGCCGATGGCCGGATGTCCTTTCGGAATATCCGGCATTATCACTCTGAAAAAAGGTTCGAGCACTCTGGCAAGCTTTGCGGTCAGTCCTGCGGATTCCATTATGGAGGCAATCCCCATCCACAGACAGGTCATTCCCAGAAGCCCTATGATAACCTTGACCGACAGATCCGCGGAACTGAAGAACTCCTGCAGGAATGCGTCAATCTGCATGTCATCCGTAACCAGACATCTTATGAGCGCGGAGATAATTCCCAGAACTATCATCCCGCCCCAGATCTTATTAATCATACACTCAAATTCCATTAACCTCCGACTGACAACCTCAAGGTTTCAGACGGTATAAAAACATATCCGGCCGCGGTCCTTCATCAGAACCGTCAGCCGGATAATTATAAAGGGATTACCGCAGACTCTGCATATCAGAAGCGCGGATATGCCGGTTATCTCAAAAAAACGACCTGTACTTTCGCCTACTGCAGAACGTCAAGACAGGCTTCGATTCTGATGCCCTTGAACTTGTCATCGTTGTCCTTGTTTCTGATAACCATCTTCTTGACTGAAATCATGGCATCTGAAACTGCGGCCTTGAGATACATTCCCTGAAGCAGTCTGCCCATCAGTATTGACAGGAATATGTCACCGGTTCCCGGCAGGAATACCGGTACGGAAACATACGGCAGCACGAAGTATTCATCCTGTTCGGCGCTGTATCCGGCAACGGCCTCGCTGCCTTCAACGTGACAGCTGGTAATTACCACTGAACGGGAACCGAGGTCTCTCAGGCGGTCAACCAGAGCAAAAACCTCTTCCCTGGTAAGATCGTCCTTATACTCGGAATCAGTCAGATACACGGCTTCGGTATAATTCGGAACACAGCAGTGGGCAACGGCCAGAAGTCTCTTCATATTGGCTACGGTTTCCATGCTCATGCCGTTATACAGAGAACCGTTGTCCGCCATGATTGGATCCACGAAAATCAGCACGCCCTTCTGAGCTTCCCTGCCGCAGAAATCAATCAGCAGATCCGCCTGAGCCGTGGAGGTGATGAGTCCGGTGGAGATTGCATCAAATCTGAATCCGAGTTCTTCCCATACCTTGATGGAATCACGCATATAGTCCGTGGTATCCTGTATTCTGAATTTACCGTACTCCAGAGTATTTGAAACCAGTGCGGTAGGAAGATTGTAGATGTGGTACCCCATATTTGTAAGCACCGGAATCATGGCTGAAAGAGCCACCTTGCCGTAACCGCAAATATCATTTATCAGAAGAATCTGTTTGCTGCTGGTCATAATCTGTCCCGAAAATAAATATTCAGGCAAGCGCCTGAAAAAAAGTTTTTAAACCAAAAATCAAAAATTGCATGCATTATTGCACATTGATTTTTTTTGATCAATCACACATTTTAAGAGGATTTAAAGACTGATTTACGGGAAGCCTTCAAAAACCTAGAAAAACACAAGGAATTACCGGAAACAGCCTCTTTCCGAAAAACACCGAATCATTCCGACAAACCGGAATGATAATACATTCCATGCCTGACAGTTTCACACCTTGTCTTAAGTTTTCGTTTTCTGTTTCTTTCATAACATTTTTATACATACCGTGTCTCGTATTTATTATATTGTGTGTGTATCTTTATTTTTTTCATAAAAAATAACCGTACCTTAACTTTGGCATATCCACAGCACGTAAGATATGCCGTTGCGGATATATAGAGAAGACCGGCAGACTGGTGGGAACACTGCCTGCTGATGAAATAGCTCCGTACAGGAAAGCCGCTTTTCTGCCCGTTGTCAATCTGGTTGTCTCCACCATAATCATGTGTGCGTGTTCTATCCTTTCAAAACACGCCTTTGAACTAGGTCTGTTTCTGGTTATGGTGACTCAGCCTTTTTATTTCATAGTTAACATTCAGCCTGATTACAACAGTCTGTTTGAAGACGAGAGGATGTCCAGGATACTGTTCAACATTGCCCTGACAGTCCTGTTCCTGCTGGCACTGTTCGTGATATTTTTTACCAAGCCGGTATTTATAATAGCGCTGATCATATTCTTCTGCGTACAGCCGATGGTTTACAACTCAATTCTCAATGAACTCTATCTGCACAAAGAAAAACGATATGAGGAAAAAATAGAAAGAGTCTTCGATGCCAATGATTATTTCGTGG
>JAEEGL012496244.1_pt1 | contig 12800 bp, 11 predicted proteins | sample 9134231 | NCBI WGS metagenome assembly JAEEGL01 (sample SAMN16246548, study PRJNA631951) | gut metagenome | biome: gut microbiome; feature: rumen; material: fiber-attached | host: Bos | place: Iran: Karaj | collected 2018-10
GCCTGGCCGGGGCCTATAATCTGACAGGCCCGATCAGATACGCCGCAAAGGTCAGGGAATACAACCGCAAGGCGAAGAAGCTCAGAGCGGAATAATTGGTATTCGGCTGCCTCATGCATGCTTTGCCCTCCTTGGGGCAGCGCTTTACTAACAAAATGGCTTGAAAACAGAAGTTTAATTGGTATTCGGCTGCCTCATGCATGCTTTGCCCTCCTTGGGGCAGCGCTTTACTAACTTTTTGGCAGGATAATGCCGCAGATGTTGGTAATCCTGCGGCAAAACAGCAAGGCCCGGGCCGGGCATCCGCGATGATATCATGAAATGGCAATATACGCTTTAGTTCCTTGTCATTCCAACCGGTCTTGCCGGCAGATCGCGGGCCTGAGAGCCTCATCGCCGCCGGACCGCCCGGAAATTACCAACAAAATGACCTGAATACAGCGGTTTTGTTGGTATTATGCTGCCCCATGCATTTTCTGACCGCGATTCCCCCTGGTTTTTACGGCGGGAGCGGTCTCCACGGTCTGAAGCGGCACGCTTTGTCCTGTGACCCGTTAATACGGCGTCGCGGGAAAGACTGAAAAACGCCCCGGTCCGTCAGGACCGGGGCGCGGCTGTATGGCCATATACTATATCTCGGTATCTTCGGTTTGATCTTCGTCCGCGGGCTCCTCGTCTTCGGGCACGGCAAGGTCGAGAGCGAAGTCCTCGAGCTGCTCGCTGAGAGCAGCGGCCCAGTCCTCGGCCCTGTCTTCACCTTTTTTGTAGACCGGCCTGCCGGAGAGGACGGTCATGAAGGCGTCCAGCTCCGCGAATGAGGCGGCCGTCCTCGGATCTTCGTCGAATACAGCGAAGTCGGCCAGTTTGCCTTCCTCGAGACTGCCGATCAGATGCGGGGCCGCGCAGGCCGCCGCTGCCTTGGCGGTCGCCTGCTGCCAGAAATCTTCGCCCTGAGGGACCGAACCGTCAAGGGGATATTCGGCCACCTTCCCGGTGAATATCTCGCTCTTTTCTTCTTCGCTCAGATCTTCGCCGTGCATAAGGATGAAGCTCTGCTTTTTGTAGGTCTCCGAGAGCTCGCCCATGATCTCAAGAGCGGTGAGGGCGGTCTCCTTGTCAAAGGCCCTGATCCTTGCGCTGAAGCCTCTGTCGGCCGCGTCCGCGAGCAGGGCGCGCAGGTATTCGGGACTGAAATGGCGGAAGGAATCCTTGTCGGAGCTTGCGTTTATAACAAGGGTGTCATAATTAATATTATTGTCAAGCTCGGTGCATTCGGTCCTCGCCCTGTTCAGCATGTAGACCGCGGTGGCGGGAGCGATCATCCTGTTCAGGACGGTGCTGCCGAAGACCCTCTGCTTGAGCATGCCGCAGCTGACCGAATCGATGAGCAGGTCCTTATAGAGCTTGCCGAAGCAGTTGTTGGAGGGGGTCGCGAAGACCGCGGTCACGCCTTTTGAGGCGAGCTCCATCGATTTTTCCATCAGGGGCAGGGCCCGGGAGGCGTAATCGACGGCGATCACGGTATCGAGGGCGAGCTCGGGACTGATGGTCCTCACCATGAGCTCGTCTGCCCTGGCGGTGACCATGTCGGCGGCGCTGCGGTCGAGCCTCAGGCTCAGTCCGTCCTCGAACATCACGATGGCGGGGAGCCCGCCCGCGGCCTTGTCCAGGGCGGCGGTGAAGCCTTCCTCTTCGCCTTCTTCCGCGTCCTTGAAGAGCTGCATGCCGGCTCCGTAGACGAAGCAGTATCCGGCCTCGGCGTGCTCTTCGCGCCATTTGCTTATATTCTCCATCAGGGTCTGCCTGTCCCAGGAGGGATCGGCCTTAAGGCCCGCGTCCCCGAATATCTCTTCCGAAGGATCGGAAAAAGCCTGTACGAGGCCGGGGGATAGGTATCTGCCCTCAAGATCGAAGACCTCCGTGCCGGGACCTTCGAGCTCCCGCCAGCTGTCTTCTTCGCCTATCGCCATTATCCTGCCGCCTTTGACGGCTATCCAGCTGCAGCCCGCGAGCTCCTCGTCGTCGGTGACCAGCGAGGCGTTGATATAGAGCTGCTCGGCCGGATTCTTCTTTTTTCTGAACAGACCGAATGCCATGAAAAGTCCTTTCCTTTCGGGCCGCCGCGGTTTTGCGGCATTTACAAACGCCCGTATTTGATGTTATACTCAATATTAAACCACGCGGCTCGGCAAAAGAGCAAGAGATTTTGCTTCATGCGGAAAGGAAAAGCGGGATGGAATATAGTATGGAAACTCTCCGAGAGACAGTATCGTATATAAATGAAAGGACGGGCGGTTTCAAGCCTCAGACCGGCATCGTGCTGGGCTCGGGACTGGGCGGTCTCTCAAAGCTCATAGACAAGGTCTGCGAGATCCCCTACGGCGAGATACCGGGCTTTCCCGTCTCCACGGCCCCCGGCCACGAGGGCAGGCTCATCTTCGGCACCCTTGAGGGCAGGAGGCTGGTCTGCATGTCGGGACGCTTCCACCGCTACGAGGGCTACTCCTACCAGCTGCTGGCCATGCCCGTGAGGGTGCTCAAGCTCCTGGGCATCAGCGAGCTCATAGTGACCAACGCCGCCGGCTCCATCAACAAGGACTGGCGTCCGGGCGACATCATGCTCATAAAGGACCACATCAAGCTCTTCGGCGACAGCCCCATGACGGGCCCCAACATGGCCGAGTTCGGACCCAGGTTCTTCGACACGACCGACATGTACAGCAAGAAGCTCAGGGCCCTCGCCAAAAACTGCGCGAAGGAGTGCGGCATCGATATCAAAGAGGGCGTCTACTTCTACTTCCCCGGCCCCCAGTTCGAGTCTCCCGCCGAGATCAGGGCGGCAAGGCTGCTGGGAGGCGACGCCGCCGGCATGTCGACGGTATCGGAAGCGCTCACGGCCGCTCACATGAAGCTGCCTGTGCTCGGCATCTCGCTCATGACCAACATGGCGGCGGGCATACTCGACCAGCCTCTCAGCTCCGAGGAGGTCAATGAGGCCGGAGAGGCCGCGGCCCCCCGCATGGAGAGCCTGGTCAGGACGGTGATCAAGAGGCTGTCCGGAGAGGACGACTGATGGCCGCCATAGATTACGTGTTCGTGGTCCCGGCCGTGATCGTCATCGCCTGGGAGCTCTACGGCATGACAGTCCTGCAGCCGAAGATAAAGGTGAAGGGAAGGGTGCCCGGCACCCGGGGCTCGAGAGTCCTGCTGGTCTTCCTTTTGGTGATGGCCGCTCTCAGGCCCTCGGACGTGATGAAGCTCCCCGTCGTCTACGCCTGCGCCGTCGCGGTCTTCGCCCTGCACAGCCTGGTGTCGGCGGGCCCGGGAGACGAGGCCTTCTACAACAGCGGGCTCACGATACCGTATAAAAACATAGATTACTATCAGGATATAAGAGATTTTAAGGGCGGCTTCTCCGCCCGCTTCCACTGCCTGAACGGCAGGGAATACGTGGTCCTTTACAAGGAAAAGCAGAGAGAAGAGCTCGAAAGGATCATGACAGAACACAGGATAAGAGATTTCGACAAGGTCGTTTTCTTCGATGATGACAAGGAGGTCAAAAAATGAGAGCTGCCATACTGACCAGCGGCGGTGACGCCCCGGGCATGAATGCCTGCATAAGAGCGGTCGTGAGAGGTTGCCTGGCCAAGGAGATCGACATATTCGGCATACGCCAGGGCTATGAGGGCATGTATACCGACAATATCTACAGGATGGACGTCTCTTCGGTGGCGGACATCATCCACAGGGGCGGCACCATACTGCGCACCGCCAGGAGCGACCGCTTCATGCACGAAGAGGGCAGGACCGAGGCCGCGGCTTTCCTCGAGGGCTACGGCATAGACGCTCTGGTCGTCATCGGCGGCAACGGCAGCCTCACCGGCGCCCACGAGCTCTCGCAGCTCTCCAACGTGAGGATATTCGGCGTGCCCGCGACAATAGACAACGACCTGGCCTATACCGATTATTCCATAGGCTTCGATACCGCCGTCAACACCGTCGTGAACGCCATCGGAAACATCAGGGACACCTCCTCGTCTTTAGGCAGGACCACCGTGATCGAGGTCATGGGCAGGCACTGCGGCGACATCGCCCTGCACGCCGGCCTGGCGGGCGGCGCGGAGACCGTGATCGTGCCAGAGGCTCCTTATGATATTGACGTCATCTGCCAGAACATCAGGACCGGCGTCGAGAGAGGCAAGCTGCACAGCATCATCCTGAAGGCGGAGGGCATAGGCCTCTCCACCCAGGCTCTGGCCGAGATACTGCAGCTCAAGACCGGCTGCGAGACCAAGACCGTCATACTCGGATACATCCAAAGAGGCGGCAGCCCCACCGCCAGAGACAGGGTGCTGGCCAGCAGGCTGGGCTTCAGAGTATCGCAGCTGATAAACGAGAACGCTCCCAGCTGCTGCGTGGGCGTAAGGGGGGAGAACATCGTCGAGGTGCCCTTCGAGGAGGCCATGCAGATGAAGAAGGAACCCCCTCTGGAGTTCCTCAGGATATGCGAGACCCTGCTCTAAAGCGGGATCCGGAAAAAATTTTTTATATCAAAAAATTATATTTGATGCCGGCATCTACCGGGATCAGGGAAATGCCCCGCGGCGCACATCTTATACGTGCCTGAGCGGGGCATTTATTGTATTTTTGAAATAAAAAACAACAATTTTGAAGTAATTGTGCGATTTTCGGACGATTTCCGCAATTGCGATATATTTTGACAAATCGCCGCGGATGTTGTAATATCTCTGTAATATTGTTGATGGAGCGGCATACCGCTCCACCTATAAGAATCTCATATTTTAGAAGGAGAAAAACAATGAAGAAAGCTTTAGCAATTCTGCTGTGCGCGCTTCTGGTAGTCTCCATGCTGGCCGGCTGCGGTTCCAAGACCGAGACTCCGGCGGCGGCTCCGTCGACTCCCTCGACTCCGTCGACCCCCAGCACTCCCGCTACCCCCGCGACTCCCAGCACTCCCGCTGCCCCCGCGACCCCCGCGGCTCCTGCCGAGACCAAGTATGTCGATGACATAATCATCGGCATCGGCGGCAAGATCATCGACATCGACCCGCAGGAGAACTCCAATACCCAGCACAACTACTATTTCCGCTGCGTATTCGACACCCCGCTCGACTTCAACAACCAGACCAGCGAGCTCGAGCCGAACATCTGCACCGAGTGGAGCTCTGACGACGGCAAGACCTGGAACTTCACCCTCCGCGACGACGTCTACTTCCACAACGGCGAGCATATGACCGCCAACGACGTAAAGTGGACCTTCGAGCGCGGCAAGGACAGCTCCTCCAGCTCTTCCCTCTGCAAGCCCATGGAAGAGATCAACGTCATCGACGACACCCACTTCAGCATCACCCTGGCCAGCGTCAACGTAGACTTCCCCTACATGCTGACCCTGCCCACCGCCTCCATCCTCTGCCAGAAGGCAGTCGAGGGCGGCGAGACCGACGCTCTGGGCATCGGTTCCGGTCCGTGGAAGCTCGACTCCTATGAGTTCGGCGACTACCTGAAGATGACCAGGAACGACAACTTCTGGGGCGAGCCCGCCAAGGGCAAGACCCTGACCCTGCGCTACATGCCCGAGACCAGCGCCCGTCTGGTAGCTCTTGAGACCGGCGAGATCGACGTCTGCGAGAGCCCCGACACCAACGAGCTGAGCCACGTCACCGATAACGACAAGCTCGAGCTGCAGTCCTACACCTCCTCCTCCATCCAGTACCTTGCCTTCAACTGCGAGAAGGGCATCTTCACCAATCAGAACCTCCGTCTCGCCATGTGCTACGGCATCGACTGCGAAGAGCTGATCGACGTAGTCTACAACGGCCTCGCCACCAAGTGCGGAAGCACCTGGGGCTGGAACGAGTACGGCTACAACGGCGGCGGCATCACCCAGTACACCTATGATCCCGACAAGGCTGCCGAGTACCTCGCCGCTGAAGGCTACGGTCCCAGCAATCCTCTGAAGATCCACCTCGCCGTTTCCGCCGGTACCAGAAAGGCCATGGGCGAAATGGTACAGTCCCAGGTCAAGCCGCTCGGCATCGAAGTCACCATCGATGAGTACGATACCGCCGGTCTGTCCACCATGACCACCGCGGGCGACCACGAGTGCGCCTTCTACGGCTGCGGCACCAACGTGTTCGGCGACGACATCACCCGTCTGATCGACTCCAACACCGGCGTCAACAAGTCCCACCTCCACGATCCGCAGGTCCACGAGCTGATGGACGCTGCCAGACAGGAACTGGACGACGCCAAGAGGACCCAGATGTATCATGATGTCCAGCAGAGACTGTTCGACATCGGCGCTTATCTCCCCGTCTGCACCAGCGAAGCTTTCTTCGGTGTCAAGAAGGGCATAGGCGGCATCGATTACTATCCGACTTCCCACCACGATTTCTCCGAGATCTACTTCGTACAGCAGTAGTTTCGCGGAAAGCAGAGCCCTTTAAGGGCATTCTGATCTGAGTTTAAGGACTGTTATGATGAGATCTCAGTCTTCAATCATAACAGTCCTTTTCAAAATCATCCGACATCCGTTTTGTTCATCGAATCCGGTGAAAGGAATAAAGTATGTATCGTTATGTACTGAAAAGATTACTGCTGCTTATTCCGGTACTGCTGGGCGTATCCATGCTGGTCTACTGCATACTAGACCTGGCTCCCGGAGACGCGGCGGACATACTGGCTCCCGACGACGCGACGCTTGAAGAGAAAGAAGCTCTGAGAGAGGAGATGGGCCTCAACAGACCCGTGCTGATCCGCTATTTCGAATATATGTGGAACCTGCTGCACGGAGAGCTGGGGACCTCGTACCTGTCCCCGATCACCGTCTGGGACGCTTTCACCCAGAAGGCTCCCAACACTCTCAAGCTCGGTCTCGCCTCGGTGATCTTCGCCGTGGGCCTCTCGCTCCCGCTGGGCATATACGCGGCCCGGCACAGAGGGAGCTGGAAGGACGCCCTGAGCATGATCCTCGCCATACTGGGCCTTTCGATGCCCAACTTCTGGCTCGGCCTGCTGCTGATGCTGCTCTTCGCTCTGAGGCTCGGCTGGCTGCCTTCGGGAGGAGCCGATAAGGGCTTCCTGAGCCTCATCCTGCCGACCTTCACCATCGGTACCGGCATGATGGCGACCCTGACCAGAACGACCCGTTCCTCGATGCTCGACGTCATCCGCCAGGACTACCTGAGGACCGCCAGAGCCAAGGGCGTCAACGAAGAGGTCGTCATCAAAAAGCACGCTCTCAAGAACGCACTCATACCCATCATTACCATCATAGGCACCATGCTGGGCGGAATACTGGGAGGCGCGACCCTCACCGAGTCCGTATTCTCCTGGCCCGGCGTAGGACGTCTCATCATAGACTCGCTCAACGGCCGCGATACCCCCGTCGTCACCGGCTGCATCATCATGACCACCATGTTCTTCAGCGTGGTCCTGCTGGTGGTGGACCTGGTCTACGCCTTCGTCGATCCGAGGATCAAGGCCCAGTATTCCAACAAGAACAAGAAGAAGGGAGGAGAGAAGAAAGATGGCGAAAAAGCAGCAACAGCCTAAGCTGGACGCCAACGGCGAGCGCAAGCAGCGCAGCCAGGCCGGCGAAGCCTGGCACCGCATGAAAAAAGACAGAGGCGCCATGCTCGGTCTCGTAGTCGTCTCCATCATCATCCTCGTGGCCCTTCTGGCCAATGTGCTCCTCGATTACGACGAGGACGTCATCGGCATGCACACCAAGGAGAGGCTGCAGTCGCCCAACGCCAAGCATCTGCTGGGCACTGACGAATACGGCCGCGACATACTCTTCAGGATACTGTACGGAGCCCGGTACTCGCTCTCCGTAGGACTGGTGGCCGTCGCGATAGCCCTGACGATAGGCGTGACCTTGGGGGCCATCGCCGGATATAACGGAGGGGCGGTCGAAGAGGTCATCATGAGGTTCACCGACATATTCAGCTCGGTCCCGAACATGCTGATGGCCCTGGTCGTAGTCTCGGCCCTGGGCCAAAGCATGCTGAACTTGATGATAGCCATAGGCGTCACCAGCGTGCCGCAGTTCGTGCGCATCACCCGCGCCACGGTGCTCACGGTACGCAACCAGGAGTACGTCGAATCGGCCAGAGCCATAGGGCTCTCCACTCCCAAGATCATCGTCAGCCACATCCTGCCCAACAGCCTTTCGCCCATCATAGTCCAGACCACCCTGAGAGTCGCCTCGGCCATAATCTCAGCCTCGTCTCTCAGCTTCCTCGGCCTGGGCATCCCGGCTCCCAATCCGGAGTGGGGCTCCATGCTCTCGGGCGGCAGAAAGTTCATCCGTGACTATCCCTACATGACCCTCTATCCGGGCCTGGCGATAATGATCACGGTGCTCTCCCTCAATCTTCTGGGCGACGGCTTAAGAGACGCCCTCGACCCGAAGCTCAAGAATTAAGGAGGTCTTTAAATGAGCGATAACAACAATGAAGTCCTCAGAGTCGAAGACCTTACAGTCTATTATGAGCTTGAGGAAGAGACAGTAAAGGCTGTCAACGATATCAGCTTCACCCTCGACAGGGGCGAGACCATAGGCCTGGTCGGAGAGACCGGAGCCGGCAAGACCACCACCGCTCTGGCGCTGCTGCGCCTGGTCCCGGATCCTCCCGGGGTGATCAAGAGCGGAAAGATCACTGTCTGCGGCAACGACATGCTCGAGGTCCCTGTGCAAAAACTCGAGGAGATCAGAGGAAAGGATATCGCGATGATATTCCAGGATCCGATGACCTCTCTCAACCCGGTGTTCACTGTGGGCGAGCAGATCGCTGAATCCATCGAGATACATGAGAAGCTCGGCAAGCACGAGGCTTACGAGAAGGCTCTCGACATGCTCGAGATGGTAGGCATCCCCCGCGAAAGAGGGGCCGAGTATCCCCACCAGTTCTCGGGCGGCATGAAGCAGAGGGTGGTCATCGCCATCGCTCTCGCCTGCCAGCCCCAGCTGCTGATCGCGGACGAGCCCACCACCGCTCTCGACGTCACCATCCAGGCCCAGGTCCTCGACCTGATCAAGAACCTGAAGGACAGACAGGGCACCTCGGTCATCATGATCACCCACGATCTGGGCATAGTCGCCGAGACCTGCGACAAGGTCGCCGTCATGTACGCCGGCCGCATCATCGAGACCGGTACTCTGGACGACGTGTTCAACTACACTCTCCATCCCTATACCGAAGGTCTGTTCAACTCGCTGCCCAACATCAATGACAGAAAGGCCGAGCTCAAGCCTATACACGGCCTGATGCCCGACCCCACCAATCTGCCCCCCGGCTGCGCCTTCGAGCCCCGCTGCGAATACGCCTGCGAGGCCTGCAAGACCCAGCTCCCGGAGCTGGTGAACTTCAGCGGTACCCACAAGGCGGCCTGCCTGCGCTACGCAGAAGAGGGCTTCCATATAGCAAGGGGGAAGAAGCATGAGTAAGACGATGATAGAGGTCCAGAACCTCACCAAATACTTCAAGACCCCCAAGGGCATGCTTCACGCCGTCGACGGCGTCAACTTCACCATCGATGAGGGCAAGACCCTGGGCGTCGTAGGCGAGTCCGGCTGCGGCAAGTCCACCACCGGCCGCTGCATCTTAAGGCTCATCGAGCCCACCGACGGCAAGGTCTTCTTCGAAGGCCAGGACGTCACGGCGATGAGCTCCAGGCAGCTGCACGACATGCGCCAGAAGATGCAGATCATCTTCCAGGATCCGTTCTCTTCGCTGGATCCCAGAAAGACCGTGGCCCAGACCATACAGGAGCCGATGATCGAATTCAAGATCGTCCCCAAGGACCAGCTCCACGCCAAGACCAGAGAGCTGATGGACATGGTCGGCCTGGCCGGAAGACTCATCAATACCTATCCCCACGAGCTGGACGGCGGGCGCAGACAGCGTATCGGCGTGGCGAGAGCGATCTCCCTCAACCCGAAATTCATCGTCTGCGACGAGCCGGTCTCCGCTCTGGACGTATCTATCCAGGCTCAGATACTCAACCTCCTCAAGGAGCTGCAGAGGGATCTGGGTCTCACCTACATGTTCATCACCCACGATCTGTCGGTAGTCAATCACTTCTCCGACGATATCGCGGTCATGTACCTGGGCCAGCTGGTCGAAAAGGCTCCCGCCGAGGAGCTCTTCGCCAACCCCATCCATCCCTATACCCAGGCTCTGCTCTCGGCCATACCCATCCCCGAGGTGGGCGGCCCCAAGAGAGAGAGGATACTGCTCAAGGGCGAGATCACCTCTCCGGTGAACCTTCCCGACGAGTGCCGTTTCGCCAAGCGCTGCAATTACAGCTGCGAGGCCTGCAGACAGAGCGATCCCAAGCTGGTCGAGATCGTTCCCGGCCATTTCGTCGCCTGCCACAGGATGAACGAATTCATCAATCATTGATCACAGATCTGTCAGGCTGCGCGGCGTAAAGACCGCGCAGCTTGATGCTTTAATTCGAAAGATAAAGGAGATCGACATATGGATACCAATATTCAGGACATACTGAGTTATATCGACTCGGTAAAAGACGAGATCGACAAGCTCGCGCTCGACATCCACGCCCATCCGGAGATCTGCTTTGAGGAATATACCGCGATGAATCTAGTCGCCGACCTGTGCGAGAAGCACGGGTATAAGGTCCAAAGAGGCTACGCCGGCCTCGAGACCTCCATGAGGGCCGACGCCGAAGGGCAGCCCGGAGGGCCGAGAGTGGCTTTCCTCGCCGAATATGACGCTCTTCCCGGCTGCGGAGAAGAGGGGGGACCGGGCCACGGCTGCGGCCACAATCTCATCACCGCCTGCTCGACGGCCGCTTTCCTGGCTCTCGCGAGCGTCATAAAGGACTATAAGGGCAGCGTCTGCCTGATCGGGACTCCCGCGGAGGAGGGGGGCGGCGGCAAGATAAAGCTGCTGGAGAACGGCGGCTTCAAGGACGTCGATTACGCCATGATGATGCATCCCTCCAGCGGCGGCGTGAAGGCCAATCTGGTGGGAAGAGGAGGAAGAGCGAGCTGCGACGTGACCGTCAAGTTCTTCGGCAAGGCAGCCCATTCCTCCAGGCCCGTGAACGGCATCAACGCCCTCAACGGCGTGATCAGCCTCTTCAACCATATCGACATGCTGCGCCCGACCTTCGATCCTCAGGACAATATCAACGGCATCATCAGACACGGCGGCGTGGCCTCGAACATCATACCCGAGTACGCCGAGGCCGAGTTCTGCGTGAGAGCCGATACCATGCACAGGATAGAGGAGCTCAACGCCATCATCGAAAAGTGCGCGAAGGTATCTTCCCAGCTCACCGGAGCCAGGTACGAGATCGAATGCGGCGACATCTCCGCGGAGCGCTATCCCAACAGGCCCATGAACCAGGCCTTTAAAGACGCCATGGAGGCCCAGGGAGTGGAGATGTGCTGGCCCGATCCGAAGATGCAGTACGGTTCCTCCGACATAGGCAACGTCTCCATCGTGATGCCGATAATACACGATTATCTCTCCATCACCGACGATAAGAGCGTGCAGGCCCACAACCGCAGCTTCACTGCCGCGGCCAGGCAGCCCCAGGCTCTCGAGATGGCGAGAAAGGGCGCGGCCGGACTTGCCTGCGTAGGACTTAAGCTCATAGCGGACGAAGCCTTCAGGGCCGAGACCGATGGATATCATAAAAACCAGATTCCTGATTTCTACAAATAAAGGAGGACATATGTACGAAGCAAAGCCTGAGAGAAGAGAAGCTTTTACCAAGCTGCTGAATGACGAGAGGGTGCAGAAGGCCCTTAAATACATCGAGGACGATCAGGAGCGCACCAAGGAAGAACAGAAAAAACTGGTCGTGATCGAAGCTCCCAGCTGGGAGGAGGAGGAGAGGGCGAAGGTCTTCGCTCAGATGTTCAAAGACCAGGGCCTCGCAGATACCGGCATCGGCGCCGGCGGCGACGTGATCGGTCTGAGAAAGGGTACCTCCGAAGGCCCCAAGGTCCTCATCGAAGGCCACATGGACACGGTCTTCCCCTTCGGCACCGTAAAGGGCGTTGAAGAGAAGGACGGGGTGCTCTACGCTCCCGGCATCGGCGACGACACCAGAGCTCTCGCCATGCTGCTCTGCCTGGAAAGGGCCCTCGACGCGGCGGGCATAAAGACCGTAAAGGACGTGCTCTTCGTGGGCACCACCAGAGAAGAAGGCCTGGGCGGCCTGGGCGGCATCTTCGACCTGCACGAGAGCAGAAAGGACATCGGCGCCCAGATCTCTCTCGACAATCACAACATGGCGGCCATCACCTTCGAGGGCACCATAGGCGAGACCTATGAGTTCAAGATCACGGGCAAGGCCGGCCATTCCTACGGCGCCTTCGGCACCATGGGCAACACCGTGCACGCCGGCGCCAGGGCCGTGGCGAAGATCGCCGACTACAAGGTCCCGGACGATCCGAAGACCACCTTCTGCGCCTCCAACTTCCATGCCGGCACCGCGGCGGGCGTACACGCCTTCGCCCCCGAGGCTTCGGTCATAGTCAATTTCCGCTCCAACGGCGAGAAGGAGTTCGCCGAGATGAAGAAGTTCATCTTCAATGCCTTCGAGGAGGCCGTGAAGGAAGAGAACGAGCGCTGGGGCAAGGAGCCTCTCACCCTTGAGGTCAAGCCTATCAGCATCACTCCGGGCGGCAAGCAGGATCCCCACAGCGCCCTCGTCGAGGCCTCTCAGATGGCCCTCGAATCTCTGGGCGTCAAGGGCTACCTCTCTGCGGGCGGTTCCACCAACGCCAACATCGC
>JAEEGL016007512.1_pt1 | contig 12800 bp, 12 predicted proteins | sample 9134231 | NCBI WGS metagenome assembly JAEEGL01 (sample SAMN16246548, study PRJNA631951) | gut metagenome | biome: gut microbiome; feature: rumen; material: fiber-attached | host: Bos | place: Iran: Karaj | collected 2018-10
TCCCTGAACTCCGGATCATACCTGTTGAACTTCTGTCCCTTACTGGCCATATGAAAAAACTACCTCCTTTCGGAGATAGTTTCATTCATAAGTCCTTTTTAATCAAGTGTACCAAACGGGGTACACTCCAGAGACCTGTTTTTCTTTTATCGGAGGATCCTGACCGATTCGATGACCGGCTGTTCCTCTTCCGGGATCGTGCCGTTGTCATCGATCGGCTTTGCATCTTTCGCGATCTGCTGAACGATCTCCATGCCTTCCGTCACTTTGCCGAAGGCGGCGTACTGGCCGTCCAGCCAGGGCGCTTCACCGACCATGATGAAGAACTGGGAGGAAGCGGAGTTCGGATCATTTGCCCGCGCCATCGACAGGACGCCTTCTGTATGCTTCAGATCGTTTTTGAAGCCATTGGCGGCGAATTCACCGGGGATATTGGCGACCTTTCTTTCCGGATCAGCTCCGCCCTGGATCATGAAACCGTCGATGATGCGGTGGAAGGTCTTTCCGTCATAAAAGCCCTCTTCCGCGAGATTAACGAAATTCTCCACAGACTTCGGAGCCGCGTCCGGATACAGTTCCATGCGGATAGTACCGTAGTCTTTGATCGTCATTTCCGCAGTGATCGGCTCGGCCGGTTCCTTTGTTTCCGTCGTCGGTGCAGGTATCGTGGTGGTATTGTTTTTGGGCTTGCTGCAGGCACAGAGTCCGGCGAGCAGCAGCAGAACAGTTAAGCAAACACAAAATCTCTTCATATAATATCCCTCTTTTGATAAGAGAGCGTCCCGGCAGGACGCTCTCCTTGATCTCAATGGTGGAAACTACAGGACTTGAACCTGCGACATCACCCCTGTGAAGGGCGCGCTCTCCCAACTGAGCTAAGCTTCCGCATAGCCTAATTATAGGCTATTTTGTCTTTTTGAAGATAAAGAATTTCGAGAAGATGTAGTTGGCCAGAACGACCAGCACATTGGAGCATACCTTGACGATCAGGTCGTTGATATGCAAAAGCTGAATGCCGGCATACATGACCGCCATATCGAGACCGAGGGTCACGACTCTGGCGGATACGAAGGACAGGATCTCTCTGGTCAGCGTCTTCATGTCGCTGCTCTTGGATTCGAAGACCCAGAGCTTATTGGTAACATAGGCAAAGAAGACTGCGATCGCCCACGCCAGGAAGTTCGCGAAATACTCATTGGCGTGAAAGATCCGGGTGCAGAAGCCGTAGACGGCGATATTAACGACGGTCGTGAAACCGCCGAATATCAGATATAATATCTGCTCCTTGTAGCGAAAGAATAATTCCTTGAGGTTCTTCATTACAGCCTCAGAATCATCGTTGCGATCGTGAAGTAGACAGTCAGGGACAGCGCGTCAACGATCGTTGTCAGCATCGGGGAAGCCATGATGGCAGGGTCGAGCTTTAACGTTTTTGCCAGGATCGGCAGGAAGCAGCCGAGCGACTTCGCAAGACAGATCGTGAAGAAGATCGTCAGGGCAAGAACGACCGCCAGCATCGGATTCTTGTACTGGATCCAGATGCGGACGCCGTTAACGACAGCCAGAACAGCGCCGACGATCAGCGCGATGCGGATCTCCTTGAACCATACCTTCAGAACATCTTTGGTCTCGATCTCGTCAGTCGCAAGACCACGGATGATCATAGTGGAAGCCTGAGAACCGCTGTTACCGCCGGTATCCATGATCATCGGGATAAACGAGACCAGGATCGGCATGACAGCGAAGGATTCTTCATAACGTGTCAGGATGGTGCCGGTAAAGATCGCCGACAGCATCAGGACGAGCAGCCAGACGATACGGTTCTTGGCATGCTGGAAAACAGAAGTTTTGAAATAGGAGTCTTCGGAAGGAATGACACCGGCCATGATCTCGAAGTCTTCTTCGTGCTCTTCGATCGCAACGTCCATCGCGTCGTCGATGGTGATGATACCAACCAGACGGTCTTCATTGTCGACGACCGGCATGATCTGGAAATCGTATTTATCGAACATCTTGGCGACTTCTTCCTTGTCGGTCGTTGTCGGGATAGTGATGACATTATCTTCCATGACTTCGGAGATCTTGTCTGTCATTTTTGCCAGCAGAAGGTCACGGACAGAAACGACACCGACCAGCTTACGGGAAGGATCAAGGACATACAGAGTATTGATCGTCTCCGCCTCGCTTCCGCGTTCACGGATACGGTCGAAGGATTGGCGGACGGTCATGTCCTCTTTCAGAGAGATATACTCCGGGTTCATCAGAGATCCGGCGGAGTCTTCCGGATATTTCAGGATCTCATTGATGTATTTCCGGTTGCTGGCATTCGTGTTTTTCAGAAGACGTTTGACGATGTCGCTTGGCATTTCCGAGACCAGATCGGCAGCGTCATCGAGGAACAGATCGTTCATGATCCCGCTCAGTTCCTGATCGGACATCGCGTTGATCAGATCTTCCTGCATATCCGGTTCCAGACGCGAAAAGACCTCTGCTGAATCATCCTTGTTCAGCAGGCGGAATACGATGGCGGCCTGCTCTTTCGGCAGTTCGTTCAGCACTTCGGAAACATCACTGAAGTTTGCTTCTTCGAGAAATTTCTTCAACTGGCTGTAGTCTTTTTTCTCCAATAATTCAACAATCTTTTCTTCCATAATCGTCTGCCTTTCTAGTAATCAACCGTAAATTCATCAATATTATACAACGAACGGAAAGACCTTTCCCAAAAAATCAGTATAATGGAAACATGAATTATAAAGCTCTTGTTTTTGACCTTGACGGTACCCTGACCCCGAGCGCAGCCCAGCACTGTTACCCGGAAGTTGCCCCGGTTTTGCATCAGGCAAAAGAGAAGGGTCTTCATATTTTCATCGCGACCGGCCGCTCTTCCTTCTTCGTTATGAAAGATATCCGCGAAGAGACGGGAGTCGAAGCGATGGTCACGGCGAACGGCATGATCGTCCTCGACAAGGACGAGAATATCCTGGCTTTTCATCCGATCGCGCGAAAGACCTTCCTCGACCTTGTGCGTGATTCCAGGGAAAAGGATTACCCAGCCGGTTTTAAATTCAAAGACCAGATAGCCGTCTTCAACGGGTATGAAAGATTCGTAGCACGCTATGGTTCTGCGAAAGTGAATCAGTATCTGATCAAAAACGCAGAAGACTGCACCGACCCGACGGTCTTCGGAGAGACCGTCGACGTCTTCATGTTCGGTGATCCGGACTACTTCTTTTCACTGCCGGAACGTTTTCCTGACCTGACCGTCATCCTGGCCCGTCACCGGGCCTGCGAGGCCTACCCCAAGGGATATAATAAATTCACCGGACTGCAGGATCTTTTCCGCAGTTACGGTCTGAAGGAGGAAGAGGTCATCGCTTTCGGCGACTCCGAGAATGACGAGGAGATGCTGAAACGCTGCGGCCTCGGCATTGCCATGGGAAACGGCACGGAAGGCGCAAAAAAGGCAGCGGACTTTGTCACACTGCCCTGTGATCAGGACGGCATCGGCTACGCGCTCCGTCACTTCGGACTGATCTAAGACAAGCTGCCTCAGGCAGCTTGTCTTTTTATTATTATTTCTTCTTTTTGTTCTTTGCTTTGACAACTTTGACGATGTTCTCTGCGGTCATGCCGTATTTCTTCAGAACATCCTTTGCCTTGCCGCTTTCGCCGAAGGTATCTTCAACACCGATCGGGTAGACCGGAGTTCCGGGTTCCTGAACTGCGATCTCGGCAACTGCGGAGAACAGGCCGCCGATGATGTTGTGCTCTTCGCAGGCAAATGCCATCTTATGGCCCTTTAACGCTTTCTGGATGCCTTTCTTGTCGATCGGCTTCAGGCAGGTCACGTTGATGACGCTTGCAGAAATGCCTTCCGCTTCGAGAGCTTCCGCCGCTTTCAGAGCTTCCTGGACCATCAGGCCCATGGCGAACAGAGCGACGTCAGTACCCTTCTTCAGGACTTTGACTTTTGTGAAATCAAACTTTGTCTTTTCAGTGTAGACATCCTCGACCTTGCCTCTGCCCAGACGGACATAGCACGGACCCTTGAGGTCAGCGACATAATCAATGACCGCTTTGGTCTCATACTGGTCGCACGGTACGAAGACATGCATATTCGGAAGCGTGCGCATCAGCGATACGTCTTCGATTGACTGGTGGGAAGCGCCGTCTTCACCGACGGAAAGACCGGCATGGGTAGCGCAGACCTTTACGTTGAGGTTCGGGTAGCAGATCGAGTTACGGATGATCTCAAAGGCTCTGCCGGCTGCGAATACAGCGAAGCTGCTCGCGAAGACGGTCTTGCCGGAAGCTGCCAGACCGGCAGCCATGCCCATCATGTTGGCTTCCGCGATGCCGGCGTTGAAATGGCGTTCCGGACATGCGTTTTTCGCTTCGACAGTCTTGGTGGATTTTGTCAGGTCAGCATCGAGAACGACGATATCTTCTCTTTCCTTGATCAGTTTCGCCAGTTCCTGGCCGTACGCGTTTCTTGTTTCCTGTGCCATTATGCTGCTTCCTCCAAATCTTTCATAGCCTGAGCGTACTGCTCAGCGTTCGGTGCGCTTCCGTGCCATGCATAGTTGTTTTCCATGAAGGAAACGCCTCTGCCCTTAACGGTGTGCGCGATGATCGCGGTCGGTTTTCCTTTAGTCTTTCTGGCTTCTTTAAGAGCTTCCTTCAGTTCAGTGAAATCATTGCCGTTGCATTCGACAGTGTGAAGTCCGAAAGCCTCGGCTTTTTCCTTTAACGGCAGCGGACCGATGACATCCTGAACGTTGCCGTCGATCTGCAGACCGTTCTGGTCAAAGATGACGCAGAGATTATCAAGGTTGTAATGCGCAGCGGCCATCATGGCTTCCCAGACGATGCCTTCTTCGCTTTCGCCGTCACCGACAAGCGCGTAGACACGGTACGGGACTTTGTCGAGCTTGTTGGCGATCGCCATGCCGACAGCGGTGGATACACCCTGTCCAAGGGAACCGGTCGACATATCGACACCGGGGACCTCGTTCATGTTCGGATGGCCCTGGAGATTGGAATTCAGCTGACGGAAGGTCTTGAGGTCTTCTTTCAGGAGTCCCTTTTCATCCAGTACAGCGTACAAAGCGGGAGAAATATGGCCTTTGGAAAGAACGAAACGGTCGCGCGCGGTCGTTTTCAGATTCTCTTCATTGATGTCCATCTCCTCAAAGTAAAGGGTCGTCAGAATATCAGCCGCACCGAGGGAACCACCCGGATGGCCGGACTGTGCATCATAAACCATTGTTACGATCTTTTTGCGGATCGATGATGCATGTTTCTGTAAGTCTTTTGTTTTCATGAGTACCTCCATTATTCATTTTATCACAGGCATGTTGTAAAGTTTCTTCCTTATTGCCTGTGATACAATGGATTTGCACATGAAAGAACCTCTTGCATTCCGTTTGCGCCCGAAAACACTGGAGGATATCATCGGCCAGAAACATCTTGTCGGGGAACGCGGTATCATCCGCCGCTGTATTGAAGAAAAAACGATCTTTTCATTGATCTTTTTCGGTCCGCCCGGGATCGGCAAAACGACCCTTTCCAAGGTCATCGCCCAGGAGCTTGGGCGGCCCTATAAGATGTTCAACGCCGTGACCGGCAATAAGAAAGATCTGGACGCGATCTTCTTCCAGGCGAAAATGGAAGGTTCCCTGCTTCTGATCTGCGATGAAGTCCACCGTCTCAACAAAGACAAACAGGACCTGCTTCTTCCGCACATCGAAGACGGTTCGATCATCCTTTTAGGCGCAACGACCGCCAACCCCTACCATTCGATCAATCCGGCGATCCGTTCCCGCTGTCATCTGCTGGAACTTCTGCCGTTAAGCAGGGAAGACATGGCGGAGGCGGTCGCGAAAGCGATGAAGGCGCCGGAAGGTCTGAATAACGAATATACGATCGAAGACGGTGCAGTCCGCCGGATCTGTGATACCGCCAACGGCGATATCCGCTATGCATTGAATATTCTTGAGATCTCCGCAATATACGCGGAGGACAAGCTCATCACCGAAGCGATCGTCGACCAGTACACCAAAGTCGCCAACAACCGTTCTTTCGGAGACGATGACGGGCACTACGATCTGGTTTCCGCACTGCAGAAAAGCATCCGCGGCTCCGATGTCAATGCCGCGCTCTATTATCTCGGTCTGCTGGCACAGAGCGGTGACGTCAAAGGCATTGTCCGGCGTTTGCTGGTGATCGCTTACGAAGATATCGGTTTAGCCAACCCTGCATTATGCGCACGCACTCTGCCTGCCTGTCAGACGGCAGAAGAGGTCGGATTCCCGGAAGCGATCATTCCGCTCGGCATTCACATCATCGATCTCTGTCTGTCCGCCAAATCCAGGACGGGCGTAGACGCGGTCCACAAAGCCCAGTCGATCGCAGAAGAATACGCATACGATATCCCGAAATATCTGCGGCTGACACCGGTCGGTCTGAAGAATGACGAGAAGTACAGCTATGAGCGTTATGACTGCTTCCATAAGATCCAGTATCTGCCGGAACCGCTGAAAGATCTTGATCTCTTTCCTGCCTTCAACAACAACCGCTATGAGCAGCAGCTGAAACAGATCTATGAGGAACTGAAGAAAACGAAACGGACCTCCGATCTGAAAAATCTCTATAAACAGGGTCAGTAAGACCCGTTGAAAAAGGACTTCGGTGAAGTGGACCCCATATAGTTCACTTCACGGCCGAAGTCCTTTTCTTTACTGATCCAGACCGTACAGCGTACGGTATTTCTTTTTCAGATAATCGATATAGTAGTGCGGATCGAATTCCTCACCGGTCGCTTTGACGACCGCTTCCTTGAAGGTATAACGGGCTCCGTACTGCTGGAAGTGTTCTTTCAGCCAATCCGTGATCCGGAAAAACTCTCCCTTCTCCAGCGTTTCATCGATATCCAGCTCCTTTTCCATCGTGTGCAGAAGCTGCGCGCCGATCGCGGATCCCAAAGCGTAGGTCGGGAAATAACCGAAGCTTGCACCGGACCAGTGAACATCCTGCAGGATGCCGACGCCGTCATCCGGAACGTCTACGCCAAGATACTCTTTGTATTTTTCATTCCACAGCGTATTGAGGTGTTCAAGATCAGCTGTTCCCTTGAAGATGCTCTTTTCGATCTCGTAGCGGATCAGGATATGCAGCGGATAGGTCAGTTCATCCGCCTGTGTTCGGATCAGGGAAGGCCTGGAAGCGTTGACGGCTCTCCAGAAAGCATCCAGGGAAACATTTCCGAGCTGTTCCGGGAAGTATTCCTGCAGTTTCGGATACAGTCCCTTCAGGAACGCCTTGCGGCGGCCGATATAGTTCTCCAGGAAGCGGCTCTGACTTTCGTGCATGCCGCTGGAGATCATATGATGGAGCGGTGTGCCCGCGAATTCATCCTTCACCTGATGCTCGAAGAAGGCGTGGCCGACTTCGTGAACGATCGAGTAGAGCGAAGCGGAAACATCTTTCTCATCATAGGCGGTCGTAATACGGACATCGTTCTTGGAGATGCCGTTGGTAAAGGGATGTTCGCTGATGCCCATATAGCCCCAGTCTTTGCTGAAACCGAGGGCTTTGCAGATATCTTCGGCGAATTTTGCCTGCTTCTCTTTCGGATAGTCCAGATGCAGGAAAGAGTCATCGACCCGGTCCTGATGCTGCGCGATCTCGAAGACCAGCGGAGAGAGCTCGCTGCGGACCAGATCGAAGAAACGGTCATAGTCGGCAGCTGTCATCCCTTCCTCGTAATCATCCAGATAGACATCATAGGGATCCATGTCCGGATGACGTTTGGCGGCGAATCTCTTCGAAAAACCGATGAGCTTCAGCAGATGCGGTTCGAATCTGGCGTAGTCCTTTTCATGTTTTGCTTTCTGCCAGTCGTCGAAGGATGCCATCGACTCTTCATTGAAGGCAACGACTTCTTCTTTATCAAGTGCACGGACACCGTCCAGGGAACGCAGGGCCAGCGCGATCTCGCGGTTCTTTTCTTCGCCGAGATCCTCCTTAGCCAAAAATTCCAGGACTTCGATCGCCTTTGGATCCGTCTCGATATCGTAGACTTCTCCGCTCAGATACGCGAGCGCCTTATTGCGTACGGCGCTGCCTGCCTGCGGCGCGATCGTTTCCTGGTCGTAGTAAGCTGTGCTCATTACCAAGCCATAGGCTTCTTTTTTCTCCTGCCAGTTTTTGTAGAAAGTCAGCGCTTCTTCTCTTGTCATGATTCATTCTCCTCCTCACGCTTCGGCGGATCAGCGGTCGTGTGGACCAGCTTGTTCGCTTCGAAAAAGGCGTTTTCACTCTTGCGCGGATGGCCGATCGTGCGGCGCAGAAGACCGATGATCGGATGGAAGTTCGGATTGATCATTCCGGTAAGCTCAATAAAGATCCAGGCGACCATGCACAATACAAACAGCATGATCCAGGCCCAGAAAGGATGGAAATACATCAGCACCGCATCGAGTCCGAACAAAGCGCAGACAAGATACAGCAGCAGCACGGTATTGCGGTGGGAAAGACCGATCTTGTACATCAGGACGTGATGCAGATGACTGCGGTCCGCTTCGGAGATCCGGTGGCCGGAAGCCTTGCGGCGGATGATCGCCAGCGTTGTGTCGCTCAGCGGCACAAACAGAATGATGATCGGAAAACCCAGTGTAATGAAAGCGGTAGTCTTGAATCCGAGCAGTGAGTAACAAGCGATCGTGAAGCCTAAAAACAGCGCGCCGCAGTCGCCCATGAAGACGGAAGCCGGATGAAAGTTGTACGGAAGGAAACCCGCGATCGATCCGGCCAGGATCAGACACATGATCGAGATATCGATCCGGTTCATGAAATAACTGATGACGCCGATGACGCCGATCATGATCAGCGAGTTGCCGGCAGCCAGTCCGTCCAGACCATCCATCAGGTTGATCGCGTTGCTGACACCGACGATCCAGAAGAAGGAGATCACAAAAGACACGATCGGGCTCTTGATCGTCAGAATGCCGAAAGTCAGATTTCCGAGTTCGATGCCGCCGAAAAAGATAACGTAGAGCGCGGCGACGATCTCAAACCTCAGTTTGACGATCGGCCGCAGATCGAACATGTCATCGATAAAGCCGCCGAGGAAAATGATCAGGGAACCGATCATGATCGCATTCAGCGTGGAATCGGCCTTCATGAATGCCGCCATCGACAGGATATACGCCAAAAAGATCGCCAATCCGCCGATCCGGACAATACGGCCGTGATGCACCGTGCGCTTATTTTCGATGGCGTAGATCTTCAGAAAAAAGCCGACTCTCTTAGCGACCGGCGTGATGATCAGTGCCAGAAAAAAGGACACCAGAAAATAAGGTAAAGCACGGAAAAAGACGTTCATACTAAATGGAATTATACCACAACTGGGCGCATCCGCCTCACTTACGGGCGATCGCTTCGATCTCGACGCGTGCACCGGCCGGCAGTGCGCCTACCTGGTAGCAGGAGCGTGCCGGATATGCGGATGTGAAGTATTCCGCGTAGATCCGGTTCAGAAGCTGGAAGTTGCCGAGATCGGTCAGAAAGACCGTTGTTTTCATAACATCCTCGAAGTCATAGCCGGCTTCGACCAGCACAGCCCGCAGGTTGTAGAAGACCTGGCGGATCTCTTCCTCCAGATCCTCCGGGATCTTTCCGGTCTCTTTATTGATGCCGAGCTGGCCGGAAGTGATCAGAAGGCCATCGTTTTCGATCGCCTGGGAATAGGGACCGACAGCAGCCGGTACCAGAGGGCTTGCGATTACTTTTTTCATACTATATTCCTTTCTCAGATCAGCGGATTCAGCGGATCATAGAAGCTGTACATAACGGCCATGAAAAACTGGCCGATCAGATAAGCCATGCACATGGCCAGCAGGATATACAGCAGCTGGGCTCTTAACGGGTCGGCTTTCCTTTTAAGGAAACGGTTGAAGTCCAGAGCGCTCAGCCCGAAAAGACTCAGTGCAAAGGCGATGAAATAAACGATCAGACGCATTACGAAACGGTTCATCGGTAACACACCCCTTCCCGGACACTGAAGAGGATCTTTCCTTCTTCTCCGATGCAGCAGAAACCGGCTTTGCGGCCTTTCTGCAGTGTAAGCTCCTCTTTTCCAAAACAGCGTCTGGCATTGCAGCCAAGATAAGCGGCGATCTGCCGGTACGGGATCCCGGCTTTCCTAAGCGCCTGCAGCGCTGTTTCCGCGGAAACGGCCGAAAGGTCAAAGATCACTCTATCGCGGTAAAAACAGCCTGTAACGAGCTTCAGGAGATGCATATTGCCGGCTTCCGGACGGAAGATCCTGTAGTTCTCTTCCTGATCGAATGCGAGGTTCAGAAGACGTCGCTCATTGATGCCAAGCTCCCCGGAACGGAGCAGCTGCGCGAAGATCACGTCTTCCGGAACCGTTTCTTCCGGGCTGAAACACTTCTGCGAATCCGTAAACAGGATCTTTTTTCCAGCCGTACGGATCAGGTCCAGCAGTTCCGGATATGCTTCTTCAGGCGGCAGCAGAAAACCGGATACCGCATTTTCATACAGATATTCCGGGATCTCTTTTGCAGAGACCTTCACGATCACTCCTTCGCAATGGGCAAAACGGGTCTTCTGTTCACGTATGCGGGCAAGCGAAAAGCGGATGTCCTTCTCCAGGCAGAGGTCGTAGCTTCCGATCCCCTGCAGGATCAGTTCTTCTTCGGACAGATCGGGCGTATACGGCAAAAGGACCGCATAATTCAGCGGCAGCACCGCATGCCCTCTCAGGTCCAGGACAGGAAGATCGCTGTATTCTTCCTTCATCGTCCGTGACTGCGGCTGCAGATCGATGATCCGTCCGCCGCGGACTGCCAGCATCCCGTCCAGATATTCTTTCCGTTCGTTGATCACGAGATGTGCGTGGATCAGAACGTAATTCTCCAATTTCGCTTTTTTCATTTGCGGATGATCCCGTACTGAGCGGTAAGCTCACATACTTCTCTGCGGATCTCATCGAGGACTGTCTCGTCGTCTTTGTTACGGAGAGCCCGCAGGATCCAGTCGGCGACCTTGTGGAATTCCGCTTCCCGGAATCCTCTGGTCGTCATTGCGGCACTGCCGAGACGGATACCGCTGGTGATCCCCGGTTTCTGCGGATCGAACGGGATCGCATTCTTATTACAGGTGATGTGTACGGCATCCAGAACGGTTTCCGCTTCCTTGCCGGTGATCCCGAAGTTTGTCAGGTCAACGAGCAGCAGATGGTTGTCCGTTCCTCCGGAAACAATGCGCAGTCCGCCCTCTTCCAAAGCAGCGCTGAGAACTTTCGCGTTGCAGATCACCCGCTCGGCGTATTCGGCGAATTCCGGCTGCAGATCCTCGTAAAAACACTGTGCTTTACCGGCGATGACATGCATTAGCGGTCCGCCCTGGATTCCCGGGAAAAGAGCACGGTCAAGTGCTTTCGCATATTTCTCTTTACACAGGATCAGGCCGCCGCGCGGTCCGCGCAGCGTTTTATGTGTCGTGCTGGTGACAAAATCTGCATACGGGACGGGACTGGGGTGCTTCCCTGCGGCTACAAGTCCGGCAATATGGGCCATATCGACCATCAGGTATGCGCCAACTTCGTCCGCGATCTCACGAAATCTCGCAAAATCGATCACACGGGGATAAGCGCTGGCACCGGCAACGATCAGCTGCGGTTTTTCTTCAAGCGCGATGCGGCGGATCTCTTCATAATCCAGGCATTCTGTTTCCCGGTCAACGCCATAGGAAGCTGACCGATAGATCTGGCCGCTGAAATTCAGCGAGTAGCCGTGTGTCAGGTGACCACCGGCTTTCAGGTCCATTCCCAGGATCTTATCGCCCGGTTTCAGGACGGACATATAAACGGCCATATTCGCCTGGGAACCACTGTGTGGCTGGACGTTGGCATGTTCAGCGCCGAACAGTTTTTTGGCATATTCGATCGCGATCTCTTCTGCTTCGTCCACACACCGGCAGCCGCCGTAATAGCGTCTGCCCGGATAGCCTTCCGCATATTTATTGGTCAGGATCGAACCGGTAGCTTCCAGCACAGCTTCACTGACATAGTTTTCAGAAGCGATCAGTTCGATATTCTCTTCCTGCCTTTTTCTTTCATCGGCAATTGCCGCAAACAGTCTTTCATCTCTCATATCCAGTTCTCCTTCGATCATTGTTTTCGGTATCGGTCCCTCCCGCAGGATCTCGATTTCATCACCGATGCGGGCGATCGTACTCGCCCTGTCGCCTGCGGCATCTTCTTTCACCATACCGTCGATCTTATCTTTGAATACTTCATATACTTTTTTCCAGGAGGTCAGAGACGGCTCTCCCGAAAGATTCGCAGAGGTCACCAGCAGAGGTTCACCGACTTCCCGAAGGATGGAAAGTGCGGTCGCGTGGTCCGGCATACGGACCGCGATCGTTTTCTTACCGTCATTGACAAAAGCCGGGATTCGGGCACTGACATTTAAGATCAGTGTAAGCGGGCCCGGGAAAAACCGATTGATGATCTTGCGTTCTCTGTCGTTCAGGCAGGCTGCTTTTCCGATCGTCTGCGCATCTCCGACCATCATCGGCAGAGACTTGGAAGCTTCACGCCCCTTGATCTCCTTGATGCGGCGGATCGCGTCTTCGTTGCGATAGATACAGGCAAGCCCGTAGACGGTGTCGGTCGGGAAAGCGATGACTTTTCCGTTCTTCAGCTGCGCTGCGATCTTCTTGTATTCGCTTTTATCGTAAAGCCTGCATAACATAGTTTCATTATACAAGAA
>JAEEGL010339685.1_pt1 | contig 12799 bp, 5 predicted proteins | sample 9134231 | NCBI WGS metagenome assembly JAEEGL01 (sample SAMN16246548, study PRJNA631951) | gut metagenome | biome: gut microbiome; feature: rumen; material: fiber-attached | host: Bos | place: Iran: Karaj | collected 2018-10
GAGCGGAACTGCTTGGTGGGCACCTGGTTGGCATACTGCCAGTTCGACATCCAGGCCAGCACCACGCGGCGGTTCTCGGGGGCGTTGTAGAACGATACGGTAGCGTAGTGGTCCTTGCCGTAGTCGAGCCACTTGGTTACCTTAGGCATCGACTCGCAGGTGAACTTATGTCCGTCGAACTGTCCCACGAAGTACTGTGTGGCGGAGCCTCCGAACGGACCGCCGGGGTTGATGTTGCAGAGCAGCACCCACTTCTCGCCTATCTTAAACAGGTCGGGGCACTCCCACACGCCGCTATGGTTGCCGTATTCCTGACCGAAGGCCGACTCATACTTCCAGTCCTTCAGGTCGGCCGAGGAGTAGAGCTGCATCTCCTGGCCCACGGCGAGGATCATGATCCAGCGCTTCGTCGGCTCATACCAGAAGACGTTGGGGTCGCGGAAGTCGGGCTTGTCGCTGGTGATGACGGGGTTGCCCTCGTATTTCTTGAAGGTGCGGCCGTTATCGTTCGAGATGGCCATCGACTGCGTCTGGTGGTGCCCGGCCGAGGTGTAGAATGCCACCACCTCGTTGCCGTTGGTTACGCATGAGCCGCTGAAGATGCTGCCTAACCAGTCGGGCTCGAAGGTCAGGGGCTGTGCCTCCCAATGGATCAGGTCCTTCGACGTGGAGTGGCCCCAGTGCATGTTCTCCCACTGCGAGCCGTAGGGGTTGTACTGATAATAGAGGTGCCAGACGCCGTCCTTGTAGAACATACCGTTCGGGTCGTTCATCCAGCCGTAGACCGGCGTATGGTGGTAGGCCGGACGGAAGTGCTCGCGGTTAGCCGTGTCAAACGTGTTGGAAAGCTTGATCTCCTTCCAGCAGACGAATCCGCCTACGGCACCCTTCTGCCGGCGGGCGTCGTGGTACTCGATGTCTAAAAGACGGGCTCCCTTCAGCTCGTAGGGCACCCAGTAGTCTACACGGTCAACGGCCAGCTTCACGTTAATGCGCTGCACCATTTCATTACGCGAGTCGAGCACGGCGATGGCCGCAATCTCCTCGGTCTCCTGCACGGGCAGCAGCACGTACTTCGAACCACCAACACGGAGCATGGCGTGCTTCTCGCCCAGAACCATAGGCTTGACCTGTGCCTCGGCGAGGGTGAGCGTCATCAGCGCCATCAATGTCAAAAACAGTTTCTTCATTTCCTTCAGTTTTTAGTTTATTGAAAATTCTGCTGCAAAAATACCGCTTTTCCCTTAAATGAGCTATCATTTCCGTTACATTTACGAAAAAAAAACGTTCAATGAAACATTTTTCCATGTCATTGAACGATTATTGCTACTGGAATTCTTCGTGTCTCATCAAAAATATGTACCTTTGTACCGACTTATCGTTATAGCTATGAATAAGAGACTACTATCATTGCTTGTTATGATCGTGGCAGTTTTGGCTACGGCTTTGGGACAGACCAGTTTCAGTAAAGCTACGACACTCTATCTGATGCACAGCAGCGGCAACCACATGGAGTGTGGTACCGATGATGGCGGATGGATTGAAGCATCGACCAAATCCAGTCCGCAGCAGATGACCGTGACCCCCGACGGCCAGGGCTACTACACCATTCAGGTGGCCGGTCAGGAGAAATACCTGTCACAGTCAGGACAGTGGAACTCGACATTCATAACGACCGCCTCGGGCGACGAAGCCAAATGGGCCATCGAGCAGGCCATGGGGCAGTATGTGAAGCTGCGCTGCAAGTCGAACAACAAATACCTGGGGACCGACAGCAACGATGCCCACCAGAAGGTGTTTACCGACAAGAACGGCTCGGATATGAAGCACCAATGGTACTTCAGCGAGAACGTGAAGCAGGCACCGCCAACCGATACCCTCAGCTACACAATCTGTCCGCAGTTGGTGCGTCAGCACTTCGATGGCTGGGGCGTGTCGCTCTGCTGGTGGGCAGGCCAGTGCGGCAAGTGGACTGACAAGAAGATTGACGAGATTGTAGAGTGGATGGTCAGTCCGACGGGGCTGAACTATTCTATATTCCGCTATAACATTGGCGGCGGCGACGACCCCGAGAACCGCCACTGCGACCAGCATCACATGGGGCGCGGCAAGGGCTTGCGCGCCGAGATGGAGGGCTTCAAGGACTTTAGCGGCGACGAATACCACTGGGACCGCGATGCCGCCCAGCGCAAGATTATGCTGAAAATCAAGGAGAAACGGCCCGATGCCGTGTTCGAGGCGTTCAGCAACTCCTGCCCCTACTACATGACCTACAGCGGCTGCGTAAGCGGCAATACCGACGGCGGGAAGGACAACCTGAAGCCAGAGTATTACGAGGAGTTTGCCCACTATCTGGTCGATGTCTGCAAGCACTACAAGGACGAGTACGGCATTGAGTTCAAGACGCTGGAGCCCTTCAACGAGTCGGTGACCAACTTCTGGTACGCCAACGGTCCGCAGGAGGGCTGCCACTTCGACTATCAGTCGCAGGTGAAGTTCATCCGCATTCTCGAGCCTATTCTGCGTGAGTCGGGGCTTAATACGGTCATCTCGGCTTCGGACGAGACCAACATCGGACTCAGCGTCGAGGGCTTCAAACAGTACAAGAGTGCCGGCGTTCTGCCTCTGGTGGGACAGTGGAACACGCATACCTATTCAGGCAACAATGCCGACCGCGCCCGTCTGGCCCTGCTGGCCCACCAGAACAAGAAGCCGCTCTGGATGAGCGAGACTGGCTCGGGCGGCAACGGCATTGGCGGCAACCTTGCGCTGACGCAGCGGCTCTTCGACGATATGCGCTACATACAGCCCGAAGCCTGGATTGACTGGCAGTATATGGAGGAGGCCAACGACCAGTGGTGTACCATCCGCGGCAGCTTTGCCAGCCAGACTTACCAGAAGGTGAAAAACTTCTACATACGCCAGCACTGCTCGCGCTTCATCCGCCACGGCTACGACATCATCACCTCGCCCTGCGCGCAGTCATTAGCCGCCGTCAATGCCGACCGCGACACGCTGGTACTCGTACTGCTCAATGAGGGAGCCAAGGCCATTCACAACATTGACCTTTCGCTCTTCTCCGACCTGCCCGCGCTCAGCAGCATCAAGGCTTACCGCACATCTACCAACGAGAATCTGACCAGCACAAAAACCGGGCTTTCCCTCAATGAAAACGTGCTCAAGGTCACGATGCCTGCCCAGTCGATAGTTACGCTCCTCATTCCAGCCCGCAGCACGGCTGCCGGCCCGAAGGAACTGCTACGCGATGGATGTGAATACCTCATCATACCGCGTCATGAGATGACACGCGCCATTACGGCAAAGGGTACGAAGGTGACCATCGAGGACATCAGCTACGGCGACGCCCAGCGCTGGAAACTGAGTGATACAGGCAGCGGCACATACACGCTGCAGAATGCCCTCGGCATGCGCCTCACCGCTCACCGCAACAACGGCAGTTCGTCGCTGACGGCTCAGAAGGCCGAGGCCAACGAGCAGGACTTCTACATCGATGTGGTCGACTATCCTTACTTCAAGATTCTGGCCAGCAAGGGCCGCAGTCACGGCTTTGACCTGACCAACGAGTCGACGGCTGCCGGCACTACGGTCACCGTCTGGCAGTATCAGGACAGCAACTCCACGCCCATCCACCGCCAGTGGATGCTTATGCCGCTCACCGCCTCCCAGATTGTCGATGGAATCGAGGAAATTCCTCAATTCCACAACGCTCCATTAGTAAATAGTCAATCCGAAAATCGCCAATCATACGACCTCTCTGGCCGCCGCGTCAATAAGTCGCAGCTGCAAAAGGGGATATACATCATTAATGGGCGGAAAGTTGTGATACCTTAATTTTCCTTCTTGTTACTCCTGCCTTTATATTGTTCCCACGGCCTGGGACGTTTGTCCCAGCCCTTGGGACATTTGTCCCACGCCGTGGGAACGTTCTAAACCGGCCGCCTTTCTTCGATTCACGTGCTTCCGTTAGGCGTGACGCGTATGATAATCCGTCGGTATGCGACGAGATGGTAAGGACTGCTGTCGTGAACTTCGCAGACGATGTGGATGGTGGTGTCACGGGCGTCGGCAGGGATGTGGACTGTGGCTGTCGGCTGATTGGGGTGTTCGATGACGGCTTTCGCCGTACCAATCTCCGGCTGTTGCCACCAGAGGAAGGTGAGGCTGTCGCCATCGGGGTCTGCTGACTTGGAGGCATCGAGACGGACGGTATCGCCAGCCTTTGCGTTAATATGAATGGGCTGATGACCCTTGTGGCGGTCGATGTTGACCTGCGGGTTACGGTTGCCCTCGCCCTTCTCAGCCCATTGCATACGAGCCAGGAAGTCGCTGAGTTCGTCGGGATAGAAACGTCGCTTATAGCCAACGCTGTTAGCGCGTATGTGCTCATTCCAGCAGCCCCAGGCCGTGGTGAGCAAGTCGGAGCAGCGTCCGCGTTCATGGTAGCCCGCCCATCCGGCCTGACGCGGGTCTTCGGGGTCGTTCAGGCCGTTTGGCATGACGAAGAGCATACTCGGCGTGTCGCCCTCTACGCCCCATTTGTATGTGGGATATTCCTGGCCTAAGGCACCGCGTCCCTGTATGCCGTCCTTGTGCTGCTGCCAGTGCTGCTTGCCGAGCTCGCATTGCTCTTGCCAGGCACCCTCGTCCCAGACGAACTGCAAGTCGTCAGGGAAATCCTTGCGTAGCCACTGGTGCGAACTGTAGGCAAGGTTCATGCGCATGTCGTATTTCATGTCCTGGTCGGTGATGGTGAAGAGCCGGAACTTGCGGACGAAGTTTCTGACTTCGTCACCACTCCGCGTCTGCTGCACCCGCCAAATGGCTTGCGCCAGCGTATTGGCCCCTCCCCATGCAGCCACGTAGATGGGGCGCTCGTCGGCTTCGTCGGCCAGACGGATGAGCAGACGGCTTCCCTCAGAGTCATTACTCTCGCCAATAGCCTTGATGCCGCCATGCCGACTGCCCATCACGGCGCGGCTCCTGAAGTACTCGACGCTTGGCCAGTAGCCGATCTGCTGCCGGCTCTCGTTCGCCAGCGGCATGAACGCCGTCTGCCCCGACCGCCGCATCAGCTTCGTCACATCCTTGCCGTAAGCCTCGATGACGCGGTGCAGATACTGTGCCCATTCTGCAGGGTAGGGGTCGCAGTTCCAGCCCACCGACGTGATAATGGCCTCAATCTCGAACATGTCGGCGTATGCCATCAGCCTGACCATCGACTCCATGTCGTCGGGTTCAACGTCAGCTGGCGCGATGTCAGTACACACCACGAGCCGCGGCTTCAGTTCGTCATTCTCCTGTGGCTCTATCAATTGCTTCTTAATCGTATATGTTCCGGCGTCATAGTCTTTGTCTTTCTCCTCACCGGGGAGTGTCACGGTGGCGGTAGCTCCTTGGGGGATGGTAAAGGTCCATATCCACTCGTCGCCCTCGTACTTCCAACTGCTCTTGATGAGGCCTGCGGCAGAACGATACGAGGCTTCGAGATGGCCCAGCCGGCGGTCGGGGATGGGGCGCATAATGATGTGCTTGAAACCCGGACAGGCGGGGTCGGCAGCGATGCCGGCACACGTCTGCCAAATCCACTGGCAGACGACGCCATAGGCATAGTGGTTGAAGCTGTTCATGCCGTTGGGCCCCATGCCCTTATCCCTGGTGTAGCTGTTCCAGCGTTCCCAGATGGTGGTTGCTCCATTGTCGATGGAGTAGAGCCAGCTGGGGTTCTTGCGCTGAAAGAGCAGGGTGTAGGCCACGTCGGCCATACCGTTGTCTGTCAGCGTGGGCATCAGGATGGATGTGCCGAGGAAGCCCGTCTGCAGGCAGTCGCCGTGTTGGCGGAAGTTCTCGCGCAGGCGCTCAATCATTCTGTCCTTGGCATTGCCGTCGAAGAGCTTGTTGTGCAGGGCGAAGAGGGCGGGCGTCTGCATGGTGTTGAGGACAGGCGTCTTAAAGGTGCCGTCGGCATTGAAGAAGTGCTCTCGCAGATAGTTCTTGGCCTTAGTCACCATCGTGTCATACTCTGCGGCGTTGCGCCCCGTTGCCCGGGCCATGTCGCGCATCATGGCGGCATCGATGGCCCAGTAGGAGGCGCACAGGTAGTTCCAGTAGTCGATGGCCTCGGGCAGCGGCTGTCCGTCCTTGAAGGCTCCGCCGCCGCAGCTCTCCAACGGCTCGTAGCTCAGCCAGTCGGCCCACTGGTAGTTGCCGTTCTCCTTGCTCAGTGCCACGTGGTCGTACTTCGTCGCGCTGATGTGGCTCATGTATCGCGTCATCGACTCCCAGCCCTCCTCGATAATCGTTGCATCGCCATACTGCTTCCAGATGGTCCATGGCACGATGATGCCGGCATCGGCCCACCCCACGCGCATATACTCGTTCTGCCATGAGCCATACTGTCCGGCGGGAGCCACTCCGGGGAAGCCGCCCTCCGCACTCTGTGTGTCGCGCAGGTCGCGCAGCCACTTATGGAAGAAGCGGAGGGCGTTGGCAAAGAAGGTGCCCGTCTCGCAGAACACCTGCGTGTCGGCTGTCCATCCTAACCGTTCGTTGCGCTGCGGACAGTCGGTGGGCACGCTGAGGTAGTTGGAGCGCATGCCCCAGAGGGTATTCGAGATGAGCTGGTTGACGAGGTTGTTGCCCGTGGTGATGTGGCCGGTCTCCATCTCCGGGGTGATGCTGCTGACGGGTACGGACTGTATACGCTCGATGACCACCTCATCGGTGACGGTGATGTCAACGTAGCGGTAGCCGAAGAAGGTGGCGCGGGGCGTAAAGTCGACCGCCTTCTTGCTGTCAGCAAAGGTGTAGTCGAGCCGAATGCTCTTCTCGTGGATGCGCAGGTTGCGGCGGTGGATGCTGCCCTCCGGACCATCCATGCCGCGGCTCTTGGCGCCATTGCCGTCGTTCAGCAGCTCGGCGGGCAGGCAGCTGAGACTGGTACCCTCCTTGGCCTTGAAGCGGAATGAGGGCACGGCGGCGCAGTTCTGCCCGAAGTCGACGACGAGGTGTTCGCCTGGGCGGACGACCATCGTCTTGCCTTCCTGATACTCGCGGTCGAAGAGAATCTTGCCGTAAGCCTCTGCGGTGGCGCCTTCTGTCGTGGAATAGACGTAGGCCCGCTTCGGGGTGAGTGCCAGTTCTGTCAGATGATAGACCTCGGCACCATTTTCTGGCACGATGATGCCTTTATACTCTCGGCTGACGGTCGGTGCCTTGAGAAAGACGGGCAGTTGATGCCCCCAGACTTTGCGGGCATCATACTCCTCGCCGTCGAAGATGGCGGCGTGGGTCACAGGTCCCGAGATGTCGGCCCGCCAGTCTTTGGTGTTGGTTCCGTATCTGCGTGTGGTGCCGTCGGCGAAGGTCAGTTCGAGCACGCCACGGAAGGCACACTTCTGCCCGTACATTCCGTTGCTTCCGCTGGGCGTGATAATCTTGTCGGCCCACCAGCCGGGGGTTACCTGGGCTTCGAGGTTGTTTTGCTGCCCCTTCTTCTTGTGGAACTGTCTGGTAATGTCGTAGGTGAATGAATACTTCGTGCGGCTGTGGTGGGAGAAGCCTGGCCGGAGCACTTCGCGGCCGATGCGCTCACCGTTCACGTAGAGTTCGTTCACGCCGAGGCTCGTGGTCATCCACAGGGCTTTAACCACTTTTTGTTCGTTCCATATTGTTGTGAAGAACCAGCTGGCCCCGTCGGCAGCTCGTGTGTGGTCGTCAACACGCCCTGTCACTTCTGGTGCGTCGGCCACACAGATCCACTCCGATTCGCGCCAAGCCTCGTCGGGCAGGGCGCTTGTCAGCTGGGCGCTTGTCATCATGCTGACGAGTAGCAAGAAGGAAATGAGGATCTTTTTCATATCAGCAGATATTATTCATACAAGTAGAACATGCGCTCCATCATCTGCCACTTCTCATCGCTCCGTGCGTCAGCACGACAGCCTTGGAGCCGCGCCACAAACGCCTCCCACTCTGCCTGACGCGGCAGCGTGGCAAGTTTGTCCATGGCCGTCTGCCAGTCGAAGTCCTCGGGGGTATCGACAATCATGACAAGGCGCGTGCCGAGGATATAGATTTCCATCTCGAGTATACCGCCTGCCTTGATGCCGTCGCGTATCTCTTTCCAGTGGTATTCCTCGGAGTGCCATTTGCGGTACTCCTTGATTATGTCGGGGTCGTCGCGAAGCTCCAGTGTCTGGACATATCGCTTCGTCTTGCAAGTGTAGTTTTTCTGTTTATAGCCGTTCATGGTCTCACTCTTTTATTACCTCTATATCGCTATAGGCTGCTGTCCCTCCACACAGATGCCGTCGAGGGCGAGCTGGTTGAAAACGGTCAGCGTCTTGCGGTTAACATGGAGGCTGTTATTTACTGATGAGTCGGACGCCATAGATTTCGCCAATCTGCTTTTGGGGCTTGGCCACGAACTTGACGCGTATCTGCGTCTTGCCCTGCAGCATGTTGGCGGGGATGTCAAATGTCTCGTACTTGAATTCAGAGATGCGGTACTTGCCCGTGTTGTTGATGCTGGTGAGCAGCTGGTCGTCGATGAAGATGTCGAACTCATGGCTCTTCCACTCGCCTACGCCCCAGAACTTCAGGCGCAGCTGCAGGTCTGTGCGGCCGGCGGTCTGCATGAGATAGCTGAAGTAGTGGCCGTTGCTGGCATCGCGCCAGAACACGTCGTTGGTGTTACCCGTCTGCGAGCGGTCTGTCTCCATCTTGTGGTCGGTCTCAGGCTGCTGTTCGCCGGGCTGCACTTTGTCGACGGTGCGGGCTTCGAGCGCTTGACGCTCCTGCTCCTGCTTGGCCAGGTTGTCGAGATAGCTCTTGTAGCTGTTCTCCGAGAGGGCGAGCCAGTACATCATGTAGCGCGAGTCGTGAATCTCGAAGAAAGGCTGTAGCTCGTTTTGGATGGCGTTTTCCATCTTCGTGCTGAGCGTGAAGTGCAGGGGCTTGCTTGGAATGGGCTGCAGCTGGTTGGCTATGTCCTCTATCTGATTGTTAATGAGGATGGGCGCCTCGTTGATGGGCAGCTTCTTGCCGCTGGCATACTGTCCGAAGCGGCTGTCGTCGGCCACGAGGTGAGCCAGGTCCTCCGTGCCCGTCTTCATGCCGAGCAGGATGGGTCCGTGCATCAGGGCGATGTACTGCGGCTCGTTGGGCAGGTATTTGATGGTGTTGTGCATGGGGAACTCGATGTCCACCACGTCGCCCTTCTTCCAGTTGCGGGTGATGGGAATGTAGCTGGACGGGCCAGTGACGAGTCCGAACACTCCTTCAAATCCTCCCACGCCAAGGTCGGTGCCCACCAGCTTGCCGTTCACCTTCACATGGAAATTGTAGGGTTTCACCCAGCCGGGATAGCGCACCTGTAGGGTAAACAGCCCCTTACCCTCTGTGATGATGATGCGGCTGGTTTCGGCATAAGGGAAGGCGGTCTCCTGACGCAGCACGAAGCCCTTGTCCCGCCAGTTCAGCTCTGATGCCACATAAAGGTTCACAAAGAGGTTATCACCCTTTCTGGTATAGATGAACTGTCCGTACTTGCTATGGTTCTCCATACCCGTTCCCACGCAGCACCACATGGCCTCGTTGGGTGCCGAGTAGTTGCGGTAGTGGCGCGGACGGGCGGGAGTGAAGTAGACGTAGCCGCCGTGCTCGGGATGCTGCGAGGAAAGGATGTGGTTGAAGGTGGCCAGCTCATAGTAGTCGGCGAAGCGGGCCTCCGGGTTACGGTGGTGCAGCAGTTCCGTCAGCTTCAGCATATTGTTGGTGTTGCAGGTCTCGGGGCCGTCGATGTCGTTGATGAAGTCCATGCAGGCCTCACGGCTGGGGAAGTGCTCGCGGCGCGAGTTGCCGCCGAAGGCCAGTGAGCGCTGCCCAGTGACGATGTCCCAGAAGAACTGGGCAGCTTCGTGGTAGCTCTCATTGTTCGAATGGTTGCTGATGCGCTCGAACCCCACTACCTTGGGCACCTGCGTGTTGGCGTGCATGTTGTCCAGGCAGTCCACGCGCTGTATCATCGGAGTGAGCAGCCGACGATGCGAGAAGCGCTTGGCCACGGTGAGATACTTCTCCTGACAGCCAGAGATGCAGTAGGCATCGTACAAAACCTCGTTCATGCCACCGTGCTCATTACCCAGCATACGCTCCATCTGCTCGTCGCTGAGGCCTGCTGTGAGGTCGATGGCCCAGTCGCAGAAGCCGAGAAACAGCTTCTTTGCCTGCTCGTTGCCGCAGTAGACCCAGGCATCGCGCAGGCCGGCGTACATCTTATGTAAATTATAGAACGGTGCCCACGAACCGAAGTAGACGCCGAAGTCGCCTTTCTTGAACGTCGACCAGATGCGCTCGCTGTTGGGCATACCACCTACATAACCCTTACCCCACTCGGGGTGGTTCTTCACGTTGGCATCGGCACAGAGTTGCAGCTCGCTGATCATATACTCCATACGGCGGCGGCATTCTTCGTTGCCAGTGGCGGCATTCATGGCCATTGCTGTCAGGTAGTGACCGCCCACGTGACCGTCCAGTCCGTCCCAGTTAGGATAGGTCTTCGCTCTCGGCTCCAAGCCAGCCTCCTTGCGGTAGGGAGCCAGCAGACGGTCGCAGTCGTACTGCAGCAGCGTCTGGATGTTCAGGTCGCGCGCATGCTTCAGCGGGCCGTCGAGCAGAGTAACATCACCGAGGGGGAACTCTTGGTAATACAGCCTCTCTTGAGCGTAGGTAGCCGCCATGGCGGCGGTCATACATACTAAAGCGAGTATTCTTTTCATTTTGCTTTGTTATTTTGGTTTATGGTTTGTATAGTTAATGAGGTGGTGGGCAGGCTGCTATTGATGCTGACCTGCGCGCGGCCTCGCTTCATGGTGCTACGCATTACAAGCAGGGCACGACCCTTCCAGGTGGTGACGCGGGGCGATGTGTACGGTTCGCGGTCCTTCAGGTCGGCAGAGGCGAAGGCGAGCAAGCTGCCTTGGCCTTTCACTATGGCCTCGCAGGGGATGGCGGCATCGGGACAGACGCGGCCCTCGCTGTCAACTGCTTCGACGGTGATGAAGCAGAGATCCTGGCCGTCGGCGGTGATGACACGGCGGTCGGGCGTCAGGCGCAGACGGGCAGGATCACCAGCGGTGGAGAGACCCACAAGACCCACCCCCAGCCCCTCCCTGTGAAGGAGGGGAGTGGTTACTTCTGCGCGGAGGGTACCGGGGGAGTAGGGAATGGTGAAGACGGCCTTGTACTCCGTTTCGCGACTGACGGACTTGGTGCCGATGAGCTGGTCGTTGAGATAGAGCTTGACCTCGGGGGCTTTTGTATAGACCTCCACGTCGATGGGCTTGCCTTCCCAGCCCGGCCAGTTCCACGATTCCCAAGTGGGCCATACGCTCCACGCCGTCGTGCGAATCTTGCCGCGATAGCCGTCGGGCTCGCGTACGGCAAGGTATATACTCCCCTCTTCCTTCGGAGAGGGGTTGGGGGTGAGGCTTCTCCACAGCATCTCCCGATAATGGCTTATCGGTTTCCTCCATCCCGTGATGTCCACGTCGCCACAGTAGGCACCGTGCCAGTCGGGCTGTCCGCCGCTGACGTAGTGCTCGCCCTGGCGTTCACCCTCGTAGTAGTAGCGGCCGATGCCCGACTCGCCCAGATAGTCGAGGCCCGTCCACACAATGTCACCCACGATGTAGGGATGGTCGTGTACCAGCGCCCAGTTGCGGAAGGCATCGCGCGGATAACTCTCCGTTTGCCACATTACTCGCTTGGGGTCGCGCTGGTGGTCGCCCTTGTGCTTGTGAATCATGTAGTTATAGCCTACCACGTCGAGCACCTCGGCATGCGGGTCGTAGATTTCCCAGTCATTGTCCCAGGCACAGAGCGCCTCGGTGACGGGGCGTGTGTCGTCGGCCTCGAGTATGGCCTTCTTCAGCTGTCGGGCGGTGGTAATGACGCGGATGTCCTTGCGCTCGATGACCTCGTTGCCGATGCTCCAGCAGACGACGCTGGGGTGGTTGCGGTCGCGCAGCACCATGGCGTGGATGTCTTCGCGGTAGCACGAGTCGATGAGTGTTGAGTAGTCGTACTGCGTCTTGGCCGAGCGCCAGCCGTCGAAAGCCTCGTCGATGACCAGCATGCCTATGGAGTCGCAGACATCGAGAAAGGCGCGGGTGGTGGGATTATGGCTGGTGCGGATGAGGTTGAAGCCAGCCTCCTTCATCTGCCTTACCTTACGTATCTCGGCGGCATCGAAGGCCATGGCACCGAGCACGCCGTCATCGTGATGCACGCAGGCCCCGTTGATGAGCAGCGGCTTTCCATTGAGCACGAAGCCCTTGTCGGCCGTGAACGAGAATGAACGGATGCCGAACTTGATGTGGCGCTCGTCGGTGACCCGACCGTTCTCCTTCAGCTTGATAACGGCCTCATAGAGATAGGGACTGTCGGGCGACCAGAGGCGCGGCTGGTCGATGGTAAAGACCTCGCCATAGGAGTCCAGTGAGTTGGGCGGGCACTGCCTGTGCCGCTCAAGGAAGCTCTTCCGCATTTCAACAGACTGCGAAGTGGGCTTGAAGTCGCCCCCGAGGAACGTCACCTCGATGTCGTCAATCCGGCGGGGCTGCTGGCCCGTGTTCTCAACGCCCACCTGAAGGTTCACCTGTGCCTGCTCGGGGCTGACACGGGGCGTCCAGATACGGGTGGCGCGTTCGTCGATGTGCAAGGCCGGCAACGTCTGCAGCCACACGTGGCGGTAGATACCTGAACCGGAGTACCAGCGGCA
>JAEEGL010420008.1_pt1 | contig 12799 bp, 10 predicted proteins | sample 9134231 | NCBI WGS metagenome assembly JAEEGL01 (sample SAMN16246548, study PRJNA631951) | gut metagenome | biome: gut microbiome; feature: rumen; material: fiber-attached | host: Bos | place: Iran: Karaj | collected 2018-10
AGGGCGTGACCTTAAGATATATGATACAGTTTTTCATGATGGAGAGTCTCCGCTTAAGGAGAGCAAGAATATAGAGCTGTATGGCTGTGAGTTTCAGTGGAAATATCCTGTATGGTATGCGGACAATGTATATGCCAAGGATTGCGTATGGCAGGAAATGGGCAGATCAGGAGTCTGGTATACAAAAAATATGACAATTGAAGACAGCCTTATTGGTGCTCCCAAGAATTTCAGACGATGTAAGAATTTAAAGATCAGAAATTCTTCTATTCCTAATGCACAGGAGACATTGTGGATGTGCGATGGAGTGGAGCTATCCAATGTTACAGCAAGAGGCGACTATTTTGGAATGAATTCTGATAACATCAAAGTAGATCACCTGGAGCTTTTTGGCAATTATGCCTTTGATGGTTCTAAAAATGTAGAAGTCAGAAATTCAAGGCTTGTAACCAAAGACTGCTTCTGGAACTGCGAGAATGTTACAGTTTATGATTCCTACATTTCAGGCGAGTACCTTGCATGGAACACTAAGAACCTTACACTTGTTAACTGTACAATCGAGTCCAATCAGGGCCTTTGCTACATTAATAATCTTAAGATGGTTAATTGCAAGCTTGTTAATACGACTCTAGCATTTGAGTACGCATACGACGTTGATGCAGAGATTATAAATAAAGTCGATGGAATCCTCAACCCAGGTTCAGGATCTATCAAGGCAAGAGAAATTGCAGAACTTATCGTTGAGCCAGATAACTGTGATATCTCTAAGACTAATATTATGGTTAAGGACGCTGAAAGTGGCGAAGTGAGAAGCATTTCTATAGCGAAATAAATTATGCTTTTACACATATAAATTTTACTACTATCTTGAAGATTCCTGAGGTTGGCTGTTAATAAATGATTTTCTGGTCTTTGAAAAATATATTAAATTCAAGAGCTTGATAGATGGAATGATATATTCTGTTTGGGATTCATCTGTTTGAGCGAAGCGAGTTTATGAATCCCAGAATATATTATTCCAGATATCATGCCTTGAATTAAATGTATTTTTCATGACCAGAAAATCATTTATTAACGGCCAGCCTCAGGAATCCCCCAGAAACGAGGCAAACATGAGAAAATACGATTTTGATAAAGTGATAGACAGAAGTTCTTCATGGGCTATAAAGTGGGATGTAAAAGAGGGCGAGCTCCCTATGTGGGTTGCTGACATGGATTTTGAGACAGCTCCTGAAGTTAAGGAAGCGCTTATAGAGCGTCTTAATGTTGGTGCCTATGGATATTCCTATGTTCCTGACGAATGGTACGATGCCTATATTTCCTGGTGGGGTAGACGCCACCATCTTAATATTTCAAAGGACGAGCTTGTCTTTACAACAGGCGTTATCCCGACCATTTCAAGTACAGTCAGAAAGCTTACAACTCCCAATGAGAAGATTGTAATTCTGACTCCTATCTACAACACCTTCTACAACTGCATAGTCAATAACGGTGCAAGACCTTTTGAGTCAAAGCTTATTATGAAAGATGGCAGATGGGAGATCGATTTCAAGGACCTTGAAGAAAAACTCGCAGATCCTCAGTCATCTCTTATGATCCTTTGCAATCCTCACAACCCTGTAGGCCGCATTTGGACAAAGGAAGAGCTTATAAAGATCGGCGAACTTTGCTATAAGCACGGAGTTACAGTTCTGTCTGATGAGATCCATTGCGATATAGTTGATCCTGACAAGGAGTATGTACCTTTTGCATCAGTTTCTGATATCTGCAGAGATATAAGCATCACAGCTCTTGCTCCTTCCAAGACCTTCAACATGGCAGGCATGGCTACAAGCGCTGCTTTCGTTCCTAATAAATTCCTCCGCCACAAGGTATGGAGACAGGTCAACACCGATGAGTGTGGCGAGCCTTCATTTCTTGCAGTAACAGCTGCTGTTGCGGCATTTACCAAAGGTGAAGAGTGGCTTAATGAACTGAACAAGTATGTTTATGATAATAAATGCTACTGCGAAGAATTTATTACAAATAATATACCTGGCATCAAGGTTCTTCATTCGGAAGCTACATATCTTATCTGGGTAGATTGCAGGGATATCACAGACGATAGCTATGACCTTGCATATTTCATTAGAGAGAAGACTGGTCTTTATATCTTACCAGGTAAACTCTATGGCCCTGGCGGAGAGGGCTTCCTTCGCATTAATCTTGCCTGTCCCAGAAGCGTAGTGGAAGACGGTATGAGCAGACTCAAAAAGGGTATAGAACTTTATATAAGCGAAAGAAAGTGAGTTCGGGAATTTTGTAGCTCAGAATCGTAAGGAAGATTTTTTATAAATTAAGAGTCTCCAACTTCGCACTTATAAAATTTACATAATAACTTGAATATTCCTGAGAGTGGTCGTTAATAAATGATTTTGGGATCTTTGAAAATTATATTAAATTCAAGAGCTTGATAGATGGAATGAATATATTCTGTTTGGGATTCACCTGTTTGAGCGAAGCGAGTTTGTGAATCCCGGAATATATTTATTCCAGATATCATGCCTTGAATTTAATATTATTTTCATGATCCCAAAATCATTTATTAACGACCACTCTCAGGAATAGGCGAAGCTTCAAACAATTTTATAAGTGCGAAGTTTGACTTACGAGTATTAAAATAACAAGGAAACGGTTGCACTGAAACCAGTTTCATGGTAGTATTTATATAGTTAATTGAATATTTTTTATCGACAAACGAAGAGACGAGAGAAAAGGGTGTCGGTGCAGTACAAGTTCGGTTAGAACTTTATTCTTGTTGGAATTAATTCAATGGGAGATTTGCACGTGCTTTTTTCTATCGTCTCTTTTTTCATGTCGATAATATTTGATTTTTACTAAGGTATTCTTTTTGAAGGAGAAGCAGATTATGAACACAGATGTTGTAATCATCGGGGGCGGCGTTGTTGGATGCGCCATCGCAAGGCAGTTGTCAGCTTATGATCTGAAGACTGTTCTTGTAGAAAAGGAAGAGGATGTATGCTCCGGTACATCCAAGGCTAACAGTGCCATAGTACATGCGGGTTTTGACGCTGAACCTGGTTCAGTTAAGGCAAAGTTCAATGTCCTTGGCAGCAAGATGATGGAAGATTTATCCAAAGAACTAGATTTTCCATATAGAAGAAACGGATCCATGGTCCTTTGCTTTGACGAAGCAGACAGACCTAAGCTTCAGGATCTTTATGACAGGGGCGTAAAGAACGGCGTTGAGGATCTTGAGATCATTTCGGGAGATCAGGCAAGAGAGCTTGAACCTAACGTATCAGATGAAGTCGTTGCAGCACTTCTTGCAAAGACAGGTGCGATCGTATGCCCATTTAATCTTACTATCGCGCTTGCAGAGAATGCTTGTGATAACGGCGTAGAATTCCGCTTCAATACTGAAGTTCAGGATATAAAGAAAATAGACGGTGGCTATAGCCTTCGTACTAATAACGGAGAGATAACTACAAGATTTGTCGTAAATGCTGCAGGTGTGTATGCAGATCTTTTTCATAATATGGTATCTGATAAGAAGATTCATATCACTCCCCGTAAGGGCGATTACAAGCTCATGGACAAGGAAGTTGGTAATCACGTAAACCACACGATCTTCCAGCTTCCTGGCAAATACGGTAAAGGTGTTCTTGTAACTCCTACTGTTCATGGCAATCTTCTTGCAGGTCCTACAGCTGTTGACGTTGATAACAAGGAACTTACTTCCACATCAGCGCAGGAACTTGATGATCTTACAAGTAAGGCAATGATCAGCGTTAAGAATGTTCCTTTCCGTCAGACTATAACTTCTTTCTCAGGACTTCGTGCCCATGAGGATGGAGATGACTTTATAATCGGTGAATGCGAAGATGCAGAAGGCTTTTTTGACGCAGCAGGAATAGAATCTCCCGGCCTTTCAAGCGCACCTGCTATCGGCGTATTCATTGCAGATGAGATTGCAAAAAAAGCTGGAGCATCCAGGAATGTAAGCTTTAACGGAAAACGTACAGGTATTCCTCATGTAGCTGAGATGTCCATGGAAGAGAGAGCTGCTCTTATAAAGCAAGACCCTTCATTCGGTACTATCATCTGCCGCTGCGAGGGAATTTCAGAGGGTGAGATCAGAAACTCCATAAGACGAACACTTGGTGCAAGATCTATGGACGGCGTAAAGAGAAGAACAAGAGCCGGAATGGGAAGATGCCAGGCCGGATTCTGTACACCTCGTACCATCGAGATAATCGCAGAAGAGCTTGGAATTCCGGTAACACAGGTTTGCAAGAATCGCAAAGGGTCGGAACTTATTGTCGGTGATGACAAAGATGAAATAGGCAGAGCCTGAAAAATTCATTTGAAATATATGAAAGGACTATTTATGAATAGTATAGATCTTGTAATTATAGGCGGTGGCCCCGCAGGACTTGCAGCAGCTCTATCTGCAAGAAAAGAGGGCGTGGAAGATATACTTATACTTGAGCGTGACCATATTCTTGGAGGTATCTTAAATCAGTGCATCCACAATGGTTTCGGTCTTCATACATTCAAGGAAGAGCTGACCGGACCTGAATATGCAGGTCGCTTCATTGACCGTGTTATGGCTGAGAAGATTCCTTATAAGCTAAATACTATGGTCATTGATATTAATAAAGACAGGGAAGTTACATATATTAACAAAGAGGATGGCCTTACAACTATCAAGGCTAAGGCTATTGTTCTTGCCATGGGATGCAGGGAGCGTCCAAGGGGAGCCTTGAACATTCCCGGATTCAGACCTGCCGGCATTTATACAGCAGGAACAGCTCAGCGTCTTATGAACATTGAAGGACATATGGTTGGCAAAAAAGTTGTCATCCTTGGTTCAGGAGATATCGGTCTTATCATGGCTCGTCGTATGACGTTAGAGGGTGCCAAGGTTGAAGTTGTTGCAGAGCTTATGCCTTATTCAGGCGGTCTTAAGAGAAATATTGTTCAGTGTCTTGATGACTACGGTATCCCGCTTAAGTTAAGCCACACTGTTGTTGATATTGAAGGCAAAGATCATGTAACAGGCATTACTATTGCCAAGGTTGATGAGAACAAGAAGCCTATCCCTGGAACAGAGATCCATTATGATGCCGACACACTTCTTTTATCATGTGGTCTTCTTCCTGAAAATGAGCTGACAAGAGGAATTGGAGCTTCTATATGTCCTGTGACAAGTGGTCCTAGTGTAACAGATAAGCTTGAGACAAGTGTTGAGGGAATCTTCGCTTGTGGTAATGTTCTTCACGTACATGACCTTGTTGACTATGTATCTGAAGAAGCTACTCTTGCAGGCAAGAATGCTGCAGCATATATTCTTGGATCTGGCAGTGGAGCTGGTAAGACTATTGAGCTTAAGGCTGATGGCGGTGTTCGCTACACAGTTCCTCAGAGTCTTGATATCACTAACATGAGCGATAAGGTAGTCGTAAGATTCAGAGTTGGTGATGTATATAAGAACCGTAACGTATGCGTATATTACGGCGATGAGAAGGTTCAGAACATTAAAAAGAGAGTCATGGCTCCGGGAGAGATGGAGCAGGTAGTACTTATGAAGAGCTCTTTTGACAATTATGAAAACATTGAATCGATAAGGATCTGTACAGAAGAGAACTGATAGACCTGTTTAATGAAGAGGAATTTTGGAGACAGAGTTCTGAAAATTATGTTCTAAAGATTGGAGCAAGATATGGAGACAAGAGAACTTATATGCATTGGCTGTCCCATGGGATGTATGCTGACTGTAAATATGGAAGATGCTGATAATATCACGGTTACAGGTAATACCTGCCCACGTGGCGAAGCTTATGGCAAAAAAGAAGTAACAAACCCTACCCGTATAGTGACAAGTAGTGTTAAAATAATCGATGGTACTATCGCAAGGGTTTCTGTTAAGACTGAAAATGATATTCCTAAGGGAAAGATTTTCGATATCATGAAGGAAATCCGTGATACTACTGTTACGGCGCCTATCCATATAGGAGATGTGATTCTTAAGAATGTTGCGGATACCGGAGTTGACGTTATCGCAACCAAGGATGTTGAAAGAAGCGCCGCTATATAATACGGTTCGCAACTTACGGATTCTTAGGGATTATCGAATCAGTATCTGGAAGGCTTTTTGATAGCTGGTTTCATGAATCTATAAAGCGGATCGTAGAGAAAGGCTTTTAGATCATCATGGATAAAAAACAGTTATTGGAAAAAACTGATCTTTTCGTGCTGGACATGGATGGCACGTTTTACCTTGGAGACAAGATTCTTCCGGGGGCACTTTCCTTTATTGATGCTGTTAAGCAGAAGGGAAAGGATTATCTTTTTTTCACAAATAATGCATCTACAAGGCCTGAGGCTTATATTGATAAGCTTGCAGGCATGGGATGCTTCATAACAAGGGATAAGATCATGACTTCAGGTGATGTTATGATCAGATTCCTAAAGAGCGAATATCCGGGCAAATCGGTTTATCTGCTTGGTACGGCTCCTCTTATCGAGAGTTTTGAGGATGCAGGTATCAGGCTTGATAGCGAGCACCCGGATATTGTTGTTGCAAGCTTTGATAAGACTCTTACTTATGAGAAGCTGGAGAGAGCATGCACTTTTATCAGGGAGGGAGCTCTTTTCCTTGCAACACATATGGATATAAACTGTCCTGTTGAAGGCGGATTTATTCCTGACTGCGGTGCTATCTGCGCTGCGATCTCTCTTTCCACAGGTAAAAAGCCAAGATATGTAGGTAAGCCCTTTGTTGAGACGGTTGACATGATCCTTGACAAAACAGGTTATAATAGAGAGAATGTCACGTTTGTGGGAGACAGGCTCTATACTGATGTTGCGACTGGTGTTAACAACGGCGCATGTGGAGTTTTGGTCCTTACTGGAGAAACTCATCTTGAGGATGTTGAGACGTCAGATACTAAGCCTGACGCTATCTATGATTCAATTGCGCAGATGGGGCAGCTGATGTTATCCTAAAGTGAAAGGGTAGGGATTTCTCATGAAAAAAAACTTATCTGATATACTTGCGGATTCACCGGTTATTGCGGCAGTTAAAGATGAAAAGGGGCTTACTAAGGCTCTTTTGTCTGAATGCAGTATGATCTTTATTTTGTATGGTAATATTTGTAATATAAGTGATATCGTTGAGAAGGTCGATAGAGCTTCTAAGATTGCCATAGTTCATGCGGATCTTGTAAATGGTCTTTCCATGAAAGAGATCGCTGTTGATTACATTAGAAATAACACTAAAGCTCAGGGTATCATTTCTACTAAGCCTTTGCTTGTAAAGAGGGCTAAGGAGCTTGATCTGATCGCAATTCAGAGGACGTTTGTGATCGATTCTATTGCTTATAACAATATGATGAAACAGATCAAAGAATATGAGCCTGATGCTGTTGAGATACTTCCGGGCGTTATGCCGTCTGTTACAGCGGATGTGAGGGAAGCAGTTGATCTTCCTATCATTGCCAGTGGTCTTCTCAGAAGTAAAAAAGATGTTGTGGCAGCTTTGGATGCAGGGGCCGATGCTGTTTCTACAACTGCAGAATATTTATGGTCTGTTTAAGTTTCGTGGTATATAACTATAGATCGTGAAGCATTTTGAAGGTTTGATGGCTGTTAATTAGCCTGTTAGAGCTTTGCCGGGGAAATTATATTTGGGGATGTCATTATAATTGGAGTTAAAACGGGATGGCTAATAAAGAAAACGAAAATAAGGAAATCGATAATAAAGAGATCGAAAATAAGGAAATCGTAGATAAGGACATCGCGAATAATGACCTTGATGATAAAGGCAAAGATAGTAAAGATATCAAGGCCGAGGACGAAGTTAAAAAAGTTGTTGATGACGAAGTTTCTGGAAAAAAAGATGACGAGAATTTCGTTGTTGAAATAATTGACGTCAATGATGGTGCAGATAAGAAAGAGTCAGATACAAAAGTCTTAGATGCAAAAAAAGGTAGCAAAGAAAAAAAGTGGACTGCTTTTGATATAGGTCAGATCGTTGTTATCGTACTTCTTTTATTTGTATGTCTTTTTGGAACTTACAAGCTGTATCAGAATCTTACAGCGGTTCGTTTTACTAAAGCTTTGGCACTTGCGCAGAATTATCAGAGCAATGGAGATTATGCATCAGCTATCAAGTATTATCAGCAGGCTATCAGTATTGATAGTAAGTCAGCTGTTGCATATGAAGAGCTTGCCAATTGTTATGCTACTTTAGGCGATACAGAGCATGTTATGAACGTTCTTTATAGCGGATGGCAGAATATTGGCGATCAGACAATGCTTGATAATTACATCTCGCTTAAATTAAATAGCGTTATTGCAAGCATTCAGACATCAGGTGGAAGCTTTGAAGCAGTTAAAAATGTTCTTGATGTACTTAAGATCGATGGCACTAACGAGAATGCTCTTCAGCTTCTTGGTACTCTTTACAGCTATTGTATGATCGATAAGAATTCTTCAGGAGATAGTGTTCTTTTCTGGGAATCAGAGGAAGAAAATACTATTTTTTCCCAGTATCTTGAAGCAGTATCTACAATGCTTGATATTTATGAAGTGTCTCCAAGTGATGAACTTGAGATGCTTATCGCAAGATACATTATGCCTGAAGGAAATGTAGTATGGATCGGTCTTAATAATTGCAGCGACTATGCTCTTTTGGTTCAGGATGCAAGTGATCTTCTTGGAGAGAGCAGTTCTCTTAGTTCTTATGAAGGTTGCCTTGAAGAGGCAGCAAACGTATCCGGCGTATTTACAAAGCTTTGGACTAAGGTAAGCGAAGATGACGTTGACGCGTTCAGAGATTTCATGATCAGTGATAAGCTCCTTGCGTTCAAGGATGCTCTTGTCGCAGGTGAGTATCCGTATCTTGAACTTGAGATGGAGAATACTTTCTGCCAGGAAGGAGTTATCCTTACACTTGAAGATAATTCCTGGACATATCACTTCCCGGATTTTAGTGAAAACTTAAGTACAAAGGGAGTTATTACACTTCAGCTTACATATGATGAAGTTCAGGCAGCAGAGCAGGCTATTGAAGAAGCTAAAGAAAATGGAACTTTGGAGAATACCGAAGAAACAGTAGAATCTCAGGAAGATGCAACAGTAGATTCTTCAGATGAATCTTCAGAAAATTCTTCAGAAGAATCATCGCAAGACGAAGCAAACTTAGATGATGCCAGCAAAGATACAGAGACAGATGATGCAGCCGATACTTCAGACAGCGCTGCTGAAGCTTCCACAGAAGAAGAGATAAAAAGCGGTAAGGTTATCATGAATTACGAGCCTGCTGTTCATGGCACAAGCTATTTTCCTCATACAACTTATTACTTTGTATGTGAGTATGAAGGTGATGTTGTAACCTACAAATATCAGCAGGTTATCACTCTTGAAGACGGAACCAAGACCAGAACTACAATAGATAACTGGGGTGATGAAGAACTCGAAACAGTTGTTGATGAAGATCTTGAAGAGGAAACAGAAACTGAGGAGACTCCGGCTCCAACTCAGACACAGCCTCAGGAGACTAATACTCAGACAACCCCTGATGTGATCGTAGATCCTGAGACAGGAGCAATGTACGATCCTAATACCGGACTTCAGATAGACCCGGCAACAGGATTCCTTATAGACCCGGCAACTGGATTGTATATCGATCCTAACACCTGGACATATATCGATCCGGCTACAGGAGCAGTAGTAGATCCTAATGCACCTGCTACAGAAGAGACTCCGGCTGATCCCAATGCGGCAGCTGCAGGAGCTTGATAGAGGCAACATATATGGAGACAAAAGAGGGTAAGTGCATAATCGTATCTGCCGGTGACTTTGAGCCGGTAGACTTAAATTACCAGGATGGAGATTATCTTATTGCCTGTGATGCTGGATTTTGTTATCTTGATCGCATGGGAATACTTCCGGATCTGATCGTTGGTGATTTTGATTCAATGGCTTCTTTTCCTGAAGCACTTAATTCACTTAGGGAGATTTCTATAGAAGATCCTGACAGAATTATGTCGCTGGATGTCCATAAAGATGACACCGATACCATGAAGGCCATCAAGACAGGCTTTGAGCATGGCTATAAGAAGTTCTATATGTACGGCGCGCTTGGCGGCAGAAGGTTTGACCACTCTATATCCAATATTCAGGCACTTTTATATATCAAAAGAAATGGTGGCAAGGGATATATTATGGAAGCTGAGCAGATAATGCTTATAGCTGAAAATGAAACCATCAGTTTCAACAAAGGTATGACTGGTATACTATCAGTATTCTCTCTTGGAAAAAGAGCAGAAGGTGTAACTTTAAAAGGTCTTGAATACGAGATGAAAGATGGCGTTATTACAAACGATTTTCCAATCGGAACAAGCAATGAATTCATAATTGACGAAGCTGCCAGTATCACAGTAAAAGAAGGGACGCTGCTGATAATTGCCAACTGGAGCGGAGCTCATTGAGGTTAAACGAAAAATAATAGTAATTATTAATTAAGTTATATTGTTGTAGCAATCTTGTATATATTATTTTAAATATAAAAAATCCCGAAGCATTTAATCATGCTTCGGGATTGAATTTTGCTTATAAGATTCAAAGCATACAATTAGTATATGCTTATCAAGTTCCCCTGAGATGCTCTATGATAGTGCCATACATGACCACTCTCATATTGGATGCAGAGCACAGTCATCCCATTCTGATCTGTCTCCATCCAGTATTTGCTAACGTTCCCATCTTTCCAACTTTCGCATTTTTCTTTGTGCTGCTGCATTGCATCTACGATCATATGCTGAGCAAAAGAATCGATCATCCGCCACTTACACATATTATTCATCGTCCTCTCTATATTGAATCAAGTCATTGCAGCTTTTTAACCACCCAATTTGCTGCTCTCAAAAAGAATACAATCAGTATTCTATCACAAATGTTGGCAAAAAAACGCTAAATAGTGCGGCTTTTTGAGGGACGAAAAATCGTTCGTCAATTTTAAATGGCCAAAAACGCGTGGTTATCACATTTCACAATATGCCTCTGAAAAGTTTGTTAGAATTTACCAATTGCCGAAAACGTTTAAGTGTGCGTTTTGTAATCTCTTACAAAAACGATGAACGATTTTTAATCAATATGGATACCTGTACATTCTTCAAATATTTCATTATCGAATCCGGGGATGGATTTTACTATGTCTTTTTTCTCTTCCGGAAGACTATCCCACCATGCCTGTCTGTCTGCTTTGTCATAATGAGGTACAGTTGGTCCGTCAAGTTGTTCGTCACCACCATAGATTGGTTGTGCCTGGAATTCTTTTTCCGTAAGACCCATTGTATTGTTCCATTTTGTGGACTTTTTAGGCATAAGTATCAGGATGTCGCGGGCTTCTGAATTCATCCAGTCATCACGTGAGATAGGAGATGGCTGATTGAAAAGCATGAATGGTGTTTCGCCTGTGCAGAAGGCTCCTGAATTATAGTTGCCACAGTTGAAATCTCCGGCATTGAAATCTCCATTATTGCAGCAGCCTGCATTGTGGTTTCCGTTGTTTCTTTCACCGGAATTATAATATCCGACATTGCCTTCGCCAACGTTACAGTCGCCGGCATTGAATGAGCCGGAATTGACGTCGCCTATGTTGAAAGAGCCGGAGTTTTTGCTGCCCATATTTCCGTAACCGGAGTTACTGTCTCCGATGTTGTCATCGCCGGAGTTGCAGTAGCCGGTGCAGTTGTGGCCTATGTTCAGCTCCTGCATGAGCTTTTCCTGAGGTACCATTCTCATGATACGGACCTTGTTTGTATAATAGCGGTCCTTACGGCTGTCAGGATCTTTTTCTATGTCGTCTATGACATCAACTTCAAAAACTCTGCAGGGAGACCCGTTGTATTCATATAAAAAACATTCACGAAGTCTGGTATATAAAAACATATCCTCCTGCTCGTATTCTGACAGGTCTGCATAAGATTCGCCTTCTCTTTGAAAATCATCTCTGATCAGGATAAATCCGCGTTTTATGCTGGGAGTATTAGCTTCTTCGCTCATAAGATCCTCCTTGTGGGATGAGGTGATGTGAATACGCTTGTATACTATAAAAATACATATTTTACTACGTGAATAGTTACTATTATTTTATCATTATTTCGAACATATGTGTACTTATACTTGTTGGTTGCGAAATATTCTTTTTATTACTGACGGAATGACAAATTAACCCGACGAAATGCCTTTTTTTATTATTGAACGTGATAGGGTGCTCGGATATAATTGTTTTTGTACCGGAGATGAGCCGGAGGAGTTAGTAAACATTTTTTATTGAAAGGGGATTTGTTATGTTACCAACACCTATTATTATTGCTATTGTTATTTTTCTTGTCATCTGCATTCTCAGTGCAATGGGATATGTCAAGGCGCCGACTGATGAGGTAGTAATTATCTCTGGTCTTCGCAAGGAGCCCAAGATAATCACAGGTAGGTCATCTGTAAAGTGGCCCTTCCTTCAGAGAATTGACCGTCTTTCACTCAAGATGCTGTCTGTAGATGTAAAGACATCAAAGACAATTCCAACACTTGACTATATCAATATCATGGTTGATTCAGTTGCTACAGTTAAGATAAGCATGAATGAAGAAATGATCCGTCATGCAGCTGAGAACTTCCTTAACAAAGATTCAAAGTACATCAATGACATGGTAGTTAATGTTCTTGAAGGTAACCTTCGTGAGATCATCGGTTCAATGAAACTCGTTGATATCATGAATGACCGTAA
>JAEEGL010646961.1_pt1 | contig 12799 bp, 10 predicted proteins | sample 9134231 | NCBI WGS metagenome assembly JAEEGL01 (sample SAMN16246548, study PRJNA631951) | gut metagenome | biome: gut microbiome; feature: rumen; material: fiber-attached | host: Bos | place: Iran: Karaj | collected 2018-10
CGTGACCGAGACGACACGCATGACCTCATCTCCGACGGAATACTGCTTAACAGCCGAGAAAACGCCCAGCGGAACACCGACCACGACGGCGAAGATCATAGAGAAAGTAGCAACCCTTAGCGTCGTAGGCATACGCGGAATGATCTCGCTCCAGACGTCCTTTTTCGTGGCATAGGACTGACCGAAGCTGCCCCGCAGCAGGTTCAGCAGGAACTTTCCGTAGCGAACCAGGAACGGATCGTAATAACCGACCTCCTGGTTAAACGCCTCTATGGCTTCCTTCGGAGCCGTCGTTCCCAGAATTGCTGTCCCGGGATCACCGGGAGAGAGCGTCATCAGACCAAAGATCAAGAATGTCAGCGCAATAATAACGGGAATTAACAGCAGCAAGCGTTTGATAATATATTTATACATCAGTTATCGAACCCCTCTGAGTCTTCAAAGAGGGCTGCCTTACCACAAACAGCAGGGCAGCCCCCAGACGTTTTTACGCGGCTAAGTTTTTATTTCCAGCTCCACTCCGTGAGGAAGTACTGCTCTCTGCGCAGGACCGGTACGAGGTCGTTGGTCCAGGCGTAGGTGTTGTACTTGTGACCGACGCTCTTGCCGGGCGCATCGTCCATCAGGATCTCGATGATCTGACGGTACAGTTCGGCACGCTTCGTGGTGTCCATCTCGGCAGCGGCCTTGTCGAACAGCTCATCAACCGTAGGATTGCCATACTGGAAGAAGTTGCTGCCTCCGATAGATTCGGTCGCGAACAGCTGCTTATACATGGAAGCGTCACCGCCCCAGCCGCCGCCGGCCATAGCCATAGTGAAATCGCCGGCATACAGCAGTTTCGCGAACGCGTTGGTTTCCATCGCGTTGATTTCAAGCTTGATGTTGTACTTGGCAAGGTCAGCCTGGATAATCGGGCAAGCCTTGGTGATATAGTGGCCTTCTGCGTAGGAAATAATGGTTCCCAGATCGATTTCCTTGGTGGTGTCATAGCCGGCCTGTCTTAAGAGCTCCAGGCCCTTCTCGGGATTGTAAGGATAATCGTATTCCTTCAGCACATCCCAGCCGGGCAGACCTGCAATGTTGCGGTTAAGCAGGACGGTATCGGTCTCGCACATACCCTCAAAGCAGGCAATGGCGATTTCATCGTTGTTGATCAGGTAGCACATAGCCTGACGCACCAGCTTGTTGTCAAACGGAGCCTTGTTCGGGTTGAAGCAGACGAAAACGCCGTGGAAGGTAGGAACCTTGCCGACCGTGAATTTCGGATTGGCTTCGAAGCCCGCATACTGGGAATGAGCCACCGCCAGGAAATCCAGCGAACCGCCTTCCAGACCCATGGCCTGCGTGGCGGAGTCGGTGATCACGTCCCAGGTCGCACCCTTGATGGTGCCCTTCTCTCCCCAGTAATCAGCGAACTGAGAAATCTCGCACTTGGAAGCCAGATCCAGCTTGTCAACCTTGTAGGGGCCGGTGCCGCAGACAGCTTCGTTTACGTTGTCGTTGTGCTCTTCAACCCACTTCTTGTTCATGATGAAGACCTTGGCAAGGTTCGCGATGAAGGCAGCGCGGGAGGTGTCCAGTTTGACGGTCACTTCGTAATCACCGGTCTTCTCGATGCTGGTAACGCCTTCCAGACGGACCGCAACAATCTTGTGTTCCTGCGCACGCTTCAGGGAGAATACCACGTCGTCGGCCGTCAGCGTTTCACCGTTGTGGAACTTGACGCCCTGACGGATCTTGAAGACGTAGGTGGTGCCGGTCGTATCGACCGTATAGGATTCCGCCAGTTTATTTACGGGTTTGTTCCCGTTGTCATAGTCGAAGAATACCAGCGGCTCGTACACGTTCGCCAACACCTCCAGCATAATCAGCGCGTTGGTGTCGTAGGGATCAAAGGTCTGCCAGGCGGCGTTGACAGCCATGTGGGCAATGCGGTCTGCGTTCGGATTCGTTGCAGGGGCATTTGTCGTTGTCGCCGGTCCGTCGGATGAGCCGGGAGCAGCCGTGGTGGTCGAGGAGCCTCCGCCGCAAGCGGCCAGAAGCGAGACAATCAGAAGCATCGACAGGAATACGGATAGTTTCTTCCTCATAATTGAATCCTCCTTATTAATATCCTTCCGTTCATTTTTGCGCAGGCCTCTCCGGCTTCATCTTTCTCCGACAGTTTTCTTTTTCCCGCAGGAAAAGAAATAATAAATCATAAAGCATAAGAAGAGGTCACGCATTCTTTCGCTTAAATTTTAAGAAGAATCCACTGATTTGTCAATGGTCTTTTTGTCTGATATTTGTTTGTTTCGCCCGTCCAGAGGGAAGTCTTCCCCTTCGCTCATTGTCTGAAATTTGTCTTAACAGCCTTCTTATGCGGTTATTTAGTGAAATGTATTTATCCGTGCGCCTCCGGCAGAATGTTTTTTTGTTTTATTTCGCGGCTCATTTTTTATCTGAAATTGCTCAATTCGCTGTTCCTGCCGTCTTCTCAGGCATCTTCGGACGGTGTCCGGGCAGCTTCACCGCTTCCGTTCCCGCTGTCTTTTTTCCGCAGCGTTTCCCATGCCATGACAGTCAGACCGATCAGCATGAGGGCCAGCCATGCCAGGATCAGCGGGCTCCAGCCCATTCTCTCGGCAATGTATGACATGAATACCGACGAGCCCGATGCCGCCAGATATCCGATGCAGTCAAGAAACCCGATGGCAGTCGAGACCATACCCGTATCGCGCAGGCTGGGGCAGTAGCAGGAATACAGCAGCGAGGCGCAGATATTCGAGCTGAGAATGGCGATCACCAGAAATGCAATATTGACCGACGGCTGCCGGATCAGAAACACCATCAGAAAACCGACAGAGGCCGAAGAAAAAGCCATGGACATGATCCCGCTCAGTTTCCAGTGCACATTTTCATACAGCAGAACCGCAAAGAACGGGCTGCACGAGATCACAAAAGTTGCGGCGGCAAAAATAAAGGCAGACGTATCCGCCGAAAAACCGAGATGCTGAGAAAGATAGGTCGGCAGCCAGAACACTACCGAAGTCCGCACGATCCCCGTCATCACGGAAACGACGGAAAAAGGAATGATCCGGCGGCTGATCAGCAGGCTGACGCCGCCTCTCTTCTTTTCATTCTGCGGAGCTTTGTATTTACCGTAACAGATAATGGTCTTCTTTTCAAAAATCGTGAACAGGGCAAAAATGGAGGCCGCCATAGCCAGCAGAATGATCCCCGACAGGATAAAAGCAGCCCGCCAGTGGAGCAGTGCTGCGGCAACGCCGGCCAGCGGAGAGCCGAAAAACGCGGCAAACATATATCCGATGTTGCAGCGGGTCGCATAGATCGGTTCGGTATTTTCGGCGACGGTTTTCACCATCGGCGCATAGACCATGGACAGGAAATAGCCCATGAGGCCGTAAACCGCAATGCCGGGCCATCCCTTCGGAAGAAGTGTCAGAAAAGCAAAATTGCACAGACCTGCGCAGCACAGGCCCGCACTGATCATATATTTGGCTTTGATCCGGTCGCCGATCCAGCCGTTAATCAGCTGGCCGACCGCATAAGAAATAAAATAGACGGACGACAGAACGCCGACCTCTTCCGTCGTAACGTTCCCCGCCTCTATCATCTGCGGGGAAGCGCTTCCCAGCAGATTTCGGGCAAAATAGACTGCCAGATACGACACTGAACAGATCGAGCCCAGTAAGATCGCCTTTCGGGCAGGCGCACTGATCTTCATAACCACCTCCGTCATGTTCTGCTGTGGAATGATAGAAATACGTTTATCTCACTTTTTCCGATCCGTCAATCCTTTTTTTGCCTCCCGTTTGTTTTTTTGCGGGAGAGCAAAGCGGCGGAAAGGTCTCCCTCTCCGCCGCTTTGACAAACATCATTTCTTTAAGCAGATTACAGCTCCGCAAAATACTTGATCGTGCGGACCATCTGGCTGGTGTAGGAATACTCATTGTCATACCAGGAAATGATCTGGACCTCGGACAGCTCGTCATTGATCGGGATGACCATGGTCTGGGTCGCATCAAACAGAGCCGCTTCGGTGATGCCCACCACGTCACTGGAAACCACTTCATCCGTGGTATAGGAGAAGGATTCGTTGTGAGCCTGCGCGATGATCGCTTTGTTGATATCGTCCACGCTCGGATGTCCCTTAACGACTGCGAAAAGCTGGGTCAGGGAGCCGTCCACTACGGGAACGCGCTGGGAAGCGCCGATCAGCTTGCCCTGCAGTTCCGGCAGAACCAGACCGATCGCCTTGGCAGCACCGGTAGCGCTCGGAACGATATTGACCGCCGCGCTGCGGGCCCGGCGCAGGTCACCCTTCTTGTGCGGGCCGTCCAGCAGCATCTGGTCGCCGGTGTAGGCGTGCACGGTGCACATGATACCGCTCTGGATCGGGTACGCATCGTTCAGCGCCTTGGTCATAGGAGCCAGGCAGTTGGTCGTGCAGGAAGCGGCGGAAATGACCGTATCTTCCTTCTTCAGGGTCTCGTGGTTAACATTATAAACGATGGTAGGCAGATCGTTGCCCGCGGGGGCAGAGATAACGACCTTGCGGGCGCCGGCATTGATGTGCGCCATAGCCTTGGCCTTGGAGGTGTAGAAACCGGTGCACTCCAGCACGACATCTACTTTCAGCTTCTTCCAGGGCAGGTTGTTGGCATCCGCTTCCTTGAATACGGGGATGGTCTTGCCTTCTACCGTGATGCAGTCCTCGCCGGCCTGGATATTGCGGCGGTGCATATACATTTTCTGGGTGGAATCGTACTTCAGCAGATGAGCCAGCATGACAGGATTCGTTAAATCGTTAATGGCAACGATCTTATAGCCCTTCATATCAAACATCTGACGGAAAGCCATACGGCCGATACGTCCGAAACCGTTGATTGCAACTCTTACCATTGTTCTTACCTCTTTCTTACTTATCTTGTAAAATCATTTACCTTTCCCAATAACCGCTAATGAAAAAAGCCCTGTCGAAGCCTTTTCGGCAAATTCCGCCGAGGTACTTCTCCTGTGCTTTTTATAAACCGTTTTCGTTCTTGGATTGGCTATAGGATGCACTGTGTTGTCTCACAGGCTTGTCACATTATAGCACATATTTTAAAAAATGGAAGTTTTTTAGAAAAGCTTTTCAAAATCTTTATTTATTAAGGATTTCGCGGTTTATTTCAACCAATTTCGCGCATACCGTCTCCAATGCGTGAACGTCATCTTTCAAACAAAGGGACGGTGTCTTCTCATCCGCCGTCTGTTCCGGCAGATAGGGAACATGGATGAACCCCGCCTGCATGCCGGGGAATCTCTTCGCTGCCAGCGCAGCGGCCGTATAGAAGACACAGTTGCAGACATACAGTCCGGCCGTATTGGATATCTGTACCGGAAGTCCGGTCTCCTTCAGCGCCGCTTCCAGGCGGCGCAGCGGCAGAGACGAAAGGAAAGCCGCCGGTCCTTCCGGAAGGATCGGCTCATCGACCGGCTGAAATCCCTCATTGTCCGGGATCCGCGCATCCATCAGATTGACCGCTACGCGTTCCAGGCTGATCCCGGTCCGGCCGCCTGCCTGGCCGACGCAGACCACGGCGTCCGGCCGTTCGCGGCGCACGGCTTCCTCCAGCCGGCGCGGGGCTTCCCGAAAGCTGACAGGCAGGCAGATCCGCACCGCTTCGGTACCGGCAGGGACTTCCGTGCGGCGCACCGCTTCCCAGGACGGGTTGATCGCCGCCCCGCCGAAAGGTTCAAATCCGGTCAGCAGAATCTTCATACGTTTCCTCTCCTTTTAAAGCCAGACCGAACTGTCCCGCTCTGCTGCCTGCTCAAAATGATACTTGACAATCCCGAGGTCGATCTTGACACAGGGGCCCAGACCGGCTCTGGCCCGGACCTGTTCGTCCTTCCGTTCCAGGTAAAACTTCTGCTGATTCATCGCGGTCGGAGCCAGCAGCGCTGCTTCCGTTCCCGCCCGGAACCAGTCCGGATCAGATGCTTTCAGGTTACTGACGCTTTCCGCTTTTTTGGAACGGTGCGGTGTCCCTGCGGTTTTTCCGTACCCGAGCGCGATCACAAGGCACAGTTTCTCGCCTTTTTCCAGGCGGAACGCCCCGGGGATCTTCTTATAGGTCAGGGCGACCCAGCAGGAATTCAGGCCCAGCGCCTGCGCTTTCAGTACCAGCCGCTCGCCGAAGTAGCCGCATTTTTCATCCAGAGTGGAATCCTTCGGACCGATCAGAGCCAGATAGTCTGTTACGCCGCTGAATCGGCCGTAGTGCGCCAGAAACGAGTCAAATGCACGCGGCTCATTCCGCACCAGCTGAATATGAAGACCGCCGGCCGCATTGCAGGCTGCGATCTCCTCTTCGAGAAGGCCGGCCGTCTTACTGTCTATCGGTTTTTCCAAAAAGGAGCGGACAGAATGCCGCTCCTTCATTAAGGTCAGATCGTACATATTACTCTTCTTTCGGATTTAAGGGGTCGCGCTGTCGGAATTGTCGGCAGCGGGAGGCAATTGAGGAATCTCCTGTGTTTCAACTGCATCACATCTAGAACAAGTCCGTTTCTTTAATCCAGGATGATCTGAAGTAGCCTCTTCTGCTACAAACCAATCGCTCCAATTGTGGCCTAACGCATCAATTGTCGCGGTTTCTTTTGCGCCACAGTGGCAACTGCGTTCCTTGGTTCCACTTTCCGTACAGGTAGCGTCTTTAGTGACTGTCCACTCTCCAAAACTGTGTCCTGTTGCAGGAATAGTCTCGGTCTGCTTTTCACCGCAGGAACAACTGCGCTCCTTCACGCCGTTTTCTGTACAGGTGGCTTCCTGTGTTACTACCCATTCTCCAAAACTGTGTCCTGTTGCAGGAATAGTCTCGGTCTGTTTTTCACCGCAAGAACAACTGCGCTCTTTAAGGCCATCTTCTGTGCACGTAGGTTCTTTCGTCACTGTCCACTCGCCATAACTATGCTCATGCGCAGGTTCCGTTTCTAACGATTCCGGAGGTTGAGATTCCGGTTCTGACGATTCAACAGGATCCGTCTCCGATTCAGACGGTTCAGTTCCCGGCTCGGACGGATCGGTTCCCGGCTCGGACGGATCGGTCCCGGGCTCGGACGGATCGGACTCGGGCGGCGCATCCTTCTCATACACATAGATGACGTACAGCTCCCCTTTCTGGATAACACCGGATGCAGGGGCTGATCCGTCATTCATGCCGACGAAATGATATCCGTCAAAAGCCTTCTCTTCCGTCTCGTACGGCGTCTCAAAAAGATCCTTAACGGAATATTCCTCGAGAATCTCGCCCTCGGTCGTCATGTATTTTACAATGACAAGCCCTCTGAAGTCATAGTCCTCGGCGGTCGCGATCGGAACCGTTGTGATAAACGGAACCGTCGGCGGATTGGTCGGCCGCGGCTGTGTGGGCGGTCTGTACGTATTCTGTGTGGGCGGGACGTACTGGGTAGACGGCGTTGTTTCTTCTTCGGTTGTTTCCTCAGTGGATTCTTCGGTCGGCTCCTCCGTTTCCTCCCCGCCGGTGGTTTCATTCTGCACGGTCGTGAGCTCCGGAGCTCCGGGGCGATTCGTCGTCGGTTCTTCCGTTGTCGGCTCTGCCGTGGTGGTCATTTCCCGGGTAGTCGTTTCCTCGGGAAGAGTCGGCACCGGCGCAGTAGGTCGGTTTATCTCCGTTGTCATCTCGGGGGCGGTGCTGCTTTCCGGCGCCGGAATACGGGTCTGGCTGGTCGAAACGCGATGAAATACAAATAAGCCAATGACCAGACAGGCCATCAGCACTACCATATTATAAGGATAAAAACGCTTCATACGCTGCACCTTCCGCAAAACTCATTCGGTGATTTGATATTATACACCTGTTTGCGGGAAAAGGCAAGATTTTCAGGCCAGGATCTGCGCCAGCGTCCGGGCGACGGCGCCTTCCGGGATCGGGCAGACGTACTCTCCCACTTTTTCAAACTCCTCACGGGCCTTCGCAAGCGTCTCAGGATTCTGAATCAGACGGATCCCCACGGCTGCCAGCACCTTGCCCGCATAGAGCAGGCCTTTGTGACCGATCGAAGTCTTCCCGCAGGAGACATTCTGCCAGGAATGACCGGGTGAGCCGGAAACGAAACAGGCTGCATGGAGCTGGAGCATGGGCGTCTGCCAGGAGACATCGCCTACGTCGGTGGAGCCGAAGCTGAAATGATCCCCCTTCCAAAGCGGCGCAACGAAATCGTTGATCGGCTTTTTGCCGCCGTCCGAAGCTCTCTTTACAAATTCCGCCACCTCCGCACTGTGCCCGGCAGCTATGCCGGGAAGATGCTCCTCCGTGATCGTCGCCTTGATCGCGGCCGCATAGTCCCATTCCTCCTGCGTATATTCCGGCAGCGGGACCTCCTCCAGGCAGGCCTGACCGAGCGCCTCCAGCGTCCGGTTCGAAACTGTGGTGGAACAGCCGTCCACGAACTGTTTCTTCACCGTGGTCTCGGTCATCAGCGCCGCGCCTTCGGCGATCTTGTCCACCCGCTTCTCCAGCGCAAGGGCATCCTTCACAAAGTGGGAACGGATCATGTACAGAACGTCGGCCGTCGGCTGCACCACGTTGGGCGAGATCCCGCCGGTATTCAGAAACGAATAATGGATGCGCGCATCGGACGGCATATGCTCGCGCAGGAACTGGGTACCGACATTCATGAGCTCGGCCGCATCCAGTGCGCTGCGGCCTCTGTGCGGCGAACCGCCCGCATGAGAGGCAACGCCCGTAAAGGAATAGATGGCCTGCAGGCAGGAATTGCAGTCGCCGACCGAGACCTCGTTCACATCGGCCGGATGCCAGGTCAGGGCTGCATCCAGCTCCTTCCAGAGTCCCTGTGCGGCCAGAAAGGCCTTGGAACCGACGCCTTCTTCTCCGGGACAGCCGAAATAAATGACGGTTCCTTCCTCGCCGGTCTCCTCCAGATAGGATTTAATGCCGTAGGCTGCTGCGAGCGCACCCGCGCCGAGCATGTTGTGACCGCAGCCGTGGCCGTTTCCTCCCGGAATGACTGCCTCGCACGTAGTCGATCCGCCCTTCTGGGAAAGGCCGGACAGTGCATCATATTCACCCAGCACGCCGATCACCGGCTTTCCGCTGCCGTAGCTGCCGCAGAAGGCCGTCGGAATACCACCGAGTGCTTTCGTTACGGTGAACCCGAGCTGCGGCAGAAGTTCTTCGTAGACGGCCGCAGACTGCGTTTCCTCCAGGGAAAGCTCCGCCAGCTCCCAGATCTTGTCCGAGAGGGCAAAGAAGGTCTCTTTCCTGGCTTCGATTGACTGTAATGCGATGTATTGCGACTGAGTCATGATAATCCTCCTTGCAGGGCGGCAATGAGTCGCCGCCGCCCTGTCAGCCTGTGGCTGAGCGAAGCAGCCGAACAATACTTTCGAGGTGCATTTTTCAGCACCGAGAAAGTTTTCGTTCCGGCTGCGAAGCGTAACCCCCCGGTCGGCGTTGCCGACAGCCCCCCTATCAAGGGGGCAAGAGTCGCCCCCGGCCGGAGCCGAGCGCGCCCGAATAAACTTTCGAGCGCCCCTTGGAGCGCAGCGACGCAGGCCGAGAAAGTTTTATCGTGGCAGCGAGGCGGCGGCAAGTCGCCCTCATCCGGCACAGCTTTTGGCTGTGCCACCTTCCCCCGCGTCCGGGGGAAGGCAAGAAGTCGCCCTCACCCTGTCAGCCTTTGGCTGTGCCACCTTCCCCCGCGTCCGGGGGAAGGCTAGATTACAGGACCTTCGAGAGGAAGTCTTTGAGGTGGGCGTCCTTCGGGTTCCTGAAGATCTCCTCGGGCGTCCCTTCCTCCTTGATATATCCTTCATCCACAAACAGGACCCGGTCGGAGACCTCACGGGCAAAGCCCATCTCGTGTGTGACGATCACCATGGTCATGCCGCTCTTCGCCAGTTCCTTGATCAGATCCAGCACCTCGCCGATCATCTCCGGATCCAGCGCCGAGGTCGGCTCGTCAAACAGCATAATATCCGGATCCATCGCCAGCGCCCGGATGATCGCGATCCGCTGCTTCTGCCCGCCCGAAAGCGACGCGGGATAGCTGTTCGCCTTTTCTTCCAGCCCGATGCGCTTTAAGAGCTCCATCGCCTTCTTCTCGGCCGCTGCCTGAATGCTCTCCTTCGTCTCCGTGACCGGCTGCCCGGAACGTTTTGCCTTCTTCAGCCGGGCCACCCCTATCTTTACAGGCGCCAACGTAATATTGCCCAGCACCGTCTTGTTATTGAACAGGTTGAACTGCTGGAAGACCATCCCCATCTTCTGTCGGGCCAGATTCGCGTCCAGATGATTCTCATTATAAATCTTTTTCATCAGGGCGACATACTTTTTCCCTTCCATGCCGTGCTTTTCGTGCAGAAGATCCTCTTTCTTGATCTTTTTGACGGCTTCCTCGTCGGAAAGTCCCTCTGCCGTCAGCTTCGCATAGGTTTTGGACGCCCGGATCACCTCAAAATGCAGGTACGGATCCACCGGCGTTAAGAGCTTGCCTTCCATCCAGACTTCGCCGAAGGTCGGTGTTTCCAGCAGATTCATGCAGCGCAGCAGCGTCGATTTGCCCGAGCCCGAAACCCCGATCAGCGAAATGACCTTGCCCTTCTCCACATGCGTGGACACGCCCTTTAAGACCTTCAGATCGCCGAAATTCTTATAGATATTCTTGATGTCAAGCATGCTTCATCCTCCTCTCCGCCTGCTGCAGCAGCTTGGACAGGGTAAAAGTAAGAATAAAATACATCGCGCCGACGATCGTCAGGCACTCCAGCGTCAGGTACGTAATGCCCTTCACCTTAAGGTAAGAGGTCATGATCTCTCCCACAAAGAAGGTAGACGCCAGCGACGTTTCCTTGACCACCGTAATAAACTCGTTGCCGAGGGCCGGCAGGATGTTTTTGATCGCCTGCGGCAGCACCACGCTCAGCATGGTCGTGCGCTCCGAAAGCCCCAGGGAACGGGCCGCCTCGGTCTGTCCGATATCCACGGCCTGAATGCCCGAGCGGATGATCTCCGAGGTATAAGCGGCACTGTTGATGACCAGCACGATCGTCACGCTGACGATATCCGGCAGCTCATTCAGCACGGGGAAAAGGCGCGGCAGCATAAAGACGCCGGCATAGAGCTGCAGCAGCATCGGCGTCCCGCGGACGACTTCCACCACGGCACCGATCAGCCACTTTAACGGCTTGATCCCGCCCCTCTTCCCCAGGGCGAAGAGCGCGCCGAGGACAGTGCCGCCCACCACGGCGATCGCTGCGAGAAAGAGGGTGTATTTTACACCCTCTAAAACGAATACCTGCCAATACTTGCCGAGCAGCATTCCTATGTTTGAGAAAAATGAACTGAAAGTCATATCGGCTCCTGTCTGTCCTTAAGAAAATTTCTATTCGCCCGGCGGCCCTTATTTCTTCGCTTCTTCAGTGATCTTTACGCCGTTCTCGTCGTAGCCCAGTTCGTCGATCGTCTTGACTTCGGCGTAGATCTGGCAGGCTTCGTACCAGCCCTTGTACAGACCGGCCGCCTTGGCCTTCGCCAGCGCCGCATTGACCTTCTCCAGCAGTGCGGTGTTGCCCTTCTGGATCAGGCAGACGTTGTTTTCATAGATCGGGTCGACGTCGAAATCAAAGCCGGAGAAGCCGATGACGTCCTTCGCGTTGGCAATGATCGATTCGCCGTTGCCGTGCGCGACCGCGATTGCATCCACCTTTCCGCTCTTTAAAGCCTCCACGGCGGTTCCCAGATCAGAGTAGACCGTGCTGATATCCACGCCGGAAATATTGCCGAAGGTATCCTTCACAAGCTGCTCCTGAAGCGAAGCGCCCTGATACGCGATCTTCATGCCGACAAAGTCTTCCGGTTTGGTAAGCTTGCCTTCCTTGTCCTTTTTCACAATAATGCTCTGCTGGGTCTCATTGTCGCCGGCTTCATACCAGTCGGACAGCTCATAGTTCTCGGCCCGGTCAGCCTTCCAGGAAAAGCCCGAAATACCGATGTCCGCCTTGCCGCTCTGGACGGCCGCCTGGGAGGCTTCGAAGCTCATCGGCGAGATCTTCAGCTTCATGCCCAGTTCCTTCGCCAGGTAGTTGGCCAGCAGCACGTCGAAGCCGACGATCGCGTCATCTCCCTTCTTGGCCAGATCGTAAAATTCCATCGGGGCAAAGTCGGGGCTCATCGCAACGGTCAGCGTTCCGTTGTCTGTTTTGGCTCCCTTCTTGATCTCCTTGAGATAGTTGTCATATGCCGCAGCCGGAGAAGCTTCTCCGCAGGCGCACAGTGCCATTGCCATGATTACCGCTAAAACAACTGCCAGAACCTTCTTCATCTTCTTTTCCTCCTTGCACCGCTCCTGCGGTATGGACTGCATGATAGCATCCCATTTTCATAAAGTCAAGCGTTTTTTGAAATTTATTTGAATATTTTTTTATATTTCCCCTTATCATATTGTTTTATGCGCATATGCACCTATAATATTCACTCCATTCCTCTTTACCGCCAGGGTGGAAGAAAGCATTCGGGACATCTGCCCGTACAGATGTTTTTCCGTTTTTGCACAACAAAAAAAGGGCGGTAAAATGCCGGGTAAAAATCCGGGCATTTCACCGTCCCTTATCCGAGCGAATCACGGAATAATCCGTTCCGGTTCCTGTCCGTCGGGCGAGAACCAGACACGGGTCGCGATCTCCCCGTTCTGATCCAGCAGAACCCAGGTCTGGAAAGTACCGGAGACCCTCGGATTCTCGGAAGTGTCATCGTCACGGGACATA
>JAEEGL011686281.1_pt1 | contig 12799 bp, 7 predicted proteins | sample 9134231 | NCBI WGS metagenome assembly JAEEGL01 (sample SAMN16246548, study PRJNA631951) | gut metagenome | biome: gut microbiome; feature: rumen; material: fiber-attached | host: Bos | place: Iran: Karaj | collected 2018-10
AACATTATTAGAAGTCATATGTTCCCATTATCTAAAGAATTTCCAAAAAGTAGAGAAGCATTAATAGTAACTCTATCAGATAAAAAAATAGCATGTATTGAATATGCTAAATATAAATTTAATCCTAAAAATTTAAAACATTTGGTTTCTTTTACTAAGTAATAAAAGTATGCTATAATTAAATTATAATATGGATGTGGTAATATGGTTAAATTATCAAATAAAGTTTCATATATATCAATATTTGTAATTTTATTTGTTTTAATTGCCATATTTTTTATTGGTAGAAATATATACTTTTTAAATAATAATATAGAGATGAGTGCAGTATTCTATAAGTATGAAAAGAGTGGAGAAAAATATAAAGTGTCATACCTATATGAGTATGAAAAAAAGATATATTTTATAAGTGAAATAGAGGATAAAAAACCAAATCCTTCATCTAAAAAGGTTATTTATTGCAACAAAAATAATATAAAAAGATGTGTTATTAATAAAGATCTTTATATAAAAGAGATAATTATTTCAATTTTTTTATTAATTCCGATGATTTTTTTCATAGTGATTTTTTCCCTAAAAAAGAGAAAAAGTTGACACCAATGTATCGAAAATGATACACGTATTTTACACAAATTCTTTTACATGTAAATAAAATGACAACTTATATATACTATTATATATATATAATTATATATAATATAATATATATACATTAATATATAACCGAAACATGTTACTTTTTACTATGTATAGTAATCATGTGAAGGTAAAAAATCAGTTTACACAGTGTATCATATTTGATACACTTGTTTTATTTTCGAATCAAAAAAATTTTTTAAAAAAAGGCCTTGACAACCCATTTTTTCAGAATATAATATTGTCTCGCATGTAAGGGGGAATAGGTCATGTTTAAGAAATTATTAGCAATAGTTATTATTGCAACAGTATTCTTTTTCAACTTCTCATATGTAGTTGCAGAAGAAAATATTATGGAAGGAGAAACTAATGCAGAAGAATCTGTAGTAGTTGCCGGAGGCGAAAATGTTCAACCTGAACAAACTGAAGTTCCAGAAGAAACTGTTAATCAAGTTGATACTGAGAAGGTTAGCGATGTACCAGCTGTAGAAGAAACAGTTACTGAAGAACCAGTTGTAGTTGAAACACCAGTAGTTGAAGGAAATGAAACTGCAGAAGCACAAGCTCCAGAAGAACCAGTTGTTGAGACACCTACTCCAGTAGTTAAAGCTACAAGAGCTGTTGCACATGTACTAACAATTAATTTTGTTGATACTAGAACAAATACAACAACTACTAAGACTTATAAGAGTAATTCAACTAATACAAGAGTTGCTACATGGTCATATGTAGGATTAGAATCAATAGGCATGAATTATGTAAATGATAGTGAGACAAATTACAAACATTCATTCTTAGGATGGTTTACTTCTGATGATCAACAAGTTAACAATGTTGAAGCAGCTACATTATTAGATGGTCTACTAAGTATTAAGAAAACATACGCTGGAACAACACAACCAACTACATTAGATATTACAGTTGGTGAATTAACTGAAGATGTTGAAATTACATTGTCTTCAAAATGGCAATCAAATTATATGGCTTCAGTTACATTACATGTTTATGATACTAGACCTGCTAACAATAATAAGGAAATAGTAATTAAGAATCCTACTAAGGTTATTAATACTAATACTAATGGTTCATTACAAAGAATAGATTTAGATCAAGTATTTCCAGCAGATGCAACTTACACAGCATTTGCTTATAATGAAATGAAGACTAAAGAAAAAAATGGAGCACTAGAGTATAAATTTATAGGATGGAAAGATTCTAATGGAAATATTATTGGTAGTGAAGGATATGAATTTCCAGATGAATGGAAAACAGTTCTAGATAGCTATGATTTAAAAGATGAAAGAATTGCTAATGTTGATAAAAAGCAAAATTTATATTTAACTCTTAAGAAAATATTAGAAGTAACTGCTACATCTGATGTAGATATTAGAATATATTCAGTTTGGGAAGAATTTACAACAGCTAATTTAACTCATACATATACAGATGAAGTATCAACAGGTAGTGGTAGTTGGTCAAGCAAAACAGGTGGTGTAGTTGAATATACACACACATTCACTAATCCAGAAGATAAAACACCAGAAGAGGATTACAATTTCCTATATTGGCAATTTGAATTAAAAGATGGTGAAGAAGACAATCAAGTAGACGTTAATAAAAAATATTGTGAAGGTGAAGATTGTGCAAATGCAGAATTCACATATAGCTTAAGAGAAAAGCCAAGTAAATGGGAAGGCGAAGTTAATTCTTATGCTTGGTGGCAAGCAAGTGTTACATTAAATTTATATGATGGTAAAGATTTATTAGGAACAGCTAAAACATTTGATAAGGTTAGCGTAAGTGATGTTTTAGAAAAAGATCCAGTAAAAGTTGGTTACAAATTCCTAGGATGGTTAGATTCAAAAGGAAATAAAGTAACTACAACTTCATTTGAAGCAGATGTACCATCTAAAAACCCAGAAGTACGTTCTTATGATTTATATGCTTCTTGGGAAAGAATCATGAGAGATATAGTTGTTACTAAAGAATGGGATGACAGTGATGATAATGATAAAGTTAGACCAAACAGTGTAACAGTATATTTAAAGAATGGTGATGAAACAGTTGAAACTGTTGAATTAAGTGAAGACAATAAATGGACTTATACATTCAATGCTCCACAATTTGATGATAAAGCTGAAATAGCTTATACAGTTGAAGAAAAAGAAGTAGAAGGATATACTACTGAAATTAATGGAACATTAGAAGATGGATTTGTTATTACAAATACTCATGCTGTTGAAACAATTGAGGTTAGTGTTACAAAAGTATGGGATGATAAAGATAACTATAATGGTATGAGACCAGAAACAGTTATGGTTGTATTATTAGCAGATGGAGAAGAAGTTGATTCAACTTTACTAAGTGAAGAAAATGGATGGACTTATTCATTCAAAGTTGCTAAGAATGCAGAAGGAAAAGAAATCGAATATACAATCAAAGAAGTTGAAGTTGAAGATTATTGGGTTGAAGTAGAAGGAAATATGAAAGATGGATTTACTATTACTAATACTTACTTCGGTGAAGGTGGTAATGATGATCCAATCCCTGAACCAGAACCAGAACCAACTCCAAGTTCAAATCCAAAAACTGGAGATAGTATATATACATATATAGCAATGTTATTAATTAGTTTATTTGGATTAGTTAAAACAACATTTGCTTATAGAAAAAATAACTAACTTATAGTTCAAAACTATAAGTTTTTTATTTGTGATATAATTATCTTGAGAGTGATAGTTATGACAAAAAACTTATATACTGAAAGATTAGATTTAAGAATACCAACTATGAAAGAACAAAAAAGGTTATGGGAAATATTAATAATTGAAGATGTTAATAAATATTATTTCCCAACACCAGATAGAATATTTAATAAAAATAATCTAAAAAAAGATGATATAAATGATTTAAAAAAAGCACGAATTATTTTTATGGAACAATTATCAGATTGGGATAGGCAAGAGCCATTCTATGAAAAAAAGATAGAAAGTATTCAAAATCAAGATGACTCTCAAAAGTATACTTGGAGTATATTTTTGAAAGATACAGAAATAGTAATTGGACAAATAACATGCCAGCCAAAAGAAGATGAAAATGAATTAATTAGAGATGTGGGTTGGTATATAGATCCACAATATCAAGGTCATGGATATGCTACAGAAGCAGCATCAAAAATGTTAGATTATATGTTTAATGAAATTGGTATAGAAGAAATAAAAACTAGTGCTGCGAAGATTAATATTGGTTCATGGAAGATAATGGAAAAGTTAGGTTTTGAATATATTGGTGATAAAAAATCAACGTACTTTGATGGTGATGAAATACTAATATCTAAAGAATATTTTTGTAATAAAAAGATGTTTAATGACAATAAAAAATAGGAATCAAATTCCTATTTTTTTATGATTAATTTTTAATTTTATTTTGATAAATTATATTAATATCAACTGGTCCGCTTATACCAGAAACCTTTCCTCTAGATGTTGCTTGCCACATCATATATTCTTTTTTAAAGTCATTATTTGAAGTGTAATAAGCAACCCAAGTATTGTTGTGAACATCCCATAATTTGTTTAAATAATATGCACTAGAATATAACATTGTATTATATCCATGCTTTCCTAATTCTTCTTTAAATGTTAAATATAGATCATTTAAATCTTTAAAACTTAAATTATATTTGTTAAAACTTCCCCAGTTTTCCCAGTCAAATGCAATAGGTAATTCTAGTGTTTGACCTTCTAAATTTTTAACTATAAAGTCAGCTTGTTCTTTAACATCTTCTTTAGTTTTAGCATATGAATAGAAGTAAACTCCAACAGGAATTTTTTGTTCTTTGAAGCCTTTTAAGTTTGCTTTAAACTTACTATCAAGTTTTAATTTTCCACTTGAAGGACCATATCCTAATCTAATAATTGCAGCTTCAACGCCATCTTTTTTAACCTTAGAAAAGTTAATATCACCTTGCCAAACACTAACATCTACAGCTATCATTGTGTTCTCATTTTTGTACTTATCAATGTAAGTTTGAACATCAATTTTTGGCTTTGAAGATGAGCTAGATGATGAAGAAGACGATTTAGGTTTTTTCTTAACAATTAGTTTAAAATCTTTAGATTCTTCGTTACCACTATCATCTCTAGCGATGTATTTTACCTTATATTCACCAACCTTATTTAAGTCAAAATTTCCTTCGATATGACAGTCAGGTTTTGATGTTTGATTGTCTCCACAAAGGTATTTATTAACCACTGTTGTTTCACTTGAACCAGTATAAACTGTGACACTACTACCACCTAAAATTAGTGGCTTAACATTATCAACAACACTGTATTTTATTTCATAATTTTCAAAATTATAAGTGTTATCTCCGAGTGTAATTGTGTCTAAAGTTTCATTAGTTTCGATACCAGTTAGGTCTCTCAAATATACCTTATCATTGAAATTATAGGATAGATTTTCGAGTGTAATTTTTTCTTTTTTAGTATCAATTTTTGTTTCATTTTTTTCACTCTCAGTGGTCTCATTTTGATCAATTTTTTGATCGGGTTTTAATACCAAAATGTATAAAAAATAACATCCTGTAAACACTAAAAAAACTAATAAAATTGTAATAACATTTTTCTTCATAATATAGTTATATCACTTTTTAAAAACAATTAGAAGACAAATATTAAAAAAATAGCCTTGACAAAAGAAAAAATATGAATATAATAATTTACAAACGCGCAGTGTTTGGGGGGAATTTGGTATGAAGAAAAAACTATTAATAGGCGTAATTTTAACTTTTTTTATTTTCTTCGGAATAGTAAATTTTGTTAAAGCTGAAGAAGTAGAATCTACAGAAAGTGAGGATAAACAGGCAGCAGTTGTTACTGAAAATGCAGCACCAGTTGCTCAAGGTGAAAGCTCGGTTGATGAACCACAAGAGTCGCAACCTGCACCAGTAAATGAGCCACAAGAACCAACTACTGAAACTATCGGTAATGATAATGGTAGTGAGCTTGGTGAAGGAAACAATGCTGATTCACAAGTAGCTGTTATTCCTGATAATGTTATAGAAGGAAACAGTACTCAAGTAGATAACAATAATAATGAAAATGAAAACACTAATGGCAATGACAATAGTGGTGATACAAATGTAAATGTTGATCCAACAGAAATTACAACATTAGCTAGCGGTGATAATAATATAAATAATGAAAGCGATGAAGTTGTTGATGAACCAATTCAAACTAGAGAGGTAACTACAACAACAATTAATAGAGATTATAAAATTGAGTCAGGTGAAGGAAAGAGTGTTACACTTTCAAAAATGTTTGAAGACTTGTCAATCGACATTAATCTTGCAGACATAACAAATGTTGAAAGTAGTAGCCCAACTCAAATCGTTGTTACTCAAACTTCTGGTGACTGGACAATTTCAAGTCCAAGTGTATTTTTAACACAAGAGACATTAACAGTTGAAACAGAAGGAACAAGATATGTTATAAGATTAACTGATACAACAGTTCCAGATCATAGTAAAGAATTAATTGATAATGGTGATGGAACATATACATTAGAATTAACAATTACAGGTGAGGCAGAAAGAAAACCAAACAATGTTAATGTTATAGTTATATTAGATGTATCTGGTAGTATGGATGAAAATTCAGGGAACACAGAAGTTTCATATACACCAACAAATTCAAATGGTAATAACCTATATGGTTTAGTAGATGGTCAATATGTTCCACTACAAAGACTAAATGGTTATGTTTGGGTAGGACCTGGAAGAAGGGATTATGAATACTTCAATAATGTTTATTATTACAATTATGTTGATATTAATAACAGAGGTACTCAATATACAGGTCAAAGATATACAAGACAAGTTGCTAATCAAAGTAGATTAGATGCAGCACAAGATGCAGTTAATAGTTTAGCTTCAGCTTTACTTGCAAACAATGGTCAAAATGGTAACCCAATAGATACTGTTGAGATATCATTAATAACTTTCTCAAACGGAGCAGACATTGCTCAAACACCAACAACAGATTTTGCAACATTCCAATCAACAGTAAATGCATTAGATGCTGATGGTGGTACAAACTGGGAAGCAGCATTAAAGAAAGTATCAAGTGTTAACTTCGGTGAAGGAGACAGTGATCCAGTATATGTAATATTTGTATCAGACGGAGCTCCAACATTTAGAGACACAAGAGATGGACATAATGATTGGAATGGAGATTACGGTGCTTATGGTAGTGGTTATGAACAACAACCAAATATGCAATATAGTTATGACAATGCTATAGATGATGCTACAAATGTAGTAACAGCTATAGGTTCTAAAAATTTCTATACAATATTTGCTTACGGTGGAGAAACTGGAGCAAATTATATGACTAGTTTAACAACTGAGTCAGGTGGTGTAGCAGCAAACAATTATACAGCTGCAAACACTGCAGGTTTACAAGAAGCATTCAACGCAATCTTAACTGCTATCGAAATGGCTGGTTTCGGAAATGTAGGATTAGATGATGGAACAACAAGTTATGTTGAACATACAAATTATGAAACTACATCTGATGTTAGTCAATTACTAGTAGTAGATGAAAGTTCATATAAATATTATAAGATTAAAAATGGGGTACAAGAAGAATGGACTGATGCACCAGAAGCATCACTAGATGATAAAGGACACGTAGTTTGGAATTTAGCAGAAGAAGGTGTTCTTGAAAATGGAGTTACTTATAAAGTTACATTTAGAGTATGGCCAAGTCAAGAAACATTAGACTTAATTGCAGACTTAAAAAATGATCCATCTTTATATAATAGTTTAGATGGAAACATTACAAAATATTTAGTAGCAGATGGTAATGGTGGATATACATTATTAACAAATACAGTAGCATCATTAACATTTACAGATACAAGAGATGATGACCCATCATCAACAACAGCAACTTATTCAAACCCAGATCCAGTTAGTACAATGGCAACAGAATTACTAACTATTACAAAGGAATGGGATAACGATATTGATGACAGAGATAAATCACCAGTAACATTAAAAGTTCTAAAAGATGGTGAGAATTGGGAAACAATTGAATTAGGTGGAGACAAATGGTCAGATAGTCGTTATATATCAATTGGTATTATGACTGTTGATGCAAATGGACAAGTTACAGTATTAGACTCAGGACATGATTTCTCATTTGGAGAGTTAGGTTCAGATGTCTACAATTGGGAACTACAAGCTAAAACAGTTCACCCAATGTTAGTTAATGGAAAATTAGTTATATTAATATATGATGGAACAACAGCACCAACTTCAGGAACTGAAGGTGTTGATTGGTATAAAATAAATGTAGGGACAGCAGAAAACCCTTCTTATAAATATTATTTAAAAGGTGAGGAAACTCAAACAGCAAGTTTAACTGCTACAAATGAACGTAGAAGTTGGGTCGATATTACTAAAGCTGTAGAATACGATCCACAATCAGCACACTTTGATGATCAAACATTTACTTTTGAAATAACAGTTCAAGATAAAGAAGCACAAGATGTTTGGTTCTCAATTAAAGAAACAAAAGATAAAGATTCAAGATTTATTACAGCTGACGATGGATTAGTTGTAACTGGAGCACAAAAAGAAAATGGAACAGAATACTATTTTGTTCCAAGTGGAAGAACATTTACAGTAAGTATGAAAGCAGGATGGAATTTACGTATCATTAACTTACTAAAAGGTACAACATATACTATCAATGAAATAAATATTGATCCAAAATTTGAATTTAAAGAAATATCATAAAATGATACTACTTATATAGATGAAAATGGAACAACTGTAAGTTATGTTCCAACAATATCTAGTAAAACTGTTAGCGGAGAAATTAAGAGTGCTAACGTAGCATATGAATATACATATACTAATAAGAATGTATTAACAGAAATAGTTGTTACTAAGATTTGGGATGATGGAGATAATCAAAATCGTCCAAATACAATAACACTACATTTATATAATGGTACAGAAGAAGTTTCTCAACCAACTACTTATACAGTTGATACAGAAACTGGAAACTGGGTATATACATATGTTGAATTACCAGTATATGATAGTAATGGTAATAAAATAACTTATACTTTAGGATATTCTAATGTACAAGGTGAAGATACAGTTAATGGATATTTAGATCCAGTTATTACTGGTGATGCTATTAACGGATATTTTGTAACTAATACTTTAGCAGCAAATGTAAAAGTTGTAAAAGTATGGTCAGATGCAAATAACCAAGATGGTAAGAGAAAAGATGTTAATGCAGTAGTAACATTATTAGCTAATGGTGCTGATGCAGGTCAACAAACTCAAAATGTTGGAATAACAGATAATTGGTCATATACATGGACTAATTTACCAGCATATATAAATGGTGTAGCAGTTGTTTACACAGTAAATGAAACAATGGCTGATGGAAGCGAATATACATTTATTCCAGGAGAAGCATTCTCAGTAACAACAGATGTAAATGGAACAATAACTATTACAAATAGCTATGAACCAAAAACAATTAATGTAACAGTAACAAAAACATGGACAGATGCAAATAACCAAGATGGTAAGAGAAAAGATGTAGGAGCAACAGCTCAATTATTAGCAAATGGAGTTGATGCTGGAAAAGAAACAGCAACTGTAGGAATAGCTGATGGTTGGACTTATACATGGACTAACTTACCAGTATATGCAAATGGCGTTGCAATTGTTTATACAGTAAATGAAACAATGGCTGATGGAAGTGAATACTCATTTGATGGAAGCACTTCATATACAGCAAGCGAAGATACAAACGGAACAATAACTATCACAAATAGTTATGAACCAAAAACAATAAATGTTACAGTAACAAAAGTATGGAATGATTCTGATAATCAAGATGGTAAGAGAAAAGACGTTAATGCAGTAGTAACATTACTAGCTAATGGAGCTGATGCAGGACAACAAACTCAAAATGTTGGAATAACAAATGATTGGTCATATACATGGACTAACTTACCAGTATATGCAAATGGTGTAGCTATTGTTTATACAGTAAATGAAACAATGTCTGATAATAGTGAATATACAATAGGTAGAATCACAAGCTATACAGCAAGTGAAGATACAAATGGAACTATTACAGTAACAAATAATTATAATGTTAAAACAACAAAAGTTACAGTAACAAAAGTATGGTCAGATGCAGACAATCAAGATGGTAAGAGAAAAAATGTAGGAGCAACAGCTCAATTATTAGCAAATGGAGAAGATGCAGGACAAGAAACTGCAACTGTTGGAATTGGCGATAGTTGGACTTATACATGGGAAAACTTACCAGTATATGCAGATGGAGTAGCAATTGTTTATACAGTAAATGAAACAATGGCTGATGGAAGTGAATATTCATTTGATGGAAGCACTTCATATACAGCAAGTGAAGATACAAATGGAACAATAACTATCACAAATAGTTATGAACCAAAAACAATAAACATCGTTGTAACAAAAGTATGGGATGATGCAGATAATCAAGACGGTAAGAGAGGAAATGCTGGTGCAGTAGTAACATTACTAGCTAACGGATCTGACGCAGGAAAAGAAACAGCAAATGTTGGAACTGCAGATGATTGGACTTATACATGGACTAACTTACCAGTATACTCTGATGGTGTAGCTATCGTTTATACAGTAAATGAAACTATGTCAGATAATAGCGAATACGAAATTGATAGCATCACAAGTTATACTGCAAGCGAAGAAGATGAAAATGGAACAATAACTGTAACTAACAGTTATGAACCAAAAACAATAAACATCATAGTATCAAAAGTATGGGATGATGCTAATAATCAAGATGGTAAGAGAAAAAATGCAGGAGCAACAGTAACATTACTAGCTAATGGAGAAGATGCAGGAAAAGAAACAGCAAATGTTGAAACAGCAGATGATTGGTCATATACATGGACTAACTTACCAGTATATGCTAACGGAGTAGCAATTGTTTATACAGTAAATGAAACAATGGCTGATAATAGCGAATATGAAATTGATAGCATCACAAGTTATACTGCAAGTGAAGAAGATGAAAATGGAACAATAACAGTAACTAACAGTTATGAACCAAAAACAATAGACATCGTTGTAACAAAAGTATGGGATGATGCTAATAATCAAGATGGTAAGAGAAAGAATGCAGGAGCAACAGTTACATTATTAGCTGATGGACAAGATGCTGGTAAAGAAACTGCAACTGTAGGAACAGCTGATGATTGGTCATATACATGGACTAACTTACCAGTATATGCTGACGGTGTAGCTATCGTTTATACAGTAAATGAAACTATGTCAGATAATAGCGAATATGAAATTGATAGCATCACAAGTTATACAGCTAATGAAGAAGATGAAAATGGAACAATAACTGTAACTAATAGTTATGAACCAGAAAAAGTTGATGTAACAGTAACTAAGGTTTGGGAAGATAATGATGATCAAGATGGAATTAGACCTGAATCATTAGTAGTTACATTAAGTGATGGTACTGAAGTAACATTAACAGCAGCAGATAAATGGACTGCTACAGTTGAAGGATTACCAAAGTATAAAGATGGAGAAGAAATTAAATATACATGGACTGAAGGTGAATTACCTGAAGGATATACAATGACTTCTAATAATACTGAAGGATTAGTAACAACTATTACTAATACTCATGAAGTAGAAAAAGCTGATGTAACAGTAACTAAAGTTTGGGAAGATAATAATAACCAAGATGGAATTAGACCAGAAGAAATTGAAGTAACATTATATGCTAATGGAGAAGAAGTAGATACAGTTAAATTAACTGAAGCAAATAATTGGTCATATACATTTGAACAATTAGATGTTAAAGCTAATGGAAAAGATATTGAATATACAGTTTCTGAAGTTAGTGTAGAAGGTTATACAACAACAATTGAAGGTTTAACAATCACTAATACTCATGAAACTAAGACAAGAGAAGTTACAGTATCAAAAGTATGGGATGATAAAGATAACTATGAAGGTTTAAGACCAGATAGTGTAACTATTATCTTAAAAGCTGATGGAGAAGAAGTAAATTCAGTTGAATTAAATGAATCAAATAATTGGACATACACATGGACTGAATTAGATTACTATAAAGACGGAAATGTAATTACATATACAGTTGAAGAAAATGAAGTACCTGAATACTACACAGAAATCACTGGTGATATGGATGAAGGATTTGTAGTAACAAATACTCACTTTGGATCAGGTGGAGATGTACCTCCAAGCGATAATCCAAAAACAGCAGACAATGTAGTTACTTATATAGCAATGATGTTAATTAGTTTATTCGGATTAATTAGATTATCATATGCATATATTAAAAATAATTAAAAGAAACATTTAATGTTTCTTTTTTTATGTTATAATAATGGTACATAGGTGATATCATGGGGAGAACAATGTTTTTGGTTGTAAAAAGAATAATTGATATTATTATTTCAATTATTGGAATTCTTTTTTTAATTTTATTAACAATAATATTTAGAATATTGTTCTTTTTAACTGGTGATTTTCATAGGATGTTTTATACTCAAGAAAGAATTGGTAAGAATGGAAAGAAGTTTAAACTTTATAAATTTAGAACAATGTGTATTAATTCTGAAGAAGTATTAAATAATTTATTAAAGGATCCTAAAACAAGAAAAAAATGGGAAGAACATTATAAATTAGATAATGATCCTAGAGTTACTAAAGTAGGTAAATTATTAAGAAAAACATCATTAGATGAAATACCACAAGTTATTAACATTTTAATTGGAGATATGTCTTTAATTGGGCCAAGACCTATAACATTGGGTGAAGTGTTAGAATATAAAAAAGACAAAGATAAATTGTTAAGTGTTAAACCAGGATTAACTGGTTGGTGGGGTGTTAATGGTAGAAGCAATACTACTAAAAAAGAAAGAATGAAACTTGAACTATACTATGTAGACCACATGAGTTTTAAGTTAGATATAAAAATATTTTTTATGACTTTCTTAAAGGTGTTCATTGGCGATGGTGCTCAGTAGTATTGAAAAAAATGCTTATTTAAATTATAATTATAATAGAGGTGTTGAA
>JAEEGL011864652.1_pt1 | contig 12799 bp, 15 predicted proteins | sample 9134231 | NCBI WGS metagenome assembly JAEEGL01 (sample SAMN16246548, study PRJNA631951) | gut metagenome | biome: gut microbiome; feature: rumen; material: fiber-attached | host: Bos | place: Iran: Karaj | collected 2018-10
GTTCGTAGCTGCTCACCGTCTGGCCGCCCAGGCCGCCGGATTGGGATACATTCCTTACTACGTCTCCCAGGTCTCCTCCCATCAACAGGGTAATGATGGCCACGATGGCCACGCCACCGATGCCCAGGCCTGCGGTTTTTCCGCTCAATCCTCTGCGGTCTTCCACATGCGTGCTTTCACGTCTTCCGTCCAGTCTCATATTTGTAAAATTTAGGTGTTATTCCTTGATGGAAAGGCTCAGCAGGGTGAGGTCGTCGTTCGGAGCGGCACCGCTGCGGTGCTTCTCCACCTCTTCCTGCAGCATCTGGATGATTTCCTGGGCCGTCATCTGGGACACCCCGTTCATCAATTCTATCAGATGGTCGTTTCCAAAGAGTTCATATTTCGGGTTCTCGGCTTCGTTGAGGCCGTCCGTGTACAGGAGAATCTGCCATTCCCGGATGTCCGGGATGCTTTCTCCCTTGAATTCGAAGCCGTCCCAGGTGCCCAGGGCCGTGTTCACGTACTGCATCGGCAGGAAGCAGGCCTTCCTTCCGGGCTCGCAGATCACGGGCGGGTTGTGGCCGCAGTTGCAGAAGTCCAGCCGTCCGGTCTTGAGGTCTGCCATGCCGATGAACATGGTCACGAACATACCCTGGTCGTTTTCGGCCGACAGGGCGTGGTTGATCTGGTTGGCGATTTCCTCGGGGCTCTGGCCCTGCTGGGCGATGACGCGGAACAGGTTCCTGGTCACGGCCATGAACAGGGAGGCGGGAACACCCTTGCCGGAGACGTCACCCACGCAGAAATACAGGCTGTCCTTCTCCACGAAGAAATCGTACAGGTCTCCTCCCACTTCCTTGGCGGGGGTCATGGAGGCGTACAGGTCTATGTCTTCCCGCTCCGGGAAAGGCGGGAAGATGCGGGGCACCATGCTCATCTGGATGTCCCGGGCCACGTACAACTCCCTTTCGATGGAGGCCTTTTCGGCCGATGTGCTCTTGATCTCGTCTATGTAAGTTACCAGGGACTGCTGCATCTCGGAGAAGGACTGGCACAGGCGGCCGATCTCGTCTATGCGGCCGTTGTTGGGCAGCGTCTGTTCGAAGTGGCCGTCGGCGATGGTTTCCGCCTGCTCGGCCAGGGTGCTCAGGGGCCTGATCTCCCGGCGGAAGATGGCGCTGAGGATGATGTGCATGAGGAGCATCCCTAGGATGAAGATGAGGATAACCACGTTTCTGAGGCGGTTGTAGCCGTAGAAGATGTCCCTTTCCGGGCATACGATGGCAGCACTGAAGCCGGTTTCTCCCAGGGGCTTGTAGAACACGTAGCAGAGCTCTCCGTCCAGGATGAGCTGCCTCATTCCTTCTTCACCGGAGACCATCGCCTTGCCCAGGGCCAGCCTTTCCGGGTTGTCCTGTAGCAGGGTTTCCGTGAAGATGCTCTGGTAGAGGAGTTTGTCCGGGTCCGGATGGACGAAGAAGGTGCCGCCTATTCCGATCATAAAACTATAAGAATGGGGGTACGGCTTCACGGCAGAGATGGTTTCCGACAGCCAGCGCAGGGAAAGGTCTGTGGCGATGGTGCCCACGTAAGTTCCCTTTTCGTCCAGGATGGGCTTGCAGTAGGAGAGGATCATCTTGTCCTGGACGGCTTCTTCTTCGCGGTCTTCGTCCAGGAAGGGCTCTGTCCAGGCGGGATGGCCCAGCAGTTTGGGCAGCTGGTACCAGTCCATATAGAAATATTCGTAGGAATCGCTGCCTTCCTGCTTGGTCATCACCTGCCCCATCTCCCGTTTGGTGTAGATGGAGTAGTATCGGCCTCTGTCCCTGTAATAATACGGTTCAAAGGAAACGGAGCAGCCGGCCACCTCCTGGTTGTTCTGCACGATGGCGCGGGAATAGACGTAGGCGGAGTCCGGAGCGTCCAGGTGGCGGGAGACCAGCCAGCCGGTGTTGTCGGTGGCCACTTCCACCTGCTCCAGGATGTTGTTCACGCGGAGGGCCGTGTTGTTCAGCAGCTGGGTGGCGTGGTCCATCGCTTCGTTCTGCACGGTTTGGCGGGACTGTTCAAAGAGGAAGACCAGCGCCACGGAGAATACGACGGAGGCCAGGATGGCCACCACGAAATTGAGTCTTCGGGAGAAGGATGCCCGGAGAAAGTTCAGGGGATTATAGATGGGATCTATGTGTATCATTACCGGGCCAGGATTTGTTCGTAAGTTACTTCTTTCAGAAGAAGCTGGCTTTCCAGCATGAGGTCGCTGGCCTGCTTCACCATATCGGGCCGAAGGCGGAATTCCCGCTGTCCGGAATCCCGGTCCACCTGCAGCCTCAGGATTTCATCCAGCTGCAGCTTCTGCATGACGCGGTTGGTGGCCACGTGGTACATGGTCACGTACTTCATGACTATCTCCAGGGCCTCGTCCGGATGTTCGGCACAGTAGATCCAGCCTCTTTTGCTGGCCTCGGCAAAACGGTGGGCCACTTCCTTGTTCTTTTCGTAGAAGTCCGGCTTCATGTACACGCCGTCTTCCTGCACGTTGTAGTTGTGGTCGCAGAAACGGTAGGTGTTTTCTTCCGTCACTTCCATGCCGCTTTGTTTGAGGAGGTAGTATTCGTTGTAGCTCATCGCCAGGGTGGCGTCAATGGCGCCGGCGAGGAAGAGGTTGATGCTGTTGGCAAAACGGATCCACTGGTAGTTGAGGCCCTCTTTGAGGCTCATCGCCAGGGCAATCTGGTCAAAGCCCACGCTCCAGGTGCCCACCCGGATGCCCTTCTGCTGGGCGGGGTTCTGCCCGTTCCTGGAAACAATCACCAGCGCGTTGTTCATGGAGGTCTGGAGGATATTCACAAGAGGCATTCCGCTGTCTATGATTTCCATGGCCTGGCACAGCTGGATGGTGGTGAAATGGCTTTGGTTCTGACGAATGCGGCTCATGGCCGATTCCGTGGAGTTGGGGTGGACGATTTCCAGGTCTATGCCGGCGTCCTTGTAAAAGCCCAGCTCCTGGGCCACGTAATACCCGGCAAACTGGGCCTGCGGGGACCACTGCGGGGTGAAGACATATTTCTGCTGCGCTTCGGCGGCCCCGCCGAGGAGCAGCGCTGCCAGAAAGGCTAAGATAGGGGGAATGTTCTTCATAGGGGCAGGGTTTAATGCATGACGACGGGCTCAATCTTTCCATCCGGGGTAAAGCGGAGACGGTCTATGCAAACCACGCGGTGGTTGCCGTCTTCATCTCCCAGGGGATGCCGGTGATACACGATGAGATAGTCTCCGGTGCGGGGGTCCTTAACCACGCTGTGGTGCCCGGCGCCCGTCCCGATGGCAGGGTTTGTCTGGAGGATGGTTTCCTCCCGGCGGAAAGGGCCGAAGGGATTGTCGGCCACGCCGTAGGCCACGTGATAGTCTTCCCGGGTCCAGGTGCCTTCGCTCCACATAAAGTAGTACTTGCCGTCTTTATATAACACGAAGGGGCCTTCCACATAGCCCTCGGGGGTTATTTCCTTGTAATAGGTGCCGTCCTCGAAGGGGAGGAGGGACTTGAAGTCCCCTGCAAGGCGCACCACGTTGCAGTGCCTCCAGCCGCCGTAGTACATGTACCAGTTTCCGCTCTGAGGGTCCTGGAACACGAACTGGTCTATGGGCTGCGCGCCGTTCACGATTTCCTGGATGAGCGGCCGGCCCAGCAGGTCCTCGAAGGGACCTTCCAGGGTGGGGGAGCAGGCTACGCCAATGCCGCCCACTTCTCCCTCGTGCACGTCGTTTCCGCCGAAAAAGAGGTAATACATTCCATCCTTCTTCACGATGGAAGGGGCCCAGAGCGCCTGCCACACCCACTTTACGTGGGCATTGTCTAAAACATTCGGATGCTTTTCCCAGTGAATGAGGTCCCGGGTGGAGAAGGCATCCATAAAGGTTTGCTCTCCGTAGGGGAGGGAGCTGGTGGGGAATACCCACAGGGTTTCTCCGTCCACAAAGCCCTCAGGGTCTGCGTACCAGCCCTCGAAGACGGGGTTGGTCCAGGCGGAAGGGGCCTGTTTGCAGGAGGAGAGGCCCATCAGGCAGAGGAGGGATAGGAGGATGATTCGTTTCATTGCTACCTTAGTGTATAATAAGCCCTCGAAGTTACAAAAAATATTCGTATTTTTACCCTTTGAAATGCAATACACACTACAACTATGAAGAAAACCTCCCAGCTTGTCGGCCTTCTGGCGGCCCTTCTCCTGCTCGTTTCCTGCGGAAGCGCCAGCCATACAGAACCCGGATTCAAACTCTCCAGCGTTCCGGAATACGCCTATATCCAGCCCCTTTCGTATATCTTCCTTTTTGACGTAGACGGCGGCTCCTACAACGAGGAGTACTCGGACTACGTGGCCGGAAGGATCAACGCCCACATCTCGGCAGAAAGATACCCCTTCTCAGAGATGATAGAGGCCGATTATGCCGGCAAGAACGAAGACGCCTTCCAGTGGATGCTTACGCTGGACAGCATCAAGCCGGCCGAAGCCAGCCGCCTCCGCGTTCCCAAGTCCCTGATCAAACTCATCGAAGACAGCGGCCACCGCTACGGGGTTGTCATCTTCTCCCAGGGGTATGTGACCACCAAGGAGGCCTATGGCCAGCAAATTGCCAAAAAAGCGGCCACCCGTCTGCTGGATGCCGCCATTGAATCTTTGACCGGCGTGCGGGGCCTCACCAATCTGGGAGGAGGCTATTACCTCACCAGCCCCTATGCCCACGATATGTATCTCACCGTGATTGATGCCCAGAAGGCCGAGGTGGTCTACTTCAACCGCCAGGTGCCCGCCGACGAGAAGCATCCCACGGACGAAGGAGACGTGAGTAAGCTGCTCAGGAAACTGCTGGCGGATTTCCGGTAGTACACCGGTCAATCCCTATACCAGCATGATGGAATTGATGGTTCTGCCGCAGTGAGTGCCCTCACGGCGGGCAGAGAAGAAGTCCTCCGTGGTATAAGAATCTATCCCGCTCACCTGGATGTTCTCCGGCTTCATGCCGGCCTTCTCCAGCAGCCAGCGGTTGGCTTTCCACAGGTCTATGTGATGGCCGCCGGACATGGGGGATCCGTCTCCCATCCCCTGGAAAGACCAGATTTGGTCCATCGGGAAGTCTGCATTCTTGAAATGCTCGGCCACTTCTTCGCCCACCTGAAAACTGTCCGGGCCGATGGAGGGGCCCAGCACGGCGCGGATGTCCTCTGCGTGGCAACCGTATTTGATGATCATCATCTCCACGGTCTTTTCCGAGATGTGCAGCACCGTTCCTTTCCATCCGGCGTGCACGGCCGCTACCACCTTTTTGACAGGGTCGTACAGAAGGACCGGTACGCAATCGGCCGTTCTTACGCCGATGGCGACGCCCTTCAGGGTGGTCACATACACGTCGTAGCCCTCCAGTTCTTCCCGGGTCATTCCGGGACGGTCTATGAACGCCACCCGGGCTTCGTGGATCTGGTGTCCCTGGATAACCGGGTAGGGAAGGTCTGAATATCTTCTGGTGGAGAACGCCTCCACACCCTCTCCCAGGTTGTATGTGAGCAGCTCTGTATTCATACCGTAAAGATACCACTTTTTCCGCAAGATTTAGCTACCTTTGGGAAAATTACTGCTATGATCCGTCACATCCTCCCCCTCCTTTCGCTGGTGGCGCTGCTCTCCTGCGGCGGCAGAAGCCAGAAAACAGTTTTTACATCGGCCCGCGACATCCGTCCCGCCAGCTATGCCGGGGATACGCCCCGCTTCCGCGCCCTGCTGTATTACTCGGACCACGTGGAGGAGGCGCACCGGCAGTTCACCCACCAGAGCATCGCCTTCTTCGACAAGCTCACGGTAGGGGACGGCTGGAAGCTGGAGGCCGATACCACCCTCCTCGGGAAGGGAGACCTCTCCCAGTACGATGTGATCATTATGCCGGATGTGCATCCGGGAACGGAGCAGGAGCGCACCCTGTTTGAGAGCTATATGGAAAACGGAGGAGGCTGGCTGGGTTTCCACGCCGCCGCCTACAACGACCAGTCCCTCACCTGGCCCTGGTTCAGGACCTTTCTGGGGGGTGTCCGCTTCCTCTGCAATACCTGGCCTCCGCAGCCGGCCCTTCTGGAAGTGGAAACCCGGGACCACCCTGTTACCCGGAACCTTCCGGAAGAGTTCGTGTGCCCCTCCAGTGAGTACTACCAGTGGCAGCCGGACCCTCGGCAGAACCCGGACATCAGAATTCTTGTCTCGCTCTCCCAGAAGAATTTCCCGATGGGTCTCAAGGATGTGGTCTTCGGGGGAGATTTCCCCGTTGTCTGGACCAACACCCGCTACCGGATGCTGTATCTGAATATGGGGCACGGGGACGAGTGCTTCTCGGACGCCACGCAGAACCTTCTCTTTGTGAACGCCCTCCGCTGGGTGGTGAGCGAATCCCCTTCCGGCAATCCCTTTGATCGTTAGCCCCGCCCCTCTCGTACACGAAAAGGGGTGTTTTGGTGTACGTGGGAGTGATTTTGGTTGGTTCGTACACGAAAAGGGGCGTTTTGGTGTACGAGGGGGTGGTTTCGGGTGTCTCGTACACGAAAAGGTGGGTTTTGGTGTACGAGGGAGTGGTTTCGGGTGTCTCGTACACGAAAAGGGGTGTTTTGGTGTACGAGGGGATGGTTTCGGGTAGGGGAGGGGATGGAGAATATCGGCAAAAGAGTTATCTTTGAAGAAAATTTTGAGTATGAAACCCATTCAGACAGAAAAGGCCCCTGCGGCCATCGGCCCGTACAGCCAGGCCATTGACAGTGGCGCCGGATTGGTATTCGTTTCCGGCCAGCTTCCCATCGATCCTGCCACCGGCGCGTTCCCGGAAGGGGGCGTGAAGGAGCAGACGCGTCAGAGTCTCACCAATGCTTCGGCCATCCTGGAAGCGGCCGGGTTGTCACTTGCACAGGTGGTGAAGACCACGGTGTTCCTGGCCGATATGGGAGACTTCGCGGCGATGAATGAAGTGTATGCACAGTTCTTCCAGGCCCCGTTCCCGGCCCGCAGCGCCGTGGCCGTGAAGACCCTTCCGAAGGGCGCCCTGGTAGAAATCGAGTGCATTGCGGCGAGGAGCTAGATTAAGCATAAACAATGGTACAAGTTTCTTTAAAGCAAGTCATAGATGTTGTCCGTGCCGCCTCCACCCTGATGGACCGCACGGGCGGGTTCGAGGTCCACGACAAGGGTGTACGGGAGAATATCGTCACCTCGTCGGACCTGGCCGTACAGCATTTCCTTATCAAGCAGCTTGGTTTGCGTTACCCGGAGGTGGGGTTCCTCTGCGAGGAGGAAGATCTCAATGACGTCTCCGGGCACGAGGCCGTCTGGGTTATCGACCCCATTGACGGAACGGCCAACTATGCCCGCGGCAACGAGAACTGCTGCATCAGCGTGGCCCTGGTGGAAAAGGGCGAGCCCGTCCTGGCCGTTGTCTTCAGCCCCTGGCGGGGAGAGCTCTATACGGCCGAAAAGGGGAAGGGTGCCTTCTGTAACGAAAAGCCCCTCCACGTTTCCAATCGGCCCTTCGAGCAGGGGCTTCTTTTCACGGCCATGAGCACCTATCACAAGGAATGGTCCCGCTACTGTAGCGATATCATCTATGATCTTTACCAGGAGTGCAACGACGTTCGCAGAACCGGTAGCGCCGCCGTGGAACTGTGCCTTATGGCCGCAGGGTACGCAGATCTTTACTTCGAGATCCGGCTCATGCCCTGGGACTATGCCGCCGCCAGCCTCATCCTTACCGAAGCCGGCGGTGCCGTGTGCGATTTCGAGGGGAAAGCCCCTTCCCCTTTCAAGCCCTCTATGTTCATTGCGGCCAATACCCGGGACAACTGCCAGCGTGTGCTGGGCACTATCCGGAAGCACCTGGACGAGTTGCCGTATTAGCCTGGAAATATAGTATTCCTGTCTGATAATTTACATAGGTGTCCTTCCACCGTTCCGTGTGCGTGGACTACGATGCGGTTACGGTCTTCACGTAGACGGCATTGTAGATTTCATCCAGCAATGGGCTAACGAGCCACTATAATTCCTCCCCGCCCTTCTCCTGCTGCTGACGATTGAAATCCTGACGAGCCTCCTCCACTTCATCCATCAGTTGCTCCGCAGAAGGAAGATAGAGCTCATACTTGCTGGCGATAATCGTCTTGTTATCCTCCGGCAGCGTCATCTTCACAGCCGTGTCATTCTTCTCCGTGCAAAGCAGAATGCCAATGGTCGGATTTTCATCCGGAAGCTTCTCCTCACGGTCAAAATAATTCACATACATCTGCAACTGCCCCAGATCCTGATGTGTCGCCTTGTGCGTTTTCAAGTCGATGAGGACAAAACATCTCAGCAGCCGATTATAGAACACCAAATCAACCTTGTACTCATCATCCTCGATAAGGAATCTCTTCTGACGTTCTTTAAACAAAAAGCCATTGCCAAGCTCCATAATAAACTCCTGCAGATGGTCGATAAGGGCCATCTCCAGTTCGTTTTCATAGTAATGAGGCTTCTGTTCCAGGCCCAGGAACTCCAGATACATCGGATCCTTGACCACCTCGGATGGCGAAGATGGAATTCGCTCCTTGCGGGCCACGGCCAGTACAGCCTCCTTGTCACTGCTTTTCAGCAGACGCTCATACAACAGAGAATTCTTCTGCCGCTCCAACTCCCTGGCTGTCCAGAAATTCTTGGCAGCCTCCAGTTCATAATACTCCCGTTTATCCGGGTCGGAAATCTGTATCAGGGCCCTGTAGTGTGTCCAGTTCAATTGCGAACGCAGCGCGTTCGCATTCGGATACGTGCGATAAAACTGCCGACTCATCTCCAGCTGCCTGCGGGAAAACCCACTCCCAAATTCAGGCTCCAACCGAGAAGACAGTCCAGAAATAAGATACGCACCATATTCTGCCCTATCTTTTCCCTGCTGCTCTTCCACGAAGATTCTCTGGCCAAGATTCCAATACATAAGCACACGGCTGAAATCTACACTACGGATAGCGTTTTCCCGGGCTTCAATGACAATGCGTCTACTATCATCGAAGAATTTGATTTCGGAATTGGAGTATGCGATTATTTCCCCCATAACTTTCACTGTATTTGTCAATTACCAATTGCGAACGCATGCGTTCGTAATCTCGGGCACATCTCAAGGCCCAATTACAAAGTTAAGGAAAAAACAGAATAAACAGACACCCCTAGAACCACGGCTTCCAATCCGCCTGTAGCCGTCTCTCAAACGTCAGCTTCGACACCATCAAAAGACTGGTGGAGGAATATTTTCTGGGCGTGACCAGGGACAAGGCCGCCATCTTCTTCCAGATTGACCGGAATGGCCATGGGGAGAACACCCCTGGCAAACGCTCTCCCGACGGACGCTTCCTTGAGTACAAGTACAACCGAGAAATTGCCAGAGCCGTGGTGGAACACCTCCAGCTCAGAGGCTACGACGCCCAGCTCCTGGTCCCCGAAGTGGAAGACATCCCCCTGAAGGAACGCGTACGCAGAGCCAACAAGCTCTCTTGCCAGATTGGCCACCCCATCCAGGAGACCATCATAAACCAGTGCGCCAACGAGCCGCTGTAGAATGTCCAAGACCTACTGTGAAGGCATTCTGCATCATTTTCGTGACCTCACGAAAATGGTCATCACGGACGCATCACTCCCCGCCCTTCTCCTGCTGCTGACGATAATCGTCTTGTTATCGCCTTGTGCGGGTCGGAAATCTTTTACTGTGTCCAATTGAATTGCGACCGCACTGCGGACGCAATCTCGGGAACATCTCAAGGTCCAGTGCCTCTTTGGCGAGCACCTTCAGCTCAGAGGCTACGGCGCCCACTCCTGGTCCCCGAAGAAGAAGACATCCCCCTGAAGGAACGCGTGCGCAGAGCCAACAAACTCTCCTGCCAGATTGGCCATCCTTTCCAGGAGATTATCATCATCTCCATCCACGTAAATGCGGACTTCCCCAGTCATACGGACTCCGACGGCATTGTCTTTTACCTGTCAGATGCCGGTCGCAAAGCCATCATGAACTGTGGCGTATCTCAATGATGCAGAGCCGGAGCCGTTCAGGTAGAGGATGCACGGTAGCCCTATGCTATTAGTGCTGAAGTTCTGCTTCCAATGCAGCTTCGCGTTCCTTACGAGCCTTCATTTCCTGCCGATACTCTTCCCGTGCTCTCCGTCTCTCATCCTGAGCGGAGCGAAGGATCTCGCCGTTGTGGAGGATCTCGGCCTCAACTTGATGGATGGTTTTCTCCATGACGGCTTTCTTCAGCTGGCATTCCCAGACGATGACGACGGACCAGCCCTTTGCCTCCAGCTGGCGCCAGACCTCCTGATCGCGCTGCTGGTTCCTTTGGATTTTAGCTGTCCAAAAGGCGGTGTTGGTCTTGGGGGTTGAGGCGTTTTTGCAGTCCTTGTGGCCATGCCAGAAGCAGCCGTGGACGAAGATAACCGTGCGGTACTTGGGGAGGACGATGTCGGGGGCGCCAGGGAGACGTTTGTCGTTCACACGGTAGTGGAAACCTAGGTGCCAGAGGGCGTGACGGAGCTTTAATTCTGGCTTTGTGGAGGCGGAATGGATGGCGGCCATATTGCGGTGGCGCTGGTCTGGGGTATGGTTGTCTGGCATAGTCCTGCTGTCGTTAAGGATGCAAAGATACTGATTTTAACGCAGATGCGATTGAGGCAGTAAAATAGTGCAATTAAATTCGATTTTTCATATATTTATATGTACATTTGTTGATATAAATATATGCGGTTATGAGCAATAACAAAACAACCGAGAAGGAGACGATAACCTCCATTTCTCTTGACAACAACCTTTATAAAGCTGTCAAACACCTTGCTGTGGAGGAGAAAAAAACATTCAAGGACATTGTCTCCGAATCAATTAAAGAATACCTTCTGTCAAGAGGGATTAAACTAACACCCGAAGAATAGCTATTATGGTATATAGACCTAAAGTAGATATCGATACTATACCTCTGGATAACATCGCTTCAGGAAGCTCATTAAAAACTCTGGTTCCTGAGACGTTGAAGAAGGAGTACAAGGTTGTGCGAGATGCCGAGTTCAAAAAGGACATAGCTCTTATTTCGCATTTCCTTCAGTGCTCCGAATATATGGATGGCAATGATTATGTAAGAGCGGAGAATCTCATTGAGCGCTATTATGCTGCGGCTCATCCCTCCGTTCATTATCCTCAGGAAATACCATTTGAGGAAAAAACTCATCTGTTTGATGAAATTCTTTGTCCAAGATTTCAAGCTGCTCCAAACCCGACATTCACCTTCATTGATTTGTTTGCCGGAATTGGAGGATTTCGCTTGGCTATGCAACAGCTCGGCGGGAAGTGCGTCTTTGCCTCGGAGATCGACGACTCGGCAAGAAAAACATACACGTATAATTACGGCGTGATGCCCTTCGGCGATATTACGAAAGAAGAGACAAAAGCTCTAATCCCTCATCATTTTGACATCCTTTGTGCTGGGTTCCCTTGCCAAGCCTTTTCTCAGGCGGGCAAACGGTTGGGATTTGAAGATACGACCAAAGGCACCCTGTTCTACGATGTAGCCACCATCCTGGAACGTTATCAGCCATCAGCGTTTTTCCTTGAAAATGTGAAAGGCTTGCTCTCTAATGATAAGGGACGGACAATTGAAATCATACTTGGCAGGTTGAGAGAAATTGGATATTACGTTCCTGATCCTGAGATAGTGAACGCAATGAACTTCGGTGTTCCCCAGAACCGTGAAAGAGTTTTTATTGTTGGATTCCATCCGCGTACGGGAATCACGGAAGATTTTCAGTATCCTGCGCCGACTAATACGCATGTAAGATTCGGCGACATCAAGGAACCAGTTGCCGTTGACGTAAAGTACTATCTCTCTGAAAAGTATTGGCAAACCTTAGTAAACCATAAACTCCGCCATCGTCAAGCTGGTAATGGTTTTGGCTACGAGATTATTGGTGACAATGATGTGGCAAACACTTTTATGGCCGGCGCAATGGGACGTGAGCACAATCTTGTAGTAGATGATCGTCAACAAGAAAGGCTTCCTGACACAAAATATAAGGGAGCTACGAATAACAGTTATATCCGTATGCTTACTCCACGAGAGGCAGCCAGCTTACAAGGATTCCCTACGGATTTCATAATCCCTGTTGCTGATTATTCGGCATATAAACAATTCGGCAACTCTGTGGCCGTGCCTGCGATTCGTGAAACCGGTCGTCAAATTTTAGCTTTGCTTAATCAACACGCATTCCACGCTCTTTAATTCTATATATAAAGAATATAATATTTATATAATACTATATTTCTTCTCTGTGATTATTTCAATTATCGCATTGAAATATTGCAGAGAAGAAATTTTATATATACATTTGCGAAGAATATTCCCAACATATTTTTCAAATATAGAATTATGGAGTCCGTAGAAATTCGGAGGCGGCGCTTTGAAAAGGTGGCCTCGAACCGCGTACAACGCATTTTGGACACTCTGAACCTACTTCAGAATTGTTCCAAAAAAAACAACTATGAGTATGAAAAAAAAGACGTTGAAATGATGTTCTCGGAAATCTCAAAGGCTGTCAAGGAGGCGAAAACAGCTTTCCAGAACGAACTTAGTAAAGGAAATCGTCGAGGTTTTAAATTTGAGTAGCCATGAAAACGCTTGAGGATTACATGTGGCATTTCGCCCGTCGATACGGAGGTGAGGATACAGCTGACAATGCCGTCGGTAAATTTTTCCGCGATCCCTTTTCTTCTCTGGTGAGGGAGTCTA
>JAEEGL013229972.1_pt1 | contig 12799 bp, 5 predicted proteins | sample 9134231 | NCBI WGS metagenome assembly JAEEGL01 (sample SAMN16246548, study PRJNA631951) | gut metagenome | biome: gut microbiome; feature: rumen; material: fiber-attached | host: Bos | place: Iran: Karaj | collected 2018-10
CGGAAACGTTTGACACGATGTACGTCTGGGTCAAGGGCAACCACTTTGGACGCGGCGGAAACACGGACTTCAGCCTACCCACCCCCGAACTTTTCGCGGTGTTCCGTCTGGCGCAGGGCGGCGAAATTAAGATAGCACTTGAGAAGATCGCCTGGCCAGATTGGCACCAGGTGAACCACCGCTTCACGGCGGCGGAGCGCGCAAAGCTCGCGGGCGCGTCGTTCGTCGGATTCGAGCTTGTCGGCGGCACGCAGACGCACTATCTCCAAATGCATTTTGACGATGTGTCCATGTTCACCGACGATCTCAAGACGCCCCTGGGCGTGAAGCCGCGCGCGCAGCGCAATCTGAAACCGCTACCGGGTGCCGTGCAGGGAATCAATTCGGGCGAGGGCACGTTGCCTTTCCCGACACGCGAGGAGACGATCATTCCGAAAACGTCCGCGCCGAAGGAGGGTGACCTTGTGGCGCAGTTCAACGGCGGAGCCCTCGGCGCGGCTGTCGCCAGCGATCTTCAGATCAAGACCTGGCGGAAGGGCAAGTCGCTCGTGGTGGACTTCTTCGCGCCGGCGGGCAAGGTGACCGAAGTCTCCGCGGGAACGGCTTGCGAAGCGAAGGTCGTCAAAAGCTTCACCGTACCGTATCTCGCGTATGGCGACGGCAAGGGGCGGCTCAAGATCGACCTTCTTGAAGGCGGCTGGTACCGCAGCGCGGTGTTCGACTGGTACCGGTCGAACGCCAGCATGCCCGGATGCGCGGAGGGCGCGTTCACCATGCGCTATCTCCCGAAGACGGACGGTACCTTCAATCCCGTGAGCGAGCGGCTTGTGATAACGTTGAGCCGCGATTTCGCGGAAGTCCTGCCGGAAATCCCCAACCCCGTCTCGCCATACAAGGCCGTCGCCGGCAAGAACGCCTGGCGCGCCCACGGCACCTCCGACCATGCCTACGACCGTGCATTCTGGCGGGAAGTGAAGAGGACCGGCATCGAGCATGTGGCCGTGAATGACCACGAGACGATGTGGCGCGACAGGGGCGAGAGCTTTACGTTCCGGACGGACGCGGCGCCCGGACGCGGTGGCGACGCCGGGGCCGAGGCGTATTCGCGTTTCATGCGCGGCGAGCTGGGCTATGTTTACGGTCCGTACAACAACTACACGGATTTTTCGCCGATGAACGCCTATTGGTCGCGCGATCGGGTGGCGCGCAAGGGCGACGGCTCCCTGCAGACGGCGTGGGTGCGCTGCTACGCGCCGAAGCCCGTCTTCGCACCGCAGATGTGCGAGGAGATCGCACCGGTGGCGCAGGCGAAGTTCGCGTTCAACACGGCCTATTGCGACGTGCATACTGCGGTCACGCCCTACGGTCGCACGGACTACGACGCGCGCGTGCCGGGCGCGGCGACGTTCGCACAGACGTTCTACGCCTGGGGCGAGCTGATGCTTCTGCAGAAGAAGACCTGGGGCGGGCCCGTCTATTCCGAAGGCGGTCGGCAGTTCTTCTACTCTGGGCTTGCGGACGGCAATTACGCGCAGGACGGCGGCTACGATTTCCACACGCTGCCGTGGATAGTCGATTTCGACGTGCTGAAGATTCACCCGCTGGAATGCAACTTCGGCATGGGCACGCTCGCGATGTTCTCGCGCGGCAAGACGAAGGAGGAAATTTTCCGCCACCGGCCGCACACGCCGACGGAGAAGGATCGCGACGAGCTGATCGACCTGTTCCTTACGGCGACGGTGGCGTTCGGCCATGCGCCGTTCCTCGTGCTGGATTACTGCTTCGAACCGTCCAAGGCGTTTGGCCCGGCCTACCATGGTCCTACGAAGACCGATCTGGACAAGGGCCTGCCCATCGCCTTGAGGAGCTACGCGATGGTGCAGCCGATCGCCGCCCGATACACGCAGTCGACGGCGAAGACCATTCGCTACTTCGATGCCGCCGGCCAGATGCGCGCGTCTTCGGCGGCGATAGCCTCGGGCGATGTCGCACGCAATCAGATATTCGTCGAGTACGAAGACGGCACATGCGTAGTTGCGAACGGCAACACGCGCGAACGGCTGAAGGCGAAGGTGAACGGCCGCGTCTGCGACTTGCCGCCGCGTGCGTTCAAGGCGTGGACGCGAGACGGTCAGGTGCGCGTGGAGATCGGAGAGGATGCCTGCGGGCGGCGCACCTACTTCTGCGACTGCCCCGAGTTCACCTACAAGGATGGCACGCTCACGAAGAAGTGATCAAACCTTAAAACCTTAAAACCTTAAAACCTTAAAAACTTCAACCTTCAAACTTGAAATCCACGCAGGGATATGTTACAATGCAACAAAATTTTCACAAAACTAAATTCCTGACATGATGCATCTCATTACCAGAGGCTCCGCAGAACCGCATGTGAGTGTGTCTGTACAACATTATATCCCCCCCCCCTCGAAGCTTGACGGACGCGCTGTAGCCCATTCTGCGGGGCTTCTGGGTCGTGCTGGAGGGCTTGTTCCTGGGTTTCGTTTTATTGCTATCTGTTTCGCGGCGGTGTGTGCGCTGGCGAAATGTCGTGCGGAGCCGGGTATCATTCCACTTGTCGATTTTGCCGATCCCGCCGTGGCGACCGGTTGCGTGTTCGTTGCCGGCAAGGGTGATGCAGGCACCGGAAAACTTGCCGCTGGGAACGGCTGTGCCACTTTTGAATTCAGTGGCCTCAACCGTGCTTCGCTTTTGGTTCCGGCGTTCTCCAATCGCGTCTCCTCGCTGCCGCCGGAAAACCATCGCCGCGAATTCTATCTGAAGTACCGGGCGCGGTCGTTCGACGGGAACATCCTTCTTGTGTTCCCGGAACACGACGCCGCCAAGGAAATCCCGGTAAAGACGACCGGCAAGCCCGAAATTGCACGCGTCCGTCCGGAACTTGTCTCATGCCGAGGCCGACAACTCTGCAACCGGCAAGTCTCGAGAATCAAGTTTTCGGTGAATGGCGCCGGCAGCCTCGATCTTCTCGAATTCGGCGCGATGGACTATGGCCCTCTGCCGCCGCCGCACGATGCCGGTCTGCCGCATGTGGATTCCGAGGCGTTCGCCTTCTTCCCCGAACCGCGCATCTTCCGCGACACGGGCAAGACCCTGCCGCTGGCGGACTTCGGCACGACATTCCGTCTCTCCGGCGATGTTCCGCCGGGTGCGGTGGCGTACTTCACGAAGGAGATGAAGGACTTCTACGGGCTGTCGTTTGCGCAGTCCCGCCTCCGCCAAGGCTTCGGCGCGGCAAGTCAATCCGCCGCCAGGATCGAGTTCGCCGTCTCCGCCCAATGCGACATTCCAGGCTACTGCGACATCAAGTTCGACGGTTTCGCCATCGAAGTTGCCGCCGGCCGCATCCGTGTGGCGGCGAAAGACCCGAAGGGATTGACATTCGGCATCCATATGCTCTGCGACATGGTCAAGATGGCGACGGGCGACGTCGACGAGCCGAAGGTGCGCCTCTGCACCGTGGTGGACTGGCCGCGGATGGACAAGCGCATCCTCCTTGAACTGTTCCCCCATTGGCGGCACGACACCCGGTACGATCCCGACTCCTACTTCTCCCTGTACGAGCGTTTCGCCGTCGCTGCGCGCTACAACATGTTTTGCATCGACCCCCGAAACCGGTATCTCTGGGAATCGACACCGGAGGTCCCGCCGTGGACCACCAGCGCCTGGACGCGCGTCGAGTTCGAGAGGGTCGTGGACCGCTTCAACGCCAATTCCTTCACCGTGCTCCCCAAGCTGAACGGTCTCGGGCACATGAGCGCGTATCCGCTCGTCAACAAGGAACTTGGCGCCCGCTACGGCGAGGATGGCGACATGGCCACCCTCTGCACCGGCAACCCCGATTCGCTCAGGCTGCTGTTCGCCGCTTTCGACGAACTCCTGGCGATTTGTTCCCGCAACCCGAAATACGCGCCAAAGCATTTCCATGTGGGGCTGGACGAGTGCCGTTGGCGCAAGACCGCCGCCACGCCCGTCGAGAAGCGGTGCCCACGCTGCGCGGGCATCCCCAAGAACCGCATCTTCCTCGACCAGACCAGGCGCCTTGACGACTGGTGCCACTCGAATGGCGTGCGCATGGCGATGTGGGCGGATATGATCCGTCCCTACCACAACGGGCTCGATCGCTGGAAGTGCTACGAGATCGAGCATGAAATACCCAAAGACGTCATCTACGTCAACTGGGCGTTCTCGGACGGTTACGAAATCCGGGAGACGACCGAAGCCGGGCACGAGAACTGGAAGATTCTCACCGGATACAGTGACGATCCTGAAGGCGACGGGTTCATCACGGCACACGGACTGGGCATCTACACGCCGAACTGGTGGCTTGTCGCAAGGCCGGCGAAACCCGGAATGGCCGACAACGCCGAATACGGACTGATGGCACAACGCATCCTTTCAGACGCCACGTGGCGTCGCGCCCCATCTTCGTTCAGCGGGAGACCCACCGCCGTCGCAGCGCGCAACGGGGACGGTTTTTCGCTTGTCCGGCGTTGGGGGGATTTCATCCTTCGCAACTGGAGTCGCCAGCCGATTCCGCATGGTGCGGCTACGTTCGCGCCGGTAGATTTCGGGCGTCTGGCAGATCTGCCGCTTTCGGCGGCGTTCGACACCGGGCTGAAGTCGCTGAGCGGTGTGCCTGTGCGCCTGAACGTGCGCGACGGAAAGGTCTGCGCGCTGGAGGCGAAGAAGACGCCGGCAAAACTCGCGGTCGGACGAAAGGCGGCGAGCCTCGTGTTTCTCCATGCGGTGACGGGACCGGAGGAGTTCTACATGCATAAAAACCGCAAGAACTCGACAACGGGCGATGTGGTCGCCGGATATTCCGTCGAATATGACGACGGCACGCGAGAGACGGTCGATATCCGGCATGGCTGGCATACGGCGGAGTACCTTTCGCGCCCGGTGCTTGTTTCCGTCTTCTCGCGATATCCCGCCGGTTGCCGCGCAATCTGGACCGCCCCTCTGCCGCCGCCCCCGGAAACGGCAACTTGCCGCCCGGATGCGCCGGACACCGCCGTTACGACGATGTACGAATGGGTGAACCCGCATCCGGACAAGACTATCGTCTCGCTCTCGCTCGCCGGTAAGGACAAGTACGGACGGTATGCGGTACTGGCGATTTCGGCACGTGATATCATCCCGCCTACGCCATTCGGCTGCGGCGCGGCAAGTGGAAAATGAAAGGAGAATACGCCATGAACAGAAACAGGAAACCGGCAGCAGTCGCGCTTTTCGCGGTGGCTTGCACGGGTGCTTTTGCCATTACGGTGAGCAACATCCAGCAGCTTGAAGATGCGGTCTGGTATGCGTCTTCCGGAGACAAGATAACCCTTGAGGAGGGCGTTTACGACTTTGGCGTAGGAGTCCATTCCAACACGCCGGCCCACTTGTACGCATCCGTGAAAATCACCTTGAAGGGCGAGAGTTCCGATGCATCCAAGGTGGTGCTGAGGGGCTTCGGTGCACGCATCCTCTATCTGGGCACGGTGGGCAACACGATCGAAAACATCACGTTCGAGAACGGCGACGCGAGCGGATATTCGCAATCGGATTCGCCATACAGGAACATTTCGGCCGGCGGCGCAATCTTGTGTCAGGTGAAGAACAGCGTTGCGGCAACCGTCCGCAATTGCGTATTCCGGAACAACAACGGCGGCGCGCGCGGCGGTGCGGCGGCTTCATGGTACTCCGGCACTTTGTCCGGCGGCATCGGCGATTTCTACAACTGCGTGTTTTCGAACAACTATGCGTCGTCCACGACGGCGAATTATGGCGGTGGCGCGCTCAACCATGCCGGCATCGTGAGCAACTGCGTCTTCAGCGGCAACCACTTCGACGGAGAGACCGGGGATGCTCGCACCGGCGGCGGCGCGATTTTCAACGCGAAATCCATAATCGACTGTACATTCACGAACAACTATACGGTCAAGAGGGGCGGGGCCGTCTATTGTCGCGACAACACGGCGGCGCCGACAGCGCTGATCTCGGGCTGCAAGTTCTACGACAACCGCGCCGGAGACGAAGGGGCGGCGGTTTGGATCGCCGGCGCATGGGGTGAAAACTTGACGGTTTCGAACTGTCTATTCGCCGAGAACGGCCCGGTGTCCGGCAAAAACATGAACGGAACGGTCTCCACTTGCTCCAATGTCGTCGCCTGCACCTTCACCGGCAACACGGCCTACTATGGCGGCGCGGCCTACAAGTGTGCTCTGAAGGGATGCCTCTTCGAAGGGAACAAGGCGACGAAGCAGCAGGGCGGCGGCGCCGCCTACGGTTCGCTTCTCGTCGCCTGCACGAATCGGGCGAATAGCGGATCTGGCGCCAGCGAGCTCATGGTTTGCCGTGCGGAAGATTGCAGTTTCATCGACTTCGGCGAACCGGACGTGACCGTATTCAGGAACGCGTCGTTTTCACGGTGCCGGTTCCTCCATGCGACGAACGGTTGGCTGTTCGCAGGTTCGATCGCACTCACGAACTGCCTGATTTCCTGCTCCACGAATTGCCTGTGGTTCAATGCCATCACCGCCGGCTCGGGATTCGCCAACTGCACGGTGGTGAGCAATTCGTTCGCCGGCATGAAGAGTTCGTCCGCCTGTGCGCCGATGACCGTCGAGAACACTTTTTTCTACGGAAACAGCTATGTGAAGAACGGAAGCGCAAGCTGGTATGACGTGGGTCCGGATGGCGATCCGACGCCCGTGATCGGCGAGTTCGTAAATTGCATTCTGTCCGGACCGTCGGACGATTACATCCCGGGGTCGGCGAACCTCAACTATTACGGGCTTGTCGGCTTCAGACCGGGTTTCGTGGGCGAGGCGGCAGATCCGGAAAATCCCTTCGCCATCAAGCGCAACTCTCCGGCGTTTGCCAAGGCCGGTGTCGTGCGGGACTGGATGGCGGCGGACACCGATATCCGAGGCGACGGCTATCCGCGCCTCCGCGACGGGAAAGTGAACATCGGTTGTTACCAGTGCTGGCTCGATCCCAAAGGCATAGAAGTCAACTTCAGATAGGCGGTTGCCGTTCAAGTCGCCAATGGCGGGGGGAGTCGCGTGGACTGCGCGAAAGCGGTCGATAAAGTAGGCGGAGGGATGTCTCCACCCCGAATGGCTGGCGGCAAAATGTGCACCTAATCGACCGTTGTCTGATTAGGTGCACGCCGTTTTGTTTTTGAAACCGTGCACCTAATTGATAATTATCGTGTTAGGTGCACATGGCCATTGCAATACTATGCGGTTTTTGGTATAATACATTCAAAAACTTGCTTAAACGTTCTGTGGAGTGAGTAATGGGATTCTTTGGAAGAGAAAGCGAAATGACTGATATGCTTGCTCTTTGGGGGAAGCGTACGGGCTCTCTTGTAACGTGTCGAGGACGTCGCAGAATCGGCAAGTCCACGCTCGTCGAGAAATTCGCCGAAAAGTCAGATGCGTTCTTCATAAAGATTGAAGGGCTGCGTCCCAAGCCCGGATACAGTCGCGAGACCGAGCTGGCGGCTTTTGCCGAGCAGCTGTCGGCATTGACCGGTGCCGATGACGATCCCCCGTCAAGCTGGTTGAAGGCATTTATTCGCCTTGACCGAGAGATCAGGGATGACAGGCGAACTGTCGTGTTGCTTGACGAGGTGTCCTGGCTTGCTTACGGCGACGACACTTTTGCCGACATGCTCAAAATAGCATGGGACAATCATTGGTCTAAGCACGATAGGCTTGTCGTGATCGTGTGCGGCAGCGTGTCGGGATGGATAAAGGAGCATTTCATAGACAATGGCGCGTTCTATGGAAGACGCTCGCTTGACCTCGTCCTCAAAGAGCTGCCCCTCGACCAGTGCGCCAAGTTCTGGGGCGAGCAGGCATTGCGTGTGAATACGCGTGAGATAATCGATGTTCTTGCGGTGACGGGCGGAGTGCCTCGTTATTTGAACGAGATAAATCCCGGGATGTCTGCAGCGGACAACATTCGCAACATGGCGTTCCGTCCCAAGAGTGTTCTTCGCGAAGACTTCGACGAAATGTTTTCCGATGTAGTGACGCGGCTTCCGACCCTCGCTGGGAAGGTTGTGCGGTCGCTGGTCGGATCGTCTTTGTCTGTGACAGAGATAGCCGACAGCCTCAACATGGATAAGGGCGGTCGATTTTCCGAGGCTCTGGAACAGCTTGAGGAGGCAGGGCTTGTCGCCTCGGACATGGGGAAGAATCCGCAGACCGGCGGTGAGGTTCGTGAGCGCAGATACCGTCTGAAGGACAACTACTCTCGATTCTATTTGAAGTACATCGAACCGATGAAGTCCGTCATAGACGTTGGGTCGTATTCGTTCATATCGCTTGACGGTCTTGCAGGATGGGATTCCATAATCGGACTTCAGTTCGAAAACATGATCGTCAACAATTGCATGGAAATCATTGCGAGGCTTCGCCTTGGGAATACGCTTGTCGAATCGGCGGCGCCGTTTCGCCGCCTTGGAGGAGCTAAGGGTGGCGTTCAGGTCGATCTGCTGATACAGACGCATCACTGCAATTATGTTGTGGAGATCAAGCGCCAACGCGAAATCGGGCGTGAAGTGGTTGTCGAAGTAGCCGAAAAGATGCGTCGCCTTGGGGTTCATCGCGGCAAGTCGGTGCGTCCAGTTCTGGTGTACGACGGACATCTAGCCCCGATTGTCGAGACGGAAGGATTCTTCGATGTGCTGATTCCTTTTCGCGGATTGCTTGGGCTGTAATCGTCGGCCCATGCCTGTCAAAAACAATAAAAATGTTGTTCAAAGATGAGAACGATATACGGAACAATTATTTTGGCGAGTGCGATCGTCGTCGGCACGGCGGGAATGTCCGGCGTCGCGTTCGCGGCTCCGGCGGAAGGCGGACTGCCCAGGGGCGTCTCCTGGGCGGAACCGGCCCCCGGCCTGGACTACGGCCGAATCTACTACTACGTGCCCGAGGGCCTCGATCTGTCGAAGCGCCCGGGACTCTTCATCTTCATGCACGGCGGCGGCGGGGAGACGAAGACGCTGCCCGAGAAGTACCTGAAGCCTGACAACATGGCGCTGCGCCCTCAGGTGGACAAGCTCGGCTGCATAACGGTCGCCGCTACCGCCCCGCACGCGCGTGGAGACCACTGGCGGTGGAACCATCCTGACGCCGAACAGGAGATACTTGCGATCATTGAAGATGTCGACCGGAAGGTCGGCATCGACAGAGACAGGATTATACTCGGCGGGCAGTCCATGGGAGGCTTCGGCGCCTATCACCTCGGACTGGTCCTCGCCGACAGGCTTGCGGGCGTCTGGGCGGCGGCGGGGGCTTGGAACACGGCGGACTTCCGCGCGTTGCGGGGCACGCCGATGTTCGTCCAGCATGGCATCTTCGACTGTGCGCCCGGCTACAGCAACGAATCCTTGCCCAGGGCGCAGTACAAGACAGGCTATTCGTTTGCGCAGGCCGCGCACGAAGTCATGGAGCGCGACGGCGTCGAGCACGTCTTCTTTCCCTATCGCGGCGGCCACGGGCTGAAGTGGCCTGCGGCGAGGGAGGCTGTTGCGGGGTTCGTCGAGTGGGCGGCAGGTCTCCGGCGCCAGCCCTACGCGGCGGCGGCGACAGTCGTCACCCCGTGTGGCTCCGAGAAGCCGTGCCTTGTCCGCAAGACAAGGTCCAGATGGCTCGAAGTCACGGCGACCGTGCCGGGAACCGTCGAGCTGGACACCGTGGAGCTGTCCGACTACGAGCCCGCGATGTCCTGGGAGGCATACGAGGCCCAGACATACCGGGTCGTGAAGAAGCGACTTGTGGGGTTCCGCTTGCAGGCGTTCAACCGCGGAGACAACCGGTTCGAGGTCGTTCCGGAGAACGTGACGGGGTTCCGCATACACCTTGCGGCGCCGATGGGCGACCTCGGCCGCCCGTTTGAGGTTGACGCCGGCCCCCTCGGCAAACGCACGCTGAGTGCGATTGCAGAAGCTGGCGATAAGGACTACTGCGCATATCTCGACTTCGAGGCGGCGGGCAGGCCGCCGGCGCAGCCGAAGGCGACGGTGGTCCGCCCGAAGCCTACGGGCGAGATCCTCGACAACCCCGGCATGGGCATTGTGATCTACCGCCAAGACGGAATGAACGCATACGAGCCACTCCTTGCCCCATACGACACGTTCGACTGGTTTCCCGGCGCCGCCGTCGTCTGTCTGCGTCTGCCGTGGAGCGTTGTCGTGCCCGAGTCGGGCGATTCACGCTGGGACCTGATCGACACATATGTGCGCGCCTGGGTCGCAAAAGGCCGTCGCTTCGCCCTCGGCTTCACCGGCGGCACGCCTTCCGACAAATTCTTTGCGGAGCTGTCAACGCGCTATTCCGGCGACGGGGCGCTGGCGTTCGTGCAGATCGACGCGGCCGAGAACCGCGCAAGGTGGAAGGAACGGCTCGCAGGCGTCCCGATAAAGACGGTGGACGATGGCGAGCAGCCTGTCCTGCATGTGTCTGAGGCAAGCAGGAATGCGGTGTTGTCGCTGAACTGGAAAAAGGACGAGATGCTTGCCGAGGTTGAAAAGCACAGGGTGAGCTACTACGGTGTCAGCGGGTTCCCGGAGATTTCCCACCGCAACAACGAGGAGCGCTTCCTCGCCGTGGCGCGGCGGATTGGATACCGCTTCGAGCTGCGGGAGATCGAGTTTCCGGACGTAATAGTCGCCGGCTCCCCCGTGAGGATTACCTCCGAATGGGTGAACGTCGGCGTAGCCAAATGCCCAAATCCCGCGTACGTGGCGTATTCGTTGCTGGACGACCAGGGCCGCGTGGTCTGGCAGTGGACCGACGTCTCCTTCGACATGCGTACGCTCGAACCCATGCTGGAGGGGCGTGAGAGGCCAGCGAAGGTAGAGTCCGTCTGCCGGTTCGGGCATGACTGTCCGCCACCAGCCCCGGGCGACGCTGTCGCCGCCAGGGCCGCAGAGCGCTTCTACATCGACGGATCGCGTCCTGTTCCGATGCTGAAGCCAGGCGCATACAGGCTTGCGGTATCCGTAGGCCGCGCGGACGGGCGGCCGGAAATCGCTCTGCCGCTTGGGGGCGGTGCGGAAAATATCTATCCGGTAGGCAAGGTGTCCGTCGAATAACCATCGAAATCGAAAAGGTCAAAGACCGTTGCGGAAGGGTGCCGGGAAATGCTAAACTATCTCAGGTTTTCGACAAAGTTGGAGAGATCATGAAGAGAATTCTTTTCTGTGCGGCGGCGTGCCTTGCGGCGTGTGCGGTGTCCGGTGCGATGCGGCCCACGCCCGAGTACCTGAAGCGCGCGGTCGTGTACCAGATGGTGCTGCGCAACTTCACGCGCGATGGCAACTTCAAGTCCGCCACGGAGATGCTGGAGCATGTACGCGCTGCGGGCGTGGACGTGGTGTACCTTGCGCCGTTCGTGGAGATGGATTGCGACATGGACGAAACGGGTTGGAGCAAGCGCCAGAAGGCGAGCGGCTACCACTCGCCGAAGAATCCCTACCGCATCTCCAACTACGACAAGATCGATCCGGAATACGGACACGATGCGGACTTCAAGGCATTCAACGACAAGGCGCACGCGCTCGGCATGAAGGTGTACATGGATCTCGTCTATCTCCACTGCGGGCCGAACAACGTGATGAAGGACATGTTCCCCGACGCCTTCCAGAAGAACCCCGATGGCACGGTGCGTACCACAGTATGGCATTTTCCGTATGTCAACTTCGAGTCGAAGAACGTGCGCAAGTACCTCATCGACTCGATGCTGCACTGGATGAGCCTCGGGTGCGATGGCTTCCGCTGCGATGTGGGCGACCAGGTGCCGATCGACTTTTGGGTGGAGGCCGTGACCGCCTGCCAGAAGGTGAAGCCGGACCTCGTGATGATCAACGAGGGGCGCAAGCCGGAATGGTTGGAGAAGGCGTTTGATGCCTGCTACGGCTGGCCGTGGAGTTACTCGATCCGCAACTTCCTCACGCCCGAGGTTCCCAGGCAGAAGAACATAAAGATCAAGACGCTCGCCGAGATGATGGCGGGCGTGCGCGACTACGAGGCAAAGATCCCGGAAGACGCGCTGATGTTCGTGTTCATGGACAACCACGACACGGCGGCGGACGACTGGGAGTATCGCTTCGACCGCGTCCACCCCGTCGAGGCCGGCAATGCGGCGTTCGTGCTCACGTTTCTGCGGCGCGGCCTGCCGCTCGTCTTCAACGGCAACGAAATCGCCGACAATTCGCTCAATACGTTTTTCGCGCCGGTGGAGGACGTCGCCCGCGCGCGCAAGACCGTGGACTGGGCCCGCGCGCTACAGCCTGCCGGGCAGAAGCGCCTCGCGCTCATCCGCGCGCTCGCAGACCTGCGCCATCGCGACGCGCTTTTCCAGGACGCGCCGATGGCGTGGGTGACGGACGGTGAGGCGCAGGGCGTCGTTGCGTTCACGCGCAGCGGCGGCGGCCGTCGCGCCTTCGTGGCCGCGAACCTCACCGAAAGGCCCGTCGCGTTCACGCCATCCGGCGTTGCGTTCGACCCCGGCCGCAAGCCGATCCTCGCGTCGCGCTTCTCGCGCGACGGCGCGGGCGTCCATCTCGGCCCCTGGGGCTACATCGTTATCGAATGCTTGTGATGGCGCAAACTTTTTTCTGGTTTTTGCATTTCCCGCTTGATTTTGGCGCCGGAAAACCTTATCATATTCGGCGCTTCCGGGAGGAGTGGCTGAGTGGCTGAAGGCAGCGGTTTGCTAAATCGCCATACGGTCTAATCTCCGTATCGAGGGTTCGAACCCCTCCTCCTCC
>JAEEGL013557041.1_pt1 | contig 12799 bp, 11 predicted proteins | sample 9134231 | NCBI WGS metagenome assembly JAEEGL01 (sample SAMN16246548, study PRJNA631951) | gut metagenome | biome: gut microbiome; feature: rumen; material: fiber-attached | host: Bos | place: Iran: Karaj | collected 2018-10
CAATATATACCTTTTATATTTTCATCATAACCATAATGACGCATTAAAGCCTTATCTTTTTCTATTCCATGTAAATTACCTAAATGTAACGACTCTTTCTGAATTTTCTCAAAATAATCATCACAACTCTTAATTACTCTTGCTGGAACACCAACAGCAAGAGAGTTATCCGGAATGTCCTTAGACACTATTGCGCCTGCACCAATAACAACATTACTACCAATCTTTACACCAGGTAAAACAATAACATTATTACCAAAATAAACGTTATTTCCTATAGTTATTGGCTTTGTTATCTCTAAATCAGGAATAATGTGCCTAAAAGCTAGTGTACCGCCATCATGAGTAATCAATCTAACTCCATCAGTAATATGAACATTGGATCCAATTGTTAAAATCCACGGCTCTGTGCCCCAATTTACTTTTCCATATACCTTTAAATCGTCTTTAACATTCGCACCACACAACTTTAGATATTTTAATGGTTTAAATTTTCTAATGTATGTCTTATATAATTTTTTAATAAACATCTATAGTCCTCCCAGAAATTTAAGACTCAAAAACAATGAAAGTATCATCTATTAGCGTATCCACGAAACATTTTCTCTAATAATCTTACTTGGTATCCCTGCAACAATGCAATTTTCTTTAGAAATTGATTTAGAAACAACTGAACCAAGAGCCACAATGCTTCCGTCCTTAATACTTACACCTTTTAAAACGGTAACATTGTTGGTAATCCAAACATGATTACCAATTTCAATAGGTGCGTCTGATGAATGAAATTGCTGATCACCTTTATTTATTTCATATACTCGATGGCCATCGGAATCTCTTATAACCACATTACCACCAAGAAGACATTCATCACCAATACTTATACCATTTATTGAAGAAAACTTGCAGCCAACATTCGAACTAAATTTATCACCAAAAACAATATTACCTCCACATGAATAACAAGACGTATGAGTAGCAAAATGAGCTTTGCCTTTGAAAATAATTTTCCCCTTATTTTTTACTCCCAAATAGTTCTTTCTTGACTCAAAATAATACAGATCAGATGAACCACCTATTCCAAAAGTAATGATTCCTCGATATATATTATCTGGTAAAACTATGTCTCCTCTTTTCAAATCAATTCTAGTATGATGTCCCAGTATTAACGGTAAAACGACTGCATCAGAAAACTTAAACAGCCTAAAATTCCAATAAATAGTCTTAATTAAATCAATTTGTCTCAGAACCATGTTTATCACCACGCTCTATTTTTTCGATGTTGTTATTTAAAGTAACTCTGAACAAAATTACGGCTTGCTTTTCTTTAAAAATCTACTAAAGGCGAAAGAAATTCCCGCGCTTATTTCTTCACGATTAAATAGATAGTTAATCGCAAAATATACAATTATACATATAACAGAAACAAGAACCGCCTTAAAAATCCATTCAACAAAAGAAAACGTTGTAACAGGTAAAAGCACTACAAACAAAAAATATAAACTAATCATTACTATTACATTAGTAACAGCGGATTTAATAAACTTAAAGATGCTACGTTCAAGAACATGCTTATATATATATGTTATTACATCTGTTGTTCTATAGATATATGAACAAACAGTACCAATTAATAACCCGTATAATCCAAGAGGCGTAAAGAAAAACAAAAATGCAGAAACAACTATATTTATTATTGCCTCAATAACAGCACCAAATTGAGTTTCTTTATAATCTCCTATAACATTTATCGTCATAATAGCTGGTATTCGAATCTGATTCATCAATAAAATAACAGCAAATAATATAGGCAGGTAGGAATCAATATACTTTATATCATTAACATCTTTCGTATATAACGAAACAAAAGGCAGAATCATAATAAGCGCTATAGTCGTAATAACAAATAAAACTAAAGTAAGGCCAGTTTCATAGATTCCATATGCTTTTTCAAATTTCATTCTGTCCTTGTTGTATAGCTGTCCAAAATTTGCTTGAGGAGCTGTCATAAAAGTCGACTGAACCGTAGCACTTAACTGTGAAAACACTAGATTATAAACCCCATATACACTAACTATTTTTAAGTCAGCAAATATAGTTAAAATCATAATATCAGTATGATTAACAACAATTCCTGCTAAACTATGAACTAAAACGTTCCATCGCTTCTTAATAGAAGAGAAATCTGGTTCATGAGAGTAATTAATTTCTTTATATTTTCTCTTAACATAAATCACATAACCAGCATTTTTAATAAACACACAGGCCAAATTAATAGTTTGAACAATAACTATATTATATCCAGCCAAAAGAGCCAAAACACGTAAAACACAAGAAATAACAATTGAAATTATTTCACATAAATTTAAAATATAAAGCCTACGATCTGCAGTAAGTAAAGCTTTATATTTACCACCTAAAATATATGAAACAACATAACTTCCACCAGTTATTAAAGTAAGCAATCCAGCAATTACTAAATCAACTTGTCCATTTACAGCTAATGGCAAAAGCAGAGAAGCAAAAATAAGCAAAGTAAAAAAAGCAATAGAGATTTTTTTATACTCTCGTCCGGTTGCAGTTACAATACCACTTACGGTATTCCAATCGTTTCTTGAAAGCGGATTGTATAATGCTTGTATTGATGCAGTTCCCAGACCCGCTTCCAACAAAACTAAATACGACATAACTTGTGAAATAGAAGATGTCAGTCCGTTTAAAGAAGATCCATATGCAACTAGGATTCTTTGCTGAACAATCAAACCAGTTATTAAAGTGACTATTCTGGTAAGAATAGTCACAAACATATTTTTAGATATAGACTTCATCAATTTATACCATCACAATTTAATAAAACACTCTTTACTTGTCTTACAATTTCATTATTAGAATATACAAAATTACTTACATTATTCTGAATTCTGTAGCGCAAGTCAGGAGAATCAATAAAAGAAATGAGCGCATCAGCTAAACTAACGGATGTTTTATCACAAATTAAACCTGTAACCTCATTTTTAACTACCTCAGATGCAGATGCATAATTAGTAGTTATTACCGGAACACCTAGAATTAGCGCTTCATTTGCAACCATAGGATGTGCTTCAAAGTCAGAACAAAGAACAAACACATCACATTTTTTTACTATTGGAAATGGATTATTGAGACCGCCAGTCAAAAAAACGTAGTCCTCTAACCCATAAGATAATATAGACGCCCTAATTTTATCATACAATTCACCATTGCCGAGAATAAACCATTTAAATATATAGCCCTTATCTTTTAAAAGTTTAGCAGCTTCTATTGCTCTATCAAAACGTTTTTGATTTGCAAACCTTCCGGATGAAACAATTTTAATGCAAGAAGAATTAATTGCACAATCAACAGCTTCAAAAACCTCTTTATCAACGACGTCATTAATAGGAAGCGATGCTTTTCTTAATAACACTTCAACAGGCAAAGTGTTATAAATATATGTGATTTTGCTTGAATCAATATCTGTATTTTGAGTAAAACTCTCGGATCCAGCTTTAGAAACACATACTATTTTGTCATATTTATAATACACTTTCTCAAGAAGAGATCGGTTGCCATATATTTTTTCAACATTATAAAAGTCATTATGAACCCATGCTATGTGTCTGTTTGATTTTATTCTTATAGCAAAATTTGTCGCAACGCTCTCTTGATAAGCTACAACACAATCATACTTGTTATCATATCTTTTCGCTGCTATATCAAAACCTAGTTCCATAGATGTTTGTTTTCTTATTTTCCCAAACAAAGCAAGTATATACCGCAAAAACAAATGCACATACAACTTCCTATCATGCATGTTTTTCCTGCTCATGGTAGATGCTTCAAGCCATATATTTTTCTTGCAGATGTTCGCGGTTTCCTTGGCTTCTGAAAACAATTCACCGTAAGGATCCATAAAAAGAACATCAATAAAAAAACTTCTATCGTTTCTTAATAGTTTCATCAAATTAATCAGTGAGGTCATAGACCCACCGTAACCAATGCTTTGAAGAATAAATAGTACTTTCATATTATTTGAATAACGGTTGAGAAGGATCTTTTCTTAACAGGTTTTTTATAATTCTTGAAATCTTCTGACGAAGCAATCTACTAAAAGGTGGCGTTACTATTTTGTCTATCTTTTTTTCATAACTCAAATCAGTCATTACGCTGACAGGATGTTTTAAAGGCATATCTAACGGATATGAATCCATACCACAAAACCTTCTTGTCATAATTTCAGAAACACTATTACCACCATGTTCAGACATCTCATCAACACCGATGTTTTTAATTTGATTATTAATTGGAGATATTCCGAACATACTATTAGCTCTAACACTTAGACACATCTGGTAGTCCCACGACGATGGTTGTTTACCTTCTTCTTTAAGTCTTTTATACGTGCGTAATGGTCTCATATAAACTTCACTCATATCCTTAGTGGGAAAGTCATTAATAAATCGTTTCTCTGTATAAGTGTCATTTAGCAACTCTACATCGCCATCATAATATTTTAAAAACTTTTCCGACCAAGATGCCCATCCACAAGGAAGCATATGCTTAGTAAACATATAACTTACATTATTATCTGGCACATATTTGCCAAGATAATTCGTTCCACATATCCATAAAATTCTAGTATCATTCTCATACTTCTTAAGTAATTCTTCACAGTAATCAAAAAAAGTCAATTCCGGTAAATTGTCATCTTCTAGAAAAATCGCCCATTTTTCCCTTTCAAATACCCATTTTGCTCCAAGCGCTATATTTCCATACACGCCTCTATTAACTTCCGCATAATTCTTAATAACTTCACAATCCCAATCAATCGCGTTTTCTACAGCTTCACGAGTTTCTTTAACAAGCTTAATCTCAGCATCATCGCGCCCTTGATCAGCAAGAATATATATCTTTCTCGCAGAAACAGAACGAAATCTATCAATAATCTTTAAAGCTGCATCTTTTCTTTTAAATAACAATAAGACAATAGGAATACTAAAACCATTCTTATTCATAATACAATCTCCTAATGTAGTATTTTACAGAACCAACGATAAATGATAAATAAACTGCAAATTCAATTCTATAATATGGTTCAATAGTACAACAAATAAACAAGATTGGAACTAAAGATATTAGTTCTATTGAATTATCGGATTTAATTAATCGATAAATGCAATGAAATATAACAAAAAGCAATAATAATAATCCTAATAATCCAAAACTATACAACACACTAATAAAAATATTATGCGCTGGACGCCCTATAATCGTTTGACCAACTAGTCCACGCCCAAAAACAATATCAAAAAGATTACCGCGAGAATAGGCATTTAAATATGATAGCCAAATCTGCTCACGGCCATTACCAGTTTGAGCATTAGACAAGTCAAAACGAGAAAGCACAAAATTGAAAACTTCCAATTCGTTTAAAAACAGAAGACCAATTATGGAAAAAATTAATGCAGATAAAGACTTTTTAAACCGTTTTATATTAAGCAATATAATCGTTGCGCCTGCAATTATAAGGCTGAGGAACCCAATCCGTGAAGCACTGGACAAAATAATATAAATATCCAGAAAAACAATCAGCCAACATATTAATAGTTGATGGATCTTTAATTTATTGTTTTTGTTCAACATTAATGTAACAGTTTGAAGTAAACAAATCAAAAAAAAGCACGACTGGTAATTTCTATCTACGGATACAGCTGATTGATATATATTACCGTTGATAACCATATGCGGGATAATTCCCAAAGCCCCAAAAAGGCCCGATAATGTAAAACTATACTTTACTGCAATAATATCTGTTTCTGACTTAATTAGTAAAGGAAAACAGATATATATTAAGCAAATGGGAATAAATAGAGAATTGTATTCCAAATAATTAACAGCCCATACTTTTGATAGAAGCATGATTAGAGCAAAAAGAATAAGACTTACCAATCCACTATCATATGGAATCTTAAAATTATTCATTCTTAATGCCAAAAATAGAATCATTATGATTAACAAGGATAGTATTTCTGAATTAAGACCTAGATACTCAACAAATTCATTGTGCGTTGAAACAGCAATATAGCTTCGTGTAGTTGTCAGCAATAGAATAGGTATATAGGCATAACTGGATGCTCTAAATAAGACTAACAATATTATTAAAACAGATATCTGAAAGATGTAGGATAGAATTCTATGATACGGAGCATACATAGAAATAATCATCAAGATTACAGAGATTATAACTTGAATTTTATGATTCTCCTTAAATCCTGTCCTACTAATAATCATTGATAATACCTATAAATCCCCAAAAACAATTTAATCATATAGACTTTAGAAGTTTTTCAATTTCACCAATATACGTACGATAGTCAAAAGCTGTCTCCGCTGTTTTTCGAGCTTGTTCTCTCATACTTGATCTTTCCTCAGATGAAAGCGTCAAAATATAATTAATTGATTCTAATACACTCTCATCTGATAAATCAGGGACAATAATCCCATTTTCTTTTGACTTAACGTACTTAGATATATCTCCTGTGTTATTTGTTATCACCGGAGTTCCAACAGACATACTCTCCCCAAGTTTTGTTGGAAATCCTGCATCAGAAGACTTTCTATTAGGTCTAAAAAACAGAACAAAATCAGCTTTTTTCATGATATCTAGTATATTTGTCTGTGAAACCCTTCCGTGAATATATACGCAATTATCTAAATTATTAAGCAGTTGGTTATCGCCTATATTATTTGCTACCGCATTAATTGACGGGCCATAGATATGCAAATCAATTTTATCTTGAATTTCCGAATTGTAAGAAAGAACCCGAATAATTGGACCTAAGAGCTCCTTTGATTTGCCTAAACTTCCTGCATACACTAACTGAAGTTTATTATTTTCTGTCATTCTGCTCCAGCTAGTTTTAGTAACATCTAAAATCGTTGGAATTCTTACAGAGCATCTGCCCCACTTCCTATTATGCCCATTTAACAGCTCACTAATAGATATAAAGCCATCGGCTTTGCGGAATTCGCACCTTATCATATATTCATTCCACCAGAACCGAGGATCGATCCTTCCAAGTTTAAAACTTGAGTAATCATACCATTCGCAATTCTCAACAAGCACTTTAATATTTCTTCGCTTAAGTAAAGATAACAATCTTCCAAATCTGTCAAATCTGGCGTTCATCAACACTGCATCGACTTTATGATTGGCGATATATTCTTTTACAGCTTTTATGCTCTTAGATGCTAAACTTAGCGAACTACTATATTTTGTAGTATCCTCATACGTGCAGCACGAAATCTCAGTCTTTACTTCAGTCTTTGAAGGATGATCAGAAATTACGTGGACATTATGTCCAGCTAAATGTAATAATTTACAAAGATTAAATGCTCTAACAGATGAAGCATCACCAAATGGAAATGGAACTACTACAACAAATAGAATATTCATTTCTTATATCTTCTCCGTTTCACACTTATCAAGAAATAGTTCTTTACGGTTTTCTCTTAACCATTTTTCTTTTTGTTTTTGAGTCATATTCTTTGTGTGAACAATTGAACTTGCATGTTTAGCTATATACTCATCAATAGTGCATATTTTTCGTGCTGGCACACCAGCATAAACACCGTTAGAATCTAAATCCTTAGAGACAACACTACCAGCACCAATAATAACATTATCTCCAATAACGACACCTGGAAGAATAATAGTTCTAATTCCTATAAATACATTATCGCCAACAACGATACTACCAAAAATATCAGCATCTTTATATTCATCATATAAGTGTCTAGCTAACCAAACAGAACCATCATGATTTACAAAGGATACAGATCCTGTTATTTCAACATTATTTCCGATTCTGATTAGCCATGGTTCAGTACCAAAAACAGAAATAGGATTAGCTAGGATTTTACAACCTGAACCAATAGAAACACCAAGTTTTCTGGCGAACAGAACATTATCTCTTCTGATATAGCTATAATAAATTGTATAGATAAGCTTCTTTAAATGAGAAAATGTCTTTTTAATCATTAATTTATAGTTGTAACGTTATAGTTAGAACCTTAATCTCCTTTCCGCTTTATAATCAAATCAATTCATTCATTAATAATTTTATCAATAAAAGTTAACCATTGGTCTATAATACTATTTACCTTCAAAATATCGGCTACTTTAACCGCTTCAATTGAACATTTATATCTCAATTCTGGATTCTCTATGAAGGATAATAAAGCATTTTCTAAGCCCTTCTTATCACCAACATCAACAAGCAAACCATTAACACCACTAATAATTAAGTCAGTAGCGCCGCTTACCTTTGTAGAAACAACCGGCAAGCCTAAAACCATTGCTTCAATTAATGCATTGGGCATACCTTCATAATACGAACTCATCGCAAAAATATCGGCATCAATGATTTTATCGTATATATTCTTAACAGCGCCCGGCAATTCTACTGCATCACCTATTCCCAATGAATTCGCATATTGCCGTAATTCATCGCGCAAAGGGCCCTCGCCATAAATACTTAAGCTATAGTCTGGGTATTTCTTTTTTACTTCACAAAAAGCATCAATTAAATCAACTTGGTTTTTCTGAGGAGTTGTTCTACCAACAGAAACTATTCGACGTTTTTTGTTGTATTCTATTGCCTTTCCCCTATATTCATTCATTTCAACAGGGTTATAAATAATGGTGCTTTTCTTTTGAAGTGAATTATCAAAATAGTCACGATTACGACTATTTTGGACAACTATTCCATCAGCGAAATGATAAAGAAGATTTCTAACCTTTCTTAATAATGCTTTTTTGGGAATATGTCTTGGATCATTTCGGTCAGCAACTATTATTTTCTTTTTCAATCCTAGCATAGATAACAAAACATATATATTCATTGAAGCATTGAAAGAAATTACAATATCTGCATTTTCCGATATATATTTTCTTAGAATTAACAAATTCTTAATTAGTGAATGACTATTGCTTAATGCTGAAATATGACTTACCTTCAAACCTTCTTCAACACGAAAAAAAATAGGATCATCATGATATAAAAGGATTTCAACATTTTCTCCCTTTATATATAGCTGATTTGCTATCATTGCCATAACGCGCTCTGCGCCACCAGCACCTAATGTTCCATTAAAAAAGAGAATTCTAGTTTTCACAATAACTCCAAAAGAAGAGAATAATTCCAAAATTTGAACAATTTATAGAATCATTAAATCTCCTATTTTTCTATTAAATTCATCTGGTTCTAAGAGTTGCATTCCTCCGCCATTACAAAAAGTCAATTCTCCAAAGATGATGCGACCTTTTACATTATAAAAATCTACTCTAACATGCTTAAAATCAGCCGAAAGATCTTTTGCAATCAATTTCATTTGTTCAAAATTTTCAGGCTTTGTTATTAAATTCGGATCAAAATGATCACGCTTTAATTTAGCATCTAACAAATTAAACTCTGAATCATAAAGATTTCGTTTTGCAACATAACTGTGTTTTCCGTTGGTGCTTGTTGTACCCACATCAACAGCTATAAATCCTATATTTCCTCCAAAACAATAGAACCTGTAATCTATTAAGCCCGCTGGATCTTCAGTTACTATATATTCTTCACATAATACTTTAGGATTAATATCTTTATACTGCCACTCACGAGATTCATAATAATAATTTCTTCCCAATGCCTTTTCTATGCGATTGAGAGAACTAAATGAATCTGGGTCATCTTTATCAATTAAAGCATAAGTTCCGCTATCATGATTCGTTTTTACAAAAAAACGTTGCGGCATTTTTTCAAATTCAATATCACTTGTATGATTATAAACACCATACAAATTTGTGAGAATATAATCATAGCCTTTATCTTTAATATATTCTCTAACAGCCACTTTATCTGCACATTTAGTTTTAAGCGGATCATGATCATGTAAAGATAACCATAATAGTTTTTCATTAAAAGTCTTTGGATTACTCAAATCAAGAGTCTTACCCGTGTTTTCTTTGAAAGCTTTTTTTACATACTCTTCATCAGATAAGGAACTTCTATTCTTTCGAATTACAGAAGAAATACCAGAATATAATTTGTGGCCAGCTTCAGAATTAAATAAAATCTTCTTAATATCATTTTTTAATTTATAATTCATCATTTATCCTCTTATATATTCGAATAATTTTTTCCAAAATATCTCTCTTGTTTAACAACATATCTTGTAGCAATCCTTTGTTTAACCCATAAAATCTTCTTCTTGAACGGTGATTTTATGAATTGATTTATCTTATCTATTTTGTATTGTTTTTCTTCCTTTGAATCTATTTCATTGCTTTGGAAATCAGAATACTTCTTAATATATTTATCATCTATCTCCTCCATTTCAGGAAGAATAAATCCATCAGCTTTATATATAAATCGCTTTGGCTTTTCTCTTGTACTCCAAATAGATAGGGACTTTGGATTCTTTCTTTGAAAATGAAAATACATAAATTCTTCTCTTTTTATTGATCCATCAATATCAATATAGGAACGATAAACATGTCCATTTTCCCAATACATAATTTGATAATTATAATTAGGCATTCTAGATACAAACATTCGTGTATATCTGGGAGATAGGTCAGCATAATTAATTTTCAGATAATTAGTTATATTATTTTTCACAACAATCTTCATCATCCCGGAATGCTCACAAAACGAATAGTGCATTTCATCACTTAAGACCTTTTTATAATCATATATAGCACCTTTATTCATAAACAGTTCATTTATATTTTTAGTATTTCTATATAGAATAAAATGTCCCAAAAACTGGATACGATCATACTTATCCAGAATGCTATCAGTAATAAATGATCTTACACTTCCCCAAACTTGGTCTATATCACAATTACCCCAAAAATCGTAAGTTTTAATTTCATCAGAAAAAACATATCCCAATGTTGGTTTAAAATCACATAATTTATAGGGAGTTGTCAGAGCAATTGGAAAATCGAATTTCTCTTGCGTTTTTCTTTTAAACTCATCAAAACTGATTTTCAAAACTCTAAAATTATTAGGTAAAGCGAATTCGATTTTAATGTCTGTTATTAATAGAAAATCAATATTTTCGTTCTCTAAATAGCCAGCAGAGAATACCCACTCTCGAAAATAACCAGGAAAAGAACCATAATAAGGAACTATAAATACAATGCTTTTGTTCATGTTCAACCTCTTACTATTTCTTAATCCGTAATATACATCTTTTCTAAACTTCTTTATAAAGATATTTCTTTACTAAAGAGTTTTGACTTTATCGTGTTGAATAACCAAGCGCCAGATAACGAAAAAACAATTACAGAAACGAATCTAATCCAAATATTGCTTATGGGCTTCGTTATGTACAAACCCAATACATGCCACAAATAAACATCAAAACTTACTTTTGAAATATAGACTATGCACTTTGAAATAAGCAAATTACCAGCATTTGGAAAATTTTCCATCTTAGAAAAGGCTAGCATGAAAATAAGCGTTATCATCAACCCATATGTAATGTAATATACAGTTGGTGGATATTTATTTCCTGATAGGTCAAACGGGCTTCTTCCAGTAAACAGAAGCACACCAATACAGCAAACTATTGCTACTAAACAAGAAATAATATATGCATTTATTCTTTCTCTCTTTTCGCGAATAACAAACCCAACAAAGGACAAAAATATATAACCACTTGAATAAAGAAAAACTTTAGTCAATATATTGTCATACTGAAAAAACAATAGCAACAATCCCAAAATCCAATAAATCACAGGCCACACCCATATAATCCAATTGAATTTATTAACAATGCCTCTAATAAATGGTGTTACAAAAGCTATCAGAATAAATATGGCTATTATCCATGTATAACCTATACCATCTAAAAACAGGAATGTCTTGACAATCTGAATGCTTGAATAAGGGTAAGTTTTACCCAAATTGAGAGCACCTACTAACAGAAAGAAAAAAACAAAAAAAAGCCATGAATGAATAATTAATTGCTTGGCTCTCTTTTTATAATATACGAAATAACTACAATCTGAAGAACTGTAAGAACAATAGCCGCTAACAACAACCATTATTGGGACATTACAACCAAATAACATTTGAAGAACAGGCATTGACGAAGAGAAAACATGGCTTGCAATAACAAGCAAAAGTCCTGTGCATCGTAAGTAATCAATCCACACTATTCTTTTGGAACTATCCTTAATTGTATTCACCTTAATAGAACTTCCTTGATTTTTCTCAAATATGCATCAATAACCACTTCTCGACTAAACTCATTTTCAACTTTCTTTCTACCTTCCAAACCCATCGCTCTACGATTAGAATTAGTCATATTATGTACAACCAGTTCAAGCTTCTGTATGAGCTGATCAACATCTGAACCGTGATAAATAAATCCGCTCACATAATCATTTACAGTTTCTTTACAGCCTGGATTATCCGTCGTAATAATCAAACGTCCACTAGCAGCATTTTCTAGTAACACATTACTCATACCTTCTCCATAAGTACTAGGATGAACAATAGCATGAGATCGTTTAATCCATGGCTTAACGTCCTTTTGTGATCCGCGATAAATAACAATGCCCTGCTTACCCAACGCCTCTAATTCAGATTCATAGTGACTTTCTGTTGGTTCTATAAAACCAAGCATATTGAACTCTGTACATGGGTATTTTGATTTAATCCTTTTGGCGGCTTCAATATAATCGTCAACACCTTTATCATGAAGTATTCTACCAATATAA